>MDTD01127941.1_pt1 | contig 17212 bp, 8 predicted proteins | sample 811221 | NCBI WGS metagenome assembly MDTD01 (sample SAMN05326646, study PRJNA326480) | marine metagenome | isolation source: seawater | place: Pacific Ocean: South West | collected 2011 | reverse complement strand
TCGATCGTCGAGCACCGATCACCGATCGATCGATCGACGGCACTCGCGCGCGTCCCGCGTCGAGGTGTGCCCGCGCGCGGAGGATCGCGCGCCCCGAGGGCACGGTCGCGCCCAACCCTAAACCCTAAACCCTAAACCCTCGTGTAGGGTTTAGACAGACGGTTCCCAACGACCGACGAATGCGTCCGTCCTCTTCACTCCATGACGCCGTCGTCCCTCGTCGTCCTCGCGCGCGGAGACGCGCGCGAGGCGTCGAGCGTCGATGATTCTCGACGTCCGTGCGTCGACGTGCACATCGCGTGCGATTCGCGCGAACGCGGAGACGAATCATCATCGGATGACGAATCATCGACCGACGACGCGTGGGACGTCGTCGTCGCGCGCGCGACGTCGAACGAAGAGGTGACGACGGAGAGAACGTCGACGAGTGGACGTGGAAGGACGTCGCGACGCGTGTGTCGAGCGGTGGTGACGATGACCGAGGAATCACGCGAAAGAAGGATGCTGTGGACGACGGCGCGCGATTTCGACGCGACGACGAGGACGGCGTCGGCGCGCGGATGTTTCGGTGGAATCTCGCGCGAATTCGACGAGGAGGACGGTGTGGGTGAGACGATGGTGACGTGGAGGACGAAGAGCGCGATCGTGGGCATCGCGTGGACGAACGCGGGCGATGCGGTGGCGTGTGCGACGGAGGACGGGAGCGTCGTCGTCGCGCGCGCGCGGGACGGGGTCTTCGCGTGGACGAGAGAGGGTGACGAAGAGGGAAGAGGAGGAGGAGGTAGTGGTGGCGGTGAGGGTTGCGGTGCGGTCGTGTGCGCCGGGGACGACGAGAGGTCGGATTCAGTCGCGGTGACGTACGACGGCGGCGACGGGGACGCGCGCGCGGGTGTCGTTCGTGTCGTCTACGCCGACGTCTCGACGCCCGATGATCGGTTACGGCATCCCGCGCGCGTGTTGACGATGCGTCGACGCGGTGATGCGCTCGCCGCGCTCTGCGCCGACGGTGCGATTCGCCTGTGGACGCGCGCGCACGACCGGCGTCGATCGACGCGTCTGACGCGGACGATTCAGACGCCGTCGGGCGGGACGACGCCCATCGTCGCGTTCGATTGGTTGGACGCCAGCGCGGCGAGGTATGATTATCTATACGATTTTGCAATCGTCGGCGTCGACGGTGCGCGACGCGCGCACGTGTGGACGATCCGCGACGCCGACGACAGCGGCGCGCGCGCGCCGTGCGCGAGACGACCCATCGTGACGCACCGCGGGGCGATGACGCTGGAGACGCGCTGGACCGGGAGAGCGTGGACGTGCGACGATAACATCGTCGTGCGCGCGGCGTTGACGCGAAGACGCGACGACATGCGCGTGGTGGTGGCGTCTCGGGCGTTCGGGGTCGTCGCCGCGAGGACGAGACGAAATCGTCCCGACGCGCTGGAGGAGATACATCGCGCGAGTCTGCGAGGACACGCGACGGCCATCGTCGATTGCTGGATGCATCCGACGAGCGATATTCTCGTCACCGTCGACGCGGAGGGGACGAGACGCGCGTGGCGTCGACGCGAAGAGACGGGGACGTTGGATGACGTCGACGACGAGACGCGCGAGGCGACGGGCGACGAGGGACGCGGCGCCCGCGGGAGTCGCGCGACATCGCTCGTGAAGGGTGAGAGAGGCGTCGAGACGTCGATCGACGGCGCGTGGGAGGCGTTTTTCGACGATGACGGCGCGCTCGTCATCGGCGGCGTCGTCGGTGATTCGCAACGCATCGCCGAACGCGTGGAGACGACGGCGCGCGCGGACCCGTCGACGAACGTCGCGACGCGATGGTTCGACGCCGGCGGTGGCGCGCACGCGCTCGCTGTGGCGACCAGGACGGAGGTTTCGGTCTACGCGCCGTCGCCATCGCTCTACGCCTCGACGGGGAAATCGTGGCGACGCGTCGCGAGCGTCGCCGTCACCGAACGCGCGAACGCCGTCGTGACCGCGATGACGTGGAGCGCGTTCGGCGACGTCGTGTACGTCGTCATCGATCGCGAGATTTTCGTCGTGGGATTGGACGGGAAGAGCGTCGCCGCCGTCGCCGTCGCCGAATGTCGCGCGGCGCCGTCGTATCACCCGACGACGCTGACTGATTGGATGAAACGCGGTCGCGTCGATCGCGCGCGACGGTGCGTGCGCGCGATGGCGAAATATTTAGAAACCGGCGACGCGGATTGTTTGCGCGCGTTTTCGCTCGCGAACGTCTTGCTCAACGCGAACGAGGAACCGAAAAAGGCGTCGGCGGCGAAAATGTCGGCGCCGGCGTCGACGGCGGTTCCGGAATTCGACATGTCCGCGTTCGGGTCCTTCGGCGGAGGCGCGCCGGCGACGCCGACGCCGGCGACGTTCGCGTTCGGCGCGGACGCGATCGAAACGGTGACCTCATCCTCGGCGTCCGCGACGCGAGAGGCGCGTCGAGACGCCGAGGAGGACGCGTTTAGTTCCGTCGAGGCGGAAGCCGTCGCCGAACTCGTGAGCGCGCGCGCGGATCGATTACGTCTCGCGCCGTCCGAACGGGTCGAATTACTCGGCGTCGTCGACGCCCTGAGGCGCGTCGACGAACACGGTTCGCCGTCGACCGACCTGGACGACGCGGGACGTCGAGTCGCGGCGTCCTTCGTCGTGGGACACTCGAGACGCGGCGCTGACGTCGGCGACGCGGCGCGCGGTCGTGACGCGTGTTGGGCGACGCTGAGCGACACGAAGACAGAGTTGTTGCGCCACCTTCTCGGCGGCGCGGCGACCGGCGTCGATTGGGCCACGATAAAACGTCTCGGCGCGCCGTTGTGGATGGACGATGACGACCAATTGCGCGAATTGATTGAAAAATGCGCCAAGGGTGAATTCGCAAAGACGAAGAACGCCGACGATTGCGCTTTACTTTTCGTCGTCGTCGATCGCGTCAACGTTCTCGCCGGTTTGTACAAGGCGACGCAAAACAAACCTCTGTACGAGTTTATGTGTCGAGATTTCACGGAGACTCGACATCGCGAGGCGGCGTTGAAGAATGCGTACGCGTTGCTCTCGAAACATCGATACGTCTTCGCGGCGGCGTTTTTCATTCTCGGTGGACGTCCGCTCGACGCGGCGTCCATCGTGTGGAAACGCGAGCGCGACGTGCACTTGACGCTCGTCATCGCGCGTTTGGCCACCGGCCGTCGCGAGGGCGCGTCGGTTTTGGATCAATCGTCCCCGCGTGGACATTTGAGCGACCACGCGATCGCCGCGCTCGAACGCGACGTCGTGCCGACGACGACCGACGCGTGGACGCTCGCCGCCGCGCACTGGATCACTGGTCGCCGCGACGCGTTTTTGGATTGCGTGATAACGCTGATGGACGACGCGAGAGACGTCGACGCGGTAGATCTCTTGACGCACATCATCGAACGCCGCGGCGCCGACGATTCTGGGTGGACGTCCCGAGCCAGAGAAGCGCTCCGTCGCGCGTCGCCGCGTGTGGCGCATTCGCTGCGCGCGCTCGGCGCGCCGGTGGTCGCGCTCGAACGCGTCGCGGCGTCGTCGGCGTGGACGTTACCCGCCGTCGACGTGGCGAGACTCGCCGTCGCCGCGCTCGCAGGCGATGCCGACGACGATTCCATCGATGCGCTCGCTCGAGATCCGTGGTCCGTGGACGTCGACGCCCTTCGAGCGTCTCTCACGCGAAGAGCGCGCGTCGAGACGTTTGAGGGACGTACGCGCGCTCGACCTCGCGCGCACCGTTCGCCACCGCAGACGACGCCCGTCGTGAAAACACACGCGCGCGCACCGAGCGTGCTTCCAGCGGAGATTCGCACCGTGTGCATTCCTCGCGTCCCGTCGGCGAAAGACATCGCCTCGGGCTCGCCGACGGAAAAAGTGGCGTCGGCGAGAAGCGCGTTTAGTAAACTGCGCAAAATCGCGGTGAAGACGAAAACGCGCGTCAGCGACGATTCACCTAGAGCGGATGATTCCCCGAGATCACCCGCCGCGTTCAACGACGTCGATGACGGTGAACGCCGCGTGTTTCGCACTCCCGTCGACGTCGCATCGCTTCGAAACGACGGATTTTACGACTTTTGTTTCAATCATGAGATTCCGTACGAGTTGGCGTGCGCGAGCGTGCGGCAGGGATTATCGGTGGTGAATCTGCGCGCGCTGAACGAAGAGGAAAAGGAATCAGAGAAGGACGCGTGGGCGTTACTCTTGCGCGCGCAACCTCCGGCGGCGGGGTTTAAATCCTTCGCCAACGCGTGGCTGCACGCCGACGAGAGCGAGCCGCCGTCGCCGACGACGCCCAAGGATGGGCATCACGTGCGCGAACAGGAATGGGCGACACACGCGGGTTTAGACATGACGTCGCTCACGGGCATCATACCGCAATCGCCGAGCGACGTCGTGGGACGAAACCGCAAGGGGATCAAGCGCGAACCGGCGAACGACGTCGTGGCGAGAAGCGTCGCCGCGCACCCGTCTCGAAGTTTCTTCGCCGTCGGGACATCCTTCGGAGGCGTGCAACTGTGGGATTTCCACGGTGCGAACGCCGAACACGGCGCCGCCGTGTTTTCGCTCGGTGGTAAAAAATCAACGTCCGGAACCGGCGCGAGCACGCGCGCGCTCGCGTGGTCTCCGCACGGCGCGCGTCTGGCGGCGTGCGCATCTGACGGGAGAGTCACCCTGTGGCTCGGCGACGCCCCCGACGTGGAACCAGCGGCGAGCAAAACGTGTGGATTCGCCAACGCGAAGACGGAAGACGTCTTATTCTTATCCACGAACGTCATGGCGGTCGCCAGTTCCACCGGTTCGTCGTCGTCGACGCCGCCCGAGAGCGTCGCGCTCTGGGACGCGCTGCAACCCGCGCGCGCCAATCCGGGCGTCATTCGCGCGCACGCCGGCGGGTGCACCGCCCTCGCCCAGCTCTCGTCCCTGACCGTCCCGTACGGCGTTCCGTGGCCGTTCCTCCTCACCGGCGGCCACGACGGCGGCGTCGCCGCCCACGATTTACGCATGCTCGGCGGCGCCGCCGACGCCACCGTCCTCTGGCGCGCGCCTCCGCGCCGAGACGCCCCCGTCACCTCCATCGCCGCCATTCACCGCGAAGTCGACCCTCTCGTCGTCACCGGCGATCTCTACGGCGATCTCCACGCCCGCGCCGCCCTCGACGGCTCGTCCGCGTCCCGCGTCGCCGCCGCCCACGCTCCGCAAAAATTCCTCACGCCTCGAGGCGGCGGCGCTTTCGCCTCGCTCGGCGTCTCCCAAATCCTCCCGCTCCACGACGGCGTTCTCACCGCCGGCGGCGACGGCATCGTCCGATGTTTCCGCCTCACCGAACCCGCCGTTTCGCGCGCGCGCTAGTCCTCCGTCAATCCATCCCCATCCTGCCACGCGTCCCATCGATCAATCCAGGAGTCGTGACTCACCAACGAGTCACTCCGTCCCCACCACGCGGTCGTCACACCTCGACGGACGTCATGTCCGCGGCGACGACGGGCGCGAAGATGGGCACGGCGTACTGGCGCATCGCCGGTATGAGCTACCTCAAGTACGCCAACGCGTGCGGAGAGGTGGTGCGACAGAGCCTCAAGGAACCGCACCTGACGCAGGTGCGAGACGACGAATGCGCGCACGAATCGAATGGAATCGAATCGATCGATCGATCGGTCGAGTTCGGGCGCGGGACGCGAGGACGACGACTGACGGTGAACGACGCGCGACGCAGGCGAAAGCGCGAGAGACGATATATTACAAGATGACGAAATACGCCGAGGGGAAACCCGGGCAAGCGGGTGCGTGAGAGACGCGCGCGAGAGCGCGCTAGGGTCGACGCGGGACGACGAGGGTCGACGCGGGACGCGTCGACGCGCGTCGCGGTGTGCGCGCGTGAACGCGTGCTCGTGTGTGTGTACGCGCGTGTGTGTCTTTTTCTATGCGTCGTACGGCGCACTGACGCTCGGTTCTCGTGTTTCGTTCGCGCGCGCAGTGATCACCGAGGTGACGCCCAAGTGAGTCGAACGCGTAACGCGTCGGCGTCGAATGTGTAATGTGTAGTTGACAACTTTATTAGACTTCCGATCGATCGCTCTCTATATTCGTAGTGCTACAAGCGCTCGCCCTCGCGCGATGGACGATCACCCCATCGTCTCCCCGCGCGTACAGCTCTGAAACGCGTCGGCGAGCGTCTGGCACCGCGCCAGGTCCTCCGCGTTGTCGCGCACGCACCGTCCGAACGCCTCGGCCGCGGCTTCGCACGGGTTCACCGCGCGAGCGTCACTTTTCGGCGCCGCGTCCGTGGCGTACCCACCTTGACCGCCACCGAGGATGGACGCGGTGGCCGCGCGACCGAGAGAACTTCCCACCCCCCAGCCGAAGCCTTGATAGATCATGCCGAAGAGACCGCCGACGAGGGAGCCGCTCGATTGTTGATGCGAGCGCGCGGGCGGTGGAGCGCCTCCAAATCGCGACGGGCGAGGCGGGGGCGCGGAGCGGCGACGTCCCATGATGGGTCGAACGGCGCGAGTCACGGACTGAGGCGCGGGGCGAAGACGCGCGAAAAAGCAAAGCGCGTGATTACAGCGCGTTCCGTGGACGTCTACGCTACGCGAGAGGTTGGGCGATGTTTTCTGTGAAACCTTCGTCGTTGGTGAAGGATGGGAAATCGTTGGAGACGTCATCGTCGACGTCTTCGATTCCGGAACTAAACTCGACCTCGAAGGTTCGCGGCGCGGTATCGGCGGCGGCGGTGACCGAGATTAATTCTGTGGTTTCGTCGTAGTCGAACGTCACGGTGTCTCCAGAAGACGCGAAACCGTCGAGCATGCACTCCGCGAGATTGTTTTCGAGTAAACCACGCACGCATCGACGCATCGGTCTGGCGCCGAATCGCGGAGAAAATCCATTCGCGTAGAGCAAATTCTTGTACCCGTCGCCAAAGTTCAAGGAGATGCCCTTGTCGAGGGCGCGTTTGGACACGGACTCGAGCATGAGATCGGCGATGTCGCTCACCTCGGCGCGTTCGAGCGGCTTGAAGATGATGATCTCATCGAGACGGTTCAAGAATTCAGGTCTGTACTCTTTGCCGAGCTCGCGCTTGACTCGCGCCTGCAGCTTTTTGTACTTGTCCGCCTCGTCCCCTTGGCCCGTCATGGACTCTAAAATCTCTCGACTGCCGATGTTGCTCGTCATGACGAGCATGGCGTTGGTGAAATCTACGGTTCTACCCTTGCTATCGGTCAAACGACCGTCCTCCAAGACTTGAAGCAAAATGTTAAATACGTCTGGATGCGCCTTCTCAATTTCGTCGAGGAGGATGAGCGAGTGCGGATTTGTGCGCACAGCCTCGGTGAGTTGACCACCCTCGTCGAATCCGATGTACCCGGGAGGCGGCCCGATCAATCGACTCACCGAGTGGGATTCCATGTACTCGCTCATGTCGATGCGCACCATCGCCTTCTCCGCTCCAAAGTACGTCTGCGCGACAGCCTTGGCGAGTTCCGTCTTTCCGACGCCTGTGGGACCGCTGAAAATGATGCTCGCGACCGGCTTGGACGCGTCCGCTAAACCGGCTCTCGCGCGACGGATGGCTTGTGAGATCGATCGCACGGCTTCAACTTGGCCGATGACGCGCTTACCGAGCTCTTGCTCGAAATTCATCAAGCTCAGCGATTCGTCGGCGCTGAGTTGTTGCACCGGAACTCCCGTCCATTGCGCGACGACTTCGGTGACGTGTGTCTCGTCAACCGTCGTCACGTCGCCCGGCATCAATTGCACGAGCGCACCGGCCTCGTCGATGACATCGATCGCCTTATCCGGCAAGAATCGATCGTTGATGTACCGCGTGGAGAGCGACACGGCGGCGCACAGGGCGTCATCCGTAAAGGACACGCCGTGATGCTCCTGGTACGTCTCCTTGAGTCCTCGTAAAATCGTGAGCGATTGCTCGGGACTGGGTTCGACGACGCGCACGGGTTGAAATCGACGCTCCAGCGCCGCGTCCTTCTCGATGTGCTTTCTGTACTCGTCGATGGTTGTCGCTCCGATGCACTGCAACTCACCTCTCGCCAGCGCCGGTTTCATCAAGTTCCCGGCGTCGAGCCCGCCATCCTCTCCAGTGCCACCGGCGCCGACGACCATGTGAACCTCATCGATGAATAAGATGATGTCGCCCGCTTCCTTGACTTCGTCCATGATGTTTTTCATCTTTTCCTCAAACTCGCCTCTGTACTTTGTGTCGGCCAGCAACAATCCGATTTGTAAACTCACGACGCGCTTCTCCTTCAAACCCTCCGGTACCTCGCCCTTACTTATGAGCATCGCCAACCCCTCCGCGATTGCCGTCTTCCCGACCCCAGGCTCGCCCACCAGACACGGATTCGACTTCCGTCTTCGAACCAAGACGCGCATCACGCGCGTCACCTCCTCGTCCCGACCGAGCACGGGATCCAGCTTCCCTTCGCGCGCCTCCGCCGTAAGGTCGATCGAACACTCCGCCAGCGTCTGCTTCTTCGCCTTTCGATTCTTCTTCCCCGCGCCGACGAGTTCTCGCGCGTTCGCGCCCGTTATTTCCTTTCGCATCACCTTGACGTCCACCTCCAAATCTCGCATCGTCTCCGCCGCGCCGCACGTCTCGTCGTCGATCATCGCCAACGCCAGCTCTTTACTCCCGACCTCGCTCGCGCTCCCGCTCGCTCGCTCGAACACTCGCTTCAATTCATCCCTGAGTGGGAGCAATCCCTCCACTGAGGGCTTATTAAACGGATTCATGAGTTCCAACTCGCTCACGCCGGCGCGTTCGCCCAACGCGCGCCTCGTCGATTCCTCCGTCACCCCACCCTTGTGTAACGCCTTGGACGTGCGATCCCTCGCGCGCGTCAGCGCGAGCAAAACGTGCTCCGAACCGAGCTCGGAACTGCGCAATTTCTTCGCCTGGTCCATGGCGTCCTTGACGGCGAGGACGGCGTCCCCATCGAATGTTTCGAAAAATCCCACCCTCGCGACGGTTCGTTCGCGCGTCGCTCGGCGCGCGCGGTGCGAGCGACGCGCGGAGGAGGACGCGCGGTGGATACCAGCGCATCGGTCGGCGCGCGCGGAGGCGCCGAGCGACGGGCGCGCGTCGACCATCGCGCGCATGAAGGGGAGCTCGCGTCGCGCCTCGGACTGACGTCACACGAAAGCTCGAGCTCGCGTCGACGCGCGACATGGACCGACCGTCGTGCTCGGCCGCGCTCGAGCGCGATGGCACCGTCGCGGTGCTCACCATGTCGCGCGCGTCGCGTTCGAACGCCATCGACGCGGGCATGTGGAAGGATTTACGCGCGTGCATTTCATTCATAGCTCGCGCGTCCCCGCGCGCGGTCGTCATATGCGGCCGTGGGAAGAATTTTTGCGCCGGCATCGACGTCAGCGATCCGAAGACGATGTTCTCAACGCTCGGTGACGTCGAGGCGTCGTGCGAGGGACGTCGGAGGGAGGCGTTGGCGAGACACATTCGGTCGCTGCAGGACGTCTTCACGGCGCTGGAGACGGAGATAGAGGCGCCGGTGATCGCGTGCGTGCGCGGTGCGTGTTACGGCGCGGGCGTGGATTTAATCACGGCGTGTACGATTCGGTTATGCGGGAGAGACGCGCGGTTTTGCGTCAAGGAGGTGGATGTCGGCATCACGGCGGACGTGGGAACGCTGCAGCGGCTTCCATCCATCGTGGGGTTCGGGTCGGCGAACGAGCTTGCGTTGACGGCGAGGGTGATCGACGCCGAGGAGGCTAAGAGGATAGGACTCGTGTCCGAGGTGTGTGAGGACGTCGAAGCGAGGGCGATGGCGTTGGCGATGATGCTAGCGTCGAAATCACCGCTCGCGGTGCGAGGCACGAAGAGAGTGTTGCTCCGCGCGAGAGACGAGCCGGACGTCGCGAGAGGGTTGAATTACGTCGCCACGCACAACGCGGCGATGTTAATGAGCGATGATTTGAACGAAAGCCTCAAGGCGCGTTTCGAGAAACGCGCGCCCGTGTATTCTAAGCTCTAGCTAGCGCTACTTTGTTACGATATTTTGCTAACCGACATTCATGAGTCGGTTAGAAACCGACTACTTTTCTAACCGAGATTCGCGCTCCACGTCGCCGCTCGCGCGTGCGCGTCTCGAACTCGATGAACGACAATCGCGCGCGTCACCGTCGTGACGGTGGTGCGTACCGGCCTCCCTCCACGGGTAACATCGCCCCGGGCCCGTTAAAACTCGCCGTCGCCGGGTCTCGCACCAAATCGAACGCCAATAACTCCAAATCGTCATCCACGTACACCCTCCCGTCGCTTCGCGTCTCCAACCCGCTCCACGATCGCGTGGACACCCCCAAAACATCCCCTCGCGCGTACATCTCTCTCCCCTCCCTCCCATCGACCGTCTCCGCCGTCACCTCGAGGTATCCGAAGAGCGTCTTGCCTTCGTCGTCCCAATACATCTCCAACACCCGATGCGACGCCTCGCTCGCGCGCACGTCGCGAAACACCGATTCATCCGCCTCGCTCGGATGTTCCAACCGCCCGTACGCCCGCCCCTCGCGCACCGCGCCCGCGTCGTACGCCGCCACCTCGCGACGTAAGATTGGTTTCGGATAGATGCGCTGATTTCTGTTGACGCGATCCGCCCTCGCGAGGAGTCCGTGGAGGATCAACCGCCCGTCATTCGCGTCGAGCGATCGCGCGAAACGCTCGACGCGTCGTTTGCGCTCGATCTCGGCCTCGTCCGCGAGCGCGCGCTCGACGGTGCGCACGCTCACGCACACGCCCATGTGGGAAAAAGTGAAGTCGACGCGACGCGCGCGGTGCGCCCGCACACGTCGACGCGAGCGAGAAAACGCGAGAAACGCGAGGGAGAGACGCGAGAGACGCGCGCGCATCGATCGGACGCGCGAGAGAGATGTCGGCGCTGGAGGCGATCGTGTACGAGCGCGGGGCGCTCAAGTTGCTCGATCAGCTCAAACTCCCGCTCGAGACGACGTACGTCGACGTCGAGGATTGCGACGCGTGTTGGCGAGCGATCAAGGATATGAACGTGCGTGGTGCGCCGGCGATCGCTATTGCGGCGGCGCTGGCGTTGGCGGTGGAGCTGGAGAAGAAAAAGGGGGAGCTCGCGACGTGCGAGGCGGCGGAGGCGTTCGTGCACGAACGGTTCGATCACATGTACACGTCGAGACCGACGGCGGTGAATCTTGGAGAGGCGAGAACGAGAATTAAATCGTTGGCGACGTCTCTGAAGGCGAACGGGGACGCGGGAGCGATGATTGAGGGAGTGATTGAGGCGTGCGAGGCGATGTTGGCGGAGGACGTGGCTTCGTGCCGAGCCATCGGGGCGAAAGGGGCGGAGGCTCTGTTGAGAGCGGTGAACGCGAAGGATGGACAAAAGATTAAAGTCATGACGTGCTGTAACACGGGGTCGCTCGCCACGGCGGGATACGGGACGGCGTTGGGGGTGATTCGCGCGCTGTGGGAAACGGGACGTCTCGAACGCGCGTACTGCTTGGAGACGCGTCCGTACAATCAAGGCTCGCGTTTGACGGCGTACGAGCTCGTGTACGAAAGCATTCCGGGTACTTTGATTTGCGATAACATGGCGGCGGCGCTCATGGCGCGCGGAGACGTCGACGCGATCGTCGTGGGTGCGGACAGGGTCGCCGCGAACGGCGACTTTGCCAATAAGATTGGCACGTATTCGCTCGCGGTGAACGCGAAACACCACGGCGTTCCCATGTTCACGGCCGCGCCGGTGACGACGCTCGATCCTGAGACCGCGACCGGAGCCGATATTCACATCGAGGAGCGACCCGGGAAGGAGGTGACGCATTCGCTCGGTCGTCGCGTTGCGGCGGAGGGCATCGACGTGTGGAATCCGTCCTTCGACGTCACGCCCGCCGCCCTACTCGCCGGCGTCATCACCGAGCACGGCGTCATCGAAAAGAACGTCAGCGGTGTCTTCCCCGTCGCCGAGTTCGTCGCGAACGCGAAGAACGGGAAAATCAAGGCGGCCAAGCCCTCGGGTCCGCCGGGATTCATCGCCCTCGATTGCGAAACCGTTCTCGATTACGCGGCGTCCAAGGATAACGTCGCCGCCGTTTTGGGCGGCGCGTCCACGCGAAGCGCTTGGTCCGCGAAAGAAATCGGTGACGGAAACATCAACTTTGTGTACATCATCACCGGCGCATCCGCCGATAAATCCGTCATCGTCAAACAAGGTTTACCCTTCGTGCGATGCGTCGGCGAGAGTTGGCCGCTGACGCAAGAGCGCGTGCGGTACGAAGCCGAGGCGCTCATCCAGGCGCATAAATACTGTCCCGCGCACGTGCCCGAGGTGTACATCTACGATCCGACGATGGCCACCATCGTGATGCGGTACCTCGAGCCCCCGCACATCATCCTGAGAGGCGGCATCATCGAAGGAAAGTTGTATCCGAAGTTAGCCGAACACGTCGGCGAGTACTTGGCGACGACGCTCTACAAATCGTCCGCTCTCTCCGTGGGCGGCGCCGCGCTTCGTCGCGCGCGCCAAGCGTTCGGACAAAACGAGGACATGTGTGAACTCACCGAACAAGTCATCTTCACGGAGCCGTACGGGAAGGCGGACAACAACCACTGGACGACGCCGCAACTCGATGACGTCGTGGGTCAGATTCAATCCGACGCCGCTCTCAAGCGCGCCGTCAACGTGTTGAAGGAAAAGTTCATGACCGAAGGTCAAGCGTTGTTGCACGGTGATTTACACACGGGATCGTTGATGTGCACCGAGACGACGACGTTCGCCATCGATAACGAGTTTGCCTTTTACGGGCCGATGGGCTTCGACGTCGGACTGTTTTTCGCCAACTTGTTGCTCGCGTACTTTTCGCAGCGCGGTTGGGCCGATTGCAAGGGCGAATATCGCAGCACGCAAGGTGATTGGCTGTTGGATACGTTCAATTTGACGTGGGCCGTCTTCGAGAAGCGTTTCTTGGAGCAATGGAACGAACAAGGCGTTCGAGATGACTGCGGTGGATTGTCTCCGGCTATTTTGTTCGGCGCGGGCGTCGCCGACGGAGCGAACGCGTTAAAGGCGCATCAAGGGGCGTACATGAAACAGATTTGGGAAGATAGTTTAGGATTCGCGGGTGCGGAAATGATTCGTCGCATCATCGGCATCGCGCACGTGGCCGACCTCGATGAAATTCCAGACGCCGACATTCGAGCACTGTGCGAACGCGCGGCGCTCATGTGCGGACGCGAGCTCATGCTCAACGCGAAGAAGCTCACGCCGGCGTCCATCGTGGACGTCGTCAAGAGCCAGGAATTTGCAGTTTTTGCAATTTAAATTTGCAGTGCAGTGTGAAACAATACAAATTACAACAAATTTGCGCGAACTATTAAATAGTAGGAGCGGCAGCAACATCACCGCGTTTTGCGTTTTTGATCGAGCCATCGAGACGCAGCAGATTTTCGCGAATCGCGAGTCGGTGAGTTGGCCTCAACTTTCGGTCCGTACGCGATGTGTGAGCGCGTGATCTCCATCAAACCGAACGTAGATATCGGTACGAATGAGATTTTACCCCGATCGCGCGTCGCGGCGTCCGCGAATTCAGCCTCAATCTGTCGGTAAATCTGCGCTCGCGTCCTCGGATTGGCGGCGTTGATGAAGTCGATGACGATGATGCCCGAAATGTTCCGTCTGCGTATTTCGTGCGCGGCGGTGCACGCGGCGAGCACGTTGATCTCGGCCACGCTCATGCGGCTCGATCCGGTGTTGACGTCGATCGCTGTTAGAGCCTCGGTCGACTGAATGACGAGTTGCGCCGACGTTGTGTTCGGAATTGAAACGCGCTCTGGAAACGTAAACGCGCGCTGCATCAACCTGTGCATTTTCGAATTTCCTTCGGTGCGCACCACCGTGCGCATGTCCTCAACGTCCGCGCGAAAACTCGCCACGCTCTTTTCGATCGCGCTTAGAGATTCTGGTCCCTCGTCGCTCGGCACGACGACGCTCGACATATTTAACGAGCACAGTTCGCGAAGCACCATGCCTCTGAAATTCGTGTTGTCGCGCCACATCAGGCGGGGCACGAGCGGGGGCTCACGCGCGCGCGCCTTTTCGATGGATTTCACCGCGCTGATACACATCAGCCGCCATCGATCGGATAACTCGCGCATCTCGTTTTCCAAAGATTCGCGAGGCGCGTTCATGCTCGCCGAGCGCATGATGACATGCGCGCCACCGCCGTGAAATCCTTGCGAACGCGCCACTCGTTTCGAACCCGGTGATTGCCAAATTTTTCTCAAAAACGATTCCCCCCACAGCGCGAGCGTTTCGCGCGTCACCACGCTCAGTTTTTTACTCGCGTGCGCTGTGACGCCGTGCGCGGTTCCCTTGAAGACGGTGTATCGTCCAGTCAGGCTCGGTTCCGCCGTCGCGATGGCGCCCTTGTGCTCGCGAGAATCGCGAATGATCTCGACGATGACGGAATCACCCACATTATACATCCCGTACGCCCCTTTGCCCGATCGCGAGAGTTGTTCGTTCACGTCGACGCCCTCGTCGTGAGGCGACGACACGTTGTACAAAACTTCGTCGACGGCGTCTGTTGATCCTTGTTTCGACCACCACGCCGCGGGCGTCGCCAACCCGTCCCTCAGCAATACTGTCTTCGTGTACTTGCCGTTCTTCATCTCCACGCCCACGAGGAGCGAATTCATGTTTGGAACTTTCGCGATTACGGTGCCCAAGTAGACGTCGCCGACGAGCAACGCTTGATGGCCATCCTCCGAATCGTTGGTGTTCTCCAAAACCTCCACCACCTCGTCGTTTTCCGTCACCACGGCGCAATCGTCGGTGGGGAACCAAATCTCACTCATGATCTGTCTCTCATCTCTCCCTCGCAGACACTTGCTCGCGCCGCCGGTAAAGTATTGCAACACGCGCTTATCCGTCGGTTCGTTCATGCGCGCGCTCTCCGTGAGCGACGGCGTCCCAGTCTTCGGTTCCGTCGACCAATCGTCCCTGATCTCCACCATGAACGCATGACCGGGCGCGCGCAGCGCGCTCGTTCCGTGCCGCCACGCGTACACCGGCCACATGGGGTCGCTCACCTCGTCCACGACGGCGAAGTTGTACTCGCACACGAAACTCTCCTCGCCCACGACGCGACTCACCGGCACCTCCACGCACACCGTCGCGCTCCACCAATCGTCTCCTTCCGGTACGCACCGCACGGCCCCGCTCAAAATCTGCCACGAACCCAACTCTGGAATCGATCCGACGAGAACGACCCGCTGCCCGAACCTCGTCCGTTTGCGCACTCGAAACGTGGTCACGCACCGTCCCGGCGTCCCCACCAGCGCGAAGACCCCCTCATCGCGTCGTCCCCGCGTCCCCGGCGTCTGCACGGACTCTCTCTCACGCCCATCGTCGTCCCCCATCGAGATCGAGACGACGTCCATCCCATTCGCGCTCGCGCTCGTCGACGCGTCTCCGACGACGTCGTCCGCGAGAATATCTTCTTCGTCTCGATCGCGCATCGTTCGATCCTCGTCCACGCGCGCCCCTCGCCCGCGTCGCGCCCGCGTCACCGCACGCGCGCGCGGTGCGCGCGCGCGTCCTCCTCGCCCCGACCTCGCGCCCACGCGTACCGCGTCCGTCGTCGACGGAGACGTCATCGCCGGCGCGATGCTCGATCGATGCATCAACGACCCGAAAGATGCGCGGTGAATGCGCGACGACACGACGTCCCACGAACGCCGCGAACGCCACCGAACGGACGCGCGTGCCGTTTCAGTCGATGGACCGCGCGCCGAGTCGTCTCGCGTCGATCACCGTCGCCGTCGTCGCGGTGTAAAGTTTTGAGCTCAAAATTGAACGTCATCGCGATCGCAACGACATTGGGAACGGCATCGGTCGTCGCGCGCCGCGATCGCGCGCGAGAGACGGTGACGCGCGAGGTCGAGGTCGACGTCGAGGACGATCGCGGTCGTCGGGTCGATCGCGGCGAAGAGGCGAGAGAGAGAGGGGCGAGAGAGGGGCGACGCGCGCGATGGGGTGCGCGGGATCGAAAACAAAGGCGCGGGAGGAAGACGCGCGGGCGCCGTCGAGCGCGACGGAGGAGGCGGTGAAACCGCGGGGGAGGGATGAGGTGAAACCGATCGTGGATTCTGAGCGCGGGGAGGTGGAAGTCACGGCGGCGGCGGCGGAGGAAATCGAAATCGTCGACGCGACGTACGTCGTGAGTCGCGCCATGGGCGACGATTCGGCGAGAGAGATGGTCGAGAACGACGCGGTGTACGCGGAGACGACGACGGAGGCGATGAACGCGGCGTCCAAGCGAGTGCGAGAGCGTTGGGGGACGACGGCGGCGACGGGCGCCGAGTGGCGTTTTTGGACGCGGGAGGAGACGACGGTGAGCGCGCTCACGGAGTCTCTGCGAGGCGCCGACGTGAGCGACATCGGGACGGATCTGTCGGTCATGATGTGCGCGCACGACGCGCTCGAGTCGGCGGTCGGCGTGTGGAGAGAGGGCGAGGCGCGCGTGGTGGCCAAGCCGCGCGTCTTCGCAGTGGACGTGTACCTGTCCATCGACGGCGAGGCGTGCGAGGACGAACACGTGTGCGCTGGTGAACCAGACGTCGATCGAGAGGCGGCGATCGAGGCCGGTCTGGACGCGGCGGGATTGGATGGTAGCGAGGAACGCGAGGCGGCGAGACGCGCGCTCGCGAAGACGCGCGAGGGCGGCGCCAAGCCGTGGTGCACGTTGATCGGATCCGACTTTTCCGCCGGGAATCACTTCGTGCACTTGCCGTTGATGGCAGAATATCTCGACGGTGCCATCTTAGATCCGTACTCCAAGGCTTATGCGCACGCGCTCGTGTGGCGGTGGGCCGACGCGTGCAAACGCGTCGGCGCGGGCAAACACGAGGTGACCCTTCGCTGCGCCCCACTCGGCATCTTCGTGCCGGAATCGAACGCGTGCACGTTTACCGGCAACGTTGACGACGCGCGCGCGCGTCCGGAAGGATTCAAGGCGTTCCTGAACGAACTCAGAAAAGAATACGAGACATCGCCGAACGCGCCGGGCATGAGCGCGACGTTTTCGCTGACGCTTCGCGACGAACACTGCACGGGCGATAAAGTGGAGCGCCAGGCGCAAGAATGGGCGGTCGATTGGCCGACTGATGAAATCGCAGAGT
>MDTD01160224.1_pt1 | contig 17213 bp, 16 predicted proteins | sample 811221 | NCBI WGS metagenome assembly MDTD01 (sample SAMN05326646, study PRJNA326480) | marine metagenome | isolation source: seawater | place: Pacific Ocean: South West | collected 2011 | reverse complement strand
GGGCCGGGTGCTGATGGTCGGCCATCTTCTCCAGTACCACCCGGTCTTCGTCCGGCTGAAGGCGATGTGTGCGGACGGCGAGCTCGGGGCGCTCCGCTACGTCTATTCGAACCGGCTGAGCCTGGGGAAGTTCCGCACCGAGGAGAACGCGCTTTGGAGCTTCGCCCCGCACGACATCTCGATGATCCAGGCCTTGCTCGGGGAGCGGGTGACGGAGGTCTCGGCCGTCGGCCACAGCTTCCTGGGGACCGCGCTCGCCGACGTTACGCACACCAACATCCGGTTCGCCGAAGGTACGGCGGCCCATGTTTTCGTCTCCTGGCTGCACCCCTACAAGGAACAGCGCCTCGTCGTGGTCGGCGAGAAGGCGATGGCCGTGTTCAACGATGGTCTCGACTGGCCGGAAAAGCTGATGCTGTTCCGCCACGGAATCACCTGGCAGAACGGCCTGCCCACCGCCAATCGCGCCGAGGGCGAGGCGGTCCCGGTCGAGCCGGCGGAGCCCTTGTCGGTCGAGTGCACCCATTTCCTCGACTGCATCCGCGACGGCACGACACCGCGCACCGATGGCCGCGAGGCGCTGGGCGTCCTCCGCATCCTCGATGCCGCCGACCGCTCGATCCATCTCGGCCGGACCATTGTCATGACAGCTGCTGAAACCCGCTATTTTGCGCACGAGACCGCCTGCATCGACGACGGGGTCGACGTCGGTGACGGCAGCAAGCTCTGGCATTTCGTCCATGTGCTGTCGGGAAGCCGGATCGGCCGAAACTGCAACATCGGCCAGAACGTCATGATCGGCCCCGATGTCAGCGTCGGCGACGGCTGCAAGATTCAGAACAATGTCAGCGTCTATAAGGGCGTGACGCTCGAGGACGGCGTGTTCTGCGGGCCCAGCATGGTGTTCACCAACGTCCTCAATCCCCGTGCCGAGATCGACCGCCGCGGCGAGCTTCTGCCTACGCTGGTTCGCAAGGGGGCCTCGATCGGTGCCAATGCGACCATCGTCTGCGGCCACACGGTCGGCCGCTACGCCTTCGTGGCAGCCGGAGCGGTGGTGACGAAGGACGTTCCCGATTTTGCCCTGGTGATGGGCAACCCGGCGCGGGTCGCGGGTTACGTCTGTGTCTGCGGGGAGCGTCTCGCGGAAGGGGATTGGCAGGAAGCCGCGTGCGGATGCGGGCGGCACTATGCCCGAAAAGGAGAGACGGTAACCTTGGTCGAGGACGACGCATGAGCACCGAAGGACCCGTCACCGGCGTTCCGCTGCTCGATCTCAAGGCGCAATTCCGCACCATCGAAGCCGACGTCCGGGCCGCAATCGACCGGGTAGTGGAAAGCCAGCGCTTCATCATGGGGCCGGAGGTGGAGGCGCTGGAAGGCGAGATCGCCGCTTATTGCGGTGCCGCTCATGCCATCGGCGTGTCGAGCGGTACCGACGCCCTGCTCGTCGCCCTGATGGCCCTGGGGGTCGGAGCCGGCGACGAGGTCATCACCAGCACCTACAGCTTCTTCGCCAGCGGCGGCGTTATCGCCCGGCTGGGCGCTCGGCCCGTGTTCGTCGATATCGATCCGGAGACTTTCAATATCGACCCCGATGGCGTGAAGCGGGCGGTGAGCGACCGCACCCGCGCCATCATTCCCGTTCATCTGTTCGGGCAGTGCGCCGAGATGGACCCGATCCTCGAACTTGCCGCTGCCCGTGGCATAGCCGTCGTCGAGGATGCCGCTCAGGCGCTCGGGGCCGGCTACGAGGGACGGCCGGCAGGCACCATGGGCGACTTGGGCTGCTTCTCGTTCTTCCCGTCGAAGAATCTCGGCGCCTATGGCGATGGCGGCATGGTGGTGACCGGGGACGAGGCTCTGGCGAAACGGGTGAGGGCGCTCCGCGTCCACGGCGCCCAGCCCAAGTACTACCATGCGATAGTCGGCGGCAACTTCCGCCTCGACGCCATCCAAGCCGCCGTGTTGCGGGCCAAGCTGCCGCACCTCGACGCGTGGTCTGAGGGCCGACGGATCAATGCGGCGTTCTACGATCGGGCTCTTACGGAAGCCGGGCTGGTCGAGGCTGGTAAGGTCCGTCTCCCTACCTTCCGACACGCCCCCCACGTCGTGAACCAATATGCGATCGTGTGCGAACAGCGGGATGCCCTGAAAGCCCATCTTGCGGCGAAAAGCATCGGAACCGAGGTTTACTACCCTGTTCCGCTTCATCGGCAGGAATGCTTCGCCGATCTCGGCTACGGCGTTGGCAGCCTGCCGGTCGCCGAGCGGGCCGCGACCGAAACCCTGGCACTTCCCGTCTATCCGGAACTGACCGAAAGCCAAATGGCTTACGTCGTCGAGGCGGTGCGAGACTTCTACGGTTAGTCGTTTTCCATCTGGCAATCGGTCGGGCTGAATCTTCGCCCGAGTATTGCCGGATGATTCGTCCGTCCTTTTGGCGCCCTCGACGGTTGCTACCGCCCCCCCCCCGGCTCGTCTGTCGGCAGGTCACTCTCGGCGTTCTTGCATAGGCGAGTAGGCAACCGCTCGCGTCCTTGGTCGTTCTTGTTCGGTTGAACGGGCGATGATCGATGCCGCCTGTGGATACACATGTCTGGAGGGAGAACGATGATGAGCACCGATTTCCGGCCGACGCGCGCGATGTTGCGGATTGCGTTGCTGGGCCTGACCGTCGGTTGGCTGGCTGCATGCGATGAAGAGGGGCCTGCCGAGAAGGCCGGTGAGGCGATCGACAATGCCGTCGAGGATGCGGGCGACGCCGTGGAAGACGCAGGCGACGCCATTGAAGACACAGCCGACGACGCCACCAGCCAGTGATAGCATGGCGGAGCGGCCGAGTGCCGCTCCGCCACCTTCCCTATGCTTGAGCTGCGACGCCCGTGTACGTGCCCTCACTGTTCGCCGAGACAGATATCTCGGTCGCCCATGATCTGATCGAAGCGAATTCGTTTGGCCTTCTGGTCGTCTCGACCGCGTCCGGGCCGAGCGCCAATCATCTGCCGTTTCTTCTCGACCGGAATGCGGGGCGCCACGGCACGCTTCAGGCGCATGTCGCGCGCGGCAATCCGGTCTGGCGCGACATCGAGGCGTCGCCCGATGTCCTGTCAGTCTTTCAGGGACCGCACGGATATATCTCGCCCGACTGGTACGAAGGGGCGCATCTGCTGCCTACCTGGAACTACGCTGCGGTCCATGTCCGGGGCGCCGCCCGACTGCTGGACGAGGCAGAGACCCGGGATCATCTGCGGCGGCTGGCCGAAGTCAACGAGGCCGGACTGCCGGACAAGGCGCCGTGGGCCGTGGACAGCCTGCCCGAAGCCCTTTTCTCCCGGGCGCTCAACGGCCTCGTCGGCCTCTCCATCGCGATCACCGGCATCGAAGCCAAATTCAAGATGGGACAGAACCGTATCCCTGCCGACGTGAAGGCGGCGGCCACCGCACTGCGTGCCTCCGGCCGTGCGGAGGATCGCCTGCTCGCCGAGGAAATGGAGCGCCGGCTGCCACCCGAAGACTGAGCCGCCACCGCCCGCGACTCGTTGCTCTATCGCCCTTCGGCGAATGTGATGTACGCTTTTGCGATCATCATAAAAACCGAACAGTGGGGCCACCGAGATGTCGAATTCCGCCGATTCGCAGACCGTCCTGGCAGCCTGCCCGCACGATTGTCCCGATACCTGCTCGATGCTGGTCACCGTCGAGAACGGGCGTGCGGTTTCCGTTCGCGGCAATCCCGACCACCCGTTCACGCGGGGCGGGCTATGCGTGAAGGTCAACAACTACCAGGACCGCACCTACAGCCCGGATCGCATTCTCCATCCTCTGCGCCGCACCGGCGCCAAGGGCAGCGGCAGCTTCGAGCGCATCACCTGGGACGAAGCGCTGGGCGAAATCAAGAAGCGCTGGACGGCGATCATCGACGAGCACGGCCCGCAGGCGATCCTCCCCTACAGCTATCTCGGCACCGAGGGCATCCTGAACGGCCTCAACGTCGGCGACGCCTTCTTCAACAAGTTGGGCGCGACGATCTCCGAGCGCACCTTCTGCGACGCCGGCGCCGTCACCGCCTTCGTCATGACCTGCGGGCCCACGGCCGCGGTCGACCCCGAGAGCTTCAAGCACTCCCGCTACATCATCCTCTGGGCGTGCAACACCATCAGCACCAACCTCCACCACTGGCCGTTCATCGCCGAGGCGCAGGCGAACGGGGCCAAGGTGGTGGTGATCGACCCGGTCGCCAGCCGCACCGCCAAGAAGGCCGACTGGCACATCGCCATCCGCCCCGGCACCGATGCGGCGCTGGCGCTCGGCATGATGAACGTGATCATCGCCGAGGGGCTGGTCGACGAGGACTACGTCGCCAACTACACGGTCGGCTATGACGAGCTGAAGGCGCGCGCCGCCGAGTTTCCGCCGGAGAAGGTGGCGGAGATCACCGGCATCCCGGCCGAGGACATCGTCACTCTGGCCCGGGAATACGCGACCACTCAGCCCTCGGTCATCCGCATGGGCGTGGCGATCGAACGGCATGCCGGCGGTGGCCAGACCGTCCGGGCACTGGCCTGCCTGCCGGCGCTGGTCGGAGCGTGGCGCCATGTCGGCGGCGGCATCCTCCACATGCCGATCTGGGCTTTCCCTGTCGACTGGGGTGCGCTGATGCGGCCCGACTGGATCAAGGAAGGGACGCCGGTGATCAACCAGTGGCGTCTCGGCGCCGCTCTCACGGGCGAGGAGAAGCTAGCGACGCCGATCAAGGCGTTGATGGTCTACAACGCCAATCCGGTCGTCGTCGTGCCGGACCAGGCTCGCACCATCGAGGGGCTGGAGCGGGAGGACCTGTTCACGGTGGTGAGCGAGCAGTTCATGACCGACACCGCCCGCTATGCCGACATCGTCCTGCCGGCGACGACCCAGCTCGAACAACTCGACGTCATGTTCTCGTGGGGGCACCTCTATCTCACCTTCAACGAACCGGCGATCGCGCCCCTGGGCGAGTCCGTTCCCAACACAGAGCTGTTCCGGCGTCTGGCGAACGCCATGGGCTTCAACGACGAGTACTGGGCCCGGAGCGACGAGCAGATGGCGAAGGAATCGCTCGACTGGAGCAATCCGGTGCTCGCCGGCATCTCGATGGAAGGGCTGCGCGAGAAGGGCTATGCCCGCCTCGCGGTCGGCTCCCCCGACGACTTCTGCCCGCACAAGGAAGGGAACTTCCCGACGCCTTCGGGGAAGTGCGAGTTCAAGGCGTCGATGGCCGAAGGCGGCAACATCGTCCTGCCGTTGTTTCGTCAGGGCTCGAACGAGTTCCAGCCGGGCGATCCCATCGACCCGGTCCCGAACTACATCCCGCCGACCGAGAGTCCGGCCACCAATCCGGCGCTGGCGGCGAAATACCCGCTCAACCTGCTGTCGCCCAAGAGCCATGCCTTCCTGAATTCGTCCTACGGGAACCTGCAGGCGCAGCTTCATCACGCCCAGGGCCAGCAGGTGATCATCCATCCCGAGGACGCGCGCTCCCGGGGCCTGAACGAGGGTGCCATGGCGCGGGTGTTCAACGACCGCGGTTCGTTCCAGGCGGTGGTGAAGATCAGCGATGACGTGCGGCCGGGGGTGGCGGTGGCGCCGCTCGGCTACTGGGCGAGCCGCAGCGGCGGCTCGACGGTGAACGCGGTCAATCCGACCCGCTACGCCGATTTCGGCCATGCGCCGACCTTCTCCGACAACCTGGTGGAGGTGGCGGCGAGTTAGGGAAGCACCGCCTCCATTCGTCGCCCCCGCGAAGGCGGGGGCCCAGAAAGCGGCACGGCCGATGGGTTCCCGCCTGCGCGGGAACGACGAGATGAGAGATCGTACCAACGAAAGAGCCGGGGCAGGGCGGTCTTCGGGCCGCCCTGACACCACGGCCAAACGGGGAGAGAAACGTGATGCAGCGACTGATGAAGCCGCTGGCGGCCGCCGTTGCGATGGCGCTCGTCCTGGCGGTTGCGGGAACGGTGCAGGCCGAGCGGCTGACCTTCATGACCGGGCCGGCGGGCGGGACCTGGTATCCGCTGGGCGGCGCCATCAAGCGGATCCTGGAGGAGGGGGTTCCGGACCTCCAGCTCTCGCTGCGGCCGGGGGCGGGCCTCATCAACATCAAGGCCATCGAGACGGGCAAGGCCGAGCTCGCCATGGGCCACGTCATCTCGACGGTCGATGCCATCGCCGGCAATCCGCCCTTCGAGACGCCGCACAAGGACCTCTGCAATCTGGGCGCCCTCTATCAGCAGGTGGCGCACATCGTCACCATCGACGAGGACGTCCGCTCGATCGCCGATTTCCGCGGCAAGAGCATCACCTCGCTTCCCCGCGGCAACACCAACGAGTTCGCGCTTCGCATGCTGCTCGGCATGTACGACATGACTTATGACGACCTGGGGACGGTGAACTTCGCCTCGATCACCGACATGGTGAATCTGATGAAGGACGGACATGCGGTGGCGCTGTCCCTGATCACCTCGCTGCCGTCCGGCTCGATCATGGACCTCGCCAATGCCCGCGATGTTCGGTTCCTGGACATTCCCGACGCGCAGTTCGAGAGGCTGAAGGCGCGGAACGCCGGATGGAGCCGGGTGACCATCCCGGCTGCGACCTATGAGCAGGCGCGGGACGTGATCAGCGCCGGCTTTCCGATGCAGATGATGGCGAGCTGCAGTCGTGTCTCCGACGACCTCGCCTATTCGATGACGAAGGCGTTGGCCGAGCATGTGACCGAGCTCGCATCGATCAACGCCGCTCTGGCGACCCACGACGCCGCGGCGATGGCGGCCGATATCGGCGTCCCGTTCCATCCCGGTGCTGAGCGCTACTACCGGGAGGTGGGAGTCCGCTGACGAGACCCGGCGAACTTTAGCGGGGCGAAGGCGTTGGACTGACGACCCCCGCGTTCCGATCTGCCTCGCCCCATGCCGTCGTCCGCCGCTCACAGCCCCATCGCCGTCTACGGCGCGATCGCCGCGAACCTGATCATCGCGGTGGCGAAGTGCGTCGCCGCCATGGTGACCGGCAGCTCGTCGATGCTGTCCGAGTCCTTCCACTCCGTGGTCGATACCGGCAATGAGCTGCTGATCCTCCTGGGACTGCACAGGAGCAGGAAGCCCGCCGACCTGATCCACCCCTTCGGCTACGGGAAAGAGCTTTATTTCTGGAGCCTGATCGTCGCCATGCTGCTGTTCGGCGTCGGCGGCGGCATGTCGATCTATGAGGGCTACAAGCACATCCAGCATCCGGAACCGCTGGCGGACCCGATCTGGAACTATGCGGTGCTGGCGGTGGCCTTCGTCGCCGAGGGAGCATCATGGGTCATCGCCATGCGGCAGATGATCGCCAGGCGCCGGGGCAGGGACGACCTTTGGGAGACCTTCCAACGCAGCAAGGACCCTTCGATCTTCGTGGTGGTCGGCGAGGACACGGCGGCACTGCTGGGCATCGTCATCGCCGCCGGGGGCGTGGCGCTGTCCCAGGCCTACGGCGCCCCGTGGATCGACGGCGTCGCCGCGATCCTGATCGGCGTGGTGCTGATCGGCGTCGCCACCCTGCTGATCTACGAAAGCCGCGCCCTGGTGATGGGCGAGCGGGCGGACACCGATCTCGTCGCCCGTGTGCGCCGGATCGCCGAGGCCGACGAGGCGGTCGCCTCCGCCGGCGCGCCGCTCACCATGCAGCTCGGGCCCGACAGCGTGCTCCTGAACATGAAGCTCGGCCTGAAGCCCGGGGTGACCGGCACCGATGTCGTGACGGCGCTGGAGCGGGTCGAGCGGCGTATCCGCGAGGACTGCCCGAGCATCCGGCAGATATTCCTCAGCCCGACCCGCGATGGCCTGGACGGCGAGGCGGCGCTCAGCGCCCGGTGAACTTCGGTGGCCGCTTTTCCAGGAAGGCGGTCATGCCCTCGGTCTGGTCCTCGGTCTCAAAAGCGGTGAAGACCGCCTCCCGCTCGAAGGTGAGGCCTTCTTCGAGCGGGATTTCATAGGCCTTGAGGACGGCGGCCTTGGCGAGCCGGGTGGCGACGGGGCCTTTGGAAGCGATGACGGCGGCGATTTCGAGCGCCCGGTCGAGCGCCTTGCCGGGGGCGGTCAGCTCCGCCAGCAGGCCGGCGGCGAAGGCGGTCTCGGCGTCGATCGGCTCGCCGGTCAGGATCATCTTCATCGCCAGCGACTTGCCGACCGAGCGCGGGATGCGCTGGGTGGCGCCGTCGCCGGGCAGGATGCCGATATTGATCTCCGGCTGACCGAAGCGGGCATTGTCGGCGGCGACGACGATGTCGGTGAGCATCGCCAGCTCGTGGCCGCCACCGAAGGCGAAGCCCTCGACCGCGGCGATCAGCGGCTTCGGGAAGGACTGGATGGTCGCCCAGTCCTGGTGCCGCTTCTTGTCCTTGAGGGCGTCGACGCCCCGTTCCACCATCTCCTTGATGTCGGCGCCCGCCGAGAACGCCTTGTCGTTGCCGGTCAGGACCACGCAACGGGTTTCGGCATCGTCGGCCGCGGCGGTCAGCTCGGCGGCGATGGCGCCGATCAGGCCGCTGCTCAAGGCGTTCCGCTTCTCGGGACGATTGAGTTGGAGCAAGGTGACGCCCTCGCTGGGGCGGCTGCTCAGGACCAGGCTCATCGGCGTCTTCTCCCTGAAATGCCTTTTTCGTTGTCCGTTTAGTCGATCCGCGGCCGCAGCACGAGCTGGGCGACGGTCGCATGCCGCGGCAGTTCGAGCGCGAAAACGACGGTGCTGGCGACATCCTCCGGATCGAGCGTCATTGGCGCGGAATCATAGTAATCGGCACCCGCCTGCTCGTCGCCGAAGCGGCGCTCGGCCATGGCGCTTCGGGTCAGGCCGGGCATGATCTCGATTACCCGGATGCCGGCCTTGCCGAAATCCATGCGCAGGGACTCGCTGAAGGCATGGACCCCGAACTTGCTTGCCGCATAGGCCGTCCCGCCCGGATAGGGGGTGAAACCCGCGATGGAGCCGAGATTGACGATGTCGCCTTTCTCCCGCGCCACCATGCCGAGCGCCACCGCATGCGTGACCTGGATCATGCCGACGAGATTGGTCTCGACGATGTCGGTCCAGGCCGTCGCCGGCTGCGCGTCGAAGCGCTGGCGTCCACCGACATCGTGGCCGGCAGCGTTGATCAGGATATCGATGGTGCGCCATTCGGCGGGCAGGCTGTCGACCAGCGCAGCAGCGGCCTCTGCGTCACGGACGTCGAGGGTGAGGGGGTAAACACTATCGCCGTTCTCCCTTGCCAGCGCCGAGAGTGCCTGTGATGAGCGCGCGGCGGCGATCACCTTGGCGCCCCGGTCGAGCAGGGCATGCACGATCGCTTTGCCGATGCCGCTGCTGGCACCGGTGACGAGGGCGACGGCACCCGCAAGCTCAACCCGATCGGTCATAGCGTAAGCGCTTTCATGAATGAGACCGCGGGTACGTTGACTTCGGCCTTCCGCTATGTCAATCACCTTAGGTAAGGCTTGGCAGTCTGGTATTTGGCCTGTTGTTGGTCATGGAAGATATGAAAGCGCTTACATATGCGCTGCGTGAGAGAACCCGCCGAGGCGGACTCACAGGGGAAGAGGGAACGACTTATGGACATCCTCGACGGCATCCGAGTCTTGAGTTTCAACCATTTCCTGTTGGGGCCGGTCGGAATCCAGGTTCTGGGCGACTTGGGGGCCGATGTGATCGGTATCGAGCCGGTGGAAGGCGCGTTTCAGCGCAAATGGGGCGGCAATAACCGCAAGGTCGACGGTCAAAGCGTCCTTTTCCTGACCGGCGGCCGCAACAAGCGCAGTCTCGCCATCGACCTCAAGGCTCCCGAGGGCCGGGAAATCATCGAGAAGCTGATCGCGACAGCCGACGTCATCGCCGAGAACTACCGCCCAGGCGTCATGGACAAGCTCGGCTTCGGTTACGAGGCAGCGAAGGCGATCAATCCCAAGATCATCTATGCCGCGGCCTCGGGCTTCGGCGCTGACGGCCCATACAAGAACCGGCCGGGACAGGATCTCGTCATTCAGGCGATGTCGGGCCTCGCCAACATCACCGGCGGTGCCGATCAGCCGCCGACGGCGGTCGGCGTCTCGGCGGCCGATCACCACGGGGCGCAGATCTTCGCCATGTCGATCCTCGCCGCCCTGTTCCGGCGCGAGCGGACGGGGAAGGGCTGTAAGGTTGACATCAACCTGCTGTCCGCCGGGCTCGACCTGCAGATGGAATCGATCGTCTGCTACTTGAACAGCCCGCCGCAGCCGCAACGCGCCGCGCCCCATCTCGCCGGATGGATCTATCCGGCACCCTACGGAATCTATGCCTGCACCGACGGGCATATCGCGATCTCGCTGGGGCCGATGAAGACCCTGGCCGAGGCCTTGTCGATCCCGCAGGTGGCCGACTTCAACGATGCCGATGCGTTCGAGCGCCGGACCGAGATCGCCGAATGGGTTCAGGAGTCGGTCGGCAGAATGACGCTCGACGAGTGCGAGGCGCTGCTCGATGCCCACAAAATGTGGTTCTCGCGGGTCAACGACTACGAGGCCGTGATCAACGATCCGCAAGTGAAGCACAACGGCTCGGTAATGACCGTCGAGGGGGCGACCGGCGCCCCGATCCGGCTTCTGGCCCATCCCGCCCGCTATGACGGCGAGCTGCCTCCGGTCCGCATTCCGCCCCAGCCCTTGGGGGCACAGACGGCCGAGATCCTGCGGGAGCTCGGCTACGGCGAGGACGACATCGCGCGCATGGTCGACGCCCGCGCCGTCCACCTCCATCGGGCGGACTGACCGGGCGCGGGCGCGACCATGTCCATGCCGCCGATCGCGGTCGGCGAGACGCGCCGGTTCTCGAAGACTCTCACGGAAACCGATGTTTCCGTGTTCGCCGGCCTAACCGGCGATCTCGCCCGCGTCCATGTCGACGAAGCGGCGATGCGGTCCAGCCGTTTTGGTGGGCGTATCGTCCATGGCGCGCTTCTGATCGGCCTGATCGGGACGACTGTGACCATGCTGGTCGAGACACCGGCGTTCAAGGTCGAGGGCGCGGTGCCGGTGGTCCTCGGCTATCGCGACATCCGCTTCTTCGCGCCGGTTCGGCTGGACGACACGATCGCCGCTACGCTGACGATAACCAGGCTCGACCCCGCCAAGGCCCGCGCGATGGCGGAGGTGGTGCTGGTCAATCAGGCGGGCACGACGGTGATGACAGGCAGCGTCACGATCCAGTGGGTCGCGGACGGCTCGTCGTCCCCCTGACGATCAGGTTGACCGGCAGTTCGATGCGGTCGGCGATCGGCCGGCCGGCGATGGAGGCCAGAAGGTAGTCAGCAGCCCGCGCACCGAGATCGGCGGCGGGAACATGGATTGTCGTCAGTGGCGGCTGAAGGTGCTCGGCGAAGTCGAGGTCGTCGAACCCGGTGATCGACAGAGCGGCGGGAATGGCGATTCCTTGCGCGCGCGCTTCGACCATGGCCCCGAAGGCGAGGACGTCGGAGGTGCAGACGATGGCCGTGGGCGCGGGATCGAGGTTCATCAGGAAGCGGAGCGATTCCCGGCCGCCCATGATGCTGTAGCGGCATTCCGCGAGATAGCGTTCGTCGAAGGCCAGTCCCCGCTCGGCCATTGCGTCGCGGACCCCGCCGCGGCGGGCGGCGATCCGGTCGTTGCTGTCGACGGAGGGGGAGATGATGGCGATGGCGGTATGCCCAAGGTCCAGCAGGTAGCGCACCATCCCCGCCATGGCGCCGCGATTGTCGATACCGATGCTGGGCGCATCGCCCCCGCTGTCGAATGACCAGGTCGTCACATAGGGGATGGAGGCCTGCTGTAACCGCTCATAGAGGGCCGGATGATGGGCGGTCCCCACCAGGACCAGCCCGTCGACGCCGCGCTCGATCAGCACCTTGGCTTGGGCGACTTCCCGGTCCGGATCGTATTCGCTGCTCGCCAGCAGAAGGTTGTAGCCGTCGCGTTCCAGGCGCTGCTCGAGGCCGTGGACGCTGGCGGCGAAGATCGAGTTTTCCAGGGTCGGAATCAGGACGCCGATGGTCATCGAACGCTGCGAAGCCAGCGCCCGCGCCGCACCGTGTGGGACGTAGCCGAGCTCGGCGATTGCGGCCACCACCCGTTCGCGCGCAGCCGGTGCGACCTTCTCGGGCGCGTTCAGCGTTCGGGAAACCGTCGCCGTCGAGACGCCGGCCGTCGTTGCGACGTCGCTCAGACGTACCCGGGAGTCGGCCTGAGAATGTAAACGCTTTCTCACGCCGAGGTCCGAGCGACGGCATCACTGCAAAGTTGAGAACAAGATTTCAAAGGTATTGGTGCTCTCTCTTGCTCTTGACCCTCAGCTGATATGATAGCCACAATCGCATCAATTGAAATCGCTTACAAGGAAGGGAGCCCCCATGAGTGAATTCCACGTCGAGGTCGGTGAGACCGTCCGATTCTCGAAGACCGTCGGCGAGAGCGACATCTACCTGTTCGCGGGGATCACCGGCGACCTGTCGGGCAACCATGTGGACGAGGAGTACATGAAGCGCTCGTCCTACGGCCGCCGCATCGCCCATGGGGCGCTGATGGTTGGTTTCATGTCGACGGCCTCGACGCTGATCATCGCCCGCTGCGTCGAGAAGGGAATCGACGAGACGCCGGTTTCGCTGGGCTACGACCGCATCCGCTTCCTCGGCCCGGTCTACATCAACGACACGGTCACCGTGACCTATTCGATCGCCGAGATCGACGTCGAGCGCCGCCGCTCGCGCTCCAAGATCGAGGTGAAGACCCAGAACGGCGATCTCGTGGCGGTCGGCGAGCACATCCTGAAATGGGTGAAAAACCCTTCGTAGCAGGCGCCGGGGTGCGATCGTCTCGGATCGGTCGGCGAGACGAACGCGCCCTATACGTCTTCGTCGGTGCGCCGCGTTTCGGGGGTGGAGCGGAGCTGAGGCTTCCGCGGCGGATGGGCCTCCCAAAAGCGGCGCATGGCGATGAAGGTAAAGGTGACGGACCACCCGATCAGGACCAGCCCGTTCAGGGCTTCGACGCCGGTCAGGAGACGCATCGGACCCAGCGGCCATACGTCACCGAGGCCCAGCGAGGTGTAGCTGACGGTCGAAAAATAGACGTATTCGGGAAATCGGCCATGGAACTCTCCACCGAAATGGCCGACGTCGAGCCCGCTCATATTCGCCAAAATATAGAAGGCCAGACCGTACAGCCAGACTTCGACGGTATGGGCGAAGAACACCGCGAACAGGACGACGACGATCCGCTGACGCGGCGGGATCGTCAGCCGGGGCAGCCAGTCATAGGTACGGCGCAGCACCTCGTAATGGATGATGACCGTAAGCCCCACCATGATGACCGAAGCGATGGCCGCCCATAGCATGTCCTGACGATCCGCAGGCGGGTTCGTCGGTCCGGGCGTGAAGTCAGTGCGGCAAGGCGCCGATCAGTTCGATCGTGACTCCGTCGGGATCCCGGGCATAGACCACCTTTCGGCCTTTGTTGGGGCCGGCATTCACCTCCTGGGGCGGGTTGATCGGCACGACTCCCGCCTTTTCCATCGCCGCGGTAGCGGCATCCACATCGTCGACATCGAAAGCGATATGGGCGAAGCCGGTATCGCAGGGGCGGGACTCGACCCGGCCGCGATCGGCGGGACCCCTGTATTCGATCAGCTCCAGGCTGTGTCCCGGGGCCCGGATATAGGCGACCAGGATGTCGGCACCCGGCACGCCGGTCACCCTTTCGGTGAACCGAGGATCGCGCGGTGCCTGCGAGGTCACCTCGAAGCCCAGGACGTCGCGGTAGAAGGCGACCGACCGGTCGAGGTTGGATACCGTGAAGCTGGTGTGATTCGTCGACAAGACCTTGAACGCCGCCATGACCGCCCCGTTTCCCACTGCCTGTAAGGTTGTTTCACCGAACCATAGCAGGGCAACCATGTGACCGCGAGGTAGGCGTTGGCCCTATTGGCCGAGGCTTGTGGCGACCTTGGTCATGGCCCGCGCTCTGTTCCACGGCGCCGAAATGTCGCCGGCGATTTCGATGGCCCGGAGCAGGGCGTTGGCGGCCGCTTCGGGGAATCCCCGGTGTTCCAGAACGACACTGAGATCGCCGAACATCCACACCCTTTGCAGGGCACCGGGAATCTCGTCGGTCGACGCCTTGGCGAGCGTACCCGCTTCGCCCTGACCGTCGGGGCCTTCGACGGCGTCCAGCAGCCAATAGACCTCGGCCCGAAGCTGGGGGTTCTCGATTTTTTCGGCCACCCGCATCGCGTCTTCCCGATTGCCGAGGTCCACATAGGCCTGGGCGATCCGGTTAAGCGCATAGGCCTTGGGGAAGTCCTGCTCGATCTCCGGGATCAGGGCTTCCGCGGCCTTAAGCGCCGAGATGGCGTTGTCCTTGTCGCCCGACTTAGCCTCGGCCTGAGCGATCTCCACCAGGGCTCCCGCGCGATATCGGAGTTCTTCGATCCGTTCGACGGTATCGCGCGCATCGCTGAAATCGCCTTTGCCGGCATCGGCGCGCACGACTTCAAGCAGGGTGGGCGTCCGGCGGGTCGAATCCTCGACCGTCTCGACCAGCTCCAGCGCGGCCGAACGCTTGCCGATTTCCGCGTTCGCCAGGGCGACCCGTCCCTTCGCGGTTGCCTTCTTCTCCGCGTCGCCCAGCGCCTCTGCTTCGGACAGGGCTTCCGATATCAGCGAATCCGCTGTTTCCGCATCGCCGATCTTCGCCGCCACGACCGCTGCCCGAGCGCGGATATCGATCGCCGACGAGGCATCGTCTGCCGCCGCCGCGGCGTCGATCGCTTCGCCGGCGAGGTCGCGGGCTTCGGTGACGGCCCCCATCGACGCCAGTTCCTCGGCGACCCCGATCAGCGCCTCGCCTCGGTCGCCAGGGTTGCCAAGACTGCGCGCGGTTTCCGACGCCTTTTCGACGAGGCCGAAACGGGCTTGGCTACGGGCGATCTCGGTAAGGCCGCGGAGGACCAGCCGTGGATCTCCGATCTTGGCGACGGTGGCACGGGCGTCCTCCATCAAACCATTTGCCGTCTGAGCTTCCAGAATCTCACGCAGCGCCCAATCTCGGAAATAGGCCCGGTTCTCGGCCTTGATGCTCTCGAGCGCTTCCGCGATCAGGCATTGATGGTTGGGCGTCTGCAGGCAGTCGGAAACGTCCCGGGTCGGATCGGCGACCTCGACACCCGGCTTTTCCAGTAACGCCTGGTTCTCGGGCGTTTCGAGCAACGACTGCCGTGCGGCTTCGATCTCCGCCTCCTTGGCGGAGTTCAGGCGCCGCAGCATGCTGAGCGCCCGGCCCTTCTTGTTGAGCTGTTCGATGAGGCCGCGCGAGATCCTGCCGTCCGGGCTCTGACCGGCCTCGCGCTGGAACCTCCGGATGGCCTCGCGCAGACCGTCCGAGGCCACGCCGTCCGAGGGGCCGTCGAAATAGCCGAGCTCGATCAGCAACTCTTGGGCCTCGCGGGTCAGCGTGGTGCTCGGCTGCCCCGGCTGCTCGGCCCGAAACTCCTGTTGCGCCACGTGGTGCAGCAAGGGAGACGGGAGAAGAGCAGGGGGAGTGGCTGTAACGATGGCCAGGCTGACCAACGTATTGACGAGCACCATGCTTGCGAACCTCGGTTGGGGTACGACGATACGTTCTTAAAACGTCCGGCGTGCAACAACGTTGGCTGCCGGAAGACAATATTTCCGGCCTCGTCGGCGACCCGCAATCCTGCGAAAGGGTTAGCCGGCGCGACTCGCTATTCCACCGTCGATCGTCAGGATCGTGCCGCTGATATAGGACGCCCTGGGGGAAGCCAGGAATACCACGGCGTTGGCGACCTCTTCGGAGGTCGCGGCGCGGCCGAAGGGAAGGTTGGTCAGGAACTCGCGCCAACGCTCTGCATCGCCGAAACTGTCGGTCGCTCGCTTGCGGAGAAGAAACTCCATCCGGTCGGTGGCGACGAGGCCGGGATTGACGGCCACGACTCGGATGTTGTCGGCCGGTGCGTGTCCACCGAGCGCGCGGGTGAAATGCATCAGCCCGGCGTTGCCGGTGCTGCCGGCGATGTACTTGGCGTCGGGTCGTTCGCCGGCGAGGCCGATGACGTTGACGATCGTCCCGTGACCGTCCGCCTTCATCTGCGCGTAGACCGCCCGGCTCAGATTGATATAGCCGAAGACCTTGAGATCCCAGGCCGCCCGCCAGGTGGGCTCGTCGATCGCCTGGAGATCGCCGCCGGGGATCGCACCGGCGTTGTTCACCAGGATGTCGAGATTGCCGCAATCGGCGGCGAGGGCCCGCACCGCGTCGCCGTTGCTGAGATCGACAGCATGGACGGTGACGGACACGTTGTGGCGTCCGCCGATTTCAGCCTTCACCGCGTCCAGGTCGGCTTGTGTACGGGCCGCGAGATGCAGGTGGCAGCCTTCCTCCGCCAGCGCCAGCGCCACGGCGCGTCCGATGCCTTTCGAGCCGCCCGTCACCAGGGCGGTCTTATCCCTCAGACCAAGATCCATCGCCTTCCTCCCGAAGTTTTTGTCGTCATTCGTCGGTTATTGGGGGTCGTATCAGTCGAAGCGGGCGACCGCTTCGCCGAGTCCGTCGATCTGGGCGACGACCTCGTCGCCTTTCGCCAGCCATTTGGTCTGCACGACGCTGCCCAGCAGAACGAAGCTTCCCGCCGGCAAGGTCTCGCCGCAGGCGGCCGTGTGGCTGGCGAGCCAGGCGAGGGCCGCCAGCGGGTGACCCATGATGTCACCGCCGACGCCGTTGCCGACTTCCGTGCCGTTGATGGTCATCCGCCCGGGCAGCGTGGCGAGGTCCAGGGACCGCCAGTCGGTCACCGGCTGGCCGAGCACGCAGCCTGCATCGAAGAAGTCGTCGCCGATCAGCGTCGGGGTGTCGAGGCTGGGGTAGTCGACATAGCGGTCGTCGACGACCTCGATGGCCGCCATGCAGGCGGCGACCGCAGGACTCACCGTCTCGATGGTGTAGGGGCCGCCGGCAGGTGTCAGGTCGGCCCCCAGGCGCACCGCGATCTCGCATTCGACGCCCACGCGCCGGAAGTCCTCGAATTGGAAGATGCCGTAGCGCTCCCGCGCCGTCGGGGCGAAGACGCCGCCCGCGCAAGGGCTGTCGATCTTCAGATAGGCCTGCATGACCGGC
>MDTD01089344.1_pt1 | contig 17216 bp, 16 predicted proteins | sample 811221 | NCBI WGS metagenome assembly MDTD01 (sample SAMN05326646, study PRJNA326480) | marine metagenome | isolation source: seawater | place: Pacific Ocean: South West | collected 2011 | reverse complement strand
TTTTCTCAACCTATAAATATGGGTTTCCACTGTATGAGTCTCTAATTTAGATTTGTGTCCCCAAACCTCTTTCTGCAAATCAGTTATTGATCTTGGAATTTTAAAATTATTCAAAAAAATAATTATTTTAGCTTCTTTCTCAGTAAGTGACAGTTTACTTTTTTCTCTAATCATTATTCTTGAATTAAGATTAATTATATAATTTCCAATTTTTATATTATTTTGTTGATTAAATTGTTTCTTTAAAAAATTTATATTTATTATTTCTATTAATTTGGAAAGGCTTAAGGGATAATTCTTAATCAGAATTTGATTATCTGAACTTAAATTTTTTGCTTTTGAAATAATCAAATAATTTTCATTAGAATTTTGATCAAATTTATCAGTATTTATCTGTTTTATTTTAAAATTTAAAACACTTTTAACTTCATGTAGAATATTAAATAATGCTTCAAATTTGTGGATTACTAATGTCTGTTCTTCGTTCATCTTAACACAATATGTCAATTATCATAAAAAATAAAGAAACTCTTATCTTTGATGAATTTGTATTTAAATGCTGTATAGGAAAAAAAGGATTTACTAAAAATAAAGTTGAAGGAGATTTGAAAACTCCCATAGGAAATTTTAATTTGGGTAATTTATATTATAGAAGTGATAGAAAAAAAAAACCGCTTACAAATTTAAAATTAATAAAAATTAGTAATAAAATGGGCTGGTGCAATGATATTAAGTCTGAAAAAAATTATAATAAACTTATAAATACAAACTCAAAATTAAGGCATGAAAAACTTAGAAGAAATGATTATAAATATAACTTTATTTTACCGATAAAATACAACTGGAAAAAAACAAAGATAAATAAAGGTAGCGCCATATTTATTCATTTAACTAAAGATTATAAGCCAACAGTAGGATGTATTGGTGTCGCAGAAAAGGATTTTTTAATACTTATAAAATTAATAAAAAAGAATACTAAAATAAAAATTCTTTAACTTCTTTGACCAAAGATATTTGAACCTACTCTTATAAAAGAGGACCCATTTTCAATAGCATTAAGATAATCAGACGACATTCCCATACTTAATTCATTTAAACCGATTTTGGTACTTAGCTCCCTCATTTTTATAAAATATTTCGTGCTATCTTCATTGAATGGAGGTATGCACATTAATCCTAGGATATCTAATTTAAGGCTTTTGCAGTAGTTGTAAAAATCAAATAATTCATATTCTGATACACCAGACTTTTGTTCCTCTTTTCCAATATTTACTTGAATAAATAATTTTGGTTTTAAGCCTTGCTCTTCTTGTTGTTGAAAAATTTTGTCTGCAAGCTTCTTGCTATCTAATGAATGTATATAATCAAATATTTTTAAAGCACTTTTTACTTTATTAGTTTGTAAACGACCAATCAAATGTAATTTAATATTTTTATTTTCAATCTTTATTTGAGACCATTTTTCAACTGCTTCTTGAACTTTATTTTCTCCAAAATCTAAATGTCCATGATCTATTAAAGGTTTAATATGATCTATCTTAAAAGTTTTAGACACAGCTATTATTTTTAGTTCATTTATCTTTTTTTGATTATTATCTAATTTTGATTTAACATCTTCTTTTATTTTAATAAGATTTTTTACAGTTTGATGCATATAAACATTCCCAAAATTTATTATTTTATAAATGGTTTTAAAAAAAAAAACATTGATAAATTGCCTAAAAATACTGGGGTAATTTATAGAAATTACGACGGCAGAACAAATATAAATGATATTAAAAAAATTAAATATTATTGTAAAAAAAAAAAATTAAGATTTTTTATATCAAATAACTTCAAACTTGCGGTTAAGCTCGATTTAGATGGTGCATATATTCCTTCATTTAATAGAGATTTTAGACACTTAAGTTATAAGTTAAATAAAAACTTTTTAATTTTAGGTTCGGCTCATAATATTAATGAAATAAAATTGAAAGAAAGACAAAAAGTAGAATTTATTTTTATATCGTCATTATTTAAAAAAAATAAAAATTACCTAGGTATTTTCAAATTCAAATTACTAAATACTTTAACAAATAAAAACGTAATCGCACTAGGTGGGATTTCCTCATTTAATAAGAGAAAATTAACTTTAGTTGATTGTTTTGGCTTTAGCGGAATATCATATTTTGAATAAAAAAAAGGCCCCTAAAAAGGGGCCCTTTCTAAATTAAAATTTCTAAATTAGAAATTAAATTTGATTTGTACTTCGTATGCGTTTCTGTCGTCAGTAGACGTATTAGCGATATTGTCAACTGTGTGGTATGAACCAGCGATTGACATTGATCCCATTGTGTATGATATACCAACAGCTGTTGCTTCTTGGTCATCACCTGAGTTGTACTCAGCTACGTGTTGTCCTAAAGATACTGATAAGTCATCACTTACTGCGTATGAAATACCAAAACCTGAAGTATCTACGTCAGATGTTGCTCCACCTTCTACATCTTTTTCTGAAGTTTGAACACCAACTGTCATACCACCCATTGCGTAAGTAGCATACATTGTGCTTTCTTCAGAATCAGTTGCTGAACTATGGTCTGTACCTGTTCCATAACCAACTGTTAAACCTTCAACACCTGTGTATGCAACTGCAAAGTCATTGTATGACTCAACTGACTGACCAGCTTCTGCATTGTGATATGCAGCAGTAAAGCTTAAACCTGAATCATGTGAATATGAATATGTAAACATATCTTCTTCAGCATCACCATTAATAACAGCTGCTGATGCACCTGTTACAACAGCCCATGGCTCCTCGTAAGCTGCAGGCATTTTATCGTCAATTGCGCTTAATGCAGACGAACCACCGTGACCTGCGAACGTTAAAGTTCCCATATCATCTGGTAGTGTTAATGTAATTGATCTGTCATCCATTAATTGAGCAGTGTAGCTCTCAGCAGCTCCACCGTCTAATTCTAATGACAATGTTACTCCGATGTCATTTACTTCACCTGAAGCAGAGAAAGTAACTCCATCAGTCATTGACCAACCGTTACCAGTGTTTTTGTTCTCATCACCACCGCCAAAAGTTAGTGAAGCAGTACCTGTTACAGCCATATCAGCTGCGTTTACAGATCCTGCTATTAGGGAACCAGCTAATGCTGTTAACCCTATTTTTTTTAGTTTGTTCATATTTAATACTCCTTCGTGTTTTAATATTAATATTAAACACAAAGCTTTTATCAAAAAAGCACGCAATTTCGGGATTATTGAAAGTTTATTGGTAATTTTATTAAAAAGTGTTGCAAATATACATCATAAAAACATCAATAAAACTGCAACTTTTTGATAAATTTTATACTATATATAAAAATACGAGTTAAAAATAAAATATATGCCAATTCAAAACTTTCTTAGAACAAGTTTATTATTTATTGCAGGCTTTTTGATTCTATCTAGCTGTGGCAATCCTGGGGATGCGAGAAAAATCCCACCAAATGCAGATGATAGAGTTAGAAAAAACATTGAAGAAGGAAGAGGATTTAGACTTGGTAATTTTGCTGGACCAAAGTCAGGTGAATTTGATTTTGCAAGTTCAAATGAATTATGGAGAGCGTCTTTAGACACTTTAGATTTTATGCCGCTTGCATTAGCAAACTATAGCGGTGGGATAATAGTAACTGATTGGTACAGCGATGAAAACGCAACAAATGAATCCATTAAAATATCAATTAGGTTTTTAAGTAACGATATAAGATCAGACGCTATTGCTATCAAAGTATTTTATAAAGAATGTTCTTTGCAAACAAATTGTAAAGTAGTAGATCGAACAAACGAATTATCAGCAGATTTAACAAAACAAATCTTAACAAAAGCAGCAGTTTACGAAAAAGAAAATAAAAGCAAAACCAAGAAAAGAAAATACATAAATAAACAACTCGGAGACTAATCAAAAATTCGTAGCTGTGGAAAGATATAATTTCAAAGAAGTAGAAGAAAAGTGGCAAAAATCATGGCATGAAAATAATCTTTTCTCTACTAAATTAGATAAAAATAAGGAAAAATTTTATTGTCTGGAAATGTTTCCTTATCCCTCAGGAAAAATTCACATGGGACATGTAAGAAATTATACAATTGGCGATGTGTTATCTAGATATAAATTTTTAAAAGGTTTTAACGTTTTACATCCAATGGGCTGGGATGCTTTTGGGATGCCGGCAGAAAATGCAGCAAGAGATAATAACCTTGACCCAAAAAAATGGACTAATTCAAATATCAATACCATGAAAAATCAATTAAAGAAACTTGGTCTATCCATAGACTGGGATAGAGAAATTTCTACTTGTTCAGAGGATTACTATAAACATCAACAAATATTTTTTCTTGAACTTTTAGAAAAAAAGCTTGTCTATAGAAAAGAGAATTATGTTAATTGGGATCCAGTAGATGAAACAGTTCTTGCAAATGAACAGGTAATAGACGGCAAAGGATGGCGATCAGGAGCAACTGTTGAAAGAAAAAAATTAAGCCAATGGTTTTTTAATATTTCAAAATTTTCACAAGATCTTTTAGATGGTTTAGAAAGTTTAGACACTTGGCCTAATAAAGTCAAAACAATGCAAAAAAATTGGATTGGAAAGTCATTTGGATGTGAAATAGAATTTGAAATTGAGGGAGATCTTCCAGTAGAAAAGGTAAAATGTTTTACAACTAGACCCGATACGCTTTTTGGGTTTTCTTTTTTAGCACTTTCTGCAGATCATGAAATATCAAAATATTTTAAAGATGATAAAGATTTTTTAAGTTTCAAAGAAGAGTGTTCAAAAACTGGTACGACAGAAGAAGCATTAGCAGTAGGAGATAAAATAGGTTTTAAAACAGGCCTGGTTGCAAAAAATCCTTTAAAACCTGATGAAAAAGTGCCTGTTTTCTTTGCAAATTTTGTATTAATGGATTACGGATTTGGAGCAGTCTTTGGGTGTCCAGCACATGATCAGCGAGATTTTGATTTTGCTAAGAAATATAATTTAAATATTAAGACCGTTGTAAAACCTTTTAATAAGGATGATACGTATACAGTTGAAGATGAAGCATATGCCGGTCCTGGTGTATTAATAAATTCAGACTATTTAAATGGTCTTGAAGCTCCTGAAAATTCTGTAATTGAGACGATTAAAATATTAGAAAAAAAAAATTTAGGTAGTAAAAAAATTAATTACAGGCTTAAAGATTGGGGAGTTTCAAGACAAAGATATTGGGGATGTCCAATACCTATAATGTATGACGAAATTGGCAAAGCTTATCCCGTACCTAAATCTTTACTACCTGTTAAACTGCCAGAAAATATAAACTTAAAAGTTAAAGGTAACCCACTAGATAGCCAAACAAGTTGGAAAGAAATTATTGTTGATGGAAAAAAATATACCCGTGAAACAGATACTCTTGATACATTTGTTTGCTCATCTTGGTATTATTTGAGATTTTGTTCTCCTAAAGAAGATGGATATGGGTTTAAAAAAGAGGACATTGATTACTGGATGCCTGTAGACCAATATATTGGTGGTGTTGAACATGCAATTTTACATCTATTATATTCAAGATTTTTCATGAGAGCTATAGAACATAAAAATGAAAATTTTAATATAAAAGAGCCTTTTCAAAGTTTGTTTACACAAGGAATGGTATGTCACGAAACATACAAAGATAAAAATAATAATTGGCTTAGTCCTGATGAGGTTGAAAAGATAAATAACAAGTATGTAATAAAGGGAAGAAAAGACGAGCCAGTGAAAGTTGGACCATCAGAATCGATGTCAAAATCAAAAAAGAATGTTATAGACCCTGAATATATAATTAAAAATTATGGTGCAGATTCTGTAAGATTATTTATTTTGTCTGACAGTCCCCCAGAAAAAGATGTTCAGTGGTCTGAACAAGGAATGACATCATCATATAAATTTATTCAAAAATTATGGACATTGCATAATGAAATAAAGTCTAAAATAGATAAAGAAGAAAAAAATTATTTTGATGATAAAATTGAAAAGTTTACCAATCAAACAATTGCAAAAATAACTAATAATTTAGAAAAATTTAATTATAACGTTATAATTGCCAACATGTATGAAACCTATAATTTTTTAGCAAATCATATTAAAAGTAATAAAGATTTAAAAAATTTAGAAAATAATTACAAAAAAATTTTAATTTGTTTTTCTCCAGTTATTCCTCATTTCTCAAGCGAGTGTCTTGACCAAATGGGAGAGACAGGAACGTATTCATGGCCAGAGCACGACAAAAATCTACTAGTAGAGGATCAAATTAAAATAGTGATACAAATAAATGGAAAAAAAAGAGCTTTGATTAGTACTAAAAAGGGTGTGGAAGAAAAAGAGTTATTCGAAATTGTTAAAAGAGATAAGTCTGTGAAAAAGTATTTAATTAATAGTAAAATAAAAAAAATTATTTTTGTAAAAGATAGATTAATGAATGTTTTAATGGAAAATTAAATGAAAAAACTTTTTATATTGCCTATATTTTTAATTATATTTTATAGTTGTTCTTACGAACCTATTCTACTAAATAAAAAGAACGATTTTCGATTTGTCAATATATCAATTAACGGTGATAAAAAAATTAATGAGATAATAAAAAATGATTTATTAAGAAACAATGGGCCTAAAAAATATAATATAATTCTAGAAACAGTTAAAAAAAAACAAATTGTTTCATCAAATGAAAAAGGTGATCCAGTAATTTTTAAATTAAATATTGATACACTGTTTGTTTTAATTGAGGAGGATGAAATTATATTAAAAAATACTATAAATAAACAAGCCTCATATAACAATATAAGCGATAAATTTGAATTATCTCAGTACGAAGAAAATATTATTAAAAATTTAGCAGGCAATATCTCAAATGAAATTTTGATGTCTATAACAAATTTAATTAAATGATTGTAAAAGTCTTTGAATTTAACAAATTAAAGACATCAAATTATAACTTTTATCTGTTTTATGGAAAAAATGAAGGTTTGCAAAATGAGATCATTAATAAATACTTTGTAGATAAATTTGAGGGTCAAATCGATAAATATGATGAAAATGAATTCATAAGTAACAGTGAAACGATCTTAAGTGAACTACTTAATAAATCTCTTTTTGACAATGAAAAAATTTTAATTATTTCAAGAGTTGGTGAAAAAATTTTTAAATATGTAGAGGAATTATCTGGAAAAAATTTAAATGATGTGAAGATAATTTTAAAAAGTACTCCACTTGAGAAACGTTCAAAATTAAGAAATTACTATGAAAAAAATAAAACGCATATAATAACTCCCACCTATGAAGATAATGAAAAAAGCTTATCAGCTCTAGCTATTAGTTTTCTAAATGAAAACAAAATAAAAATCTCAAGAGAAACATTAAATTTGCTGATAAACCGTGCTAGTGGAGAAAGACAAAATTTACAATCAGAATTAGACAAAATTTTAAATTACTCACAAACAAACAAGACCATCAGCTTTGATGTGATTAATAAACTTAGTAACTTGTCGGAGAATTATGAGGTAAATGAGTTGGCAAATAATTATCTTGCCAAAAACACAAAAATTGTTTCTAAAATTTTAAATGAAAATAATTACTCAAATGAAGATTGTATTTTAATATTGAGAACTTTGCTTAACAAATCAAAAAAATTATTAGAAATTATTAAAAAAAATGAGCAACTTAAAAATATAGATCAAGTATTATCTTCAACAAAACCACCAATATTCTGGAAAGATAAAGAAAACATTAAAATTCAAGCAAAATCATGGAAATTAAAGGATTTAAAAAACAAAATTTATGAAATGAATAATGTTGAAACTCTTATTAAAAGCAATTCAAAAAATTCACTTAATATAATTTCGGATTTTATTGTAAATTATTAGTAATTGATTTTTATTATATTTATAAGTCTATCTAGTTGATCGAAACCTTTATACTCGATGGTTAATGTTCCTGAATTATCCTTTTTATTATTCAGAACTACTCTCATGCCAATTTTTTCTGCTAATTCATTTTCAGTTGATATAATATTTGTATCTTTTGATTTGAATATTTTTTTTGAGCCACTCTTTAAAATCCTCACTAAACTCTCTGTTTGCCTAACCGACAAATTTTTCTTAACAATCTTATCAGCTAATAATAAAGCATTATCAAGACCAATTAAAATTTTCGCATGACCTTGGGAGATTTTATCATTTCTTATCATTTGAATTAATTTTTCAGGTAAAGTTAAAAGTCTCAAACAATTTGAAATATGTGATCTACTTTTTCCAATAAATTGAGATACTTTTTCTTGATCATACTGAAAGTTTTCAATTAGATTTTTATAACTTTCAGCTTCCTCTATAGGATTTAAATCTCTTCTTTGTACATTTTCTATGATAGCTAACTCTAATGATTTCAGATTATCGGCCTCGATAATTATAACTGGTACCTCGTGAAGACCTGCTGATTGAGCAGCTTGCCATCTTCTTTCACCGGCGATTAATTCAAATTTATCGTCTTGATCATCAGATTTTCTTACGATTAAAGGTTGAATTATTCCTCTCGCTTTAATAGAATTTGTTAATTCATCTAGAGCATCTTTTTCAAATAATTTTCTAGGTTGATTTTTATTTGGTATTATTGAGCTTATTGAAATATTGTTATTTGACGTTTTTATATCACTATCTCCGATTAAGGATGATAGTCCCCTTCCAAGACCTTTCTTATTTTTAAAAGGATTAATCATGCTGCACTCTCCACTTGTTTATCTTGCTCTAAAAATTCCTCAGTGAATTTGAAATATGCTTTGCTGCCTGGACAAATTTTATCATAAAGAAGAACAGGTATTCCATGGGATGGCGCCTCGGATAATCTAACATTTCTTGGAACTGAAGTTGTGTAAACCTTTTCCTTAAAATAGTTTCTTGCCTCAGTCTCAACTTGTCCTGAAAGTTTATTTCTTTTATCAAACATGGTTAGAAGTATTCCTCTTATCTCGAGAGATGGATTTAAATTAGATTTTATTCTTTCAATGGTTTTCATTAATTGCGTTAATCCCTCCAAGGCAAAGAATTCTGTCTGAAGTGGTACCACTAAAGCATCGGAGGCTACTAATGCCATAATTGTGAGTAAACTTAGAGATGGCGGGCAATCAACGAGTATATAATCATATGAAGCTCTAGAATCATTTAAAATAGCACCTAATTCATCTTTTAATTTAAAGGCTCTACGACTGTCACCTGCGGTTTCAACCTCAAGACCTGATAAATCAACGTTAGAAGTGATCAAATTTAGATTTGTAAATCTTGTTTTTTGTATGACATCTGAAATTCTTTTATTTCCATTAAGGACGCTGTAAATTGTTGTCTCTGAATTTGCTGTGTTCGATAATCCAAGACCAGTTGTGGCATTGCCTTGAGGGTCTAGGTCAATTACCAGAATTTTTTTTCCTTTCATAGACAATCCAGCTGCCAAATTAATAACAGTTGTTGTCTTACCAACGCCTCCCTTCTGGTTAATTACTGAAATAATTTTTTTATCCATGCTTTCTATTAAATATGTATTTATAATACTTTATCATAATTCTCTTATTAGTATTTTTTTTGCAACTATCATATTACTAATTAAAATTTATTTACTAGTTACTCCTTTTTCTTAAATTTGAAATTTTCACAATCATCGCCTCATGATTTGTTAAACTTTTTTTTTCCTCGTAATCAAATTTCCATATTTTGAGAGCATCATTTATAACTTTTTTTCCACTCTTTCCTAAAAATAAAATAATGTATTTAAAATTTTCAAAATTTGTTTGTGCTATCTGAAAAATTATTGGTAAAGGTTTAAATGCTCTCGAAATTATCACATCAGTTTTTAAATTTTTTTCATCAAAAATATTTTTTTTATGTATTTCTGAATTTAGATTGAATTTTTTTGACATCTCGTTAATGAAATTGCTCTTGTGATAGCTTTTTTCGTAAAAAATTAGCTTAAATAGTGGATTTTTTGATTTCATTAAAATTCCTAAAACTATACCAGGTAGTCCAGCACCTGATCCGAGATCTGTACATATTTTTATATCTTTTTTATCAATAAAATCAATGGTTTGAGCACTATCTACAATATGCCTTTGGTTTATTGACTTTTCTGTGCTTTTGCCAATTAAATTCAGAGATTTGTTTCTAAAAATTATAGAATTTTTATAGACTTCAAGTTCATTAAATGTTTCACGTGAAACATTTAATATTTTATTTTTGTAAATTTTTAAAAAATTCGAATCAATCAAGCTATATGCTTAATAGACTTTCTTTTGAGATGAGACAACAAAATATATACTGCAGCGGGGGTCACTCCATCTATTCTTAAAGCTTGGCCCATTGTTTTTGGTCTTATCTTCTTAAACTTTGACTTTACTTCATTAGATAAGCCAGAAAAACTGTCATAATCTATATCTTCTGGTATTGAGAGATTTTCGTCTCTTTTAAAAGCTAGAATATCAGCTTTTTGCTTCTTCAAATAACCTTTATAATGTGAATTAATCTCTAATTGTTCGTCAATTTCACGTGAAAAATACTGAATTTCTGGCCATATTTCCCTAATTTTTTTCATATTTACTGATTTTTGGCCTAAAATTTGGTTAGCTGATCTACTAACACCATCTTTTGCGATATTAATTCCAAATTTTGATGCTCTTGATGGAGTAATCTCTAATTTATCCATTTTTGATTGGACAATGGATAAATTTATAATTTTTTCTCTAAAAGCTCTTTCTCTTTCTTTCTTCACAACTCCTATGTCTAATCCTTTTTGAGTTAATCTTGTATCTGCATTATCTGATCTTAGTGAAAGTCTATACTCAGCTCTTGAAGTAAACATTCTATATGGTTCCGCTACACCTTTTGTTACAAGATCATCAATCATGACACCTATGTAAGCTTCAGATCTATCTAATATAAAAGACTCTTGACCTTTTAAAGATAGTGCAGCATTAATACCGGCAATCAAACCCTGGGCAGCTGCTTCTTCATACCCTGTAGTACCATTTATTTGACCAGCTAAGAAAAGGTTTTTTATTTTTTTTGTCTCTAAAGTTAAAAAAAGCTCTCTTGGGTCCACAAAATCGTATTCAATAGCGTAACCTGGCCTTAAAATTTTTACATTCTCTAAACCATTGATTTTACTACATATTTCTTGCTGTATATCTGCTGGCAGAGAAGTAGATATCCCGTTTGGATAAATTGTATTATCATTTAGACCTTCTGGTTCTAAAAAAATTTGATGTCTTTGCTTATCTGAAAACTTCTTAATCTTATCCTCAATAGATGGACAATATCTTGGACCCACGCCTTTTATACTCCCAGAGTACATAGCGCTTCTATTCATATTTTTGGAAATAATTTTATGAACAGCTTCATTAGTATATGTCATTCTACATGAAATTTGTTTGTTTAAATTTTTTTTAGTTAAGAATGAAAAAAAATAGGGTTCCTTGTCTGCGTGTTGCTCTTCTAAATTTTCAAAATTAATTGTGCGTGCATCAAGTCTAGGAGGAGTTCCTGTTTTTAACCTTCCTATTTTAAAATTATACTTTTCTAATTGTTCACTTAAGCCAGTTGAAGGTTTTTCATTAAATCTTCCTGCTGGCGTTTTCTTTTCACCAATGTGAATCAAACCATTCAAAAATGTCCCTGTTGTTAAAATTATTTTTGATGATTTAATTTCTTTTCCTGATTGGGTCTTAAATCCAATTATACAGTTTTTTTTAAATATAAATTTAATTACAGGATCGCTAAAAATGCTTAAATTACAGTAGTTTACAAGTTTTTCTTGCATAAATTTTTTATATAGATATCTATCACTTTGTGTTCTGGGACCTCTTACTGCTGGTCCTCTACTCCTATTTAAGAGCCTAAATTGTATACCCGATTTATCTGCAACTTCTCCCATAACACCATCTAATGCATCTATTTCTCTGACTAAATGACCTTTTCCTAGACCACCTATTGCAGGATTGCATGACATTTCTCCAATAGTATCAAACTTGTGAGTGAATAATGCGGTGTTAACACCAAGTCTTGCTGATGCGGTTGCTGCTTCACAACCGGCATGACCACCTCCTACTACAACTACATCAAATGATAATTCATTTTTCATATTAGTAATTTATTATTGATCTTAGAATTTACAAGAAAACACTTATAATGGTCGAAAAAGGTAGTAATACCAACGGTTATTTGCCTATGCAAAAATCACTAAAAATTGATCCAAGTATCTCTTCCACATCAACTTTTCCAACGATTGTTCCTAGGTGTCTGGTAGCTAATCTTAAATCCTCTGCTGCCTTATCAAAATCTTCTACAAAATTTTTATTTTCAAAACTTATCAAGTGTTCAACACAATTTTCAAGTTCCACTCTATGTCTTTCTCTAGTTATGAAAATATCACCTGATAAATTAAATTTATTTTTTAGCTTTTTTTTAATAGCATTTACAAGTTGATCTAAATTTTTTTCTTCCTTAATTGAAATACATATTGGATTGTATTTTTTTAATTCTTTGGCAATTTGATCAAAACCGAGATCCATTTTATTAATAACTAAAATTGCTTTTTTAGATAAAATATCACTCAAAAAGTCACTAAAATCAACAGTTTTAGGCTCTATTAGGATTATGCTCAAATCGGCTTTTTCTGCTCTATTTAAAGCTAACTTAATACCTTTTTTTTCAATTTCATCTTCAGATTCTCTTATTCCTGCTGTATCAGACAAAACTATAGGGTAGCCATCCAAATTTAAGTGTACTTCTATTACATCTCTTGTTGTTCCAGCAATTTCTGAAACGATTGCAACTTCTCTCCTTGATAAATAATTTAATAAAGATGACTTCCCCACATTAGTAGGACCAACTATTGCAATTTTAAAACCTTCTCTAATTATTTCGCCAACTTTTTGATCATTTAATATTTTTTCTATTTCTTCTCTGATGAATTTTGTTTCTGAATGAATGTTATTTAATACATCACCAGGCAAATCATCTTCGGGAAAATCTATTTTTGCTTCAACTTTTGATAAGATTTTTAAAAGTCTATCTCTTAATGAATTGAATTTATCAGAACTTTTCCCAAACATTATTTTTAAAGCTTGTTGTCTTTGGATTTCAGTTTCAGATGCTATTAAATCTGCGATGCTTTCAGCTTTTAATAAATTTATTTTTCCATTTTGGAATGCAATTTTTGTAAATTCACCAGGATCAGCTAATCTACAACCATCTATTTTAGAAATTGATTTATGTATTGCGTCAATTACCGCTTTGCTACCGTGTACATGTAATTCAGCCATATCTTCACCTGTATAGCTCTGAGGACTGGGAAACCATAACAAAATACCTTCATCAATTAGATCTTTAGTTTCAGGATCTTTAAATTTTCTCAAAGATGCGAATTTAGGTTCGGGTAAAGGCAAAAAGGTTATATTTTTCAATACTTTTTTGGTTTCTGGGCCAGATACTCTTATAACTGCAACACCGGATAATCCAGGGCCCGAGGAAAGTGCATAGATAGTCATTTTATTATAGCTACAATATGAATTTAATATAAAAATATTTCAATGATTATTTGGCTTGCGTCTTATCCAAAAAGTGGGAATACATGGGTTAGGTCTTTTTTATCAGCATATTATTACTCTGATGATGGTAAATTTAATTTTAAGCTACTAAATAATATTAAACAATTTCCAAGCAGAGACTTTTTTAACAGAAAAATTCTAAGCGTTGAAGATGCATCAGATAATTGGCTAATAGCTCAAAGCAGAATAAAATCAAAAGGTGAGGTATGTTTTTTAAAAACCCACAACGTTTTTGGTGCATATAAAGGAAAAAATTTTACTACATCAGAATTTACATTGGGTGCAATCTATATTGTAAGAGATCCAAGAAATGTAATAACATCATTGATGAATCATTACTCTTTAAGTGAAAATGAAGCGCTAAGTATGATCAATAGTGTTTATAGAAATTTGAGAGATGAAAATAATCCTGAAGATTATTCTAACTATTCATTTATAAGCTCTTGGGCAAACAATTTTAGATCATGGAAATTGTCTAAAAGTATAGAGACTCTTATTATTAAATATGAAGATCTTGAAAATAATAGATTTAGAACATTTAAAAAAATAATAAATTTTACAGACAAATTGATGAAATTAAATAATAAAATTGATTTTGAAAAATTAAAAAGTTCAATCGAAAGTACTAATTTCGATATTTTAAAAAAAAAGGAAGAATTGGAAGGTTTTGAAGAAGCTATTTTCTCGAGAAAAGACGGAAGAACTAAATCATTTTTTAATTTAGGAAGTGAGAATAACTATAAAAAACTTATCAAACCACAAACATCTAAGACATTAAAAAAATTGTTTAAAAAGGAAATGAAAGAGCTCGGTTATATTTAAGATGGTTTATTCATTGAATTAAAAAATTCAGAATTATTTTTAGTATCTTTAAGTTTAGAGTTTATAAATTCTATTGCATCCATTGAACCCATAGGTGCAATAATTCTCCTTAAAACATTCATTTTTTGAAGATCGTTTTTCTCAAATATCAACTCTTCTCTTCTTGTCCCTGACTTGGTTATATCGATAGCAGGAAATATTCTCTTTTCTGAAATTTTTCTATCTAATATGGTTTCGCTATTTCCAGTTCCTTTAAATTCCTCGAATATAACTTCATCCATTCTGCTGCCAGTATCAATTAAAGCTGTTGCTATGATTGTCAATGACCCACCTTCTTCAATATTTCTTGCTGCACCAAAAAATCTTTTGGGTCTTTGTAGAGCGTTTGCATCAACTCCACCAGTTAATACTTTTCCTGAACTAGGAACTACAGCATTATATGCTCTTCCTAGTCTTGTTATCGAATCTAAAAGAATAACAACATCTTTTTTATGTTCAGTTAATCGTTTTGCCTTTTCTATTACCATCTCCGCTACAGCTACGTGTCTTTGAGCTGGTTCATCAAATGTTGAACTAATAACCTCTCCTTTGACTGTCCTTTGCATATCAGTTACTTCTTCAGGTCTTTCATCTATGAGCAAAACCATTAAATAACATTCAGGATGGTTAGCAGTAATTGAATTAGCTATACTCTGCAATATCATTGTTTTACCAGCTTTTGGAGGTGAAATTATCAATGATCTTTGCCCTTTACCAATAGGACTTACCAAGTCAATTAATCTTGGAGTTAGATCAACTTTTTTTTCTATCTTGTTAGTTTCTACTTCCATAACCAGTTGTTTATTCGGGTAAAGAGGGGTCAAGTTATCAAATGCAATTTTATGTTTGAATTTATCTGTTTCTTCAAAATTTATTTTACTAACTTGTACAAGAGCAAAATATCTTTCTCCATCTTTCGGTGCTCTTATTGGTCCCTCTACTGTATCCCCTGTTCTTAAGCCAAATCTTCTGATCTGATTAGGACTGACATAAATATCATCAGCACCTGGTAAATAATTTGATTCTATTGCTCTTAGAAATCCAAATCCATCTTGGAGCAATTGAAGAACACCTCCACCAGTTATTTCTTCACCTTTTTCAGCTAATTTTTTTAATATTGCAAAATAAATTTCCTGTCTTCTTAATGTGCTAGCGTTTTCAATTCCTAGGTTTTCTGCTTCGGTAATTAGCTTTTCAGAGCTTTTTTCTTTTAATTCTTGTATATTCATATTATGGGGATTTGTATTTTAGATAATATTAATATAGTTATGTGCTCAAGGATTTCAACCCTAGATTATCTAAAAATCTCTTGAAATCTAGAGTTTTTCCAATTCTTTTGCAAATTTCTTCACATTTTCCCAGTTTGTGAACTCATATGAATTATTAATATCTGTCGGGCCCTTTGTAATCATCATTATAAATCTAATTACGATTTTATTAATAAAATTATAATTCGGATAATCAACTTTACCAGCAAATACTGATAGTTTATTTGGCTTCCAATTTGTTTTTTTTAAAAAATTAAGTACATATGGATTGGTTTCTGGTGTACTTTTTTCTTCTTTTCTAGCTACGACATTAACAGAAAAAAAAGCAGTTCTTTTTAAGTTTAAAATTTTTTTGTTTCTTATAATAAAATCTAAGACTTTTTTATTATGCCTTCCGTATCTAATACTTGCTCCTATTATAATTTTTTCGCATTTATCTAAATTAAAATTTAACGCATCATCTAATGAAATTAACTTAAATTTATTTCCTGATGACAAATTGTCTTTTATGGTTTCACATATTTTTTTTGTTTGCCCATCAGTGGTTGAATAGATAATTAGATCATCCATTATTTAGATATTTTTTTGGATAAGATTATTTATAAGTTTTATATGATCATCACTATCATTTAAACAAGGTATCATATCAAAATTTTCACCCCCGGCTTCCATAAAACTTTCTTTACCTTGAATTAATATTTCTTCTAATGTTTCTACACAATCCGAGGAAAATCCTGGGCAAATTGCAAGCACATTTTTTTTTCCTTCTTTAGGTAAGTTTTCCAAAGTTTTATCAGTGTAAGGTTGTAGCCATTGTTCAGGACCAAACCTTGATTGAAAAGTAGTTTTAATCTCAATTGAATTAAATTTTTCAGATATTAATCTTGTGGTTTTATGACAAAAACAATGATATGGATCACCTTTATCAAAATATTTTTTTGGTATTCCGTGGTATGATGCTAATAATAAATCTGGTTTCCAGTTAATTTTCTCTATTTTATTAATAATAGATTTAACCAAAGCATCAATATACAAAGGTTCAGACTCATAATGAGGTATAATTTTTAAAGATGGTTGCCATCTCATGTTCATTAAAGTCCTGTAAACTTCGTCACATACTGTTGCTGTAGTTGCTGCCGCATATTGAGGATACAAAGGCAAAATTATGAGATTTTCACATCCATCATCATGCAATTTTTTGATTTTACTTTTTATGCTCGGGTTTCCATATCTCATTGCAAAATCTATAATTAATTTTTCGTTTGACATAATATTTCCAACTTTTTCTGCTTGTTTCTGAGTGTAGTATAAAAGAGGTGACATATTTTCTTTTTTCATCCATATCTCTTTATAAGCCTTAGCAGTTTTAGATGGTCTAAAGTTTAATATAAATACGTTTAAAATTATTTGCCATAAGATTGGGTTTACTTCTATAACTCTTCTGTCTGATAA
>MDTD01071025.1_pt1 | contig 17217 bp, 14 predicted proteins | sample 811221 | NCBI WGS metagenome assembly MDTD01 (sample SAMN05326646, study PRJNA326480) | marine metagenome | isolation source: seawater | place: Pacific Ocean: South West | collected 2011 | reverse complement strand
TTCAGTTTAATTTTTCATATCGCTTTTAGCCGGGACAACTTTCTTATCAGCGGCTTTTGCGTTACACTTCCTGCTTTCTTTAATCCGCTTGCCCTTGGTAATAGCTTTCTGGGCTTCAGCTTTATTCAGTTCACGCTTCAAAAGAGCTCTTTTCTTTTCCGCTTCATACTGTTTTTTCAGTTTGGCTCGATAGCGTTGAGACTTCACTTCGAGCAAATACTCAGCAACAAATTCAGCATCATGGATAATCGCATATTGGATTGCATTCAGTTTCTTAACATCCCTGGCATCAATATCCGCACCGGCTTCAACCAGCTTTTCAGTCAGATCTTCATTACCCCGAATCGCCGCCCACATAAGCGGGGTGCGTCCATTGTAATCGGTAAGATTTAAATTAGCGCCGCATTCTATGAGAAATTCCGCCGTGTCTTCATCTTCAAAATAAATAGCGGCAATTAACAGGGTCCAGCCTTCGTCAGGGTCTCTCCAGTTTATGAAAGCTCCTTGTTTTATCGTCATAATCGCAGCATCATCTTCACCACGCTGGATTGCCAGAAAACAACTTTCAGACATTTTGATTCGCTGCTGATCGGTCAAGCTTCTAGCCGCATATTTTACCGAATCCAGATCAGGATTGGCACAACCACTAAGCAAAAAGAGGAATCCCGATAGGAGCAGTAGCTGGAAAATATATTTTTTCATATTAAGCTCGTTCCTGTTTATGATGTTCTTATAATAAGATATAGCATAATCAGTATTTTTCCAATAAATAGGTTTTTTTTTCAAATTAATAACACTTAACAGTAATTACTGGGTATTTACAGGCATCTGCTCTGCTTTCGGCGTCCACATGATATCATCCGCAATTCCGAGCGGGAACACATGAACATTTTTGTAGCGGTTAGACAGGGCGACAAGGCTGTACGGGACAAACAGGAAGGTGTATGGCTGCTCATCGTGCAGCAGCTTATGGAAGCGGTGGGCCAGTTCAATGCGCTTTTTCCGGTCAAAAGTCACGCGCAACTCCTCAATAATGCGGTCAGCTTCTTTATTGTTAAAAGAAATGTGGTTGCTGGAATTCTTTTTCCCTACCTGCGATGAATGCCACAGCTGGTACGGGTCACTTTCATATGACATTCCCCATCCCAGTGAACATACTTCAAATTTCCGGTTGTTAAGCTTTTCAATATAAACGGCCCATTCCACATTCTGAATCTGCATGACGATTCCGGCTTTGGCCATATCCTCTTTTATGATCGGATGCATTTTCTGCTGAATCGGGTGCCCTGCAACCTGAATAACGGTAAACTCAAACTTTCGTCCGTTCTTGTCAAGCACCCCGTCCCCGTCAGTGTCTTTCCAACCGGCTTCCGCCAAAAGCTTTTTAGCTTTTTCAATATCAAAACCATAAGGTTTTATGGATTTATCATAGTAGGGACTTTCAATAAAGAACGGACCGGTTGTTATTCTGGCCAGATCATGATATACGTCTTCAGCAATTCTTTCACGGTTGACCAGATGGGTAAGTGCAATTCTCACTCTTCGGTCCTTAAACAGCGGATTCTCCAGATTCCACCCCAGGTAGGAGTAAGAGCGACCAGTGTACTTATACTTGTTCAGGAAACCGCCTTTTTGAAATTGAGGGGTGTTTGTTCTGGACTGCCACTGTTCAGGATAAAGCGAAGACATATCGATATCTTTCGACAGCAACGCCTGAAACTGGGCGTTCGGGTGCTTAATCAGGTCATAAACAATATTTTTAATCGGAGGCATGGCTCCGTATTGTTTACCAAAATATTTTTCCCAGCGCTTGAAAACTATCTGCTTGCCTTTTTCCCACTTGACAAAGCGGTAAGGTCCGCAACCCACGATAATCCTGTTCCGCTGATGGTCGTCATTGAATTTAACCGGATCGAACGGTCCGGCATATGCGTGATAGAGGTGCCGCGCCAACGGAGTCAGGCCCAGCGTTATTGATTTTGACAGATAATAACGCTTCGACCAATAAACTTTAAATTCATAATCGTTGATTACCTCAACCCGGTCCAGATCAGACATATAGGACCGAATCGGCAAACAATTCACATCCTTGTTCTTTATTACATCGACATAAAACTTGAAATCGTAAGCGGTAACTTCTTTGTCTTTCCACTTTTTCCCACTAACCGGATCGGTAAAGTCGTGCCAGAGAATATTGCGGCGCAGCTTGATCGTGTATACCTTTTTATCCGGCGAAATGGTCCAGCTTTCCGCCATCAGCGGTTCAAAAACATCCGGATTCTCATAGTTTCTGGATGCCAGGGATGAATCAGTAAAACCATGCAGCCGACTGCAGAGTGCCTCATTCGTTATTATATCATTGAGATTTGCCGTATCGTTGCTGTATGCCCGGATAATTCGACCTCCGGGCTGAGCCTGTTGATCATAAAACTCGACATTGGCAAAGTTTTCTTTATTAACCCCGGCAGCATTCTGGATTTTCTTTCCTGCAACAAAGCCATTTCCGGAAAGGGACTCAATGGCGTCTGAAAGACGATTAAGCGCTTGCGCGTTTTGGGCCGTTTCTATTTTCAGACGATCCAGCGCATTGATAATAGTTACTCCAAAAAAACAGACCGCAATCAATAGAAAAACCATTGCGATATTCAAAAAAAGATTGCGGTTCATAATATATCTCCTCAGCCAACAATACCTTTGTCCGATCCCAGGAAGATTCCCTGGAAATTCATCTTTAACTGTTCGACGTTGTCGGAATATTCCATCGCATCCTCTTCAGTGATCTGACCGGCATTGACCAGATCAAGAAGCCGCTGATTGAAGGTCATCATGCCATCCTGTGCACCGGCTGCAATTGCGTTGTGGAGCTTATCAAGGCGGTTTTCCATCAACAGCTTGGTGATGATCGGGGTATTGACCATGATCTCATTCCCGGGAACACGACCTTCACCAAATGCTTTCGGAATAAGTCGCTGCGAAATAATTGCTCTCAGGTTAATTGCCAACGCCTCACGAATAGAATCCTGTTCCGATTTATCATAGAAGTCGAGGATACGATTAATAGTCTGGGAAGCATTTGACGAGTGAAGCGTCGTCATAACCAGGTGACCGGTATCAGCGGCCTGCAAGGCGGCCTCAAAACTGAACTTATCACGCATTTCCCCGACCATTATGATATCGGGGTCCTGACGCAGGACATGCTTAAGGGCACTTTGAAACGATTCCGTATCCAACCCAACCTCACGTTGCTCAATAAAACAGAGATTGTCCTGAAATTCATATTCAATCGGGTCTTCAATGGTAATGATATGCTTACGGAAGTTACTGTTAACGTGTTCCAGCATCGATGCCATGGTGGTGGATTTACCCGAACCGGTAGTTCCGCTCAGAATAATAATACCGCGGTGCGATTCCGAAATATTCTTCATCACTTCCGGCAAGCCCAGATCCTGAAAAGTCATTATAGTATTTTTCACGTGACGTAAAGTCATCGAGATAAGACCGCGCTGACGATGCACATTTACCCTGAAGCGGCCAACTTCATCTTCGACATGGGACATATCCAGGTCGCCGGTCTTTTTGAAATGATTAAGCTGCTCTGGTCCTTCAATCATCTCGTTGATGAATTTTTCGAGCATATCACGATCAGGAATAAAGTCACTGGTCAGCATTTCTCCAGAAATCCTGAAGGCAACCGGGGAATTTTCCTTGATGTGCAAGTCGGACGAGTCGGAATCTACAGTCATTTTAAGGACTTTGTGAAAAATACTCCTGGCCATTTACATAATCCTCTCGTTAAATATTATATGGTCGCATTAAATCCACCATCTCACTTACCGCATTACTGATTCCAACCATGATCGAACGTGCGACAATGCTATGTCCAATGTTCAATTCGCAAAGATTTGGAATCTCGAGAATCCCGGTAATATTGTCGTAATCAATACCATGTCCGGCATTGACTTTTAAGCCGACGGAATCCGCAAATTCAGCCCCTGCAATCAAACGATCCAGCTCTTTTCGCTGGTCAGCGCCGGAGCTGTTAGCATAGGACCCGGTATGCAGTTCAATATATTCCGCTCCGGATTCAGCAGCAGCTTTGATCTGATCAAGCTCCGGATCAATGAAAATACTTATGACAATTCCTTTCGACTGAAGTTCTTTGACTGCAGCCTTAATCGCGGCATAATTGCCCAACACATCCAGGCCGCCTTCGGTTGTCAGCTCCTGTCGCTTTTCAGGGACCAGGCAACAACTGTGAGGCTTCAGCCTGGAGGCAATACCCACCATCTCTTCAGTTACAGCCATTTCCATATTCAAGCGTTTCACATTTGCCGCCAGATTCTCCATATCACAGTCATTGATATGTCGACGGTCCTCCCGGAGATGGGCGGTAATACCCCATGCTCCAGCCTTTTCAGCCAGCAACGCGCCCTCAAGCGGATTAGGAAAGACGGCCTTGCGGGCCTCCCTAACTGTGGCAATATGATCAATGTTGACTCCCAACTCCAACATAGCGGGCACCTTTCTTTTAACGGTTAGTTTTTTGAACTCAATAAGCTAACCGCCGGACACTTAAAAGTCAAATATGAATACAAAAAAAAACTTCACCCCGGACCGGGGTGAAGTTGAATAAGCGGATAATCCTACTGCTTACTGGAACAGTTTCGGATTTTCTTTTCTTATCTTGTCGATGTTCTTAGGAGTGATCAACAGGTAACGCAGCTCGAAAGCTTTTTTCGGATCGGTCGGAGCCGGATCTTCGGTGAATTTGACGCCGGGCTTGAATGAGATAGCGGCGGCAATCATACCCTTTTTAATCGCCAGCTTCTGTTCGAAGATATTGGCGTTAAGCAGAGCCAGGTGTTTCTTTTTGTCTTTGAGAACCTTCAAGCGACCCCAGTCACGCGGCAGACCAATCATTGAAACAATGATCGGGCAATCAGAGTGCTTGGCAACAGCGGCATCGTAATCTTTAGCAGTCATAACTTCTTCCAGAGGCATAACAAGTTCGCCATCGGGCCCCTGCATTTCTTTTGAAGCTTTGACTGAAACGGTATCGGCAACAACTTTATCCGGACCGCCAAGGCCTTCGCCCAATGCTGCGATAATTTTCTGAGTACGGTCGTTTTTCTTAAATCCCTGATCGCAAATGATCAAAGCTTTCTGACCTGGATATTCTTTAGCGAGGTACTGGCCCAGTACAGTAGCTTTGGAGCAGGCGAAGCGATTTTCGTTTTCCATGATGGTGCTAACACCGCCGGAACCGAAAACGTCCATTTTGTACATGACAAAACCACCACATCCGATAACAACAACAAGCAGAGCGATAGCGATCGGCTGAGCGTTCGGATTAGTTTTCTGTTTCTTCGAGCAAATAATCATACCGATTAAAGCTGCGAACATGACAATACCAACTAGTACTGTAACCATAGTTCCCCCTTGTGGATTTGGTTAATAATTTATTACGATTGAAAACAACATTCTACTCAAAAATACACGAACAATAATCATTGTCAAGCAGAAAAAACGTTTTTTTAATGAATATCCAACAAAAAAAACGCAATTTTGGAGGTAACATGAGGTTAAGACAGAATAAAACGTAACAATTATGCAGTTTTTCTGATAATTCGAACAGCAGCGCAACCGGCACCAAAACCGTTGTCAATATTAACCACCGTGATACCGCCGGCGCAACTGCTGAGCATTCCGGCAAGGGCGGCAAAACCGTTTGCAGACACACCGTAACCAACACTGGTCGGCACCGCGATCACCGGGCAGTCAACCAGGCCGCCAACCACACTCGGCAGAGCTCCCTCCATTCCGGCACAGACAATAATGACTTGGGCGTCCTGCATAACCGGCAACTGTTTTAGAAGACGATGCAGACCGGCAACTCCGGCATCATTGATGAGCTCACATTTAACGCCGCAAAGCTCAACCGTATATTTGGCTTCCAGTGCAACCGGAATATCAGAAGTTCCCGCTGTAATGATAAGGACCTTGGAACTCTCATCCGCATCCGGATTGTTATCTGGAACCGTGATGATCTCCGCCAATTCATCATATATTGCGGCAGGGTATTGCTCAACAATCTCCGCCGCCTTGGATGGATCAACCCTGGTTGCCAGCACCGGGGTTCCCTCTTCGTGCATACTTTTAATTATTTGAGTAATCTGAGACGCGGTTTTTCCGGCTCCGTATATGACCTCCGGAAACCCGCAGCGTTCCTGCCGGGAACGGTCTATCTGGACCCCGTCCGGATTCCCTGATCCGGATTTTTCGGCGGCAATTACCAGGGCTTCGGCAAGGGATATTCTGCCGTTTTGAAGGTTTTCGAATAATTCTTTTAAATCCATGATCAATCCGGAAAGTTAATGGTGGATCCCGGTTTAGTCGCCAAGGAGTTTTTCCTCAAGACTGTAATTGCAGATATAGTCACGAATGGCATCTTTCAATGACATCGGTTCCTTTTCATAGCCTAGGGCCTTAAGCTTATTCATCTCCGCTTTGGTGTAGTACTGGTAACGATCCCGCAAATGTTCGGGCATATCAATATATTCTATTCTGACAGGCTTGCTCATCGCCTTGAAAGCGGCTTCGCCGAGAGCGTTCCAGGTTTCAGCCTTGCCGCTGCCAATATTGAAGAGACCGAATCCGGCTGGATGTTCAACCAGAAAGAGAACCATATCGACCGCATCCTTGATATACAGGAAATCGCGCATTTGCTCACCATCGGCATATTCAGACCGGTAGGATTTGAATAACCTGAGCTTACCGGTTTCGGAAATCTGTTCAAATGCGCGGCGTACCACACTGCGCATCTCCCCTTTATGATGCTCATTCGAGCCATACACATTAGAAAACTTGACTCCGGTAATCTTTTTGAGAATTCCCTGCCTTCTGGCCCAAAGGTCAAACATGTGTTTGGAGTAGCCATACATATTCATCGGTCGGAGTTTTTCAATCTCCGCCTCATTGTCGTCGTAACCGAGAGAGCCGTCTCCGTAAGTGGCACAACTGGAAGCATACAGGAATCTGATATTGTTAGCCAGGGAAAATTCCGCCAGTTTTTTTGTATATTCATAATTGTTCTCAATCAGGTATGAAGCGTCTCTCTCTGTAGTCGCGGAACATGCCCCCATATGAATAATTACTTCAGCGCTGGCGGCATACTTATCAAGGTTTTCGATAAAATCGTCTTTTTCGCAATAATCTTCATACTTCAAAGCACGGAGGTTTTTCCATTTATCCGAAGTACCCAGGTGATCCACGGCTAAAATATCTTCAATTCCACGCTGATTAAGACCCCAAACAATCCCGCTGCCAATCAGACCGGATGCGCCAGTCACAATATATTTCATATTACCTGCTTCCTTGAGAGAGTTTTTGTACCGTCTGCCAGTTTTGACGCTGCACCTGCTGCAATGGATTTATCTTGGTGTTAACGCTCAACGTTGCCATGAAGTTATGATCCCACTCCTTGTCGCCGTCTCCATTATCACTCCAGTCGGCGTAATACTCGAGCCCCAGAGTCCAGCAATGCAAATCACGCAGTATCTGGATGCGGTAGTTATCAATAGAGCCTTCTTCAAAATCGTAATAGATGGAGGCATTCATAAAAGTCTTGCGGTCAGGTGTAATCGGCAGTTTAATCCCCGCGTTAACCTGCTGGGTGCGGTCATTGAAAGATTTGTCAAAGAGGCGTCCGGCATTGATCTGCGTAAGAGAACTCCCCATTGAGTATGTCGGCATTGTTTTGAATTTATCCTGATACGCATACCCCAGGTTGGCAACGACATCTTCCATAAACTTATATTCAACATTGAACTGCAGCTGGTTGATCCATTTGGAGCTAATGCCGGGGCGTCCTGCCAAACGAGTGCCGCGTACAGCTTGAATATTATGATCGCTGTTCTGACCCAAATCAACTGACAACTTACCGTTCATTGATAGATTTTTTGTCGGGGTAAAGCTCAGCAGGGTATCGAGGTCGCCAACATTATTGAACCCGGACTGCTTATAGAGATGCAGATCAAAATAGTTCTCCATGCTGAACCACTCGCGAATACGCGGGTCAAGAAAGCCGCCTGACCTGGTCTGAAGGCGGTTGCGAATACCGAAGCGGACAAAATGCACTCGTTCAATACGGTCAATTTCATCGAAATAATAAATCCTGTCGCGACTTAAAGTGGGCTCTGGGATGTATGTGTAGTTTACATAAGGCTCGAAGACATGGCGCAGGCCATCCATTTCCAGGAACGGACATTTCACATCCTGCCAGGAACGGTAAATCTTTGTATTGGCTTGAATACCAACCTCACCGGCAAATCTTACTTTCGCGCCGCCTTTATCATCATAGTTGACCAGCGGATTAGGACTGTAACCTATATCCGGATCGTCCGCTGTAAACATATCCTGAAGATTATCTTCACTAACCTTCTGCTTGGACGTTTTGCTGTAAGAAGTCAAACGTCCACCGATACGTGGAATGATATTGAGATATTTGAAACGCAGCGGATAGTACAGGAAGTGAACCGTATCAAAGCGCGCCGCTTCATAATCTCTGGGATCGGCATTCGCGGCAAACCCCGGAGCCGGGGCTCTGTCATAGTCACGCCACGACATCTTCATATATGCAAAACTGAAATTACTCTGGTAATAGAGATTTTTGAACAACTCCTGACGAGGCACATCTACCCGGAATTCAGGCAACCGCTGCACAGTGGTGAAAAATGAGTTTATTCTGGGGCGAATCATCGCCGCAACCGATGCACGGTTGAACTGGTATTCCAAACTTGCGAAAGTAGCCGGTTCTATGGCAACGGCACTGCGACCGTAAAAGAAGTCGTTAAGCATGTAGTAATCGCTGAGGACTTCAAGCGTTCCCCTGAGATCCAGCCTCGGAGTAATATGGCTCAAGTGGCTTATACGGAAATCATAGCGCTCATGGGGAATACTCAGTCGGCTGTTCTGAATAGTTCCCGGCTTATAGCTGGGCTTTGCGTCCTTGTGATCCTCATATGGCCTGATATCATATATACTGAATCCGGTAATCTTAGTCGTAGTCTCAGCAGTAATTACATCGACCTTGCCTCCATAGCCAAAACCGCGCTTGGAAAACCATGTCCCATAGATCTTGGCTTTTGAACGCGGACTATCTGAAATATCAAATGATTTACTTACCTCGACCCAGGCTCCCCAGTCGCTGTCGTAACCGCCACGCAGTCCGGCGATCCCGGGACTTTCATCGCGCGGTTTATATGCAACCGGCAGCCATAAGACCGGCAATCCGAAAACATCAAAGGTGCAATTATACGCCCAAACACTGTGTTCACCGCGGTCCGCATTATACCCCTGAAACCCCTGGGCGTCATATATATGCGGATATATCTTTGCTTCCCCACAGCTTATTGAGTAGTGCCCATGGTCCTCGAAGACATAATTACATGAGGATATTTTTGCGTCCTTTACAATTATCTCCCCGCCCGGCTTGCGGGTACCGCTTTTTGCCCTCATGACAAAAGTCTTATACCTCGCGGACATGTTTTTAAACTGCATAGTGCCGGTTGCAAGGTTGCCGACCACCTTGTCTGCTTTTACCGCATCGCCGCGATAATAAACCGTAACATTAACTGTTTTGTTGCCCATCGGATCGGTTGCGTAGCCATTAACGACCGTCAGAACTTTCGGGTCGTCTGAAAGACGCGAAAACTCTTCCGGGGTCAACGTTGCACTTTCCGAAGTTGTCACGTAAAAACGAATATTTCCAGCGGCTTCAAGGTCCTTGTTTTTGATATTGACAATCGCCTTGTCGCAACGGATAGACATATTACCGTAAGGTATAAAAACATTGCCGGTGGCAATGATATTGTCACCGACAATCTTCCAGGAATCAGCCCGGGTGTCCGCCAGGTTAGCGCCGGGCTGGTTAAGCATATCTTTGAATCCGCCAGCCAGGACCGGAAAGAAGCCAAGCCCGACAAACAGCATGACGGCGAAAAGAAATCTAAGTTTTCCTGTCAAATTATACCCCACTAAGGTTGTTAATATTACTTTTCGTATTTTTCAATCAGTTTACACTCGGTTTCCATGGTATAGAAGCCGGCGGCGTCAAGCGTTGCGGCGGCATCATCAATCAGATCACCCAACTCACCAATCTGCTTAAGCGGCATATCGATACAGTTTGGGAAAATGACTGTTTTACCCGGAAACTCAGCGTTCATAACCGCAATCAGGCCTTTTTTCAGGTCTTTCATGCCGCCGATACCGGCCAGTGCGGTCACCGGACGCAGTTCGCCGCTTTCAGCCAGGTCGATGGTATGACGCAGGTGGAAGGTACGGCTGCCGCTTGAACCGATGTAGCGGGCGCCGTGATTGGCAATAGCAGCAACATTCAATGTCGCCTGTTTTCCAGCCGGAATACCGGCAAAGACATTCATCAGACCGTCTTCTTTCAGGTAATCAGCCGCGTCGTTGACGACCGGGACAACCGGCACCAGCATGACGATGTCATCAAAACCCTTAGGAGCGAATTCACGCACCGCTGCGTTGAAGTCAGCCGGAGATGCAAAATCTTTCGGATTCATGGTTTTAAATTCAATGCCGCGCTCGGCAATCTTGTCGGCCAGCAGTTTCTTGACATTCTCGATACGAACATTGTCCATGTCAGTAACCAGAATACGTGACGGACCGTCCGTGGATTCAACCGCAAGCTGAGTATGCATCTGTCCCATGGCTCCGGCTCCGCCGGGCAGCCAGCAGGTGCCGCCTTTCTTCAATTCGCTGCGGACATTGTGATTATAGGCGTCTGAAAGAACAGTAGAGTCAGCGCCCTGGTAGAACCATCCTTTGTAGTGGATTGAACCAATATCAAAATTCCATTTTTCGTCGGGATAACCGCCGATAAAGTTGACTGTCGCACCGATTTCACAAAGCTGACCGGCAGCTTCAGCGGTTTCGCGATCAAGTTCGCACAGGAAAATATCATCGTATTTCAAATCAACCGGAAGCTTGTCGGAACAGCAAAGAGTAGCGTTCGGCAGTTCGGCTTTCAGCGCTTCAGCCTGATCTTTGGAACCGTTAACCAGAACGATCTCAGCGGGCTGATATTTCTGCAGCAGGCCGCCCGCGGCATAAACGATCTCACAACCCGGTTCGCAGACGATCAGCATTTTACCGCCGGCTTTCGGCTTGGTCCGGTTTTCGATCATGTAACTGGCTTTTACACAGGTCCAGGGCTCCATGAGTGCGGCAACCGCACCCGGAGTTTCCTCTTTGATCGGAAGCAGGTAGCTGCCTTCATCGCCGTTGAGAACACGCTGGTCGATCAGGCTGTACTGAGCCATGCCGCCGTCAATCGCGTAACCATAGGCCAGACCAACGCCTTTGACATAGATATCCGCCTGGATGATGTAGCGTTTGCCAACCGGATACTGGTCGCCCACATTCTTACCGGCTTTGACAACCTGCATAACCGCTTCGTGTCCCGGAATAACCGGATCGGTTTCGAGGTTTTCGGAAATTACCCGCGGATGCTCTTCACCGGCGCGAATCAGTTTGACGTCGGAAAAACAGAGTCCGATCGCTTCGATCTTGACCAGCAATTCATCGTCACCCGGTTCCGGAACCGGAACTTCACAAGGCTGATCGTTCTTACCGAGTTTCTCCATACCCGCTCCAAAAAGCGGCCAACATAACATTTTTTCAGGAATGCTCATCTTATAATATTCTTCGTCTTTTATTACGAACCCTTTTTGTAAAAAAAACTTTATCCGCTTAATATGCCCTTTATTTATAAAAAATCAAACAATTACTCCGCCTTTTTTATACGCAGGATATAAGGAGATATCCCACCCCAAACTTTTTCCGCGTACGGAACACAAACAGACGCTGACGACATAGCATTACATTTGAGAAGCACGAAAGCTAAATAACTTTGAGGTAGATCATAGGATGCTATTGATTTTGAACCGGAAATTGATTTTAAAAAACCATTATTACTCTCAGATATTATAAATTACATTAAACATCAAACGCTCAGAATAAACGTTTCCAAAATGCGCGAATTCTGGAATACGGTTCATTCTTTGGTTGGCTATTCTCCACTGTCTTGTAGTGTCCCGACCACAGGTAATATTCTCCAGCATTGGTGACCCACTCAGGCTCAACACAGCCTGGGACATTTCGCCACCCTCCGCTACGTCCTGACGCGGAGCGCCAGAGAAGAACTTTGTCCGCAAAGAGATCTTCGAGGAAGTCGCAAACCTCCTCGGTGATCTGCTTGTCCCGCTCTTGTTCTGACAAGGACTCGTCGTACGGATTGAAGTGGCCGTGCGTGAAGTCCTCAATCAATACGATTGCTTCGTCACCATAATCCAAAATCGTGACGTCTCCAACGTCAGGACACTTGGATGGGAATACGGCGATGGTGTTTCCTTCGCCACCAACGCGGAACGCCCCTGTTGGAAAGCGACGATTGATCTCTCTAAGTATGCTTTCTCGAATCATCTTCTGAGTGCCCCCTCCGATACACTTTGAAGGCATATTTTTTTTTGAGGGGTCTGCAATAGCTTTCTTTCCGTATTGATCCAGGGGCCGTTCTGTGTCAGCAGAATACTGTCTCTTCCAGAAAGAACAACGACGGTTGGCAACTCCGACAGAGGAATCTCTTGCAACGTGAACTTCTTGTTCTGCTGATAAAGTACCATCAACGGGGTAAACGTTTGCACGGGGAGTCGCGTTGCGACTGGGATTTCGTGCAGATAGTTGGAGAAGACCACCAATGAATCACGGATTGGATGGTTATCGTCAGAAATGCCAATCAAGACAATGGGGTCAACTGCAACCAAGTAAAGACGATAAGGAGGATGTCGCTGCTGGTATTTTCCGATGTAGGAGCCGGACGCAGGCCACGAGGCCAAAACCTGTGAATCTGTAAGCAGATCGTCAATCTGTCGTCCTATGGAAGAAACCGGAGTCTTCCATCCCCATTTTGTAGCGATGGCGGTTTGTTGCTTCGCGCAGGGCCACATGTACCCATTCTGCATGCGTGTGTGAACTGTAGCCTTCTTGTCCGGAGCAAACCAAGGGCCAGTAAGGGATGAATCTCGCCACGGGCCGCTGCTTATGCAACCTGACAGTGCTAAAGCAAAGAGAATTGGGGTGAGTTTCTTCATTTTTCCCTTTAAGATAACTACTAAATCTGGGACGGAGGCGCGCCAACATCCGCTGGATTGTTTTGTTAATTGATTTTGTTTTCGCAATGTTTATCCCATCGTTAGTTTTTTAAGCAAAAAGTAACGTAAAAACAGCTGCTTTCAATATTTAATAAACAATTTTTGCAGATTATTAAACTATATTTATGAAAATATTCCCGCACTCCACATTCCACAAGGTCGAAACTTGGGTGTCAATACATTTAAAATTGCAAAGCAATTTTTGGCGTACTCATGTTATGAATTTTATTGCTAACTTGTTAGCAGTGGAATTCATAACATTATTTGGTCCCGGCGCCTCGCCGGACGGGATCCAGCGTCGGAACGCTGGTCGGCACAGCCGAAACCGCATTTAGCACGAGTATTATATCAAAGACCGTTGAAGAACCATAAAAAAGGAACCACTGGCATGTCCGTTAGGACCCGAAAAATTACCCCGGCTTTTCCCGAAGCGCGGAGTATGACGCGTTTTATCGTGGGTCTTAGTTAAGGACGTTTTTTGAAGAGCATGTTGAAGTAGAGGCTGCCGCATTCCGGTATATATTTCGGCAGAGTGCGTGAACGGACCAATTCATATCTCTTCAGCGCGACACTTCTGACCTGACGGTGGTTGGTGATGTGGAAGTCTTCGATGTTATTAAAACCGATCAGGCGGAACAGCACCGGCATGATAGCACTGACCCGGGGCATTCCGATCAGCAGATGTCCGCCCGGTTTAAGGATGCGGTACATCTCGTCCAGAATCGGTTCGCAGTCCTCGATGTGTTCAAAAACAGAGAATGCGGTAATGAGATCAAAATAGTCGTCCGGATAGCCTTCTTCCAGAATATCGTTTTTCCGAAGATCGGCTTTTATTCCAAGTTTGTCCAGAATCGGCTCGAGTTTTTCCGTATCGGAAAGGATATCGATACCGTGCAGTTCGCCGGCAATTTCTTTCAACGAAGGAAACAATAGTCCGCTGCCGTAACCGAAATCCAACGCACGTTCATAGGGCGGTTCCAACAGGCACAAGCCACCGGAAATACGTTTGCGGTAGAGGTTGCCGACCAGTGGCTTGTAGTAGTAACGCAACGGATCGTCATATCGGGTAACCGGTTCAAAAACCTCCTGTTCATGCAGGACAAATTTGATTTTATCGCCCACTGTTACGCCCCGCTTTCCGTTTCCGACTGATCTGACGCCCGTTTCACGCTGCCGTCATTGACAAAAAAGAACAATCCGGAAATTAGATTGGCACAAAGCACTAAAGCGGTAAACAAAATAGCCGATGATTCAGCTTTGTCCACGATTATTCCTCCGGCACATAGAATCTTGATCACAGTATAGTCACGAAATCCGATACCGGACGGAGTGAACGGGATGAGTCCGGCAATATTACCGAGAATTATTGCTGTCAACATTGCCATGATCGGGATTTCAGTCACTCCCAGCCCCTTCAAAAGAAAGAACATTACTGCCCCTAGATTAAGGTGTATGAAAAATACGCTGACCACCGTCATATTGAACAACAGCATTTTCTTATCGCGGTAGATGTCTACAGAATCGCATACTCTGGTCAACATCCCTTTGCTTTTGACATCCACCCAGTCCATCAAGGAATTAATTATTGAGACTTTCCTGAACTGCTTATGCATGAAAATAACCACACAGGCCGCGAGCCCCGAAAGACACAGACCAAGCACTGCTACAATCGCCAGAATCCGGAACATGTGGATAATATCATCAGTATTTTCAAGGTTAAACAGATCACTGAGGAATTTATACAATTCCGGCATATCAACCTTCAACAGCAAAGGAATTGAAACCAAAGTCAAAACAATCGCAGTAACAAACAAGGCGATCATCCCGGTTATCCGGTCGATCAGGATGGTAAACGCTCCCTCCAGCTTCGTTCCCTTGGGTGCACGCATCGAGACAAAACCGACTTTAGCCAGATCCCCGCCGATAGCGCCGCCGGGAATAACCAGCGAGCAAAAATAGGCCTTCATGGTAAGACAGAGAGCTTCCCACAGTGAAATATTCACCTTCAAAACCCGCAGCAACATATACCAGCGCCAGCCGCAAATCAGCATATGGGAAATATAAAGCACCAAAGCGGGAATCAGCCACCAGTAGTTAAAATCCTTGAGGTTGTCCACAATCTTATCGGCGTTTCCCCGGACAATCCAGCCGATAATCAGTGCGGCTAATCCGAATTTCAGAATAAAGCCAATTATTTTTCGCCATAACGGCTTTTTCTTCTTTATCTCAAGCTCTTCAATTATGTCCGGATTATCCATATAAACTTCCGATTAAGGTTGATATTTTAATATCTGTATATCTTAGCAAAAAAAAGCGTTGCGGTCAAAAAAATTTATAAGTTCATTATTCCGACAGCATCTGCGGATATAAATTTTCGGCGTAAACCGCCATGCCGTCTTCGTTCGGATGGAGACCGTCAAAGAACAGTTCAACATCAGGCGGAACCAGGGCCGCGCCGTCAATAACTTTGACATTTTTGAACGGAACTGCGGCTTCAGCGATAGCGTCACGGAATTGCTGAAGTGAAATACCATCTCCATTGATATCGCACTCACGGGCAGTCGAGATCGGCGTCAATAAATATATTTTAGCCCCTTTGCGTTTGCTCAGATTTTCCAGCATCAAAGTGGTCTCGGCAGCGACGTCGTCCAACTTCAGGCAGCCATTACAATCGTTCACGCCAAAAGCGACAAGCGCGTCATCCCAATCCAGCGCCAGTGCCAGTTCTCCAACCTTGCCTTTCATAATCGCACCGCCGACAGCAATATTGTGGAACTCGACTTCAAGCGCAGCAGAAACCAGAGATGCGTAAGTACGCGAACCGCTGAACGCTGTCATGCCCTGAGTTATCGAGTCTCCGATAAACATTATCTTGCGGTCAAATTCTTCGCATGGAGAGACATTCGCATCCTCTGCCACTTCAAGGCCGGTTATAATTGCTTCACTGCAATGGGACAAATATATCTCAATCCGTTTATCGCCTTCCGGCAGTTCGGTTGAAAAAACATATTCGTCCTGATTATCCTCGGGCCCAAACCGGAGACATTCCATGTTATCGATCATAATGTCGACATAGAAATATTCCCTGGCAAAACGACCGAAACGCACGCCCATTGTCAAAAGCGGGGAATCGGTTTCAAAAACGATGCGAACCCCACTGGTGCAGGAGGCACGAAGTCCGGCTACATCAGAGTAACTGTAAAACTCCTGCAGCTCTTCAGTCATGCGAAATAAATGGATCCCATCCTCTTCGGCGACCATTCTGGCCGCACCGCGGATCAACTCCGGATTTTCAAGCAGATTAATAAACATTCAACTCTCCGTCAATCTTCCGTCAAATAGAACTATATCACTAATTAATAAAAACTTACAAAACCGTCAACACCAATCACGCACCAAGACGGTTATCCCAATCTTTGAATACAGCTTCAAGTCCGGACTGCTTCAGATCAGCGGTAACTGCCGGAACCGAAGTCATATCATTAACCGTAAACTGACCAAGCTCCTGGAGCTTTTCCTGACTATCGCGGTAGCCGCCGGGAATAACCTGCGAACCGGCGCTCATATGGCTGACGCAATTACGTGCCATTTTTGACCGGAAAATATGATTTTCACGGGTCGAGACAAACAAATCAGATTCATGGAAGAACAGGCGGAAAGCCAGCATCATCTGTTCCAGTTCATCCTCACTGACCGGACACGGCGGATCAAAGCCGCCCTCTGTAGGAGTAATTCTCGGGAATGAAAACTGAACCCGGCTGCGCCAGAAATTCTTTTTCAAATATACGCCGTGAGCCGCCATCGAAACCGCCTCAAGCCGCCAGTCATAGAGTCCCAGCAGCGCACCGATTCCAAGATTGAAAAAACCGGCTCTGCCGCCGGCTTCCATTGCGGCCAGACGAGCGTCATAGTCAGCTTTCGGACCTTTCAGATGCAGAGTCTTATAAAGATCCTTGTTGTAGGTCTCCTGATAGATAGTCAG
>MDTD01096533.1_pt1 | contig 17218 bp, 20 predicted proteins | sample 811221 | NCBI WGS metagenome assembly MDTD01 (sample SAMN05326646, study PRJNA326480) | marine metagenome | isolation source: seawater | place: Pacific Ocean: South West | collected 2011 | reverse complement strand
TTTCTGATTTAATCGCAGCATAGGCCTCTGCAAGGGCGACTAACGCACTGGCAGCACCCCCAAATCCATTGAATAGCGCAACCAACTCTGGCATTCCAGTCATCTCGACCCGTACGGCCAACCATGCGCCGATGACAGCCCCGATTGCGATTCCTGATACTATAAGCACAGGGTTGTTGACCAGATCTGTCTCAAGAAGCACTGTCACAACAGCGGTGAGCATCCCGAGTGCACCTAGCTGATTACCACGAGGAGCGGTGCGGGGATGACCGAGCATTTTCAAACCAAATATGAACAAAGATGCTGAAAGGAGGTATCCTATCTGGTACCACTGTGAATCCACCTAATCACCTCCTCTTTTCCTTCTTCCTGCAATCATCTGCAGCATCCTATTGGTAACTGCGAATCCCCCAACCACATTTATGGTGGCGAGAATGAGTGCTAGGAAGGCTATGACTCCGGAAATCTCTGTATGGCCCGCGTCGTACAGCACATTGGCGCCTAAGATCGCACCAACTATGCTAATTCCAGATATCGCATTAGCGCCGCTCATCAATGGAGTGTGCAGCGTCGGGGGGACCTTCGTAATCAACTCGAAGCCGAGGAATATGGCAAGTGCGAAAAGTGTCAGACTTCCGATAAGTGTGGCTGGTTCCATCAGACTACCCCCTCTAATCGAGATTGTTTCTGGTGTATTTTCCCGCCCGAGCACACGAGTACGCCCCCCATGCCCTGGACAAAGAAATCCGAGCCTTCGGGTGCTCCGACTAAGATGTCATCTTCTTCGGAGAGTGTGAAGACTTCTTCGTTCATTAGAGAAACTGCAAACGTAGTGAGATTGTTGGAGTAAAGCATACTCGCAGTTGTTGGTATGGTGCCTGGGAGATTGCTAGTCCCGACCACTATTACTCCACCATCTGTGCGATGCACTTCATCACAAACAGTTTCCTCACAATTGCCGCCCACATCAGCATTCATATCGACTATGACGCAGCCGGGTTTGAATGAGGAAACGGCTGATGAGGGGACGGTTATGGGCGCCGGACGTCCGAAAATCCTAGCAGTGGTGACCACGAGATCGGCATCTGAAGCGACGTCGCAAACTGTGTCATTGACTTTCTGAATAAACTCGGGAGTGAGTGGTTTCGCATATCCTGATTCATCCTCGAAGTCATCCATACCCTCAACTTCGATGAATCTACCGCCGACCGATTCAATCTGTTCAGCTGCGGACTTTCGTACGTCAGAGGCGTATACCACCGCTCCGAGTCGCTTTGCGGTTGCTATTGCTTGCAACCCTGCGACCCCCGAACCCATAATGACCACCTTGGCGGGACGGACGGTCCCTGCAGAAGTCGTCATCATGGGAATTCCCTTGGGGACCATCGAGGCCCCCAGCAAGACAGCCTTGTAACCTGCAAGATTGTCTTGACTGGAGTTGACGTCCATGGATTGAGCTCTTGAGAGTCTCCTGGGAATCATGTCCATGCTCAATAGAGTTGCTTTTCTTGAGTTGCAAAATTTGATCCTTTCAGGGTGCCTGAATGGATCAGCGATACAGGCTATGACCTGCCCTTCGAAGAAATCAACTCCTTCGGGAAACCTGATGCATATGAGGAAAGGAGACTTCAGGGCCTCTTCCCTATCTACCACTAATGCACCTGCATTAGAGTAGTCTTGATCCGAGTAATTGGAAAGATTACCCGCACCCTCCTGGATGGCGACTTCATATCCGGCCTTCGAAAGTTTTCTTATCGACGAAGGGGCAATGGCGACTCTAGATTCGCCTTCTGATTCAGTGATGACCCCGATACGCATTGTCTACAACTCCAGGAGTCCGCTCCCTTGGGATGGTGCTCGGTTCCGAAGGCGACTCTTGAACACGTCGGAGGAGGGATCGATTGGCAACTACCTCGCCAAAGCCCAAGTACCCCTTGCTTCATCGGTAGGAACATGCCCGCTGGACGTCGGACCATAGCAGTGATTGGAGCAGGGAATGTTGGCGCTACATGTGCATTTGCGTTAGCTGAACGTAAACTCGGAAACATCGTGATGCTAGATATCTTCGAGGGGTTTGCCAAGGGCAAGGCACTAGACATGAGTCAGGCAGGTCAAATCCTCAACTACGATGGCGTGATTTCTGGCACTTCGTCCTACGAGGATATAGCTGGGGCCGATGTTGTGGTCGTGACTTCGGGATTTCCCCGACAGCCAGGGATGACTCGCGAGGACTTGATTTCCAAAAATGCAGGAATCATCTCAGAAGTAGGGAAGGGGATCATGGAGCATGCTCCCGACTCAATAGTAATCGTCGTCACCAATCCTCTGGACCTAATGACATACCACATGTGGAAGACCACAGGATTTCCGGCTGAAAGAGTAGTCGGACAAGCAGGCATACTAGATTCTGCAAGAATGACTCATTTCATAGCAGAAGCATTGGGCGTCTCGAATGAAGATGTCCAGGCAATGGTTCTAGGCGGCCATGGGGATACCATGGTTCCTCTCCCAAGGTACACCACTGTGTCTGGAATACCGATTACTCAGCTGCTTGATGCCGACACGATTCGGGCTATCGGGGAGAGGACCGCTGGAGGAGGAGGCGAGATAGTGAAGTTGCTTGAGCGCGGCTCTGCATTCTATGCGCCGGGAAGTGCGGCAGCCATCATGGCTGAGGCTGTTCTAGAGGATCGAAAGCGGCTTCTCCCCTGCTCGGCGTATCTGAATGGGGAATATGGAATGGAAGATGTTTACATCGGTGTTCCTGTTGTACTCGGCAAGAATGGAGTAGAAAGGATTGTGGAGCTCGATCTTGAGGAGGTGGAGCTTGAAAGTCTACAGGCATCTGGCTCGTTTTACAAAACTCAGCTCACTGATGTACTCAATTATGGGGTGTGATTGCTAGGTGCTCGAGAGGTATGCGCATCTCGAGCATGATGGCAGGTTGCTCCTCGTAGACCTGAATGGTAAAGGCCCATGTCTACCCGTACAAGGAAGAAGAGGTTTCTCTCCGAAGGAAATGCTTCGTCTTCCAACTCCTGAAGAAGCTCGTGAGATGGGGATAAAATGGTCCCCAAGAAGAGTGAATTGTTTTTCACTTGGTGATAGAAAAATAAGCATTGAGATAGCTACTCCGGACATACCATGGCCATCTGAATGGGCTTGGAAAGATTCGATAATATCTGATGATGCTGTTGACCCTGTTGCACGGGAATCTGTCTATAGAACACTTCACAGAGTTGTCAGTAAAGTGGTTCTTATCAATGCGAAAGGACAGGTTTTGATGGCAAAGGTCACGAGGGGTTTCTTTACTGGACACTGGACACTTCCAGGTGGATTTGTGGATTACGGTGAGCATCCGCGGGATGGAGCTGTTAGGGAAGCTCGAGAAGAGCTTGGCATAGATATCGAAATTGCCGACCACAATGGTGAATGCGGAGATAGTACATCGGAAAAGGAGAATAGTATAGTTAGAGAGGCCATATTCAATGATGAGGGAATTGATTGGATTTCATTCACATACAAGGCGAGTTACGATGGCGCAGAGGATGAAATAGTTCCCAAAGATGATGAAATCGAGGAGGCCCGATGGTTCGAACCTGAGGATGCGATTTCAAGGGCGATATCTGTTTTCGATAGGGACGCGATAGCGACACTAGTGGGCGACGGCTAATCTGACTCGTACTCTGTTGACTCGAGATGATCCATCACTATTCTCAAGAATCGGCCGATGTAGCCAAAAGCAAGGGAAAATACTGCTCCGTAAACCACCATATCTGAGGTCTGAGCATTCGAGGTAATGCTTGAGTCGATAATTGACGCATCTTTGAACCAGGCGATGAGGATTCCTAGGCTGAAGCCCTGTGTGAACCAGTTCCCACTAGCGCCCCCCCCGCGAGTCATGCATCGCCGGCGTGTAGGTTGTGCCTATGAAACTCGCGTGTGAGGGTTGGTGGTGGGCCTGCCTGGATTCGAACCAGGGTCAAATGCTCCCAAAGCATCTAGCATAGACCAGACTAACCCACAGGCCCGTGAGTGACCCTCGCAGAACCATGGAGGACATGAACCTAACCTAGGGCTCAATCAATTTCCAGACGTCCTTACCGGCACGGACTAGTACTCCCTCCGCCTCTGCTTTGGACAGTATTGCACTCATCTCAGACTCGTCAAATCCTGCTTCGCTGCCCCTATCATCTACGTCTCTGCGCACGATATGTCCATCATTTTTCATCGCCTTTCTCAGAATTTCAAGCACTTTGCCGCCGTCGGATGTTTCAGATTGATTAATCTGATTTTTATGGCTCGAATTAATTCGGTCCATCATTTCACTTCTTAGTTCGACAGGCGTATTCGCCAGCATCACCGCCTCTGCCAATTTAGATGGTGAATTGAAGGTGGACTCGGTAGAAAGCGTGTCCCTAGAACCGCATCTTGAACAAGACGCTCGCCTTCCAAGAATTGCTCCTGTTGCAGTACCGCAGGAGCATCTAACGAGAATGTATGTGGTTGGCACGTGATATTGACTTAGACAGGAGGTTCATGAGTGTTGACTGGGACGGTCATCATATGGGTGAGGGGTCTGAACGGATTAGGAGGTTTTTCGGTGTCTTTATCGCATCGGGGGCCGCGCTATCTTCTTTGTACATCGTATTCACTAACGGATCATTTACCACATCCGCGTGGGCGCTAATGCTCACTGTTCCGCTCTCCCTGGCTATTGGATTAAGTGGTTCAGGGTCTGGGGCAGACGTGGAATACGTTGATCCCCTTCCGGATTACGAGGATGGGATTTTCTCAGTTGAAGGTCGGGAAATCGAACCTGATGATCTACCGATTCTATGATTACATCAGCCTTATCGTTTCAAGATTCGCAGGTGCATGAGTCTGTACTCTGAACGTATCACGAAGACCTTGCCTGAATGCATTGCATGTTTGTGGGTCGCCATGATGGCAGATTATGCGCCTTGGAGTCGGATTTAGTGCTTTGACGTAGTCCATCAACTGCCTCCTATCCGAATGCCCGCTGAAGCCGTCTATCGTAACCACGTTACAGGCGACCGGGATCATGTGGGTCTGACCCCTGTCAACAAGTGGAACCTCGGGATGACCCGATTGGAGTCTTCGTCCCAATGTCCCGGATGCTTGATATCCTACGAAACAGAGGGTGTTATTGAGTTCCGGCGCCCAGTTCTTGAAATATTCCATAATCGGGCCACCAGTCATCATTCCAGAAGTTGCCAATACTATGCAGGGGGACGGGTCGTTGATTATTGACTCCCTCTGCTCTCTGGAGTCGACCTGCTTGAACCACGGTGAGTTGAATGGATTCTCTTCGCCTCCCTTGAGAACCTGTCTCCGTAGATCCCTGTTGAGGTAATCTGGATGGCTGGCGTGAATTGCCGTAGCCTCAGATATCATGCCATCAAGCCATACAGTGACAGGAGATACATCTCCGGATTTGAACAGCTGGTCTATCGCCAACATTACTTCCTGGGATCTTCCGACTGCGAATACCGGACAGAATACCTTTCCACTCCTCGATACAGCGAGTTTGATCAGATCCTGTATCTCTTGAGTGGCGTCTACTCGATTCGGCTGGAAGTCTTGTGGCCCGCCGTAAGTAGACTCGATAACAAGAGTGTCAGCTCTTGGGAACCTCACAGTCGCTGCATCGAATAGCCAGGATTTCTCATATTTTATATCGCCAGAGAAAAGTAAACGATGTTCGTTATTAGCCTCGCCTATTTGCATGTAAACAGACGATGAGCCAAGTATGTGGCCTGCATTCTCGAGTGATATTTTGATGTCTGGGGCTATGTCTGTCTTATCGCCATGACTGATGTCGACGACATGCTTGATGCACTCCTGTATGTCGGCCTTGCTGTAAGGCGGTTCTACCCCTTCTGCCTTGGCTACCTTGATGTAATCTATCTGCAATAGCGTCATCAAATCTCTTGTGGGCGGGGTGCAATAGACTGGTCCCCTGTAACCATATCTGAATAGTACGGGCAGCATTGCTATGTGATCCACATGAGCATGTGTTATGACTACGGCATCGATATTCTCCAGAGGGAGTAATTCTGGCGCTGTGAAGAACGGTTGTATCTCATTCTTATTCGTAGTGGGTTTGGCTCCGACATCGACAAGTACTCGAGATTCGTTAGTGGTTACCAAATGCATCGCTCTGCCTACTTCCCGGTATGAGCCTAGTGCAGTAAGCCTGGCCCATGAGGGGCCTCTTCTCTTTGGACGGTATATCCTTGTACCGAATTTCCTCAAAAGCGCCCTTCTTTCATCGGCCATTTCTTTTCTGTATCTTCTAATGTCGTGTTGGGTTCTACTCTCAAACGCTGGGGCCCTTGCAACGTTAACGAGCCATCCTATGTCATCTCTGAGTGCTTGAATAACTGACCCTTTCGGACCGACTGCTACGGAGGGGTCATCACATTCGATGGTGACTTCGGAGAGTGCTGGGTCGATGAAGACATTCCTGACCTCTGCCTCGGCAGGAATGAGTTCCTTCACCCTTTGCTCGACCTTGTCTTCAGAGAGGAGGAGATCAGGATGGGGCCTTACGACAACCCTTCTTTTGATCGATTTCGCAATCTTCACAGTGAGGCTCTCCCCGCCACCCTTTCCGAAGGACTGGGGATCGCTAGTGATTATGGCTATTGAGCCTGCTTCTACATCAACATCGTATTCCAGCCCGGAGGGGACCATACCAGCGATTTTCTTCTTAACCTCATTCAGGGTGAGTCTCATTTCTAAACCTCGTCTCCACAGGCTCTGCACAACAAAGGTGCTGGGCTGATGCCCGGGGAATCTGATACTCTCAAAGTGAATCGAGTGCGGAGGATATCTCCTCTTCAGACAGCTGTATGTAGCCATCTTCCATGGTAATTACTGCCAAATCCATGCCATTTCCACTGGCACTGTCCCTCTGAGCGGATGCCAGCAGAGCCTTTGCGGCGAGAGCAATCGCCTCTTCCTTAGTCATATTAGGTGAAAATTGGTCTTCGAGAACACCATACATGAAGGGGCTTCCTGAGCCTGTTGCACAATACGCATCTGGAATCGAGCCACCAGCGGAGTCTATGCTGTAGACGCTAGAACCCGATTCGTCGACGCCCACTATGAGTAGTTGCACATAATGAGGCCTTCCAACAAGGATATTGGCAGTCAACGTAGCAGCTCCTCTGACAGTCATGGGGGTGTTTCTCTTCAACTCATACAACGATAGCTCAGCGGATAGCATTCTAGCCAAAGACTGTGCGTGGCCAACAAGCCCTGCTGTTGTAAGAGCGACTCTCCCGGATATCTGGAAAAGCTTCTTCACATTCTTGTTTGCGATGAAATTCCCCATGGTCGCTCGATGGTCTGCACCGACGACAACTCCTCCGTCGAAGGTGATGCCTACAGTACTCGTTCCAGTTTTGATAACCTCCGACTCAACAGGCATTTGAACACCAGCGGGCGAATCGCCGCTGATTCCGAACTTCCGGACCCCTTTATGAAGCCATTCAGACTATTTCGTCCGATGGGCTCAAGCAGTAGGGTGTTGACAAGACATCATGAGGGGAGCTCATGATGACCGCGGGGAAAGGTCTGGATTGGCTGACGGCTCCATGTTTCATGATCTTGGGAAGATGTATCCTGATGCTCCGATACCGGAAGAAGGTGGCCAAATCTTGAGGAATGCTGTAATTGACGGTTCAGACGGTCTTCCGGTGCTGATGGACTGGGTCTCTCAGGGAGACATGGTCATCGTAGACGTATCGCCCATCATTGATTATCCGGAAAGACTGTCTGAGGTGATAGACCCTCTGATGATATTCGTGGAACAACAGATAGGCGGTCAACTCCTTAACTTTGGGCATTCGAGGCTTCTTCTACTGCCTTCCACGCATCAAGCCAGGGGAACCGGGGGTCCGTAAGTGGAGACAGTGATTGAGCAATCATGCCCGATGTGCCATGAAGAGTCGTCGGTTTCCATGCTAGTCAACGTTCACGAAATACCCTACTTCGGAGAGCAAACAGAGTTGACGCTGGCATGCAAGTCATGCGGGTGGAGAAAGACTGATTTCATCGCAGGAGATGGCGGGGCGCCCGTGGCTTGGTCGATTCCGATTAATGCCGATACTCTCGATGGCCGGGTGGTGAGATCATCATCATGCACCGTCAGAATACCCGAGCTTGACATAGAAGTTGAACCAGGCATAGCCGCCGATGGCTACGTTTCCAACGTTGAAGGTGTCATATCTCGCTTTGAAGATGCGATTAGGATGCTCATGAGGCAGGCACAAACAGAAGGCGACGTTGGGAGCGTCGATTCATGCGAGGCATTTCTGCTACGTCTCGCAAGTGCCAAAGCAGGAGGGGGCCAAACAGTCTCTCTTGTTCTCCTTGATCCTCTTGGGCATTCCAAGATAATGCATGATTCTGCAAGTAGCAGGGATCTAACAGACGAGGAAGTCGAAACTCTCTACACCGGCCCAAGTATACCTGTTTTCGATATGGTTGACCTAGAATGACTGTGTGGTTGGTGGTTAGAACAGGAATTCTTCAAGTCTATTCGACCATTGAGAGCGTTTCTCAGATAATTCGGATAGCCATTCTTCGGCTTTGTCGATGCATATTTGCTTCATCTCACCTGCTAGGATTCTACCAGATGCATATTCGGCGGAGATTCGTTCGAGTTCGGAGTCATCTGGTTCGAAGAAGAATCGCAGATATTGATACGCCACGTCTTTATCCGTATTGCCGCCTAACCGCCTGTGCTCCTCTACTGTTGGCTGGCCGCCGCTATGTGCTTTACGGATCTTCTTTTTCATACTCTCAATTGAATCATTGAGGAAGATCGTGGTTTCTGGTTTGGATGAAGACATCTTGCCGCCTGTGAGCCCCATGGCGAACCTGTGGTAGCTAGATGCCGGGGCCATTAGACCGAGGCCGCCCATCGAACGTTCTAGTTGGAGTAGTTTGCTCCTGATTCCCTGTTCATCAGATCCGGTAGCAGCTGGAATAGTAACCGTGCCGTGAGAGGGGTTGGAAGTAACGTCAGCGAAACCCAAGTCCCGTAATATTTGCACGACAGATGACACCACAGCGTTCCTCCTTGATTTGTCGATCCGGCCGTTTTCCGACATTCCGAATGCAGTCTTGTTGTCATCCTGAACACTAAGCGAAACAAGAAGTCCTGTGGGCTTCGCGTGCTTTATGTTGAACCACTGTGTCTTCGATACAATATCTCGTGTGAGTCTGATATGCGGATCTTGATCGACGCCCACGGGGACTACAATTGGACGTAGCCCTCCGAAATCATCGAGCATTGGGTGAAGTATGTCTCCAACTTGAACAAGAGGAGCCTGGACGTGTGCGAGGTTAGTGTCCCCTCCGAAGCCATAGATTGATCCTAGCTCAGAAAGATTGGTTCGTCTCCCAAGAACAAAGGCGAGCCTCTGTACTTCTGGTCTACTGCTCTGGAAGTAAACACTGGTCTTATCAGGATCGAGACCCATTGCTGCATAATTCGAGACGTATTCTTCTAATGCGACTTTTCGACCCTGCTCGAGCGACATTCCCCTGGTAGCCACCGATTCGAGGTCTGCGACTGCGACTGTAACATCAGCACCGATCTCTTGGAACCATTTTGCTTGCTCTATGACCATCGTATGTCCGAGATGCATCTTACCACTAGGCATTAGGCCGGTTAAGACGCCGAAAGGATCTCCTCTTTCAGCTGCAGATAATGGCAAATCGAGGTCTCTGTGTGCGAACACCAGATCTCGTCGCTGAAGCATGCTTGGGTTATTGATGGTTGAAAGATCTATTTTCTCTAGTCCGAACCTCTCTGAAAGGGCATCGTAATCCGTGGAGTCATCGGAGCCCCACGGGTCAATTCCGATGTCAGCCATGATGCTCGCTGCCCGATTATGGCAATCAAGCCTTTGACTGAGTTGACCGATAGAAGCAAAAATAACGCGTTATTCCCTAAAGCCATGGCGAAGATACACTGCTTCGGAGCAGGACTGGTCGGATCGTATGTCATCCGATATCTGGCGAGTAAGGGGCATGAAGTGCATGCCTATGATCAGCAGCCCTACAGAGTGGAAGATGTGCCCGGTGTTGAGGTTCATTACGTCGAGCATGATGAATATCCCCACGAATTGATTCAGGGGTCAGTCACAGATTCTTTCGTGATTAACATGCTACCAGGTTCCATAGGGCACGTGTGCACCACCTTGCTCGCTGAGCAGCCCTGTGCGCTCGTAGATCTGAGTTTCAGCAAGTTCACGCCTGACCGAGACGAGCAGAAAGCGAGAGACTATGGTGCGACCATTTTGTGGGACGTTGGTATTGCTCCCGGCCTCTCAAACATGCTTTCAGCACATGCATACAGAAAAATGGGGCCATTGCGGGATCTGAAGATATGGGTGGGTGGAAACCCGACCGGCCCATGGGGGGAATGGAAGTACATGGCTCCGTTTTCGCCTTCAGATGTGATAGAGGAATATACCAGACCTGCCCGAGTCATTAGAGACGGGGAATCGGTCGTCTTACCAGCCTTGTCGGATCGCCATAGAGTGGATGTTGATGAGAGGGGGGAAATGGAGGCCTTTCTGACAGACGGGTTGAGGTCCCTGTTGAATTCGATCCCGTGTGAAAATATGTCAGAATATACGGTAAGATGGCCCGGGCATATTCAGAAATTTATCGACCACAGGGATTCCGGGGATCTGGATGAGTTTCAACTAATCGAAGAATGGAGATATGATCCCAAGGTACCCGAATTCACATGGCTTCGTGTCTTGGCTGAAGGCAGTGATGGGACCAACATGGAATGGACTGTTCAAGACTATGGCGGTGACGACGGGCATTCGATGGCGAGGACGACCGGGCTCGTTACTGCGATATGTACGGAAGCGTGGATCGAGGATTCCAAAATGCTTCCTCCAGGGGTGCATGCTCCCGAAGTTTTGTCCGATGAAGTGTTATCAAGAGTCATCAGGGAGATGGCCTCTCAAGGAGTCGAGATTACTGGGCCGATTGTGTGATTCGTCTTCTTTGTCTCTGATTAGAACCCACCTTATGGCAAGCGGAGTTGCAATCAGTACGCTCAGTGCGAGTAGCGGTAAGAAAAGTGTCTTCTCAGGAGCCTCGGCACGCTCGATGAGCCATGTGAACCTCAAAGGAGTATCACTGAAATCTTGACTCCACTCCCTCATATTTGTCGTATGATGGCCTGCGATGGCAATTCCTTTCTCGAGATCGTTGAACAAAGTGGGTTCAACTTCGATATCATCCACGTGAATTCCTTCAAGAGTCACAGATTCTCCTTGTGGTAAGGTGATTATCAGCGTGCCATTGGAATACCTGTAACCCCCTCTAAGCCGGATTTCTTCTAGATTCAATGGAGCGTATCCTCCATCGGACCAATCCATGCCTGGTCTGTCGGCCAATCCAGTAATCTTGACTGTTCCTGGAGTAGCCCATCCAAGGCTCTCAGGATTGCTTATCTCGGTACTTCCATTGACGGAATGTACGGTTATTCTCAACGAGGATTCCTCATGAGTCACCCATTCACCCCATGTTGTAAACCAATATGGTTGCTCGGATAACCAGTCCACCACGTCTCTATCCCTTCGTATATTCATATCATCGATTCTAGCAATCCAGTAGAGTGAGACAAGTTTTCCCGGCTCACTATCTTCGATTAATGATCTGTCTGCTAGACCGGACTCTATCGAGCCACCATTTCGAGTGATTACTCTCAATCTTGGGTCGTCACTATAGGACATATCCCCGATGATTTTGAATCCCTCCTCAACGAGAGTTTCTGTTAGATTCTCAGATATCTCGCCTTCAGGGGTTCCGAATGAAATAGGGTTCTGACCCCATCTTGAGGCGTTTATTCTAGATGTAAGATACTGGAGACATGCGCTGACTGAGTCACTATCCTCATTTGGATTGACATCCTCAAGGCCATGGCATCCGAATTCATCGCCAAGCGTAAGAAGCTCGGGGCCGATTACATTTCGAAGCCAAGTATCATCCCTATATTCAGCCTGTACAGGCAAAGAAGTCACTGATGAAAGCATCAGTGCCAATGTGACAGCGAGTAGCCTCTTTCTCGTATTCACGTATCGGCGGTATCGATGAGCGTCATGAAGGCTTGTGATACAAAAAGCATGAAATCGGTCGTCAAACGCGAGGGGTTGATGGCCGACGTCTTCGAGCGTCTAGCAGAGTTCACAGGACTCAGTGGCACTGGCGAAGAGCGATCTCCTCCACTTTTCTACAGAATCCTGATGAGGGTATTACCACCTATGGTCAGATCGCTGACCAATGTAAGATACGAAGGACTGCACAACTTACCGAAGGATGGTGCGGTCATCCTAGCCGGCAACCATACCTCACATATCGATCCGATAGCAGTGATTATGGGTGCGAGGAAGCCGATTCGTTATCTTGCTAAGAGTGAGCATTTCGATGGAGGATTTACGAAATTAGTCATGCTCACAACAGGTCAAATCAAGACGAATCGTGAAGCAGGAGGTGGTGGGGCTCTGGCTGAAGCGGTTGATGTTCTGAAAGGCGGCGGATGGATGGGAATATTTCCCGAGGGGACTCGATCAAGACGTGAAGAGCCCCCGTTCCTCCAAAAGGGAAAAACAGGTGTTGCACGCTTAGGGGCGAAGTTTCCCCATGCGAAGATAGTGCCTATCGCCATAATCGGGGCTAGAGAATTCATGCAACCTGGGAAAATGAAGATCAGACTATTTGCGCCCGTTACTGTCAGAATCGGAAAACCAATTTCATTCGCTGAATGGGTTGAATCTCCTGAAGGGGGGTCGATGGATGAGGGGGAATTACTCAATCTCCTTGAGCGGGAACCACGGGAAATTCAAACAAAAATGGGTGAAATGTACCGGAATTTCACGAATCAACTGATGTCCAGCATAAGATCGATGGGCGCTCCATGAACACATCGTTCAAGGACTTGTGCTGTCGTGGGTTGAAGGTGGAGACATACCTCGACCTGCTGCGCAGGATTCTCGATGAGGGGGTTCGGAAGGAAGACCGGACCGGTACGGGCACCATATCAGTCTTCGGCCACCAAATGCGCTTCAGCCTTGAAGGAGGCTTTCCAGCGATAACAACGAAGCGGGTACATTGGCCGTCGGTGATACACGAGCTCCTATGGTTCATCAGCGGAGATACGAATATCGCATATCTGAAAGAGAATAAAGTGAGGATATGGAACGAGTGGGCAGATGAAAATGGGGATCTTGGACCAGTATACGGTAAGCAATGGAGGAGATGGACTGCATCTGACGGCAGGGTGCTAGATCAACTCTCATCAGCTGTTGAGATGATACGAGAGAATCCTGAAAGTCGCAGAATAATCGTTTCCGCGTGGAACGTAGGCGAACTTGATGAGATGGCTCTGATGCCCTGTCATGCTCTTTTCCAGTTTTATGTTGCAGATGGGAAGCTGTCCTGCCAACTCTACCAAAGGAGCGCGGATGCGTTTCTCGGTGTCCCATTCAACATCTCATCATATGCCCTACTGACTTGCATGATGGCCCAAGTATGTGACCTCTCGCCTGGCGAATTTGTTTGGACCGGTGGAGATTGCCACCTTTACCTCAACCACATAGACCAAGCTCGCATCCAAATCCAGAGAAAGCCCCTTGAGCTCCCTAAAATTGAGCTTAATCCTCAGATTAGGGAGATTGATGGATTCTCATTTGAAGATATCAGGATATTGGGCTATCAGCATCACGAGCACATTCCAGCTCCTATCAGCGTCTGAGGTGAATCGATGAAAATTGCAATGATCGTGGCAATGGATGAATCCGGTTTCATCGGAAAAGACGGGTCTTTGCCATGGCGGATGTCCTCCGATCTGAGGCGTTTCAAAGATCTCACTTTGGGAGACGGCTTCAACGCAGTGGTCATGGGCAGGAAGACATGGGACTCTCTGCCGGGCCAATACCGGCCGTTACCAGATAGAACGAATATCGTTATGTCCAGAGACTCCAGCCTCCAAATAGACGGAGCGGAAGTCGCTCTTTACGATGGTAGAGCGGTGGAGATCGGTTACTCAGAGGGTTGCGATGAGTTGTGGGTAATCGGCGGTGCCGAGATATACGAGCTGATGATTCAAAGGTGCGAAGAGATACACGTTACCACCGTGCATACTTCAGTGGAGGGGGATGCAAGGTTCCCTGATTGGGATAGGTCCCAGTGGGCAGAAGATGTCATTGAAGAAAATGCAGCATCTGAGCATGATGAATATGCGTCAACCTACAGTATTTGGCGAAGAATATGACCCAGGCTGTGAACATCCGTTCATATCTGAATGCATTCTCATATTGTCATGCTACTCGAGTGCAACATTGATTCCAAGGGCAGAGCAATGAGGCTGGTAGCCGGTATCCTCGCAATACTCGGCGGGGCCGTAGCTTACTTCATACTGATGCTTGACATAATCCCCGTACCCGAGTCCATAGGGACACTCGGTGTACTGGCCATGGTCTGTGGTGGTGCCTTCGCTATCTTCGAAGCCAAGGCCGGATGGTGCGTGGTAAGGGCGCTTGGATTCAAGACGAGATACTGAGAGTCTCTTCACACTCCGAGGAGCAAGAACCTCGTAGACTGGTAGATATCATAATCCGTCATGGGTGAATGGGGCCATCAATTGTAGTCTGCTTTGGCCATGCTTTCCTTGAATGAGGCCATATTCCGCTTCCTTGTCTCTTTCCTATCCACGATTGGCGAGGGGTAATCAATTCCAATTATGCATCCTGAAGCGCGTTGTACTTCAATAGGGGCGAGATGGGGCTCGTAGATATATCTGGAAGGGTAGGAGGAAAGCTCAGGAACCCAGTGGCGAATGAAGTTAGCATCGTCAGAGCCCACATTCAAGCTAGAGCTGGCATCAGGACAAGGGTTGTATACCCTGTAGTACGGCATTGAGAACGGTGCGACGCCTGCTAGCCATAGCCAGTTCCCGTTGTTGATTGCCCAATCAGAGTCCAACAACTTTCTCTCGAATATATCCCTGCCAATCTTCCAATTTTGCCACAACTGACCGCGTGTGAGAAAGCAGGAGACGGCGTGTCTGCCGAGATGGTGCATCCACCCCGTGGATTCCAATTGACGCATCATGGCGTCAATGTAGGGGAATCCTGTCATCCCAGTCTCCCAAGCGTTGACGAGATTCTCGTCGTAGTCTCCCCAAACTATCCTCTTGCAGTTCGAATTCCCGACATCATCATCCCAATTTTCCACCGATCTGGATAGCAGATAGAACATCTCCCTGAACATGAGTTGCCCCATCAGGGACTGTGGTGGCTTAGTGTGTTCAGAGCCTGAGTTGATCTTTGCAATCTCATTCCAAACGAGCCTGACAGAAAGACAACCGGTACTGATGTAGGGCGATAGGCCTGTAGTAGTGGGCTCACTAGGGTTACCGATTTCATTTGTGCTAACTGTTTCCGGCTTCCTAAACTTGTTTACGTATTCAGGCGATTCGGCAATCTTGTTTCTTAACCTCTCCAAAGCCTCGCTCTCGCCACCGATGAAATAACGAGTGCCTGTTATTTTGGAGGATCTGAGAGAAACCTCGTCCATTGTTATGTGAAATTTTGAGATCTCAGCTCTATTGGTCAAACTTCGAATCAACTTCAAATCCGTTTTGATTCCGATTGGCACGGGCAGTGCCGCATCGACAACGAAACCGCTAGGATCGCAATCGAGATTTTCAGAAAATATGGCGTGAATGTCCTTTGACGACTTTGGATTCTTGTAAGAATCTGAAATGATGACTTCTTCGATGTTAAGAATCGTGTTTACAGAGGGAAAGATGATCGTCTTGATATCGGTTTCATTCAGAAGCAACTCGATATCATGGATTTCCTTTCTCTTCCATGGTTCAGACCTGTAATCCGTCAATAGCCAGTTTAGTCCAGAGTCGAGCTCTTCGGCGATGGAGGCTATGACGTCCCTTGGGTTCCCTGAAAATATCAGAAGATTGGCATCGTAGCGTTCCCTGAGACTCTTATCTAAGTCAGATAACGACTCATAAAGAAATCTCAATCGGCTATCTGATGCATTACCATAGCCCTCCAGTTGATCTTCTTCAATGATGAATATCGGAATTATCGAGTCGACTTCGTCATTGTGGCTAGCCCAACTTAGAATTGGGTTGTCGTGCAGTCTCAGCAGACCTCTGAGCCAAACAACAGCCGCACCCAATGTAAATCCCCCGTGCCAGTAACTTAGTAGGGTTAGGGCGTGTTTTGATGCATAGTTAAATTGCTGTAATCGTCATTCTCCATGGCCGTACTCAGTCACACGTATTCCGAGGTTTCCTTTTCTCGCTTTTCTAGTCATTATTTTGTCCATCTTCCTATGGAACTCGCTCTCAAGATCGACCTTCATCGCGAGGGAATGTCCCAGGATTAGAATCAGGAGGTCTGCGAGTTCCTCTGCAGCCTCGTGTTGGGGCTTTCCCTTGGTTATGGCCGCAGAAAGCTCGCCTAACTCCTCGATGGTAAGTGCAACCCTGTATCCCATATCGTGGCCATTATTCTCTTTTGATGAAAACGAATGCTTGTGGTGGAAAGCGGCGACTCGTCGCATCATAGTCGTCCACAATCCATCCGGAACAGATGACAGGTCGGTTCCGATTCTCATCCACTCGTCTACTTCCTTGGGTCTCATGGGGTGATTCGTGTGGGCCGATGCATGAACTTACGGTCTCCTTTAGAGGTGGGGGGGTTGATCAGGAGGGGTTTGGAGGGTTCGGTCAACCCTTGATGAGGGTCATAATACAATTCGCAACTATCGACCTTATCGAATCCGCTAGAGCCTCCACCTGATGATGGTCTATTGGCGCAGAAGAATCTCCAGGGGTCATTCCAGCAGCCCAATTGGATGAGCAGCATATCGCGACGTGGGGTATCCCGGTCTCAGATATCAGTCTAGATTCAGGGCCAAGGGTCATGCCCACAACATCGGCACCCATCATTGAAAGCGCACGGATCTCTGCTGGAGTTTCGAACTGTGGCCCGACACACTGTGCCGATACCAGCCTAGCCGGGATTACCAGGCCGTCTATGCCGGCACTCTCGAGCAGCGACATGTGCCGTCCGGAAAATGAGTTTGTCCTGTCTGCATGGACTGCATCGGACGGGTGAAATGTGATTGC
>MDTD01171791.1_pt1 | contig 17219 bp, 16 predicted proteins | sample 811221 | NCBI WGS metagenome assembly MDTD01 (sample SAMN05326646, study PRJNA326480) | marine metagenome | isolation source: seawater | place: Pacific Ocean: South West | collected 2011 | reverse complement strand
TAGAGCGAATCACAAGTAATGATTAGCTCAAAGGTCGATTCCACGATTTCGTGCATCTTCTTCCATAGCATCTTTTCGACCTTGATCTACGTCTACCCATCTCATCATGATTGCGCCAATTAGGATAAGCATCGCGATGGAAAGTATCCCTACTCTGCTATCGAACATCACTGTCATAAGCCCGTATAGTAATGGACCGATGAATGCAGCCACCTTTCCAAAGAAACCAAAGAAACCAAAGAATTCTGCGCTTCTAGACTCAGGGACCATCTGACCAAAAAGGCTTCTAGCGAGTCCTTGAGAGCCCCCTAGTAGTGTACCCATTGCAGTTCCAAGGATTGCAAATTGTATGGTGACATTTAGTCCCAAAGGCTCCCATAGATTGCTCCTAACTGCCTCAGGGATGAAGTCTAATTTTCCATCACCGAGGTTAGTCGGATGATCAATACCAACAATGCTTGCCCCTCCTTTTTGACTTATTGAGAACCTTGTGTCCTCAAAGGAAGCCATTAGTGATTCAAGTGATGCGGCGTCAATAGTTCCTAGATTCAAAGTAACTGATGTATCATTTTTATCAAAACCAGCCCATTTGTAAATTACAGAATCTTTGTAATTATCGTCTATGATTGCTATACCGTAAGTGGATAGAATCTCTGCAGCCCATAGTTGCTCGTCGCCCCCTTCTTCAACAGCAATAGGAGTTCCAGCGAGGCCAGAGTGTGGTGTGTAATGCCATTCCCCATCGATTTCCTCAATCTGCACTTGGTAGTCTGAATGCTTTGAATACTCCAAGGGAGCAAAAGAAAGTGCTGCGAAGCATAACATTACCCAGCCTACCAATGCCAAATTTAGTGCTGACTTCGTTCCTAACTTCTTTGCGAGAACAGTAAATCCAATAGCAGATGGAGCACCGACTAATTGAATCAAAACTATTGTACCAATCAGTCCAATAGTTGTTACTCCTAGTACTGTTGTTCCGAAGATCCCACCTAGTGCTGTTACACTGTTGATTCCATCAATAAAGAAGAAATATGCAAGCATGTAAATGAACAAAGTACGAAACTTATGTACCTCTGAAATCGTCTTACGTATTTCTTTCAATGCCAAGCCTGCTGACTCCCTAAAGCCAAGAGCACCCATTTCATCTTTAATTGGAGGCTCGGGTACCCATTTGAATGTCAGTAAGGCAAAACCATACCACCAAGCAGCAGAGGAAGCCATAACAAAGGGGATTATCCAGTCACCGGACAATAATAGCACCATTCCAAGGTGGACTATCAAAAGTATACCTCCTCCTGCGTAGCCATAAGCATATGCGAGATTGGATATCCTATCCATTTCATCATCACCACCCATGTGGGGTAGTAAAGCATTGTAAAACACTCCAGCACCATTGAGACCAATATTTGCAAGCATGAAACAGACCATCAGCCAAAGCCATTGAGTGTCAATGGGTAAAACAGGTGCAAAGGCGAGCAACAAGGTACCTCCTGCACCAACGTAAGTGAGTATTCTTAACCACCACATTTTGATTCTCCGACGATCCGCGATTACACCTAACGATGGACTAACTATTGCAACCAACAGTGTACCTATTGCAACTGAAAATGACCATATGGCGTCACCTGTCATTTCTATTGAACCAATTTCAGTTGTCAAACCATTTGCTTCCAAGAAAAGATAAGCATACCATGCTGGCAATACTGCAACTGTGACTGAAGTCTCAAATGCAGACTTACCCCAATCGTAGAATGCGTATCCTTGAACTGCCTGTGGATCTGATTGTTTATCCAATTCTACTGTCTCTGACATATCTTCACCTATTATTGCGGCGATGTATGGGGGTATGAGCATTGGGGCGGCATAACTAGTGGTAAAGAGGGCTTATTCAATACCCCCCAAGCACTCGACAACATGTGTCAACAGACTCGACATGGGTGACTCCAATTGAGAATTCTGTTGAAGCCCTAGAGCATGGTATGAGATTTGTTGATGGTGTTGAACTCGACTTGAGACTCAGCGCGGATGGAGAATTAATGCTCTGGCACGATGAATTATTTGCAGGAAATTCACCAAAGAAGGAACGATCTCCTGAGCTTTTGCAAAGTCAAGAAATTCGAAAAATGGGCGTAGATAGATTCGATGATTTGTTAAAAAGTTCAGAATTTATCACACTCTGGCAAAGTTCATCCAAGACTGTCAATATCGAATTGAAAGTCCCGCACCCAGTTGCAAAAATTTCAGATCATGCTAACCATCTAGCTACAATGATTTCTAAAATAGAGAATTCTCTTGATGACTTAGAGTTGCCAAAGCGTTCAACTATGATTTACGGATTTTCACCAAAAATTTCACAGGCCGTAAAAATTAGTCAAACAAAACTCCCTAACACTCAATTGTCACCCCACTTGAGATCTTGGGGTAAAGGAAAAATGAAACGACTTATTGGCTCTCCTAATTTCATCTCAAACACAGTGTCAGGATTGGTCAGAGACCGCCGTCGAAAGGGCATGCCAGTAGTTGGGATGGCCTTACATTATTTGCACGGATGGGAAAGATTTGTTCATCCTGGAGCCCCGGTTTCCTTGACAGGAAAAGGCCTTAATCGTCTGTTTAGTATTAGCCAAGAAATGGGCCTGCATGTATGGCCTGCACCGTTGAAACTGGAACCCATTATGTTAGAGGCCGGGATAACACTGATTTCTGATTTTATAGATCCAACAATTCACACACTTCCTAATGGAAAAATCAGATGGCCACGGCCCGCTAGCCAGCCATTAGATCAAGAATGGAGAGATAGGCTAAACAATGCAGATAAATTGGAAAGACCCGACCTATTACTTGAGGCTGAAAACTCATTACCAATGTGGCATGAAATGTCAGATAGTCCTCGCAATCAATCGATTATTTCTGATGCACAGAAGTGGAATTGGTCCGGTAGTCCTGATTCTTGGACAAATGATTTGCGAGAGGGTAGGCCCTGGGGTTGTGCTAGAATAATTGGTCATAGAGGTTCAGGAGAAAATCACTGATTGGCTTAGTCTAACCTTCGATGAGGTTGGTTTCGAGGTATGTATTTTGGACGATAAATCGGCGTTCCTCGACCATCTCTTGCATTGCGTTCATCCATAATTTGTGCGCAGATTCCAGCAACCCTGGCCCAGCCAAAGAAAGTTGTGTAATACTCTGGCTTCCTGAACCCAATTGCGTGTAATAAAGAACCGCTACCTAAATCGACATTAGGATATGGATTTTTGATTTTGGGATGCTCTTTCAAAATTGGAGGGACGACCTCTCTTAGCGTTTTTACAATTCGATAATTTTCATCATCTGGACAAACCTCTCCGCCCAATCCAATAAGCAATCTTGCCCTTGGGTCTTCAGCCCTAAGTACCCCATGACCAAAACCGAAGATTGGGCGCTTCGCAGCTAGTTCTGCTCGAACAAATTCTTCAATCTCAACTGGGTCATCAGTACCGATTCTTTGTACGAATTCTAAACATGCTTGATTCGCTCTGCCATGTAGTGGGCCTGAAAGTGCATTCATAGCTGATGCTATTGATGCATAGACCGATGCTCGGCCACTTGCTACTGCTTTTCCAGTGAATGTCGATAGATTACCTCCTCCATGGTCGAGGTGAAGTATGAAGAAGAAGCGTAAAACGCGGTGCATTTTCTCTGCCTCTTCCCCTGTAATTCCCAACATATGAACGAAATTTTCAACAAGTCCTAATTCTGGTCTGCTGGGTTGTAATTTCTCTTTATTTCCACCTCTAAGTAGGAAGATACGCGCCATTAGTTCAGGCATTCTAGCAATCAGATTCATCGAATCTGTGCGCACATCACCGGTAGTATCGGCAGCCCCTAGTGCCATTATTCCCATTGAAAGCCAATCCATCGGGTGTCCACTACCCGGGGTTAATGATTCCAAGACTCTAAGGGCCCCAGTAGGCATTTCCATAGCCCTGTATGCAAGCTCTGCCCGAAATGCTTCGGATTCTTCCTCAGTTGGCAATCGCTTGTGCATTAACAGGTACACTACATCTTCTTCTTCCAAATCAGCGAGATCTTCGACAGGATAACCTACGTAATGAACTCCTTCTATTGGGTCTACAAATGAAGTCTTGCAGGTACCAACAGGAATTCCACGCATACCACTGTCAAGATGTGTCTGAGTAATTGTAAACAAAGAGTCGTCTTCGGTCACCCCATCCCTCTCCAATCGATTACTCTCGGCAGGGAACCCGTCATAATCTCTGCGTCCGTGGGTGTAAGGGAGTGAAGGGTGATGTATAGGGGAGAAAAAGCACCTCACGACCCCGGGTTAATGGCTTGGGACGATCTAAATGAAAAACAACAGAGCCTATTTATCGAAGGTTGCAATTTATTCAATGACGGGAAATTTTGGCACGCTCACGAGGCTTGGGAAGACCTTTGGAAATCATTGAAACCACTAGGAAAAAGAGTTGAAGCTGATGCAGTGCAAGGCATTATCCAAATAGCCGCTCTATTGTATAATTACGAAAGAAAAAAAATCAGAGGAGTTGTAAACATGGCCTCAAAACTTCATGTTAGATTATCAGGTGTAAAACATGGAATATGGGGTGTAGATGTTTCTAAGTTACGTACTTCTTTGATACCCTTCATCCGTGATGCAGCAAGTGATGAGCCAAATTGGAATTTGGAAACAATATCTGTATCTGTAGAAATAGCCTGATTTTCGAAAATCACATAATAAATCGAGTTTTTTTCAGGAACCGTATTACAAGAAGAATAGTGCCCGGGCCCGATGGCGGGTTGGCGTGAGGCACTGGAAGGGCTCGACGAAGAACACCGTCTAATGCTTGAAGGAGGATCTCTAAGCCAGTTATTCCTCAAGTATCCATTAACAATTTGTCATCCAGTTTTTGTTGGTATTGTGTATGGACTCCTAGCTAGCCTCACTTTGTTTGTTCCTTTCGCCTATTCAGGTTGGTTGGATTCCACAGATTGGCAAACAGTAGCTAATGACTGGGGTACGATAAGCATCATTTTTTGTGCTATGACTGCAAGTCTTGGTGGTTTTTCAACAATTATTTCGGGGATGTTTAAACGACCCCCAGTTAGGCTAGAGAATCGACGACGCTATTTGTTTCCAATACCATTCATCGGCCTTTTATTATTGACCTGGTCAATGATTGGAAATACTCCTGAGATTGTTGAAAATCTAGGTTGGTTTCTTTCATTACTCCCAGGACCATTGTATATTCATTTATCCTACGCCCCAAGATGGAGAATGTTAGACCGTATAGACAGAGGTCTAGATCCCTTTGAAGGTATGAGGATTACAATAGAACCTGAGGTTTCTCCTAATGTTGATGGAATCGAAGACGAGGACCTAGACGAGGTTGTCTCCGAGGCTGACATTTGATGAAAATTAATCCAACTTGATGTAATTAACCTGAGCAACAGCTACGAGTTTATCATCAGTATCAAAAATCTGTGCTTCTGATAAATTCATTGTCTTTCCTGCTTTGACGACTCTAGCAACGCATCTTACACCTGAATTGCAAGGTCTAAGGAAGCGAATGTTGAAGTCAGTGGTAGCAACTTTTGCTTCAGAGCCAATTTTAGTTAAAATTGCCCAACAGGTAATAGTGTCCGCGATTGTTGCTAGTAAACCTCCATGGAAAGTCTCGTAAATTCCATCCCACTTCTTTGCCCTAGGGACAAATCCTTCGCATTCACCTTTGTCTAGCCTTAGGATTTCCATCTGTAAAGTTTTAATGATTGGAACTGCATGAATCCTCTTCATCATCGCATCTATCTCATGTGCCCGCATAGTAGAGGATTCAACCATATTTTCACCTCAAATTAGACCGACTTTATTTCCTGCAGACTCGAAAATTCGTAGAACCTCATCTAAATCCCCACGAGTTAAGCCAGCAGACATTTGAGTTCTTACTCGAGCCCTATCTTTTGCCACCATCGGAAACACGATTGCTCCCGCCATAACTCCATCATTCATCATTTCATTTGAAAGCTCTTTTGCAACTGAGGAATCACCACACATTACAGGTATTATTGGAGTTTCAGACACCCCTGTATCAAATCCTAGTGACTCCAATTCTTTCTTGAAATAATTTGTATTTTCCCAAAGTTTTGCATGATGTTCTGGCTCATTCATCAATACTTCAACCGCGGCTTTTTGTGCAGCTGCAACACCGGGAGGTTGGCTTCCTGATAACAACCAGGAGCGAGAATGATTTAGCGCATGATTTCGAACTTCTTCCGAACCTGCTACGATTCCTCCTTGAACCCCTAACGCTTTCGAAAATGAACCGACTTCAAAATCGACTTTACCCTGCAATTTGAAATGATCGACGATTCCCGCACCTCCTTCACCTAGTACTCCTTCTCCATGGCAATCGTCAACGTAAACCATGGCTCCATGCTCTTCAGCCAAAGACGAAATTTCGTCTAATGGGGCTATGTCTCCGTCCATCGAAAATACTCCATCTGTGATAATCAATTTTCTATCAGAATCAGAATAATCATTCAATACCGCTTCTAGAGCATTCATATCATTATGTGAGTAAACCGCCCTCTGCGCTTTTGTTAATCGAACTCCATCAATAATTGACCCGTGATTTAACTCGTCGCTGATGATTACATCTTGTTTTCCCTGAACTAATGTAGGTATAAGACCAACATTAGCAGTATACCCAGCAGAATAAATCAGGGAGGCTTCAACTTGCTTAAATTCCGCTACCTTTGATTCGGCTTCTAGATGAATATCCATTGTTCCAGCTATCGCTCGAACTGAACCACTTCCTGCACCATACTTTTTCGTAGCATCAATCATTGCTTGAACAACACTTGGATGATTTGTAAGATTAAGATAATTATTCGCCGAGAGCATGATAGTGGAACGACCATCCATGGTGACACGTGGCTGGTTTGCTGATTGTAGGGTAGGAGGATTCCATTCCAAACCTTGACCTTTGAGGTCATCGAATCGCTTCTTCATCCAAGAGGTGTCTCCGCTCACATGCCTGACATGTCGTTAACCTTGATGATTTAATCGGAACAGCAGACTAGCTTCATCGACGAGTCTTTCAACGCTGCCTTATCTCACAGTCTGTGGAAACCTTCACCGCTACTCTAACCATTTTGGGGACTGCTCAGGACGGAGGCATTCCTCAAGCAGGCTGTGCTTGCAAGAATTGTAGTGCAGCATTTGAGAACCCAGAAAAAAGTAGATTTCCTGTCTCTTTGGGAGTTAGAGATAATTCTGGAGGGATGCATCTCATTGAAGTTAGTAGAGCACTTCCTGAACAATTGAACATTTGGGCGAATGCTTGTGGATTGGAAAAACCAGTAAGACCTGATTCAGTCCTACTTACTCACGCCCACTTGGGTCATATTGAAGGAATTGGGCAATTTGGTAAAGAAGCTATGGGATGTACTAACATCACTCTTGTTTCTAGCGATTCCGTGGCTTCCATTTTGACAACTAGAAATTTAATGCAACCGTTTTCTAAAGTTGAATCTGATTCTTTGAATCCACCTATTTTCGAAAAGGATGGAGTTAGGTTCGAATTCATCCCAGTTCCTCATAGAGACGATGTTTCAGATACCCATGCAATTTTGATTTCGGGTGAAAAAAGTAGAGTGCTTTTTCTCCCCGATCACGATGATTGGGATGAGACTTTAGACTCAGTAGGCTATTCCAATCCTCATGATTGGTTTGGTTCTATGAATCTGACTCATGTATTACTTGATGCTACTTTCTGGAATGGTGAAGAACTACCAGGTCGTGATATAACAAAGGTACCTCATCCAACTGTTGAGGATACTCTTTCAAGATTACAAGAATCGGAAAATGAAGGTCCACAAATAATTCTCATACACCTAAACCACACCAATCCACTCAATAACTCAAATAGCGCTCAGTCACAAGCAATCAAGGCGGCTGGACTTACGGTGGGCAAAAGAGCCTGGAGCATCGAATTGTAGGGCCAAATACTGATGCTTATTTGTAATGGGGTCAACGGAAGGGTATGCGCCTGTCTGGGACAGTGGCGAGTGGATTGGGAAGAGCCCATGTATTCATGGCTCAGACTCACTATCAAGAGCAATTCAAATCAGTACTTGGGGCAGGAGCGTGGCCAGGTACTCTCAATGTAGATATTGATGAAAAAGATATAGATAAATATCGTGAGTTGAGAACTGAGGCTGGTTTAGAAAAAGGCAAACCGACTACCAAAATAGAGTCGAATAGAATTGCTGGTTTTGAAAGGGATGGACGCTCTTTCGGTGGGGCAACTGCATTCCCTGCGAGTATCACATCAAACGGGGAAAAATGGATTAGATGCGCTATTCTAATTCCGGACTTGACTAGGCACACAGAAACCGCTGAGGTGATTTCCAGTTCGTTTTTGAGAGAAGTATTGTCTTGTTCAGATGGTGACATTGTCACCTTACGTCTTGGATGAGGGCTAACCATTCTCTTTCCAACATGGAACTATTTTCCATTCTAGCTAGATTAAGCCACTGTTTGTGGGATCTTTTCCCCTCGGGAGGACGACTCATGTCATGGTCAATGATTGAGTTTTGAAACTTGTATGAAAAATCAGGGTGGTTAATTTCCCAAAGTAGAAGTCCATCGGCAGATGCTAGACCAAGGTCTGATGCTTGCTTGGGATTCTCTAATGCATGCTTGATATCAGTTAGTTGGATGTCGTTATTTGCAAATTGTTGTAATGCTGAAGCAATTCGACGTATTTGATTCCAAAGAAATGACTCTGCAACAACTGAAAAACCAATAACCCGGTTGTCAGCATTAACCCAGGGTTGACAAGATTCAATCGACCTCGTCGGACTCCTATCTGGATCAACTCTACAGAAATTGCTGAAGTCATGATACCCTACGAAGACTTCACAGGCTTCTTTAAATTCAGCAAAATTCACATTTTTAGGCCAGCGCTTTATCATTTCACAACGATAGATATAGAGCCTCTTTTCGGCTAATCTTGACCTTGTTCCATTTGGAACTCTATCTGCCTTCCAAAATACTATGTCATCGGGAGAATGGTCGTTAAGAGCAGAGATCAACGTGGATTCTGTAATACTTTTTGCAATTTCAATTGGAATAGATATTGTTGCCAAATTCATCCTTACACTGACTCCTGAATCAGTTCTACTAGATATCTCTAAGCAATTATCTGACCACCATCCTAATTTTTCCAAGGCGATTTTAATTTCGCCTTGAACCGTACGGACATCTGGTTGGATTTGGGAACCATGGAACTCGGCCCCATGGTACCCGAATGCGACCATGAAGAGGTCGCTGGTCACAATTAACCCTCTTCACTCATTTAGGCCAAGGTATTCAACTGCTTCTTCTGCAGATGTAAATCCTAGACCCAATAATGCAAAGGTTACTGCTTCTGAAATATACTGTCTTGCGATAGGGGCGCTTCTATCAAAGTTCGTCTTCAGGTCAATTGCATCGATTAAACCACGAGCAGCCTCGTAGAGGTGAAACGACACGTCAGTATCATCTGAAGCTTTACCGATTTCAACTAACTTGTGTAATTGTCTAACCGCCATTGGAATACGATCGAATTCAACAAGTGCATTGGCGTATGCAGCATTGTAATCCGCATTGTCCGGAGCCATATTTGCAGCTCTTCTAAAATATGCATTAATTTGACCCTCATTGATTCTATCATTTCCTTTATCATCGAGATTACCATTTTCTTGGATGTCGAAAAGTGCCGCTTCTGCCCATCCGTGATAACCTGCTGGGTCATCAGGGTTGGATTCGATGTATTGTTCGAATACTCCCATTGCTCCACCGTAGTCTCCACCAGTAATCAGTTGAGCCGCTTGTGTAATTACCTCGTCTGCACTCATATCTATTCCTCGGGTTATGTCTCACTCTGATACCGGTTATGAACGGTGCGGCGTAAGCCTTCGTAAATTGAATGGGATTAATTGAGAATTCCCCATGCGTGTTCCGCATTTCCTCTAATCCATTCATAATCATCTACAGAACGCAATCCTTGCTCATCAAGAATAGCAATCTTTTCGACCTCAAGAGGGTATTCATTGTAGGTTAAATGGCTAACAAATCCTGCTCTGGTAGGTTGATCAAAGACCCACCTTGCCCGTGAGGTGGCTCTAACATGGATTGAAATCTGTGTTCGGCCATTCCAAACTTTAACTTTGAATCGAGGCAGTAAATTACCCTGCTCGTCTCTAAGTGAATCTTCCCCTTCTTGTCTCTCCAACTCGACTGTGCAGCGCTTAAAATTCTCAGTCCGATTTCTACTAGCATCATGAAATAATCCCGAGCCTGCGTTTGGAGAACGAAAGAAATCACGAACTGACCAAGGAGTATCATCCTTCATTGTGAATGAAGGTGAAACGTGAGGCATAAACCAATCCAGATATGAACCATCATCAAAATGTAACATACCCCAAAACCAAGGGACGCTAGGAGCTTGAACTCCGACCTTTTGGATATATGCGGAACCTTCTATTTCTTCTCCATCTAAATTTAGCGTCGCTTTCATTCCATGCACTCTTTGAATGTCATAACCCATATCTAATCCAAAGACATTATTCTTGTATTTTGCAGTACTTGGGCGCTCCCACCAAGGATTCATTGTAACACTGAGGTTTTTCGGGGCGCCCTTTGCAACTTGATTTTCGTCACTGGATAAATTTAGCCAGAATGATTTCCTACCTGGACGTAATCCAAAGGAAAGATCTTCACTTGTTAATGGAATAACAGCTCCTGCACCTTGCCCCTTCTCGATTGCTTCTTCTGGCCATAGTGGATGATTGTCATCTAAAGCCGCCATTCTACATTCCTTCATTAGAAGTGGTTCAAACATACTCTCTCCATCATACCACCAAGCACAAACCATGCCGGACATCACGGTACCGCCTTCTTCATCGACTAACATCCTAGACTTGGGGACCCACCAATGACCACTGACCCTTATTGCAGGAGTTTCTTTTGAGGACCATAAAACCATCAATTGTCTTGAACGTTCGGGGTGGTTCGGGTCTGGAACCAAAACTAACACCCACCACCACCACCATGAAAGACGATTAATTGGAGGAAGTATATCAAAACGCCAAAATGTACTGAAATCACCTTCTATCTTTTCCATTTAGAAGGTCACCTCGAATAATCACATTATCTCTCTACGTTTGAATTGGGCCTGACCAAATAGTATGTTCAGTGTCGTAATCAAGAGTAGAATAATCACTGAAATTAATGCAGAGATAAATGGATTTTCAGTGCCCAATGTCCATACAGGTGGGTTCCAAAATGCAGCCAATCCAGAAGGAAGTTCGAATGCTGTTGCAATTAGATGCATCTCTATTGTATTTGGCCAAACAATCAATACAACTGAATCGATTAATTGCAATGTCCAATGGGATACTGAAAGAACAGGGACAAGAGTGGCCCCTCCAAGGGTTAGCACAGCCATTACAAATTCGTAAACCCCAACTACCAAAGCGATGTATACACCATATCTTGATGATAATAATCCTAAACTATTGAAAATCGCTCCATATGCAGCAAGAGCCAAAATTGTCGCGAAGGCTATGCCTATCCATACTATCATATCTCTAAGCCTGAATATCGAATCACCTGGACCCAAAACGGCTGTAACCAAGCCCATTAAAATCGACATAATTAGAACGAAGCCTCCAGCGATTATTAGATAACCAAGTATTCTGTATACGATAAATTCTCCACGATGAATTGGCTTGGATAGAAGATAATGCAAGGTGCCATTCTCTGTTTCATCTCTAACCAATCCCAAGGCTAGGAAGAGTGGTAAGAAAATACCTAGAATCATCACAAAGGCAATTTTTCCAGTTCCGATGATAAAGGCTCGATGTGCATCCTCGTAAGCTAGATTTTCTTCGCTTGGATCTTCATCCACACCATCATCAGGAATAATTGAAATTATATTCCCATCCGAGTCGGTAATCCAAACTACATCACAATCAATTCCGTTTCTATTTCCATCTTTGTCATGTCTCGATTCCCACCACCATTGAGGTTCTGGATCACCCAGCCAGTCGATTCTCAAACAGTCTCCATCATCGTCAAAACCGTTTATTTTGTTTGGGTCTCCTGTCCAATCAATATCATCTTCATCGATATAGTTTGATGCAGGTTCAGGCTCAACATAGAATGAGTCTTCCATATACCCCCAAGCTGCATAGAACCCTTCTTCAACTCTGAATGTACCATTACCCGTGAATGTGGCATCGTAAACAACAATACGATTTTCTTCCATCCTACATCCATCACCCCAGTCTAGCCAAAAGTCCTCGAACAATTCTCCTTCCGGGCAATCGGGTAATGATTGGACATCCAATATTCGTTCACCACCTCTAGGATTTTCATCTATCCAGTTGTAGGTGAACATTCCAGTAGCATACCTCCAGGTGTGATTGCCAGAGCGAATACCAACACTTCCCCATTGAAACTCCCCTTCCATTACAAAATCACCAGAACCAGGGAATGAAAATCCATCCCAGGGATCTGAGCCATACTTGTTTTCCTGACCAGCAGGATAGCCGTCGTTATCTGCATCATGGGAGTCACCATCATTATCAATTGGCTCCCAACCACCTCTGACACCTCCTACAAACATGGCTAAAAGAGACATCAATAGAAGGAAACCGATTGCTAGTACTACCCAAGTGGAAAGCCTATGTCGTAATTGACGGATGGTAAGTTCTGTAATTGCTCCAGCCTTTCTATCCAATCGAGTCCAGACTGTCTCTGAGAGCCCTCTACCTTGACTATCCATCATTATGCACCACCTACTAGATATCCCAACAAAGCCTCAAGATTATCATCAGGATTTTCGATAGAACTAATCTTCAATCCTGAGTCTACTATTACTCTTGGCAAAACATCATGAGCAGCAGATAAATCATTTGTCAAAATCTCTAATGCTCCTTCTTGTGAAAATCTAACACCATATACGGGGTCTTCTGGGACAAAGAATTCCGCCAATTTCCTAGGATTCTCAGTCCTAATCATAATTCTATGAGGATGTTTATCTAACAAATCTCTGATTGCGTGAAGGTTACCCAATGCGAGTAACCTTCCATTATGTAGGATAACAATTTGTTCGGTTATTCTCTCTATTTCGTCAAGAATATGACTTGAGACTAGAACCGTTTTTCCTTGACTTCCTAGGTCACGAATAACACTCATTATGCTTGTTCTTGCTATCGGGTCACAACCATGGAGTGGTTCATCGAGGATAATCAAATCAGGATCATGAACCAAGGCATGAGCAATCTTTATTCTCTGCCTCATACCTTTACTATACTTGCCAATTTCCTTGTTTTGCACGTCCGCCAAACCAACAAATTCCAGAACATGAGACGCCCTATCACTCGCTTCTTCTCTAGTCATTCCATGTAGACGCGCCAATGTAGAAACAAAATCATGACCAGTCATCCAATCATACAATTTCTCGGTCTCTGCAACATAACCAACTCTACGATATGGCGAAGTGCTCTGCCAAGGATCTACGCCAAATAATCTAACATTTCCACTGCTTGGCTTTAATCGACCCATTAAGAGCTTGAAAAGTGTAGATTTACCTGCTCCATTTGGACCTAAAATACCTGTAACACCACCATCTATTGCTAGAGATACGTCATTGATACCGATTACTTGTCCGTACCACTTAGAACAATTTTGTAGAAGTACAGCAGGTGTTGGTTTAGTGCTCATTCACGGGTCACCTCCAGTGAACGGACACGAGTGATTAACAATCCAATAGATGCAGCATTGTAAATAATCACAGAGATTATAGAAAGAGCCAATGAATGCTCATAATTTGCAGGAATACCAATCAACCATTGGCCGAGATGTGCGAGAGAATCATATGGACTGAAGATATAGAAAATTGTTGTCTCGAAGATTAGTTCAATCATTAATGCAACAATTTTTGTTCCGAAAATAATTGCCAGGAAACCTATGGCTGCGAAGAACCTACTCTGACTAACGCTAGATAGAGCCATGCCAATTGATGTGTAAGTTATAACTAACAAAATTCCAGCAAGTAAACCCCCAAGGAACATGGGTAGAGTATCAATTAGGTAAGCCCAGCCTTCCCCGTTGAAGACAATCGCAGATGTGTAGTATAGCATGTAAGAGAAAACTATGACAAAACCTAGAACAACTGCTGAAGATAGGTATTTCATGGCAGTATAGTCTATTCTGGTAACCGGTCGAGAGAAGTAGATGGCACTGGTACCGTTCTTTCTATCATCAGATATCATTCCACCAACAACTAACGCCGTTAAGAGAGGCCACATACAAAGATTCCTTGGAAAATATCCTAGCACCTGTCCCCATAGGTTATACCGATTTACACCCCACATTCTGTTTAGCCAATCTGAGCCTTCTCCTCCTGATATTGTCACAGAAAGGAAAATCATCGCTATCGGGGTTAGTGAGGTAAGGAAGATCACTAGAATTGATAACCTAACGAATGGATTGTAGTGTCGGTGGCCCTTACTTGAGAAAATACCGTAAACATGGTGGCGAAAAATCGCATAATTCCTGACCCACCTAGGTCCAAGCTGTCCATTCCATGGACGATAAATTTGCTCGTAAAGTACACCCATTGAGGCCTTGCGAGCTACTACAGCCTTGGCATCATCATCACCATCTCCAGCGCCATAAGCAACTTCCATTCTCGTTTGGCCTAATTCAGAATCAATTCCATTTTTTGAAGCCGATTGTACTGTCTCCGACTCAAGAGAGTCGTCGACAATTTCGTATTCATCAAACACTTCTATCCCCTCCCGTATGCTCTGAGGTCATTAATTCAGATGTGCCCTTTACTCTGGCACCTAATTTATCCATAATTAGTAGGAATATATCTTCCAAATCAGGCTCATATTCTCTTAATTCTCTGATTTGGACCTCTGACTTAGCAGCGATGGAAATAATTTGTTCTATGGTGTTTTCATCCTCAATTGTAACCCTCATAACCCTCCCCATCCGACGTACTTTGAGCCCATGGGAAATCAGTGCTTCTTCCATTTTTGTTGCACCGCCCCAAATGACGGCCTCGACCTCTTTCTCAATTTGATTAGCAAGATCTGAAATTGGCCTGTTTACAACAATATTACCCTGATGAATCATTACAACACGGTCGCACACTTCTTGGACGTCATCCATCACATGACTGGACATCAGAACAGTACCGCCTCCCTCATCAACGGTCCTTCTGAGGGTCTTAAGCATGAATTCTCTAGAGCGTTGATCAAGTCCGTTTGTAGGTTCGTCACAGATTAGAATTTCAGGGTCGTGAACAATTGCACAAGCAAGCTTAGTTGCTTGTTTCATTCCTGTGCTGAATGACTCAATCTTTCTGTACCTTTGATCCCTCAAGCCCACGTATTCTAATACCTCATGGGCTCTTTGCATGGCAGCCGATGGACTCATCCCAAGAAGTTCACCAGCATACCTTACCTGGTCTATTGCATTCAAATCTGGATCTAATGAGTCGTATTCAGGCATATATCCAATTCTTGACCTAATCAGGTCACCTTCGGTTTTGATGTCATGACCTAGTACTCGACCGTCACCAGATGTAGTAGTAATTAATCCCAAAATACATTTGAAGAAAGTGGATTTTCCAGCACCATTTGGACCCAAGATACCGATTGCACCCTGTGGAATCTGCAAATCCACATCTTCTAGAGCCAAATGGGGCCCGTACATCTTGCGCAAATCACGCGTTTCGATGACAAATCCACCGTCCAATAAATCATCTCCAACTGAACGACTCCCTAGGGGAGTCGCATTGATGTGAGAGCCTGAATCACTTGAATGAATCCCCGTCGCAGTTGCATTTGCACCATTGATTAATTGCTTATGCCGTCGCGAACTTTAACGGCAATGCCTTTGTCGAAAAATGCCATATCGTCGGAAGTTGAATTAGCAATTCCGTGTGCTACCAGGTTGCCTTTATCATCTACCACCAAGCATGGTTGGCCTACTATAAGAGAAGGGTCTGCTCCTAGGACAAAACCATGGATTACATTCCTTCCTTCGCTAACAAATGGAATCGCATCATCCATCAATAATACCCTTGGAATACCAGTATGGTCTAATTCGCTTTGAGGGATTTCATCTTCAAACTTAGGAGGAGGATTTGGATTTAATTCATGGAAAATTTTTGCACCTTCCAAAGTAAGTGATAAAGCACCGTCAGGTAATCTTGGGGAGAGGCTGTGAATACCTTTGAAATTAACATTCACCATCCTGTCGGTACGAGATCTTCTTGAGCTCATATTTGCAGTTAATTTACAAGCATCTGATGGCGAAATTCCACAGAATAATGATAATTTGTCGACGATAGTGCAACGGTCAATCCAGTCACGGATTATTGTCCGGTTTTCCCCTCCTGCCTCTTCCTCTAGATCGGGTTGACAAACATGGATATCAAGAGGTAAATCATCAACACCTAGGTCTTTCAACCAAGCATCGATTTCATCTTCATCAAGAATCATATTCCATAGATCCTCTGGACACTCAATATGACACCATGGGGATACGTCCTCAAGGGTGAACGGAACCAGGCCAACGGGAGTCGAAATTAGTACGATTGAACGTGGTTCTTCTGATAGAGCTGAAATCGCGGAACCTAGTGCGGAATCGCGCCACGGCGGCGCTGCTCCGGATAGAATTACAACTCGTTCAGCATTATCATTTGAGCCATCCCACCAAGAACCTGGGCGTCTCCATCTCATAGCCAATAAGGCATGCAGATGAAGTAGGTGGGGACGGCTATCAATATCGTCAGAAAATTGCTCTGCTGAACCTCGGACTGGATTGGTTGAAGATATCGTTCGGAGAACGCTTTCTGCTACAGGACCTTCGTCTAATTCTTCCAACTGTTCTATGACCCATTCGAATGCTTCACGGAGTCTAGCATTTGCGTGACTTCGTTGCTCAGCCAATTGCCAAATTGTTCCATTTCTTACAGCCTCTCTACATCTCGCTAGTTCTGCTTGAGTCACCTCTAGGTTGTGATGAGCCAAGAGGGTTGAGCGCTCATCATTTTCCATCTCACGAACTTCATTTGGAGTGTATGGAAATAGTGCTGAAGAACTATGAGGCCATTCAGTCAAATCTCCCAATTTGACTGTTCCATTTGGAG
>MDTD01186052.1_pt1 | contig 17222 bp, 14 predicted proteins | sample 811221 | NCBI WGS metagenome assembly MDTD01 (sample SAMN05326646, study PRJNA326480) | marine metagenome | isolation source: seawater | place: Pacific Ocean: South West | collected 2011 | reverse complement strand
GATATTAAATTGTAATCCTAAAAATAATTTAAATGTTCGTATATCAAGATAAAATTAACATAATTATTTTTTTTTTTGATACATATTTAATCTGATAACGATTTATCATCATACTGGAATTAAAGATCGTAATCATGTAGAGATCATAATAGCATTTTGGAAACCAAAAGTTAGATTAAATGTGATTAAAATCATCCCAATATTATTACTTTTGCTTGCCGGTATAAATTATGGGTTAATTTTCCCGATTAACGCAATTGTTGTAAAAGAAAACTCATCTTATTTTGGACACGCTTTTTGGCAAACTGCAATATCTGGAGTTGTTTTACTACTAGTTGCAAAGGCGCTTAAAAAACCTATTTGCATCACTCGAAATTGTATTAAAGTTTATTTTTTAGTTGGTGTATTTGCTTTTTCAATACCGATGTCAATACTTACTTTAGTTTCTTCTAAAATTCCAGTTGGAATGACGTCACTGGTAATGGGACTATCTCCTGCATTCACATATCTTCTTGGTATTATTGTAAGAATTGACCGTTTTTCAACTTTGGGAGTTCTTGGGGTTAGTTTTGGCTTTGCTGGTCTAGTGTTTTTAGTTCTCCCTGAATTATATATTCCTTCCTCAACAATTCTGCCGTGGTTTTGTTTAGCTTTAGTTACACCGGTTTGTCTAGCAATCGCGAACATATCAGCAACCATCTACCAACCTACAAATTCTTCTGCAATTGTTCTAGGAGCGGGTTTTTTACTTGCAGCAGCATTCACAACGTTTCCAGTTGCAACTTTAACAGATCAATTTTACTGGCCTTTAGATAGACCGATAGTAATACCTACGTTAATAGCTGCCGTAGTTAATGTTTTACATATTATTTTGTTCACCATTATAATTAAGAGTTATGGACCAACATTTTTTAGCCAGTTCAATTACGTCATTGTTGCTTGTGCGATATTTTGGTCATTTATTTTATTCAATGAAATTCCATCTTTTTCTGTTATTATTCCATTGGTTTTTATTACATTAGGTGTATTGATATCAAGTTCAAAGCGGCAATAGTTATTATAAGGCATTAAAAACTCATAAACTACCACGAAGTTTCATACAGATTTTACTTTAGTCCCATGCCAACCATTTTTACGTTCAATCCAATATTTTTTGAGAATTTTTTCAGTCAGAATGCCTGGATGTCCGTTCCCTAGATATACTCCATTTACTGACGTAATTGGGGTTATTCCGCCCGCCGTAGTGCAAGCAAAGGCCTCGTCGGCTATTTTAAAGTCGTCAGGCTTTAAAATACATTCCTTTGCTTTGATCCCCATCATATCTGCCAATTCAAACACACTTTTACGTGTTATACCCTCCAACAAATTACCTTTTGGAGTTTTTAGACAACCATCCTTTACAATCCAAAAGTTGAAGCCTGGTCCTTCTGATAAATTTCCATCAGGTGTGCACAAAATTGCACTATCAGAACCTTCCTTGTAGGCTTCTAGTAATCCCTTGTTTAAGTCCATCCAGTTAAAGTTTTTTGTTCTAGCATCTATTGCTTCTTTTGGTACCCTTTTGTTATTTACTATTGATACATCAAGACCTTTTTTTGTCTTTTCCTCTCCAAATATATTATAAGGTGGTACAACCACAACGATTAATCCATTCTTACACGTTCTGGGGTCGCGTTTTGACAGATCTTGGTATGGACCACGCCTGCCAATCAGCATGAAAATTGCATTATTAAATTCAGATCGAGCCACGCATTCCATTGCTATGCTACGAATATCGTCGTCAGAGTGCGGAATATTAATTTCCATACTTTCACACGAATTTTTAAATCTTTTTAGATGGTCATTAAAACGAAAGATTTTGTTGTTTAGTACTGATAAAGTATCATAAACTGCGTCACTTTTAGTCACTGTTGGTTCAAGAATTGAGATTTTAGCCTCGGAAGCTTTTTTGAACTGTTCATCTATAAACGCATATGATTCAGGCATTTTGTTTAACCTTCTTATTAGTTAAGTGCGATCTTTATGAATTTAATCCACTAAAAACATAGTTTCTCTTTGTTTTAAAATATACTAATAGGTATTATTGAAAATATCAAAAATTATAATAGCATATTTTTAATAGGACAATTTTTTTTTGTTAAACTTTTAATGTCTTGAAAAGGATTACTGATGAAATCACTAACTAACCAAATTTCCATTATTACTGGTGGAACCACAGGAATAGGTTTGGCAATAGCGAAAGGTTTTCTTGAAAAAGGGATAAAAGTTCTTGTCAATGATCTTGATGGGACAAAGTTTGAGCAAGTTAAATCTATTTTTATAAATTTAGGTATTGATTTGTCTTCATTTGATTTTTTTGCTTGTGATGTATCAGTTGCTTCTGATGTTGAAAAACTCTTTCATTACTGTAATGAAAAATTTGGATCATGCTCAATACTGGTAAATAACGCTGGAATTATTCAGGAAAAAGAATTTTTAGATATTACTGTTGATGATTGGGAGAGGATGATGGCTGTCCATTTAAGAGGCTGTTTCTTGGGCTGTAAGTACGCATTACCAGATATGTTAAAAAAAGGTGAGGGTTCTATAATAAATATTGCTTCTCAACTTGGACAAATTGGTGGATTTGAACTGGCTCATTATGCTGCTGCTAAAGCAGGAATCATTGGACTTACTAAAAGCTTAGCATTGGAGTATGGGAGTTCTGGAGTTCGTGTAAATGCAATTGCTCCAGGTCCAATAAATACAGACATGGTTTTAAAAAATCTTACGAAAGAGTGGAGAGAAAAAAAATCCCGAGAACTTCCTCTTGGGAGCTTTGGTGATCCAGAGGATGTTGCAAATACTGCGTTATTTCTTGCCTCGAATGCATCACGAATTTTTATTGGTCAGACACTTTGTCCCAATTCAGGTGATGTAATGCTATAAAATTTATTTTTGTTAGATTTTCAGCTGACTACTTTTTTTTGAAATCGTAAATTAATAATGCTACCAAAACTTAATTCTGCCTAAGAAAGTTGGCCGCAGCTACAATTTTGCGCTTGTCGATATTTCTGCCAATTAAAAGCAAATATTTTGGCTTTGAATTATATTTTTTTGGGAGTAATTGAAGTTTTTGAATATGACTTTTTATACCTTGTAGCAAAATTGGACCAGCTGGTGACATCACTATGCCTTTCACTCTCATAATATCTTCTCCATGACAATGTAATAACGCAGATAGCCATATAACTAAATTATTCCAGTTTGTATTCTGCCTCAAATTGATTTTCATCGAAAAAATTTTTCTTAATTGTCTTTTTTCTTCTGCACCCAGACTTTGTTTAAACGCAACTGTTCTTTTATTATTTTTTAAAAGCAACTTTTTTTCGCCTTTGATACTTGAATAGATCGCAGCAGAATTGTTTAAAAGTCGTAGAAAATTAAATAATTCGTTTTTTCTATCATTTGATACAAGGTCAACTTTTGATATGATTAGCTCATCTGCACTCATGATTTGATTATTTATAAGTGGTTCATTTTCGATATTAAAAAGGTTAGACTGAGCGTCAAATAACACAATAATTTTTTCAATTAAAATATGTCTAGAAAGTGTTAAATCCGTTATTATTCCGTCATATATAGATGCTGGATCTGAGACACCACTCGTCTCAACTATAATATTATTTACAATCTGATCATCATTAACCTGTTTATCAGTTTTGTTATTACAGAAAGAGTGCAAAAGATCAAAGAAATGCTTTTTTTTTGTACAGCATATACAGCCATTTGATATTTTTATTACGGGTACTTTCCCTAAAAGCAGTATGTCGTCAATTCCTTCCTTAGCAAACTCATTTACTATAATTACAGTGCTCGAAAAAAGCTCGTGGTTTATAAGATGCTGTAGAAATGTTGTTTTCCCCGCACCTAAATAACCTGAAACGATTGTAATATTTATTCGGTTTTCTTTAGAATTGATTTTATTAGACAGTTTTTTTATCATAAAATCTTATATCGAGTGGATCAACAGGTTGTCCTAACATACTTTCCACTTGTTCCCACAAATTTTCAAGATCACGAACAAGTTCTGTCCGTCCAACCTTATTGCTAACTTGTATATTAAAACCTGTGCCGTCATCGTCGCAGCTCAAGCCATACTGCCCAAGAACTACTTTTAACTTCTTTACTCTCTCTAATTTACTTCTTAGGGTATTAAATTTATGAGATGCAGGAAGATCTGCCCAATAATTTTTTACTTCTGGATAACCACAATTTGAGCACATTAAATCATACAACTTTGGGTCTATCAATTTTATCAAAAGGAAAACGATGACGAAAATCCTCTGCTATTTCCTCAAAAGAATACCATTCTACATTGGAGTGTTGATTGATATAATCTATCAGTCGCTCTAACATCATCAATACTTGAGGTCTTCCAGATACATCGGGGTGAACCGTAATTGCAAAAACTGCATAATCCATCTCACGATAGACCCAGTCAAATTGATCTTTCCACAAGCTCTCTATATCTCGCGGGTTCACAAATCCGTGGCTATTAGGTGACTTTTTCATAAACATCATAGGAGGAAGGTCATCTAGGTACCAATTTGCTCCGATATCAACCAAATCTATTTCTTTACCCCTTATGAGTGGTCTCATCCAAAAGTCTGCGTTTTGGGAATAATCAATTACGGTCCAATCGTCCCCAACTCTTGAGTAGAAAGGTTGAAAGTCTCGATACATTTGACTGTGGTCATATGAGAATCCATACTTTAAAAGTAATGAACTTGTGATTTTTGACATTTCCCACCACGGTGCTACATAGCCTCGAGGTTTTCTTCCTGATAAATTTTCAATTAATTCTATTGATTTTACAAGAACATCCTCCTCTTGACTTTCAGTCATAGCAATCGGGTTTTCATGCATATAGCCATGTGCTCCAATTTCGTGCCCAGCCTCTACAATTAAATCCATTTCTTTTGGAAATGTTTCGATTGAATGCCCCGGAATAAAAAAGGAGACTTTGATTTCCTTATTTGAAAATAAGTTTAGCAATCTTGGAACACCTACTTCAGTTGCAAAAATACCTCTTTGAATATCACTTGGTGATTCACCGCCTCCATAAGAGCCAATTTGGCCAGCAACCGAGTCAACATCTACACCAAATGCACAAATTATTTTTTTTTTCATAAATTCCCCCGTTAAATAATTTTTAAAATATTTATAGGTTCCTTAATTTTTCGGTTGCGAGAAAATCAACCTCGTCATTATTGTCAATTAATACCCCGTAAGTATTTTCAGCTCTTTCTTTGCTTATCCATCCTTCCCTATAATCATTAAGGACTCGATCTATTGCCCTTTCTTTTGGATTTCCATAGCCTCCACCACCCGCGGAGTATGAAACAACCATTTCTCCAGGCTCCAATGCTAAACCATAGCAGTTTGGTAGTTCAGTTAAGTCATTATTTAGTTCACGCTTGAAAGTCTTAGCTACCCCACCTGAAAGTCCGCCTCGTGCTCCTTTTGCTGGATTTATAGAACCATCTGATGTGTAAAGGACTTTCATACTACATTTCTCGATTGGTCCAAACTCACAATAAGCTGATGGTGATCCTCTAAACTTTCCAGCACCTTCAGTATCAGCTGTTACATACCTTTTTGAAACATGGATCGGATATTGAAGTTCATCAACTTCGATACTGTCCTGTCTGCATAAGCCTGCATTGCCCGCATGAATTATAGTAAGAAAGCCATCTGTTACAGGTGTCCCGGCACCTCCAGTAATTCCAAGAAAAATCTGATTTACAAATGGCATGTTATCTTTGCGGGGATCATTCCCAGATATAACCCCCATCCCAGCAGGAATTATTGGACCAGTCTCAGCTTGTCCATATCCATCAGCTAACTCAGCAATACCTACTTGCACTGGGCAAAGTACTCGGTCAGCAAGGTTTGTTGTCGCAACTGAGCAACTAACCGGATGTCTTGGTATGCCACAGCAACAATTTTCTCTCAATTTAATTTCAATACGCCTAAAGCTACCTGCATTTGGCGGAACAGTATGGTCGACTATACCATTAAATATACCAATCATTGCAGCGGATGTAGCTGTTCCTTCTGTAAGATTTAATCCACTTGGCTGACAGTCAACATTATCTGTCAAATCTATTGCAATTCTATGATTTTCTGAGTCGATGGTTATTTTAACTTTTGCTGTTATACCCTCTGGAACTCCAGGAAAAGGATCATGTGTAGATGAAGTCGTGATAGTTCCACTTGGTAATTTTTTTATGGCTTGGATCATTCTTTGTTCAGAGTAGTCAAACCAATCTTGAGAAAATTTTTCTAAGATGTCCCAGCCTACCTCATTTCCAAGATTCTCAATTTCGCGTTCACCAATTCTAACTGCTCCCATTGAGGCAAGATAGTCACCCCACCACTGGTCGGGAACTCTAATACGAGATCTACACATTCGAATTAAGTCTTCATTGTTTTCATAATTAGATTGAATTTTAACTGCAGTAAATATCAAGGCACCTTCTTCATAAACATCCTGAGCGTGACCAACATAGGTAGTTGGTACAGAATTTCCGCAGTCGGCCTGATGCGCTTTAGCTAGTACAAAAAATCTATGTTTATTGTCATTATCAAAGATGGGAACCACCATACAGTGATCTGCTGCATGTGAGTTACCTTCATAAGGTGAGTTGTGTAAAAATGCATCTCCTCTTTTCAGGTTTGGATGATATTTCTTAATAGTTTTGCATATTAGGTCAGGGCCTATCATTACGTGAATTGGAAGACTTTCAGCAGAAGCCAGAAGTTTGCAGTCGGCTGTTAATACCACACAGGAAAAATCATGTGCAGTGTTCAAAACACCTGATCGAGCTGTTCTGAAAAGTGTATTTTGCATTTTTCGTGCGATACTTTCCATTCTACTTGACAAAAGCGCCATTTGAACTCCATCTGAGCTACCAATATCTACTTTTTTGTCCATCTCACTTCCCCTGATATCTTTTAGTTTTGTATTTATTATTTATCATTTGCCAATACCTCTATAATCAAGCTACCCGTTTCATCACGAAACGATTTTGATCCCGGTTCGATTACAACTGTTGTGAATGATGACTCAACTATTGCTGGACCATTTATTATTTTTCCAGGTTCAATACTTTCAAAAGAAAAAACACTAGTTTCAGTCCAGCCATTAGTTTCAAAATATACAGGCCTTGTTGTACTTGCTTTTGAAGAATCTTCCAGTTTTGTATGAAGAGAGTCGATGATTTGATCCCTAATTTGACAACTTATTTTTGCTCGCCATGTTACAAATTCTACATCAGAATCTGGATCACAAATTTCAAAAATACCTTCGTGCACCTTATGAAAAGAATTCATAAGATCTTTGACATCATCCGGATTATCAAAGAATCCCTTTTTTACAGGAACATCAATTTCCCAAATTTGTTGTGGATATCGAGCTTCCACAAAATATTCAATTTTATGAGATACTGAACCCGATCCAGCCCCTGACTTAAATATATCACATTTCTTAGTTAATTCCTGTAAAACGCTGTTTATTTGATCAAAATCAAAATCTTTTCCATTTGAGAAACTTATCTGTGCATACTCGGATGATAAATCTGACATTAAAGCACCCGAGGCACTTAAGGCAGCGCCAACATTTGGAATGATCGCTTTGCTGCAACCTAGTCTTCTCGCAACAGCATTAGCGTTTAAGCCTGCTGCACCACCACCACCAATAAGTGATGCACTTTTAGGGTCAATTCCTTGATTTACTGTAATTTCTTCAATTGCACCTACCATTTTTTCGGTGGCGAGAGCCAATACGGCTTGAGCTGACTCCTCTGTTGAAATTTTTAACAATTCTGCAACATTATTTTTTATAGCTTCCTTCGCTTTTTTTTCATCTAACTTCATAGCTCCGCCAAGGAAGAAGGACGGATCAATAAAACCTAGAGCTAAAGCGCAATCTGTAACAGTTGGTTCTGTACCACCAGCATTATAACAAACTGGACCAGGGGAAGATCCTGCACTTTGCGGTCCAACATGCAATAAGCCACCAGAGTCCACCCAAGCTATTGAACCACCGCCAGCACCAATACTTTTCACATCAACTGAGGGAAAGCCCGTCATGTGACCTCTAAATCTCTGTCCTAACCATGTTTCCCTAGTCCACGGAATACGACCTTCTCTAACGAGACTAACGTCATAACTAGTTCCTCCAGTATCAGCAATAATCACACTATTTTCGGGTGTAGCTTTTTTGGCGTAATGTTCTCCAGCAACAGGAGCCATGGCTGGCCCAGATCCTAAGGAATGAATTGGTGCTCTAGCAACGTCGGCTGCATCCATTATTCCACCCTGTGATGTTACCATTAAAACTCGTCCCGAGAAACCGGCGTCATTCAGCCTGCGCTCTAAACCATTTAAGTACTCGAACATTAATGGTTTTAGAGATGCATCTAGGCAGGCTGATATTGCCCTTCTGTACTCCCTTAATGTTGGGTTTAACTTATGAGATAAAGTAAACGGCACATTCGGTAACTTAGACAAAATCATGTCAGCTATAGTATTTTCGTGTTGTGGGTTTGCTATTGACCATAGAAGGCATACACCGATTGCCTCAACATTTTGTTTTTTACAACCTTCTATAGCTTTTTCAATTGAGGATATTTCAAGCTCTTTTAATATTTGACCTTTGTTATTAATACGTTCCTCTATTTCATAAGTAAGGGACCTAGGGACAAAAGGTGCTGGAAACTCAACTGAAAAATTAAATGGTTGAATTCTACCACCTTCACGAAATAAAAGAATATCTTTATGTCCCGATGTAGTGAAAAAAGCAGTCTTTGCAGTAGAACCCGTCAATACTGCATTTATAGATCTTGTCGTTGCATGTATAAAAGTACTTGCTTTTTTTAAGAAATCTTCCAATGACAAATTATAGTCATCTGCTGCCAAGCTAATTGCATTTAACACACCTTGAACTGGGTCCGAAGGGATAGTTGAGCTCTTGAACATTTTTAATGTATTACCGTCCTCTACAATCAGATCAGTAAAAGTTCCACCTGTATCACAAGCCATTCTCATAATTCGTGTTCCTCTTCAAAAAATGTTTTCGATTTATTTATTCCTCAATCATGGGTTAAACATTTACTTAAGAAATGGTTTCAAGTAATCTATCAGCCTTTGGCATCGCCATCTCAATTTTGTCAAACATTTCATCTATTTGTTTAAGACTTATTATTAGAGGAGGACAGAAACCTATTGAGTCTCCTGGTAGCGCTCTCAAAATGACGCCATTGTCCTGAATCAATTTCTGGACTTGCGCGGCAAATTTGATAACTGGATCAAATTTAACTCGACTATTTGGGATAGCTACAAACTCCATAGCCCCTAGTAAACCAATTGCTCTTGTATCTCCAACGCATGAATAGTGTTTCAAATTGTTTACTCGTTCAGAGAATTTTTTAGAAACATTTTTAACATGTTCGACAATTTTTCTTTCATTCATTAATTCTAAAGTTTTTAGAGCAACTGCCGCTGATACCGGATGGGCCGAATAAGTATATCCATGACCAAATATTCCGAGATTCGCAGCCTGCTTTTCTACTCCAGCTACAATTTCAGGTGACACTAGTACAGCGGATATTGGCAAATAAGCAGATGACAGCGCTTTAGCACATGTTAAAATATCTGGTTTTAATGATAATGTTTCACTACCCCACATATTTCCAGTTCGTCCAAAACCACAAATTACTTCATCGGCAATAAACAATATTGAATGCTTTTTAAGAACTTTTTGTATGGCATCAAAATAACCTGTTGGTGGAATTATAACTCCTCCAGCACCCATTATTGGCTCAGCGATAAAAGCTCCAATTGTTTCGGCTCCCTCAGTTTCAATGAGTTCTTCTAAATCTTTCACTAATCTTTCAACAAATTCTACTTCAGTTTCATTTTCAAATGCATCGGCAAAATAGTGTGGTGAAGAGGTATGTTTGGCAAAATCTAAAGGTAAAGCAAATCCATCCTGCGCATATGGTAATCCAGTAAGACTCGCAGCAGCAACTGTTACACCATGATAACCTCTTTTCCTGCTTATGATTTTTTTTCGCTCAGGCCTTCCTTGTGAAGCTTGATAATACCAAACCATTTTTACTGCAGTATCATTCGCTTCTGAACCGGAGTTACAAAAAAAAACTTTTTCTAAATTACTAGGCGCAATTGAAATAAGTTTTTCAGCTAAATCAATTGATGGATTTGACGTTTTTCCTGCAAAACTATGGTAATAAGGAAGCTTTTGCATTTGATTATAGGCTGTTTTTGCCAGCTCAATTTCACTGAAGCCAAGCGATGTGCACCATAAACCGCTCATACCTTCAATAAACTTTTTGTTATCATTATCGGTAATATAGATACCCTGTCCTGATTTAATTACATGTGGTCCGGTATCTGATAGTTTTGATGGATCTGTGTAAGGATGCAGATGATAAGCTAAATCTCTACGTTCTGCAGAATTAGGTAACCATGTTTCTTTCTTGTTCATTATTGAAACCTCATTACTAAATTAAAATAAACATTCATAGACTGTTTGTTATTTTTACAATTAACTAAGATTTTTTAGTTTACAAAACATATTACCTTAAAATCTCACAAAACAAAACAAAACAAAACAAAACAAAACGCTATATATGTTGAAATGCCATTTTATATTTGTCAATAAAAATAAGTATTATTCTTTATAATTCACTCATATATTGTAATAAAATTTTGTAACTTACAAAACAAAATTTAATAATTTATTTACAAACATAATTATTGACAAACATTAAAAGTGATTGCAAATTATTTATATAATCATGTAAATACAACTGATTAAAGATTTGAAAATAAGATTTAATACCTATTTCTTGGCGCAGTAAATTAAACAGGCGATAACAAAAAGGAGAAAATCGTATGAAGAAATCGACTACACCAAAACATTTTTATCACAAGTTGAATAGAAGAAACTTCATAAAGGTAACTGGATCCACAGCTTTTATTACTGGGGCACCCCCTATATTAGCCGGATTAACTAGAGTAGCTCATGCTGCGAAGCCTAATGTAGTTAGAATGTTAATGACAGCTCCTACAATGATACCCGGTGATTGGTCTAAATTTGAGGAAGAAACTGGTATAAAAGTTGAGCACGAAGTAATGAAGGATGACATAGGTCTATTTTTAAATGAAGTACTTGTAAATGATGCGGGCGATCGTTTTGATGTTATTTCTGCACTTGCAGGATCTGAGCAAGAATTAATAGACGGAGAAGCAATAATTCCTGTTGATACAGCTCAGTTGCCAAATTGGGGTGGAATGAAAGACTCTATAAAGAATATTCCTTATTTCATAAATGATCTTAATCGACCTGATGGTACAGTTTGGGGAACTCCATTAGCGATGAACGCAGATAGTTTTGGATATCACGCAGATATCTTAGGGGAGCCTGCCCCACCTGAGGAGGTATCTTGGTCTCTAGTATTTGATGATGAAAGGACCATGGGGAAGAGTGCAACTGGAACCTATGTCTATTACTTCTCCGAGTGCGCAACTTATTTGAAAGGTGCAGGTCTTGCAGACATTAAAAACCCTGCTAGCATGACTCCAAAAGAAGCTGAAGTTGTTGCTGATTTTTTGATTGAGCGAAAAAAAGCTGGTCAGTTTAGAAGTTGGCACACCACCTTTGATGACCAAGTCCAGCTTATTAAAAATAATGAAGTATTAGCAATAAGATGTTGGGAACCTGCTGTTAAAGAGGCTCAAAAAGCGGGAATGAGTAATTTTCATTATGCTACAGCAAAGGAAGGTTACATGAAGTGGATGCACGGATGTTATATTCCAACTCAAGCTAAGGATAGAGGAACTCTTGAAGCTTCATATACTTTGATGAATTGGATTTTATCAGGAGGTTATGCAGCGGCGATTAGTCCTTTAAGGGGTTATGTTTCAGGTAGGCCTGATTTAGGAGCGCAGTATGCAAAAGCTAATGGTTTAGGAAGTGACGTTGGAACAGCAATAGCTGAAGCTGAAGCAAAAATAGCAAATAAATTTTCACATGATGATTTTTGGTTTATTGCAGTTCCTGAATATCTAGAGGATATGCAGGGGCAAATGGACCGAGTTCTTGCTTCATAATCAATAAGTTTGTAAACTTTTCTTTCTATGGATGGTAGGCAAATTGCCTACCATCCTGTTCTATATTATTGGAAGTGAATTTCGTGTATATTAAGAAGTATAATCAATTTCCCCTTGTACTTTTTGCTTTGTCTTGGGTTGCTTTGGTTATAATACCTCTTTTCATTGTCGTTATGATGTCTTTTCTCAAAACAAAAGGAATTAAGATAAAGTGGGATTGGGGCTTTTACTCATATATGAAAATGATAAGATTTGGTGGGGATGATGTTGTAATCCAAACAATTAGAATTGGATTAACAGTAACTTTGGTTAACTTTCTAATTGCTTTTCCATTCGCTTTTTGGTTGGCAAAAAGTCTAAAAAATGTTCCTATTAAATTATTGATTTTTACTGCGCTTACTGTTCCCTTTTTTTTAAGTCCTGTTTCACGAGTAATCGTATGGAGGTCTATACTTGGCCTGGATGGTTTGGTTAACAATTCTTTAATCTATATGGGGTTCATTAAAGAGCCTATTGAATGGCTAATTTTTTCTGAGTTTGCGGTACACTTAGGGCTATTGGCACAATATTTCCCGGCTATGGTGTGGCCTTTATATTTATCAATAAGTTTAATTGATGATGAGACTATAGAGGCAAGTTTGGATCTTGGTGCTGGAATTTTGCGTACCACTATTTCAGTAATATTGCCACTTGCATTACCTGGCGTAATAGCAGGAATTATTTTTTGTTTAGTTCCAATGCTTGGAGACGCCGTTATTCCACAGCAAATGGGAGGTGGGAATGTTCTTACAATAAGCCACAGTCTATCCAATTATATAGGTTCAAGAAGTTATGTCGTTGGAGCAGCAATCGCGTCGATTGTGCTTTTAGTACTCCTGATATTAATTTTTCTTTTATGGTTTGTTTTGAGACCCTATGGTGGATTAGGTAGAGCATTCGAGCAATTAAAGAGGTAAATTCATTTCAATAAATTAGGAATTAGATGCAGTTTTATAAAAATAATATTCAACGTGGAGCTCTAAGGAGGATGGTAAGGAATTTACCCCTAATACCAGGATTAATTGCTCTTTTTTTCATATATTTTCCTATTTTTTGGTTGATGCTCCTTTCTTTTAGTGCCGAGCCATTAACTGGTGTGCCTGGTGGATGGCATTTTGATTGGTATGTAGACATGGTATATGGAGCAGATAGAAGAGAAGGGGAGGCATTTGTTGGAGATTTCCAGTTGAAAGAACCCTTAATAAAAAGTATGGGAATTGCAATATTGACCTCTATTTTATGTATGATTAGTGCAGTTTTGGTAGGTAGAGTACTGCCAAATATGAAAAGTCAAGGTTTCCTCCTCTTTTGTTTTATGGTGCCTTTAATGGTTCCAGGAATAGTTGTTGGGATAGGTATGTTTTTGTTTTTTCGTGTTGGATTAGGTATAAAAATGGGTACTTGGTCTTTGGCACTTGCACACTTTGTTTGGGCGTTTCCATTCTGCCTTTTAGTAATTTTAGTAGTTGTATCGCGCTTAGATCAGAGAGTTTTAGAAGCTGCTAGGGATCTTGGCGCTTCTCGTATGCAGACTTTTTTCCAAATTGAATTACCTATTATAAAGCCTGGCATTTTTGCAGCTGGTTTTTTTGGGTTTCTTTTATCTTTTAATGAACTACCATTTAGCATTTTTATGCGCAAAGGTGATATGACATTGCCAATTTATCTTTGGATACAATCAGGGGCACACAACAGCTCAGTTCCTCTTATATTTGCTTTGAGCACAATAATTGCTTTGGTCAGCATGATAATTACATATGTTATCGTTAGGTTTGGTTTTGGTAGAGAGTAACACAACTTAATTTTTTTAAAAATTAATTAGAGCATCAGGAGAATAAAGTGACGAATCCATTACTTGACGTAAAAAATGTAAGCCACAAATTTGGAGAAATTATTGCTTTAAATAATGTGTCAATTTCTGCAAATAAGGGTGAGTTTTTAACTTTGCTTGGAGAAAGTGGCTCGGGAAAGACCACTTTATTACGCATAATTGCAGGGCTTGAGACACCATCAGCAGTTGAGTATATAAAACTATCAGGTGAGAATATTACAAATTATCCTCCAAACAAACGAAATTGCACTACTGTCTTTCAGAGTTATGCGCTATTCCCTCATATGACAGTGTTTAAAAATATAGATTATGGTCTAAAAATAAGGAAATATGATGAAACTGAACGTAAAGCTCGTGTAGAGAATGCATTAGAACTTGTACGATTATCTGGGTATGGAGATAGAAAACCAAGTGAATTATCAGGAGGTCAAAAACAAAGAGTAGCTCTTGCGCGGGCTATAGTTACAGAGCCTGCAATCTTGCTATTCGATGAGCCGCTGGGTGCATTAGATGAAAGGCTTCGTGTTGATATGCAAATTGAGCTTAAAGAGTTGCATGATCGTTTAAAGATCACCTTTGTTTATGTTACTCATAGTCAAGAGGAAGCGCTAACAATGAGTGATAGAATTATTCTAATGAGAAATGGTCAAATTGAACAAGAAGGTCCACCCACTGAAATATTTGACAAACCAAAAAGTAGTTTTACAGCTAAGTTCATGGGCACAGAAAATATTTTCAATGGTAAGATAATTGAGCAACAAGGTAAATACTGTTTAGTAGAAGTCAAAGGTGAAAAAGTAAAAGCTACTTGGCATGGTGGAAAAAATTTAGAAAAAGGCACTAATGTTTTCATATCGATTCGAGCTGAGAGAGTTGAGCTTAATCAAAGTAAAACTGCTGAAAATACATTTAATGGTACATTATCTAAGACAATTTACAAAGGAAAATACTCAGATCATCATATAGACGCTCGATTTGGTGAAGTTCGATCTCGTGTTTGGGATAAAAATGTCTTTGAAAAGGATACAATTAAATTTTCCTGGAAGCCAAAAGATGTCATAGTGATGACAGCATAGAGTTTGTTTTGTAAATTTCATAAAAAAATTTGCTTTAAAAGATTAATAAATCCTATAATTCAATTGTTCAGAATTTTTAGATTAAATTAGGTCTGATCTAATTAAACATACTCATTCTAATTTTTCTGATCAAAATTAATTTTTAATTCAAAGTTTTCTATTTTCACATATTCTTGTCACTTTAAGAAAGGGAAGGTGAACAAATGAAAAATTAAATTAGTCTTAATTATCAATATTATTTACCTTTGCCTTGTTTACGCAAAAATTTTTTCTAGAGAAAGAAAAATATTTATTTCTAATGGAAATACTTAAGATTTTATTCAAGACTTCGGGAGTGTTAAGATATTGTATAAGTAGCACACAAGGTAAACGGTATTAATTTAAAGTATTAGGTGGAGAAATATGTGTTATTGTTAAATGTGAGCAATGATAAGATAATCTTCTAATGTTTGCAAAATAGAACTCCGAATAAATGGTAGAGAAACCAAAAGTCTTTCTAAGACTTTCAAAAAAGATCATTGTCAACTGACTATCAAATTTATAATTTATTTGTTTAGTATTTTAATTTAATAACTTATTTCAACTATTTAAATTAAAAGGGAAATCTAATTTAAATATTTTTTTTGATATTTTATTGATTACCCATAAGTTCTATTTGAATTTTGGATAGTTTGGTACGAATCTTTTTGATTATGACTACTTTACTAGACAGTGCTTCTTGTTTTAAAAATATATTATAAGAGCTATTAAATATTTGTTCGCATAATATATATTATGTAACTTTTATCCGAACTATAAAAATTACTAATAGATAAAAAAACAATAATTTATATTAAGATAATATCTAGTAAAAGATGATTTATTTATTTGTATTTGCTAAATAGATTGTCTTATAATTATAACAATGGATTTAAATATAAAAAACAAGTTTGAAGCACTTGTGATATCAGGACCAACAGGTTCAGGAAAAAATAAGATAGCTAATATACTTGGAAATCACATTCCAATTATGGTCATAAATGCAGACGCGATTCAGGTTTACAAAAAGTGGAAAATTTTATCTGGACGTCCGACAGATATTGAACAAAAAAAAATAATTCATAAACTTTACGGGCATTATAAAGGAAATTATTATAATGTTGGAAAATGGTTAAAAGAAGTTTCTTACTATATTGATAAAGCAAAAAAAAATCATCTTCTTCCTGTTATTGTTGGAGGAACAGGTCTTTATATAAATCTTCTTTTCCAAGGTATCTCTAATATTCCAAGTATACCAATTAAAATAAGGAATAAAGGAAAAGAAATATTACACTCTGATCCTCTTTTTTTTTATAATTATTTAAAAAAAAATGATCCTAATATTTTATCAATTATTGATTATAATAATAATAGACGACTACAAAGAGCATGGGAAGTTATGGAAACTACTGGATTTAGTTTAATTAAGTTTCAAAAAGATCGTGAAACTCCTATTTTAAATCCCAAAAAAACAAAAAAAATTGTTTTATGTGTTGATAAAATCCTATTAAATAGGATGATAGACTTAAGATTCGATAATATGTTAGCATCTGGTGCTATTTATGAGTGCCAAAAAGTTTTAAATGAAGGTTTCTGGGATTACTCTCTGCCCTCTTCAAAAATTATAGGTGCTCAGGAATTGGTTTTATATTTACAAAATATAAAGTCATTAGAAGATGCAATCTTAGAGGCAAAAATTAAGACTCATCAATTTGCTAAAAGACAAAGAACTTGGTTTAGAAAAAATACGAAAGATTGGAAAACAATTGAAATAACAAATACTACTACTTTTGATAATTCCATGCTAAATTTATTATAAAATCCAATGATTGATAGATATTCTCGTAAAGTAATGACCGATATTTGGTCAGATCAAAAAAAATATGAAATATGGTATGAAATAGAACGCTTTGCATGTGAAGCCCAAGCGAATTTAGGAGTAATACCAAAAGAAACTATTAATACACTAGATCAAAATAAACACATAATATTTGATACAAAAAGAATAAATGAAATTGAAAAAGAGACAAAACATGACGTTATCGCTTTTCTTACATTTCTTTCAGAAATAATTGGTG
>MDTD01155280.1_pt1 | contig 17222 bp, 10 predicted proteins | sample 811221 | NCBI WGS metagenome assembly MDTD01 (sample SAMN05326646, study PRJNA326480) | marine metagenome | isolation source: seawater | place: Pacific Ocean: South West | collected 2011 | reverse complement strand
GAGGTGATTCTGCAGCCGCTGAACAACCCGCTGCAGCTGCTCCGGCCGAAACGCCACCTGCTGCACCAGTAGACCCGGCTAATATGTCAGTCGAGCAAATGCTTGCTGCTGCCCGGGCAAGTGCCGGAGGTGCTGCTTCAACAGCTCCTGCCGCAGCACCTGAACCGAAACCAGCCGCTGCTCCGGCTGCTCCGAAAAAGAAAAAAGAAGCCCCGGCAGCGCAGACCGGACCGCGTGATACTGCCAGCATTCTGGCTGCTGCGAAGAAAGACGAACGTCGAGGGCCACAAAGTGTTGAAGACGTCGTTAAGTCTGCTCAGGCGGAAGCGAAAAAGCCAGCGGCTAGAAAGCCGATTGAATTACCGCCAGCACCACGGCGGGAAGACTTTTTGCCTAAGCCGAAGCCAGTGGCAGCGGCTGAGACGGATCGTCGCGGATTTTTGGCCTCAGCGGTGGGAGTGCTGTTTGGGGCGCCTTTGGCAGTCGGTTTTACCTCGATGGCTATCACCAGTTTATTGTGGGTTCTGGGTTTGGCTCGGTACATGTTCCCCAATGTATTGACCGAACCACCAACGAAATTCAAAGTTGGATTTCCGGACTCGTATGCACCGGGGCAGGTCGAAGCAAAGTATAAAGCTCAGTTTGGAGTCTGGGTCGTTAGGTTTGAATATGAAGGTGAAGCTCAGATTTATGCACTGAAATCTGTTTGTACTCACCTTGGTTGTACACCTAACTGGCTCGAGGGTGAGCAGAAGTTTAAGTGTCCTTGTCACGGTAGTGGTTTTTATAAGGACGGAGTTAACTTCGAAGGTCCCGCTCCGAGGCCGCTTGAGCGTTATGCCATTCGGATTTCCGATGACGGTCAGTTGGAAGTCGATAAAAGTACCAAGTTCAACGAGGAATTGGGTCAGTGGGCTGACTCTAATTCTTATGTGAGCGTTTAATAATAGTTTGAAGCACCTTAGAGTTTGACACAGGTTTATTGATCAATGCCATCACTCGGTGATATTATTCGTAACTCTCAGATCTGGAAGAGTATCTTTCGGCACCCCGCTCCTGTGGACCGGCGTAATCGAGTTGTTGTCATGCTGACAAACTTCTTCCTTCATCTACATCCTGTTTCTGCAAAGAAGCAAGGGATCGCCCTTAGCTACACCTGGTGTATGGGTGGAGTTACGTTCTTCCTGTTTTTGGTCGAAACCGTAACAGGCGTTTTGTTGATGTTCTATTATCGCCCTACGATTGAATGGGCGTATACGGATATTTTGACGCTCCGGGATGCAACTTCCCTAGGGATACTGCGCGAATTGCATAGGTGGGGTGCGCATGCCATGGTTATTACGGTTTGGCTGCATATGTACCGGGTCTTCCTAACCGGAAGTTATAAACCGCCCCGTGAGTTTAACTGGGTGGTAGGAGTTATTCTCCTGCTGCTTACTCTGTTGATGTCGTTTACCGGGTACCTGCTGCCGTGGGACCAATTGGCGATCTGGGCGATCACGGTGGGTTCGAATATGGCTCGAGCGACTCCGTTTCTCGGTTACGAAGGACCGGGGGCTCAGTTATTAACAGTTGGGGGCATCGATATGATTACCAATGCTTCCGATGCGCGATTCGGGCTCCTGGGGGCTCGGTTTGTTGGTGAAGAAACACTTAATCGTTTTTATGTTTTGCACTGTATCGCTATCCCGTTGGGTGTGGCATTGCTTCTGGCGATCCACTTCTGGCGAGTCCGTAAGGACGGTGGTATTAGTGGCCCGATGTAGAAACGGACGTAACCTGATTTTTTAATGCATGAATAAAGCTTGTCTGGTGAAACAGGCTCGCCGTTGGAAATAAAAAACAAGCCATGCACGGTTTAACATACGAAGAATTTTTGTCGCAGCTCAGCGGGTTCCTTTGCGGATACTACGTTTTGATTGCAACGATGAATGGTCTGTTCGCACTCTATTGCTGGAAGCGTCGGGGTGAAGGGCGATTGGCGTTGGCCTGGTCCGGACTCGGTCTGGTTGCTTTGATTCTCGCTGCGATGGTTGCTAGTGGTAATCCGGACATTGTGAAATACATTTCGTTCAATGAAGGTATTAAAGGCTTTATTGACGCACTCATGTCGCCAACGACTTATTCGCTGGGGTCTTTGGTGATTCTGCTGGTCATGTTCCGGTTTCGCGAAGTACTCGTGCGCCCCAACGTTGCCTGGCTCGGCCTTAACCTGATGATGCTCTTTATGGGGCTCTCGATGGCTGATTCTGACTTTGCCGCCATTGTGACCAAGCCGGACAACGTACCGATTGTAGGACTCATCTTCCTGCTCGCATTCTTTACCTGGTTGGCCACGGCCAAGGCAGTTGCCAACGACAAGCGGATCGCTAATGGTGAACTTCCACTGGAAGCAACCGAATCAGAAAAAGAGAAAGTGCTGGTCTGGCCGGATCTTGTTTACACCGAACTCATCTGTATGGTGGCATTAACAGCATTTCTACTGCTCTGGGCCATTGTGTTACAGGCTCCGCTGGAAGAACCTGCCAGTGCTGTGAAGACGCCTAACCCATCCAAAGCTCCCTGGTACTTCCTGGGACTGCAGGAAATGCTGGTTTACTACGACCCCTGGATGGCTGGAGTGGTATTGCCGAGTATGATCGTTGCCGGCTTAATGGCGATTCCCTATATCGATTACAATACAAAAGGTAATGGCTACTATACGATCAACGAACGTAAGTTTGCCTACCTAACCTTCCAGTTTGGTTTTCTGGTCCTGTGGGTCACTTTGATCATCATGGGTACGTTTTTGCGAGGACCTAACTGGAACTTCTTCGGATTTTACGAGTACTGGGATTCCCATGCAGTGGAAGCGATGAATAACGTCGACCTGTCTCAGTATGTATGGGTGAAAGGTTTGGGAGCTCCTCTGCCGAAGCCGGATCCTGAAGCAGCCTTCCTGACAAAAGTGATGGTGATCGCTCAGCGTGAATTCGTTGGAATTCTGTTATTGATTGGATATTTCGCTGTGCTGCCGCCGTTATTGGCGATGTGGGATAAGAAGCGACTGTTCCAACCAATGTACAAAAGGATGGGATTGATTCGATATATGGTGATGACCAACCTGATGCTCTGGATGGCACTGCTGCCGATCAAGATGCTCGCCCGTTGGATGTTTAGCATGAAATACTTTATTGCCATCCCTGAATACTTTATTAACTTTTAGCGATTTAGCGGCCGGGCAATCCGGTTCTGATTCGGACAGACAACTAGACTTAGCATTGTAAGAGAAAGCAGAAGTAGACTAACAATGCCTGCAACTGACAAAACAGTACGCGACATGAAGAAGATGCACGTGGTCTTTGCGATCTCGTCTGTCATCTTGGTGCTCTCCACCGTTTGGATGTTCTGGAAAGACCACGATCGTCCGTGGAAGGAATATCAAAAGGAAGCTCGTGCGATTGATCGCAAGGTGAGCGAATGGCGGATGCTGGAGACGCGGACGGCTGATGTGCTAACTCGCCTTAAAAATGCAGAAGCAGCTCTGGAGAAAGCGGCGGCTGATACACAAGTTGGTGCTGTAGTTGTCGAAGAGTTTATCGCATTTCTAAATAGCACAGGTTCGCTTGAGCCTAACAGCGAGGAACAACCTGCGACCGGCGCACTGGAAATGACCGCCGTGATTGATATCGCGTCGATTGAAACTGCCAGAGAGAATTGGTATCAGGATTCCAGTCAGGAGGAAGTGACTGAACAGGAAGATGCTGAAGCTATTGAAGAGGTAGTGGATCCAGAGAGTGCCGAGGAATCAGTCGCTCAGTTGCAAGCTGACCACCAGGCAGCTCGTGAAGCGATGGCATTTGCCATGAGCGAACAGATTCGCCTGCTCAAAGCGGTGGAGGATAAAATCCTTGGGATTACGAAATTCAAACGTGCCGATCGTGACGAAAAAGCTTCTCAGGTGGGTATCGCCTTAAGTAGTGGTGCATCGCAGGAAGAGCAGGATGCCCTGAAAGCCGAGTTGGATGAGATTCTGGAAGACCGGGATGAAGGGCTGAATTCGTTTGAGATCAAGTATGAAAAAGCGACGCATTACCGGCGGGAATTAGCCAAGATTGCCAATCGTTTTCAAGCTCAGGTCAGGGACGCTCAAAAAGAACTTGATAAGGTCAATGCAGAGAAAGTGCGTCTTGAAGATGCCATCAATAATAATCATTCAGCACTCTGGGAAGGAAACTGGCTGGGGAAAGCCTGGTTAGAGTTGCCGATTCTCGATGCCTTTAACGGGCCACTGAGTATTGAAAACCTCTGGAGTGACGATCTGGAACAGGATTACAACTTCAAAAAGGTACGTCGATTTGATCGTTGTACCACTTGCCATCAGATGATGGAAAAGTCGGTTCCGGGGCAGGCCATAGAACCCGGTTTTGTATCCGAACGGATGATCGAAGTCATCCTTGATGTGCCTCCGATCGCGGTAACGCAACCTGAATTAAATACTACAGAAACTGCCGATGTTGTGGCGGAGGGAGAGGAAGCAGCACCGACCGCTGAACCCGTCGTTAAGGACGTTCCATTGACTCCGGAAGGTCGCCAGGTATTTCTGGCAGAAGATGGTTATGGTTTACGTTTCTCACCAACAGGACTTTACAGTCCCAATGATGTCACGATCTCGTTTGTTGCTCCTAATTCAGCTGCCAAGAAAGCTGAAATCGTTGAATCCTTGAATTTAGACGAGGAATTTGAGGGTGAGCAGATTCTCAAGTCGCTCTTGCAGCCTGAAAATGATTCGAGCGCTATTAAAAACAGCACACTTGCTCGTCATACGCGTCCCGGCCTGGAAGTCGGTGATGTGATTGTCAGTATTGATGGTGATCCGGTAACCAATCCGGATGTCGTTGCCGCACGCTTGGCAGATGCACAGCAGGATGGTCAAAAGACTCAGTTGAAACTGGTTGTACGTCGTGGAATTGGGCATCCCTTTGCCAGTCACCCACGTTTGGATCTATTCGTCGGTTCATTAAGTCCCCATAAAGTCTCAGATTTTGCCTGTACGATTTGTCATGAAGGGCAGGGAAGCGCAACCGAATTCAAATGGGCATCCCATATGCCGGATAGTGAATTAGATCGTAAACGCTGGATGGAGGAGCATGGGTGGTTTGACAATCATCACTGGATTTATCCGCAACTGCCAAAGCGATTCATTGAAGCGACCTGTTTGAAATGTCACCACGAGGTTACTGAATTAGAACCGAGCAAACGGTTTGAAGAAGCACCGGCTCCCAAGGTCGTACAGGGTTACAATACCATCAGGAAATTTGGCTGCTATGGCTGCCATGACATTAATGGATTTGCCGGAGCGGACAAACGCGTCGGACCGGATTTGCGGTTAGAACCGAACTATTTTGCTGCTGCCCTGCAATTACAGAATCAGCCCGGCTTTGAAAACCTTGATGCCTCCGCTCAGCAACTAGCCGCGCAGGTGGCCACTCATCCGGAAGATAATCAGGCCCGACATCAGCTCATCGATGTTCTTAAGACAGATGGCGATTCCGAAACGCCGCTGTTGAATACGACAGAAAGCGCTCGATTGACCGGCGTCTTAGCGGATGTTGAAGCACCTGGTTCGTTACGCAAGCCAGGCCCCAGTCTCCGGCATGTGGCCCGCAAGAATAGTGACAGCTTCCTGTATGACTGGATTGCGAATCCACAAAACTTCCGCCCCAGCAGCCGGATGCCTAAGTTCTTTAATCTGCATGCTCACTTTGGAGCAAACACATCGGATGAAAATGCCGTGCAGTACGAAAAGATTGAAATTGTTGGGATGATTGAATATCTCAAAGCCTATTCACAGGGGTTTGAGTATTTGACTCCGCAAGCAGGCGTTACCGGCGATGTCGCTCGAGGCAAGATCGCATTTCAGGAACGAGGTTGTTTGGCGTGCCATAGTCATAACGATCCCGAGCTTGCAGAGATTGAGAAATTCCGTGATCCAAAAGAGTTTGTGCAGGGTCCGGATCTGTCTGACCTGGGCGGTAAATTTGCCGGCTTCGCCGACAAAGAGAAATGGCTGTATAGTTGGATTAAAGAACCAACCAAGTATCACGCTCGCACAGTCATGCCGGATCTGTTTATACATGTGGAAGTCATTAAAGATGCAGATGGAAATGAAACGGTTGTCGACCCCGCACTCGATATTGTCACTTACCTGTTAAGTGAAGGGGAAGATTGGACGGTCGATAGTCATACGCTGACGGCTGAAAAGCTGAAAGCTAGTGACACGCTTAAGTCGTCCATGGAAGAGTTACTTCGTATCAATCTGACCGATTCCTTCTACGAAGCCGTGGCTGAAAAATATGCCGAGTTCGGTATTCCGGCAAATGACACAGGCGTGAAAGTTGCTGAAGAGGAATTGCGACGTGATTCTGCAGCTCCGGCTGACGCTCTGGATATTGATACCAAGCTTGTTTACATCGGTCGTAAAGCCTTAGGTAAATATGGTTGCTATGGCTGCCATGACATTCCGGGCTTTGAAGACGCGAAACCGATTGGTGCTGGCCTGGCCGACTGGGGACGTAAAGATCCGTCGAAACTCGCTTTCGAACACATTGGAGAATATCTGGACCATCACCATGGTCACTCGCATGCAGCCGCGGATCATCACGACGACGCACATGGCGAGTCACATGACACGGCCCATGTTGACGAGGCATCGGGTGCTGCAGCAGGTGAAGGCTCCGGTCATGCTGAGGGTCATACAGCAGGGGATCGGGATGTACGTCAAAGTCGTTACGATGACAACCTGGACGACTTCTATCACCACCAACTACATGCTCATAACCGTACGGGGTTCATCTATCAGAAACTTCGTGAACCACGATCGTATGACTACCACAAAACAGAAGGTATTCGTTACAACGATCGTCTGCGAATGCCACAGTTCCCGTTCAGTACCGCCGATCGCGAATCCGTGATTACGTTTGTACTCGGGCTGGTCGCCGACCCGCCTCGGTCGAAGTATCTGTATCAACCTAACGAGCGAGCCAAAGCGCTGATCGAAGGTAAGCAGGTGATTGATAAATATAACTGTGCGGGCTGCCATGTCCTGGAAGCCGAAAAATGGACGCTTGACATGACCGAAGAGCAATTGGGCACGGTGTTGGCGCAGCATGTAGATATGACGAAAGAGTATCCGTTCATGGTGCCTGCTTTTTCTGCTGAAGAAGTGGAAGCGACCAACGGCTTGAATGATCGGGCCCGGTCTGTCGCAACGATTACAGGTATGCCGACGGTGTGTAATTCCGGAATGGCTTCAGCCACGGATGCTGAGTTTGGCGATCCGATTGACGAATACCTGCAGGATCCGTTCAAACTCACGGGTGTCGGAGAATTGCAATTCCAGCTTTGGGCATCCAGCCCAATCAAGGGTGGAATCGCAGCAGCTGGATCCAATGTTTCCCGAATTGCACCAGCCGCAGTGGCGAATCGGTCATCGTCTCAGGGCGGTGTTCTTTCGAGATATCTTCTGCCGTATGTGACTCAGCGGGAGCGATTGTCCAATCCACAGGCGAAAGGTTCCGAAAGTTGGGCCTGGGTTGCTCCTCCGTTGGTAGGGCAGGGTGCTAAGGTTCAAAATCAATGGTTCCATGACTTCCTGCTTGAGCCATATCAAATTCGACCGGCAACGGTTTTGCGAATGCCTAGGTTCAATCTATCAAGTGATGAAGCTACCAAGATCGTTAACTATTTTGCAGCTCGCGATAACGCAACTTATCCGTATGAATACGATCATCGGGTTAATGGCGAGCATTTAGCAGCCGCAGATGCTGCTTATGTAGCTCGCAATACCGAGGCTCAGGCCGGTGACCGTTTGGCCGATGCCATGCAGATTGTGGTGAGTCAGGATTACTGTGTGAAATGCCATGCAGTGGCGGACTTTACTCCTAGTGGAACGGCCAAGGGGCTCGCTCCGGATCTGGGCTTAGTACATAAACGATTGCGAGCAGATTACGTCAAGCGTTGGATTGCCAAGCCCAACGCGATATTACCGTACACAGCGATGCCGGTCATCGTGCCCTATGACAGTAGTCAGGAACATCTGGGAGCAGCTCAAACTCAGAAGCTATTCCACGGAAGTAGTCCTGAGACGTTGGATGCGTTGGTCGACTTGTTGATGAATTTTGATAACTATGCCAAAGAGCGTGCTTCGATAACTAATTTGGTTGACGAAGCGAAAGCGGCAAAAGAAGCGGAAGCAGCAGCGGCTGCAGCTGCCTCGGCTGCCTCGGAGGAATAGCGAAAGTACCCCTAATCGGGACGCAGGCAAAAACGATTTCGTTTGTGTCCTCCCGCCTAAATATAAATCCCGCCCCCGGGCAGGTACTGATTCAGGATGAATCGGTTTTAACTAACGGCCTCACCAATGATTGGTGGCAGGGTCGGAAATCGGAGACGATAAAATGAGACAATTAAAAATACTAATCTGTGCAGTTGCCCTGGTAGCTGTTGTTTCCGGCTCGAGTATGGCTCAGGGCTGGGGTAATTTGAAAATTAAATTTACTTACGGTGGAGAGTATGCTGCTCCGGCAAAAATTGCTGTGACGCGTGACGCTGCCGTTTGCGGCAAGTTCGGTTTGGTGGATGAATCGCTTGTGGTCAATCCTGAGAACAAGGGGATTGCCAATGTGATCGTGTTCTATCGGGACCGTACTCCGGCCAAAATCCATCCGTCTTATAACGACGCGTTGGAAGCTCCTGTGCTCGTTGACAACATCAAGTGTCGTTTCGAACCACGCGTTGCTGCTGTTTGGACGAAACGCAAGATTGATTTTAAGAACAGTGATCCCGTGGGCCATAACGTCAAAGTGGACACGTTTTTCAATCCTGTAATCAATCCAATTTTGCCGGCAGGTGCAAAAATAAGTCAGTCGTATGCAATGGAAGAACGGTTGCCGACAAAGATTAGTTGCTCGATCCATCCCTGGATGACAGGTTGGATTGTTGTACGTAACGATCCCTACATTGGTATCAGCGATAAAGATGGAAATCTGGAGATCAAAAATTTGCCAGCAGGTGAATTTGAATTCCAGATCTGGCAGGAAAAGGCCGGTTACATTCAGCAGGTTACTCAGGAAGGTAAGACAGTTGAATGGGCTCGTGGTCGCGTAAAGATCAAAATCGAAGATGGAAAGACGACGGATTTTGGTTCGGTTGTGATCGGAGCAGATCAGTTCAAATAGTCTAATTTTCGAATGCAGACATTCCCTTAAGTTGGAATTGAAAATGAATACTACAACAAAAACATATAGCCTCTCACTGTTGGTGGCGGTGGTATGCAGTTTGGGTTGCCAACGTGGTTTGCCCGAAAATGCAGGCTCGAATAGTGAAGTCAATGTGAGTCAGGTTGCGAGTAACTTCGAGATGCAGTCGGTGGCTGGCGGTGGTTCGTCCGAACAGCTTCCAGACCCGACTGGATTTGGCAATATCACTGGTGCGATCAAGATCAACGGCAAGATTGATACGACAAAATTCGTTGCCTACGCAGTGAATAAAGATGCGAATGTTTGTAGTGCGCAACCAAATCAGCGTGTGCAGGTTAACGGCACTGGATTGCAATGGGGTTTGTTGTATTACGATGGCCCGTTTGAGCAGGGAAATGAAGCCTGGGATCATCCTGATTATGCGGCTCAGGCAACGGCTGTTCTGGATGGCGATTTAGCCTTTGACCAAAAGGACTGTATTTTCCTTTCGCGAATCAAGGCCATGCGAACCGGCCAGACACTTAAGATTCTCAACAGTGATTCGGTGGGGCATAACGCCAAGCTGGATGGTCTGACGTCGGCAAATTTGCAAATCGGAGCAGGCGCATCGGTGGACTATAAGCCGGGCTTTCAGGAATCCAAGCCCTTTGGAGTTTCCTGTAGTGCGCATCCCTGGATGGGTTCGTACGTCATTGTCCGAGATAACTCGTTGTATGCAGTGAGTGGTGAAGATGGCGGATTTGAGATTGAAAATGTACCTTCCGGAGTGGCACTTCCCTTTAAGTTTTGGCACGAAGTGATCCCCTCAGGTTCGATGGACATCACCATTAACGGTGAAACTACCAAGATTAGTCGTGGTGGTTTTGAGTTGCCTCCTTTGGAAGCAGGTCAGGATCTGACGTTGGATATTGTTATCGATGCCGAAGCTTTTAACGACGCGTTATAAATCGACTTACAACCCTAAACCAGTTTCGAGTAAAGCAATAGCAAGCATGAAACTACAAATGAAAACAACAGATGTAAATCAACGGCCAACGGTTATTGCCGTCATGCTGATGGTTTGCTCGTTTGTACTGAGCGGTTGTGATAACACCGCCGAATTTCAGGTGAATGAGGCATACATTCGAGCCGTTGAGTACAAGGCGGATGTCACCAAGCCACAAATGCGTGAAACGGTGGAAGTGCAATTGAATCAGGCTCAGATAAAAAACGTTAGCGAAGTACTGGAAGGTCTTTTCGGAACACCGGATGAACCTAATATCCCTGGCGGAGTGGGGCTTGAAGGTTTTCTCAGCATGCGGAAATTGAAAGTGGCTGCTGGGCCGGTAACCTATGCGGCGGATGAAGAAAATGAAACGGGTTTGGAAAGTGGACTCTACCGACGCCACTGTGCTCACTGTCACGGTGTTTCCGGTGACGGACATGGTCCTACCGCTCAGTTTCTCAACCCTTATCCACGAGATTATCGAATGGGACAGTTCAAGTTTAAGCTGACCGATTCAGATGGCGCCTATAAACAACCATCCAAAGCAGACTTTGGTCATATTCTGATAGAAGGGATTCCGGGGACGTCGATGCCCAGCTTCCGGGTATTAACCGAGCCAGAGCGTGACGCGATCATTGATTATGTGATTTACCTGGCGATTCGTGGACAGACCGAGCGAGCCTTGATTACGGCTGCATACGCTATCGCCAGTGAAGCAGGAGAGACTCCCGATAACCCCGGCAAACTGCTTGTTCGTTTTGATGAGCCGACACAGGCCGCTGACGATTTAGAGATGGTAAAAGAATTTCTAACGCCAGTGGTCTTACCCTGGGCCAATGGTGGTTCCGGTACGGTACAGCGTACGATTGAAGAAGCACCGCAGGGTTGGGATTCAGCCGAGAGCATTGAACAGGGACGGAAGTTATTCTTCCAATCCAAAGCCAACTGCTTCAGCTGTCATGGTCGAACAGGGCTGGGTGACGGACAAACGAATTTGTTTGATAACTGGACATTAGAGCACCTGGGTAATAAACCCGGTGATGCTGCAGGTAGTGGGGAAGACGGATTGAGTGCCGGGATCCCTGCCCATTTATATGACACGGAATTAGCACAGATTGGTGTGGTGAAACCACGCAATATTCGACCGCGAAATCTGCGATTAGGAAACTATCGCGGAGGTCGTCGACCGATTGATATTTACCAGCGAATCACTGGTGGAATTCAAGGTACGCCTATGCCAGGTAATACCAAGTTGACGCAGGAGGAAGCCTGGGCATTGGTCGCCTATGTACTGAATCTTCCTTATGAAGCAACCAGTCGACCAAAGACTGCTCCGGTTTTCCAGGGCGTCGGTTCGAATAAAAACTAACTAACAAACAATGTAACGAACGTTACTTTATTTAAGAATTGGGAGAGAAACAGTGGGACGGTTTTGGAGCCTACTATTCCTGATGGTACCTGTCTTAGGAGTCGCAGTCTTTGTATTTGCTGTGGTGCCCGGAGGTATCTTTGATAATCACTGGTTGCCTGAGGATATCAGTCAACATGGAAACGTGATTGACGATCTATTTATGTTCATCCTGTATTTAACAGGTGTGATCTTTATAGGTACAGGAATTTTACTATTCTGGTTCTGCTGGAAATACGACGCAGAGAAAAACCCTGAGCCAGTGAAGTTTACTCACGGTTCTCACACACTTGAAATCGTCTGGTCCATTTTGCCGGCCGCTACTTTATTGTTTATCGCGATCTTCCAAATGGATGCGTGGGCTGAAAATAAAATGGCCTATCCCACCAAAGAAGATGGAAGTAAGAAACCGCCTCTGGCATTGATTACCGGGCGTCAATTCGAATGGCGTATTCAATATGCCGGGCCTGACGAGAAAATTGGAACAGAAGATGACCTGCATATTGTGAATGATCTGCATTTGCCGGTAAACGACAAAGTCGTTCTGCGAATTCAAAGTATAGATGTGCTCCACAGCTTCTTTCTTCCCAATGTTCGTATCAAACAGGATGTGGTACCGGGAATGCAGCAACATATCTGGTTCCAGACCAAGAAGACCGGAACGTACGATATCGTGTGTGCGGAATTGTGTGGCTGGGGTCACTACAAAATGCGAGGTCGTCTGATTGTGGAATCAGAAGAGGACTTCGAAGCCTGGTATGCCAGTGCCGTCCAGGAACAAAATCGTACATCCCTCAACACTGATAGCGACGACTAGGAAATAGTTAAACAATGGACAATTCATCTGCAGCATCACACGGGTATGGACATGGTGGGGGAATGACCCTTAACCATTTCATATCAACCTATGTGTTCTCCAAAGACCACAAGATGATCGGTTTGCAGTTTCTGTTCACGACGCTGCTTTGGTTTGTCGTAGGTGGTTTACTTGCATTAGGTATCCGCTGGCAACTGGCCTATCCGTGGAGTGATATGCCCGTGATCGGTGGTCGTCTGTTCTCTGCCGAAGGCGGACAGATTTCCCCTGAATTCTATACCACCCTGTTTACCATGCACGCCACGGTCATGATCTTCTTTGTGATCATTCCGGTACTGGCTGGTGCCTTTGGTAATTATTTGATTCCGCTGATGATTGGAGCGGATGATATGGCGTTTCCAACACTCAATATGTTGAGTTATTGGTTCATGTGGCCTGCCTTCGTCTGTATTGGTATTAGTTTTCTGACGCCGCCTTACGGAGCCGGTGGTGGCTGGACAAGTTATCCACCGCTGTCGGGTGTGCGTGCTGCGGCACCTGGTAGCCAGATGGCTCAGACCTGGTGGTTGCTTGGTGTGACGCTGGTCGGAATTTCGTCGATGATGGGATCGGTCAACTACATGACGACCATCATCCAAATGCGTGCTCCGGGACTTTCGATGTTCCGCTTGCCGCTGACGATTTGGGCAATGTTCATTACTGCTGTGTTGCAGGCCTTTGCCCTGCCTGTTTTAACGGCAGGCGGTTTCATGCAGATTCTCGACAGAATGCTGGGAACCGGATTCTTCATCCCGGAAGGGTTGATCGTTAATAATGCTGAAATGATGAGTGGAGGTGGACAACCACTGCTTTGGCAGCACTTATTCTGGTTCTATTCTCACCCGGCTGTCTATATCATGATTTTGCCGGCGATGGGGATGGTTTCTGACATGCTATCCTGCTTCGCTCGTAAGCCAATTTTCGGCTATAAGCCGATGGTTTATTCGATTTCGGGTATCGCCGGATTAGGCTTTATCGTCTGGGGACACCATATGTTTGTGTCGGGTATGAATCCGATGTTGGGGATGACATTTATGGTATCGACGATGATGATTGCCCTGCCGTCAGCGGTGAAGGTGTTCAACTGGTTGGGAACGATCTGGGGCGGAAAAATTGAGTTTACAACGCCGATGTTGTTCTCACTTTCGTTTGTTTCTATGTTCGTCATCGGAGGATTGTCCGGTATTTTCATGGCCGCCACACCGGTCGATATCTTTATTCACGATACGTATTACATTGTTGCTCACTTCCACTATGTGTTGTTCTGCGGAACAGCGATGGCTGTGTTAGGAGCGATTTATTTCTGGTTCCCGAAGATGTTTGGTCGGGCAATGAATGAAACTGCCGGTAAGTGGCATTTCTTCCTGACGTTTATTTTCATGAACGGAACGTTTTATCTGATGCACATTCTTGGAGCGGTTGGATTCCCTCGTCGTTTGGCGGACCCTTACCATTACGAGACCTTTAAGCATCTGTTGCCGATGAATCGTTTTATTACCTGGTGTGCAATCGGGATGGTTGCCAGTCAGGTGATTTTTGCAGCAAACTTTTTCTACAGCATTTTCAAAGGACAACGAGTTGGGCGTAACCCCTGGCGATGTAATTCGCTGGAATGGTTCGCTCCGAGTCCACCGGTAGGGCATGGAAACTTTGATGCTCAGCCGATCGTGTACCGCGGTCCTTACGAATACGGTTCACCTGAAGTTGATACCGACCATTACCCGCAGACGCAACCGCCTCCGGAAGGGGTCGAGCCGTCTGACGATGGTCACCATTAACGGAAGGAAACCACAACAGACATAAAGTCATCGTAATTGCCTGGCAATGGTGGATGACTGGTCAAGGTAGATGATTATGACTACGCATGTCGATTCGGTCGATGAGCCAGTCAGCCAGCAGGAGACTTTGGGCCAATGGCCTAAACTGGTCGCCTGGTGTATTGTCTGCCTGACGTTCCCGTTGATTTGGGTAGGTGGCCTGGTCACTTCCACAGATGCGGGGATGGCCGTTCCGGACTGGCCAACAACCTATGGATACAACATGTTTCTGTATCCCTGGGAAACCTGGATCTTCGGGCCCTGGGACCTGTTCATTGAACACGGTCACCGGTTGCTCGGATCTCTGGTCGGAATGGTCACGATCGTACTCATGGTGATGGTTCTCAAAAGAGACCAACGCTCATGGATGCGAAAGTTGGTAGTATTTGCACTCGTCGCAGTGACAGCTCAGGGTATCCTGGGCGGAGTTCGAGTTATACAGAACGAAGTCCTGCTGGCTATGGTGCATGGATGTACTGGTCCTTTGTTTTTTGCATTGACCGTGGTCATCGCCACAACCTATTCCAGGTTTTGGGATGCTCCGCTGCAAACATGCAAGGCCGGAGACAACGTACTGGAGCTACTGGCAAAACCCTTACGACTCGTAACGATTACGACCGTACTGGCTTACATCCAGTTGATTTTAGGAGCGTCGATTCGTCACATCCCCGTGACGGCGTCTACGCAAACCTTTTCCATGCTGGTGGTTTTCCACCTGGTAATGGCACTGGCTGTGACGATGCACGTTGTGGCAGTTGCGTGGAGTGTATACAAACGAAAGGAACTGGCTCCGGCCATTCGTCGACCGGCCTTTGGGTTGGTGGCGGTGGTGATCCTGCAAGTAGGATTGGGAGTTGGCACCTGGGTTGTGAAATACGGATGGCCGTTGGGGTTGAGTGAAACTCAGCTCGCGGCGGATTACGTCGTGGAAACCTATAGTATGACGCAGGCCCACATTACGACGGCCCATGTCGCAATCGGTTCACTCCTATTAATTTTTTGTGTTGTTATCACAACGCGACTACGGCGACTTCAATATGTCGCTCGCAAGCTCGCTGCGATGGCAATTCAATCATGAGTTACAACATTAAAAACAATGCGTTCGTCCCTGGTGGGCAGGTGAGACGCTTTTTTTGGTAAACAGGAAACAAGTCAATGAGCATTAGTGTTCTAAGATATGACGAGCAGGCGGAAAGCCAGCGCGCGAGTCTGTCTGACTATGTTGAGTTAACCAAACCGCGTATTTCTATGATGGTCATGGTGACCGTTGCTATTACAGCCTATGTTGCTCGCTGGGGACAACCCGATTTTCTGGCGATTGTTCATGCGTTGGTGGGGACTTTGCTCACCGCCGGCAGTGCCAGTGCAATGAATCAGTGGCTTGAGCGTGATTTAGATGCCCAAATGCCACGTACGAAGAATCGACCTATTCCCGCAGGTCGTATCAGTGGTCAGCAGGCAAAAGTAATTGTGGCTGTAAGCCTTGTCGTGGGCGCTGCGTATCTGGCTGTGTTAGTCAATCCGTTAACTGCAGCCTTCTCGATTATTACCTGGGTCATCTACGTTGCCGCCTATACTCCGATGAAAACCAGAACGCCTTTGAATACGGCAGTCGGAGCAGTGTCCGGAGCATTGCCAGTGCTCATGGGATGGGCTGCCGTCGAAGGAAGTTGGACTGATGCACGCTGGATGGCAATCTTCCTGCTGATGTTTTTCTGGCAGTTCCCACACTTCATGGCGATCGCTTACCTGTATCGAAAACAATACGGCGAAGCCGGTATGAAAATGTGGACGGTCGTCGATCCAACTCTACGCCGGTCAGGATTGGAAGCAGTTGTCGGGGCTTTGGCAGTGTTGCCGGTAAGTCTGGCGACTATTGGAGGCGTGCCGGATAGCCGGGTACAACTCGTACTGATATTTACTTTGGGAGTATTCCAACTGCTTTGTGCAATCCGTTATTGCATGAATGCTAACGAAACAACAGCTCGTACGCTGCTGCGAGCGAGTCTGATTTACCTGCCATTGGTGTTATTTACATTATTAAGTTTGCCAACGGCGGGTTAACCGAACATCATCAAAGAACGAATCAGTGGTAACCGATTCGAATGAAATAGACCTCACAGTCGAAATAGAAAAAATGAGCGAACACGAAGATCATCACCAGGATCATCACGGAGATCATCACGAAGAACATGGCCATGACGACCATCATGGACACCTTCAGTTGGAGTACGAGGAAGCTTTGCCGATTAACAACGGAAAGGTTTGTCTGTGGTTGTTCCTGTCGACTGAAATTATGTTCTTTGCCGGACTAATTGGAACCTATATCGTTTTACGATTTGGTTCGCCGGCTGGTACCTGGCCACGCCCGCATGACGTGCATGTGAACGAGTTACTGGGGACGATTAATACATTCATTCTGATCCTTTCCAGTTTCACTGTGGTTTTGACGTACGAAGCGACCAAGAAGAATGACACTACCAAAGCTAAAGGATTTCTGGCATTTACGTTCCTGTGCGGATGTGCCTTTCTGGGAATCAAGCTGGTCGAATATTCAGGCAAATTTGCTTATGGTATTCACCCTAATCCGGGTGGGCGCAGTTTGCTTTACGAACAAGCCGATGTTTATTATCTCAAAGAGCTGCGAGCTAAACTGATCGATGCAAAAGCCGTGCCATTGGCAGCCGCAGCCACGGACGCTGCCGCCGAAGAAGCGGCAGCCAATTTGCCAGACGTTTCAGATATTGCAGACGAGACGGAAAATGACGAAGTCGTTACTCCCGAACAATTAATAACGAACTTCCTGAACCATTCGGTTCAATGGGCTGAGTATGTGGTTGGACAAGTTCCCAATCCTCATGGGAATCCGACGGTCACTGGTTTGAATCACCGTGACGTCCTGATCGCCGTCTCTCAG
>MDTD01007515.1_pt1 | contig 17222 bp, 4 predicted proteins | sample 811221 | NCBI WGS metagenome assembly MDTD01 (sample SAMN05326646, study PRJNA326480) | marine metagenome | isolation source: seawater | place: Pacific Ocean: South West | collected 2011 | reverse complement strand
TTATCAGTAACTAACGCCATTACTTATAAGCTTTATTGGTTATTTATAATGATCTCAGACGAACTTCTGGAAGGAGACTTACGTTTCCGCTTGTTGTGAGATCATAAGGAATTTCTACTGTAAATGTGGTAGTTCCAGTAACAGTAACTTTGTATGAACCATTAATAACATGATCATCTCCGCTTACTGTCATACCACTCGTGAAATTTAAGTACTGATACATGTCAGTAATTAAATTATGAGCCGCAGAAGTCGTTACAGTACAGACATTTCCACTTGAACTAAATGTTCCAGTTAATATAGTGTGAGCATGGGCTGTTGTACCCCTATATCCTCTACCACCAGTTGCCACAGTTAATGTATTGGCAGATGTATTCTTTGCACCATAGAGAATTCTCTCTGCAGTCCAATGCTGCTTAACCGTATTATAGAACGGAATAATCACTTCTGCTTCATCTGGGAAACCATATTTCTGAGAAACATCGTACCAGACATTCTGGAGATTTAATGTAGTATCAGCAGCTGTTATAGTACTAGTTAGGAAGGAATTGCCAAGAAGATTTGAATCTGAGATAATTCTATTTCTTTGCTTCCTTTCTAGATGTAATGGATGAGTTGGTAAGACCGTAGGAACAGTAACGTAACCATTACCACCTTTTAAGTTCTTAATACCAATAACTTTACCACTACCTTCTTCAATCTCTGTTTCGGCAAATGCACCTCCACCACCGCCACCTTGGAATAATAAGAATGGAGGATTTTCATAGTTAGAACCAGGATTGGTTATAGTAACCTGTGTCACTTGTTGACCTGATACAGTTGCAACAAACTCTGCAGGTATTGGTCTTAAACCTACGTACTCATAACTGTCAATAGAAGTAGAACTAGAGACTGTAGCAATCAGTCTGTCATTTCCTTCACTCACAACTTGAAGTCTATCACCAGGATCAACAGAGTTGTATGTCTTGCTGACAAGAACATCTTCTGCAGAACCACTAAAGATAAACGCAGTGCAATCAGAACCTGCTCTTGGTGCTTCACTAAACTCAATAATAGATCCTCTCAAGTTATATGCTGTTTGAGGTTCTTGGAATACACCATTGATAAAGATCAATAGGTTATTCGATGCAATAACAGAAGTATTATCAGATTCTAAGGATATTGGTTCATTATCTCTCTTCATAGTAAAGTTCTTCTTACTATTATCAAAGAATGGTGTAAGATCATCAATAAGTTCTAATTTACCAAAGTAGAACCCATAGAAGTCCATTCCTGATAGAGGTGCTTCATTAAAGGTTAATGTACTTCCAGTATATGTGTATGATTGTGTACTACCCTTAACCTGAAGTGTACTATTCAAGAAGATGAGGAAGTTATCCTGTGCGGGTAGTACTTGTGTACTACCGCCTACTTGAGCAGTAAATGTTGTATCAGATCCATCGAAGGTTACAGTACCCACTTTGATTTGGAAGTCAGGAGAACCCGACGAAGTTCTAGTAATACTATTGAGGTTTCCAGAACCACCAGCTGTAGTACCAACAGCAGTAGTAACAATACCAAAGAGAGTTGTGATGGTTGAAGCAACGTCTGTACAGTCATTAGTGTCATAAACATTGTTTCCACTATCATTAGTTATGTTCAAATCTTTGATCTGAGATCCTTGAGTGGTTGAGTTAGTTGTAACTGTGATATTACGCATAACTTCACGACATATATCTCTAGCAGCATTGAATACCTCTACTGACTGATCTTCTTCACCAGTCAAGTGTACAGTTCCAACATAGAAGTTTGCTGCATCATAGGTAGCATCGTTTCCACCAAATTCTACGTTATCAGCAACAGCATCACATATTAACTTAGTATCACGAATACACTTAACCTTATAAAGATCACCATTGAAACTTGGGTTAGCAGCAAGCATTCTACCATATGCAGTAGTTGCAATAAACTCAAGGTTTGCACGTATTAATCTACCTGCGTCTGCAAGTTTGTTATATGCATATACACCATGTGTGACAATACCCCTTGTGACACTATTTGCATTAGCAGTCACAAATGTATGTCTATCACCTGTCTTAACAGCACCAGCATTGGCAGCAATAAATTTATGAGTGTAATTACCACCTGTGATAACTGAGTCTGCTAGGGCAGATGAGTAAGCATGAGAGTAGGTATTTGTACTCTGTTCAGTAGTAAGAACGTCAACACTAATAGTAGTTGCTGTTGTTGCAGTAACCTTTAATGCAGTGTCAAAGAATGGGTCACGTTTCTTCTCAAATGGTGCAATAGTAATAGCATCAGCATCACCAAGAATGAATGTGTGAGTAGTAGTATTAGTTGAAGGTACTGTATTAAGAACCTGTACATCAAATGAGTTAAATGTAACATTTGATACAGGAAGGAACTCTTGACTTGCAGGATCCTTTAATGTAATTCCATTTACAGCACCAGTAGTAAATGTATGAGGTGCAATATTTGTTGAAGGAATTGTACTCAATACCTTAACAGTAAAGGTGTTAGCAGTCCTTGAATATACTTCTAACCACTTACCACTAGCATAGTCTCCTGATCTTGGATATGCAGTAGCAGCAGTAGATGCTGCAGTACCAACTTGAACTGTAATAGTGTTAGCAGTCTCAGCAAGAATTGGTAACACTGCTTCGTATGCAGGGTCAGTAATTCTTGGATATGTGTGAGTAGTAGCATTACTATCTTCATCACAAGTAAATGTTAGAGAGTTAGCAGCAATTTTAACAGTATCACTTGTTGTGTAACTGTGATTGCCTATAGTCAATTCTACCTGACCATTTGTGGGATTATAAACCGCATTAGTTACATCCTTCTGAGTATTGCTGTCTGTGACCACAGTAACAGCATTAGTAACAGTACCACCAACGTATGTGTGTGGGAATGAACCCGCAGTACAACTGAATGATACAGCACCATCATCAAATTTAATCTTATCACCAACCTGAATTGCATGGTTAATAGTTGTGGTGACAACCATAAGACCTGTATTAGGATCGTAGGTAGTACCTGCACCTGCAGTATATGTTGCTTGAGATGCTCTAGGATAAGTCTTATTACCTAAACCTTGTGTACAACTGAATGTCAATGAATCATCTTTGAGTTTGATGAAGTCACCATTAGATAAACCATGACCAGTTTTAACACATTTTGCGGTAGCACCGATGAAGGTATGAGGTACAGCATGACTGATAGCACCCTGTCCACCATTTACATTAATTGTGATTGAGGTAGGTGTATATGATGTGATTGGAATATCAACGTTATAAACATAATCATTACCATTTGATCTTGGATATGTCTTAGTTTGTGTTACACCATTATATTCACAACTCCATGATAATGAATCGGTGTCAAGTCTAATCTTACTCAGAGTTGTTAAGTTATGAGTACCAATAGTCAGTACCATATCACCTGTTGTCGCATTGTAAGTAGCATTATTAACATCAAACTGCTCAACATTGATTGTCATAATTCCTGAGGTTGCATTATATGCAACTGTCTCAGGTCCCCTAGTAGGTAATGCACTGAATAAATGGGTATTTGTATTGGTTGAAGGTATTGTGTCAAGAACGACAACATCAAATGTATTATTTGTAACATTTGATACCTTTAACCACCTATCATATGCATAATCTGTAGCACGTGGATACTGTTTCTTGGCAACGTTGCCATCTAGACTACATGTGAATGTTAGTGACTCTTGCTTGAATTTAATCCAGTCACCATTTACCATACCATGTGCCAGTGATGTAACTGTCATAATGCCATTGTCAGGATTATAATTAACACCTGTCACATCAAATCCATCTGTCAATGATCTTGGATAAGACTTAGTAGCAGTATTTCCGTCCTGTGCACAGGTAAATGTTACAGCACCCTCTGCTAATTTGATGCTCTTACCAGCAATAATATTATGTGAACCGATAGTCAATTCCATAACCCCTGTGGTTGGGTCGTATGTGGCATCTGTAGGGGTGTAATTCACGATAGGTGACTTACCAACGTTTACAGTAATAACGTTGCCTGAGACTGCTTTAACAGCAAGTGGAGCATTGAATGCAGGATCGGTTGCTCTTGGGTAAGAATGACGTGTTGCTCTGTCATCCATTTCACAAGTAAAGATTAATCCATTCTCTTCAACAGTAACAAAATCTCTTGCCTGTCTAATACCAGCACCTTGAGCACCAGCAAATGTATGAGTAGTAGTATTGGTTGATGGAACAGTCTCTAAACACTGAATAGTAAATGTATCATTTGATACATCAAAGACTTCTACGAACTTATTACTGATTGGGTCGGTTGATCTAGGATATGTCTTAGTACCTGCACCATGAGTACATGTGAATGATAATGAATCATCTACGATCCATACTCTGTCACCATTAGACATTCCATGACCAGTTACTGTAATAACAACCTTACCATCAGCAGGTGTATACACAGCATTAGTTGCTGTATGTTCTATTGGAGCAAGTAATGAATGATCACCAATAGTAAGTGTCATGTCACCAGTAACAGCATTATATGTGGAGTCAGATGGTGTAAACTGGAACCTCTCACTTCTTCCAACGTTAACAGTAAATGCATCAGTAGTAACACTATCAATTGTTACCCATGCACCACCAACAGGATCAGAGATACGAGGATATGTGTGGTTAGTACTGTTGTTATCTTTAGAGCATGTAAATGTTAATGAGTCAGTAGCGATCTGTATTCTGTCACCTTTGTACATTCCATGATTAGCAGCAGTAAGTGTCATTTCACCTGTTGCAGGAATATACTTAACTTTAGATGGTTGGAATTGATATGTCTTTAATCCTTGCCATGTATGAGCATCAGTGTTAGTAGGAGATGTACCTTGTAAAGCATTAACTGTAATAGTAGTTCCAGTTGTTGCAGTAATAGGAACATCAAAGAGATTACCAATAGGGTCTGTGGAACGAGGATAGTTCTGATTTCCACCACCACCGTAGCTACATGAGAATATTAGAGCATCATTGGCAATTCTAACTGTATCATTAGTTGTTAGAGTGTGATTACCAATATCAAGAACTAAAAGACCACTAGCAGGTGTATAAGTTGCTGTGGAAGGAACGTAGTTAGTTGTTAACTGTTCTCCTATCTCAGATAGACCTAATACATCATCTTCAGTATATCCATTACCTGCTTGATTTAAGACAACATTAGTTACCTCATTGCCTGCAACCGTAATATCTGCAGTAGCACCACTACCAGAACCAAGTCTGTTCTTCAATGGTACATTTAGATAAGTTCCATTACTATATCCATCACCAGGTGTTAAACCATTAGCAACATCAAATGTCTTGATCTCATCTCCAATAGTATCCAACTGGAAACTAGAAACATATGATTGACGATCATAGTACATTGCAATGACTGAACTTCCACCCAATAATGGTTTATTGAATGTTATAATATCACTTGCATATGTGTAATTAGAAGGGTTCTGAACAATACCATTAGCAAGAACAAATAATTGATCTTTATCTGGAGTTTTACCTATTCTAGTAGTAAATGGAACTCCATTCTCAGTAAGTTTAAATTGAGTATTAACACCATCAATAAAGCACCTAAGTGTATGACCTGAACCAGTACCAACGCTAGTTAAGTTAATTGCAGGTCCACCAGGTATGGATCTAATTTCAATAGTATTTGCGTCAACATATTTGACATAATATTCATTACCATTTGTCAATCCAGTAACAGGGGTTCCTGTTCTAATATTTGGATAATTACCTTCGTTTAGTTGAGGTAAAGTAGATGGATTATCAATACCATCAGTCATCAACTTAGCAAGGGTTGTGATAGCTGATGTGACAGTTGCACAACTGTCTGAGGCTAGTGTAATACTGAGGTCAGAAACTGGGTTTATAGTCGTGTACGTTCCCGCAGGTAGGTTGTTGACTACCGCAAGGTTCATTAAGTCTCTTGCTTTATTGATTGCATGAATAGTCTCAGTCTCTTCTCCTTCAATATGTAAGATGTGATTTGCAGGATTAGTTCTAGTTACAGATGAGAGGCTATCATTACCAATAGCAGTAGTAACAATATTGAAGAGAGTGTCCATCGCAGCATCAACTGTCGCACATATAGACGCATCGAATGTAACTCCTGTATTTGTTGTTTGCGTGTAACCATGTTGTCCTTGAATAGTAATAGAGGTGTTAATGATAATTTGAGCAGCAAACTCTTTTGCCTTGTTAAATGCCCATACTGATTGTGTTTCTTCACCATCTAGATGGACTGTATTTACATAGAAATTGGCAGCATCCCATACTTCACTATTACCACCATAACGTAAATTATAAGCAATTGCTTCGATGACATCAACGATATCATCCTCACAGTTCTGACTTCCACCAGGTACGCCAGGATAACCAGATGGTATACCAACTGTCTGATCTTGTAACATTTGATACACTGCTTCAGCAGCAATTAACTCTTTATTGTCTTTTAGGAGGTTAGCAGCGTCAATATAAGCATTACCCTGTGATACTGTCTGACCAACATAAGAATTGATTGCTGCTAAACTAAACTGATTACCACCATATCTTAAATCATTAGCAAATGCTGCTAATATTAGTCTTGTATCTCTAGCACAAGTTGTTGAATTGTATACAAGAGATGGATATGTGTAATTTAGATCACCAATAACCTCTTCAACAATATAATCAATATTCTTAATAACTAAATCCCTAGCATCTTGGAACCTATCTCCACCAGAGTTATAAATGACACGTTGATCATCAAGTAAGTTATGACCTGTAAGAGTTATTCTATTATTAGATACATCAACGATAGAAGAAGATGAACCATCGAATGAAAGTGATCTATCACTAATATCATCTGCCTTATATGCAATACAAGATAAGATCTTTTGAATATCCAATAACTGCTTACCAAATACCTGAACCTCAGTTGGAACTGCTGCAGTATAATCTGCCTTACCTAGAGCAAAGTTCTGGATCTGAGACATCTTACCAGTTGCTCTAGCAGATGGTTTAGGAATGATATATGTTGTACCATTAAAGGTAGATCCTATACTATTTGTTGTTGGAACCCACCAATCAAATGAATTACCTGCATTAAGATTAAGAGATGGTTTAGATCTAAAGTCTTTAACACTTGCTTGTGATAGTACTTGTGTACCAACGACTTTAAAACCTGCAGGATGAGCAGCATACTTAAGTGGATTCTTCCAATCATTAATATTAATAGATGATGAGATATCATATGAGAATTCCTGATACCTGTCACTGTCATATAGTCTCTGTTCGTTAAGATCTAAGAAACCAGTTGTCTTTTCCCATGTGGTTGCTGATGTACTGATTGGAGAAACCTCAAATACAGCATCTGCCCTAGTAAACTCATGGATCTGACCAAATGCAGCAGTCTCTTCACCAAATACAGGTTCACCGACTAAGAACTCACCTTCTACGATCTCCACACTAACAACACGTCCAGAAGCATCCCAGTTCTTAACATAACCATATGCAGTATATGATGCGGTAGATGCACCCTGATAGATCCTCTCTCCGACAGAGAAAGTAGCAGGTTTCATAAACGCAGTAATGACATCACCTAAGTCAGTAGTCTGCAATGTGAAGTATGTCTGTCCTGTAACGGGATCACCAACTGGAGCTGATGTAAATGAGATAGTAGTACCAAGATTAGCATTTGCAAGCGATGTAGCAAGTTTAATCTGGTTATCTGCTAGTCCATTTGCAGTGGTTGCTGCTACAGCATAATATGTTGTATTCTCTGCTATTCCACCAGGAAACTGACCAGTAAGTTGCTGAAGGGTTACTTTTGTACCTGTTGGTATCTTAGTGTTATATGGGAAGTTAAGAGTGTTATTAGAAGTCAATCCAACCCATGTATGAGTTACTCTTGCTTTAACTGTAGGAGCAGCTAGGAAACCTCTACCTTCATTAATAATATTGATTACCTGTATAACTTCATTCTCAACAATTGCTTGTGTCTCATATAATGATCCACTACCACCCTCTAGAACAATCTCAGGTGTTGATACAAAGTTTGCACCACCATTGGTAATAGTGAAGTAATCAAGAACCTGAGTTCTTGTCAACTGAAGGTTGTATGTGGTATTGAGTTCAGGTTTTAGAGTTCTATCGTGAGAATAGTTAAATGTAATATTATCACCAGCAATCTTAAGTATCTTACCCATGTCTGATGACTTGAGTAGTATAGAAGCACCAGAACCTGTTTTCTGAGTAATATTAACTACTGGAGCACTTTGATACTGAACACCACCACTTTCTATGTTAATAGACTGAACACCCTCATTAAGGATAGTAGCATTGAACTTAGCATTAATACCGTTACCACCACTAACTTCGATATTAGGAGCAGATAGATAACCAGATCCAGTATTTGTAACAGTTATTGTATCAACGGATGCATTTAATAGAGTAGAGATGGTTGCAGGATTAGCATGTGCCAGTTGATTAACTGTCACAGTAAAGTCTTCGTTAGATGCACCACCTGGTATCTTTGTACCATCAAAAGTGATAACATCACCTAATGCATATGCAGTACCACCTGCAGTCACTGTGACAGTAGAAATCCTTCCATTACCATCTGTGACGACTGTGAAAGTAGCACCTGTACCATTGACAGGAGCAACACTGGTTTGAGTTACACCAGTCGTAGTCTGGTCTGCGGTATATGTTCCATTACCAGCTGGTTGAACTAACGTAGTAACGGTATCCACAGATCCATAGTAAGGATCATCAAATATAACGTCTGGAGCAGACCTATAATTCGATCCTTGGTCTGTAACAGTCACTTCTGTAAGTGCACCACCACCAGAGACCACAGTTGCCACAAGTGCTTGAGTTCCACTTATTGCACTAATAGATGCTTGTGAATCCGCACTATACAGATTATTGGTTTCGGCAACCCCAGTAGAGAACATAATGTAACCTTTGTTCGCAGCACCTGTTCTTTCGTTCCTAAGTGGTCTAATTCTTAATACTGAGGTAACTGGGTTCCAATTAATTACCTGACCTCTAGCAGTCTGGTTTCCTTGAGTTGTTTGCGAAATGAGGATCTCATTCGGCACAAATGACCCTAATATGTTTGTAACGGTTAAATCAACGTAATCTGGTAAAGTAACAACTCCAGTTGGTAAAGATGCGTTGTTATATCCAGATCCTTGGTTTGTAACGGATACATTTGATAAAGAACCCGAAATAGTCGATACAGCAGTTGCACCAGATCCAGCTCTGCTAGATCCACTTAATTTTGGAAGAGATGAGTAATTTCGACCAGGATCACCAATAGAGATAGTTGCAATACCTCCAGATGGATATATTGAGTTTGTGGTGTAAGTGATACCAGTTGTGTACCCACTTTCGGGTGCTACCTTCATTTCGTAACTAAAACTTGTATCAGTCCTTGAAAATACTTGTTGAGTGCCTTTTATCGGATCACTGATCGCTTGGAAGTAATTTCCACTAGTAGATCCTTGAATATCGAAATAATAGAAGATGCCAGGTAAATCTGTGACTAAAATCGTAATTGAGTTCTGATCGCCAGTAACTGAGTCTCTTTGTTCCTCAGTAATGTTCTTATAAGTGAAAATATCGGTATTTGCCGAATCTAACGTAAATGCAAGTGTTTTTCCAATATTACTTGTGTCAGAAGTGTCAAAAGTGTATTTGTGTCCATCAATCAGTTTTAACTTCGGTTCTTGAACATAAACCTCGGCATTTGTGATTGTTGCTGCAGCAATAGTTGCAAAGTTGCGTTTTACGGTAAATCTGTTTAATGTATCACTACGAACAACTGTATAGTCTGTCTTATTATAAGACGCAGGTGATACACCTGAGATATTGACTATATCGCCAATTTGGGTCTGATGAGCTTTATTAAGATGAATTTGTGCTTCAGTTTCAACTTGGGTCAATGTTATAGTGAAACCCGAACCTCCACCGTTACCTAAGTTCAAATCTGACGCAGTAATGGTGTCACCGACGTTATATGCAGTTCCCATCTCTGTAAGTGTAACATTTGTTACAGAACCACCAGAAACGACGATAGTTGCAATTGCACCCTTACCAGATCCATTACTTGTTATGGGAACTCCAGAATATGTGCCATTTGTGTATCCAGACCCACCTGTGATGCTAGACCACCCATCCTGATACAAATTACCATCTGTACGCTGTCTTAAGTAAGTCCAGTCCATAGAACCGTCAGAAACAGTACCAGACTCATGAGTTGGTGCTGATGAACCAGATGTACCAGTTGAAGCAAGATAAACTCGGTCTTGAACGTAAATTAAGTCACCTAGATTATATGCAGTAGTATTTTGATATGCAGCAACAAGTTTCATGGTACGCATATCAGCATATTTGAAATGATACCTACCACCAATGATTTTTACTGTAAGAGACCTCGTATAGAGGTTATCTGATACAGAAATGACTTGACTGTCACCAACTTGCAAATAATGGTTCTCAGAAGTATTAACAGTTGCAAAATACCTGTTTTCACCTGTTACCTCGAACATAGTGATGTTACTAACAGTTGTACCTTCAATAGCAGAGACTATTGCACTTACACCTTCTCCACCAGTGCCTGTATTATCAAATTGAAGTCTATCATTAACTTTATACTCTTTACCACCACCTTCAACTAAGTATTGGTCGATATTAGCTGATGAATACTTATTAGTACCTGATACAACCATAGAATCAGCAGTACCACCTCTAATGACTGGATAGTAACTGAAATACCCAATTCCATCTTCAAGATAAGTTAATATCTCACCAGTTTCCATCACAATCAATGTTGTGGTGTCTTCTAGTGCCAAGAAGAAGTCAACTCGGTTATCTAACTGTTTTCTCTTCGCTACAATGTTATCTGTACCGATAAATGGGGCTTTATACCTAACTGCGTCTTCTGTAAAGTTTTTCTGCAGACCATTACCATTCCAGTTAACAGCATCCGCTTCTGAGTAGAAATTAGGTCCTACAAAGTACGGAAACTTCGGTTCTCCCGCAGATCCCTTAATTGTAGCGAAATATGCATAAACTCCATTTGGATATTCTGGAGTAACGCAAAATCTTCCATTATATTGATCTAAATCACCATACCCTTCCGTATACTCATAATCTTCGATATAAGTTCCCATAGGGTCTGTCAGACCGCTTAGAAGGGCATCTCTAGAAGACTTTACATTATAAGATGATACCATCAACTTATATGAGTTGTATGGAGCAGTATTCTCTGGATCCTCGAACCCATAAGGTCCATATATCGGATGTCCGTCATATGCCCAACCAATAATCGGTGAATGAGAGGTTGGATTCAACTCAGTCAATGATTCATCAATATTATCCCTTAATAGGAACCTGAGTATCTTAGGATTGTACAAATATCCATATTCACCACCATATATCAAATAGTTCTCACCCTGCATCGTTGTACCGTTTGCAGTATCCACAGTTTTTCTATTTGTGAACTGATTTGAGGGTACACCGAGTTCTTCGTATGTTGCTGCTTCGTTAAATGTTAATTCTGTTAAATTAGTCTGGAATTGTGCACCTGAGCCAGGATATACGATACTAATAGTCGTAGCACCTGCAGAATAGCCTGCACCCTTGTTTGTTATAACAACACCAGTAACAATGTTGGTAGAAAGGTCAACTTGAGCAAATGCAGTAGCACCAACTCCGTCTCCAGTGATAATAACGTCAGGAGCACCAAAATATCCACTACCACCAAATGTAACAATGATACTTTCAATCTTTCCGTTCAATATGGATGGATATGCAACAGCACCACTACCAGAGATCAATTTGATAGTTGGTTCGTAAGTATATTGACCACCTGCGTCAGTAATGTTGATGGTATCGACTGGACCTCGACAAGTTGCGGTTGCAGTTGCCCCAGAACCATTACCACCAGTAATTGTAATAGTAGGAACGCTAGTATATCCAGATCCACCAGATACAAGACTAATACCAGTAACAGTACCCGATGTAATCTGTGCAATAGCAGATGCTTGGTTATCTGCGGTTGCTCCACCACCAGTAATTGATACAATAGGTTCTGTGGTGTATCCACTACCACCAGTAGTAACGTTTATAGCAGTTACAGAACCTTTTACGGAAACAGTAGCAGCTGCTGCTTCTCCTTCGTACTCCCATGTGATTTGACCGATTGTAGAGTCACCAGAAGTGTGTGTCGGGTATCCTGCATTGGGTGTTGTGCCAGGTCCGAGTGCTCTGTACCTATTACCGTTATATCTAACCCTTGTACCTGTACTATACTGTGTATTGATCTTATATTCTTCTTCAAACTCAACAGTGGGTGGGTTTGTGATATCATAACCTGATCCACCACTGAGTTTAGTGATAGACTTCAATCCACCATACTTATTCTTAGATTCTCCTTTATATGAGAAGAATGGGACACCATTTGAAGAAATACCTATCTGACCAACAGGAGTAGCAGTTTTAGTACTCTTAGTTGATGGTACAAGAGGTATTCTCTTAAGATATCTCTGGTTGCCAGGATTTAAGTCTCCAGAACCGAAAGGACCAATATTATGCGATGGTACACCTGTACTAGTGACGATAGCATCTGTACTACTCTTATAAGTGTTCTGTACATCTGTCGTATAGTCTTTAACAAGGTTATTAATTGAACCAATGGTACTTCTACCAAAGGCAAACTCTCTAGCAATGTAAAATTCAAACCCTGTTATACCACCAGCTGGTGTTGAGGAGAATATAAACTCAAATTCAAAATCATTGATAATACCTGCAATATCGTGCATATTATTGTAAACATCTTCAGGAGCATTGAGGATCCTAATGACATCATTCCTTTTTAAACGATGCTTCTCTTTTGTCCGAACAGTACAACGTACCGAACCATTGGCAGCAACGGTTCCTAGGGTCGCAGACTCGCCTCTGAGGGCACGTCTCACATTATATGTAAAACTATCCCATATTGGATCAATAGCATCAAAACCAGGTGCTGCTGGTGTTGTGACTTTACTGTCTGGAAGATAATACCTACCTCCATCAGTTAGTACTACTCCTTTAGTACCACCATAGACTTTTAATTGAATTTCTGAGTTATCTACGTTGGAATACCCGTAAATCTTAAATGCAGCGAATACTTCTTGACCTGCATCATGTGCTACACAGAGTGTATTCTCTCTAGCACGGGTACAACCCAAAAATTGAGTTACAGTCTTATCTGAATAGTTAATAATCTCATCTTCAATCCTAAATCGCCCATTTTGCTCTGGCCAACCGATTGTAGAGTCAACTGTAACTACTTGGTCAACTAATTGACCTCCTAAGTCATTTGCTAGGGTAGATTTGTATGGTGTAACAAATGTACCTAGTGAATTATTGGTATCTACGTCAATTTCAAAGATTGTACCACTTGCAGTGAAAACTTCAACAACTCCTTTAACGTAAATTCGAGCAGTAGCGACATTTGGGTCATTTTCGTCGTTTTCTTGGTATAATACTTGTCCAACAAGGTCAATAGGGTCTCCAGAGACAGCAACCGCACGAATAACCTCTCTGGAGGTGTAATATGCATCGGATGGTTTGAATATTCTCTCTCTTGGGTAGTTAACTTCTGATTCTACGCCAAATAGTGTTCTTAAGACAAACTGGAATGACCTTGTTGACCCCTTTGAAGCATAAAAGTCCTTAATACGCTTAATTACAGTACTTTCGGTTACACCACTTGCAAAATTCTTTGGATAAGTCGCTAAAAACTGTTCTTTGAACTTTCCAAGAACGTAAAGTGGGAAAATGTTGTTTAAATTAACAACTTTTGCTCCAAGTTCGTGAGTTGCAGCAGTTGTACTCTCAAATTGGTAAGTTCCAACCTCTCCAACTGCCTTTACAGCGTTAAATCCTCTTGCACATCCTTGAAATAGTGTTGATCCCTTCTTTTCGTAGTAAATGATCTCATCATCTACCATCAAAAGACCTTCATCTGGGAAATCACGAGTAGATTCAACGTCAACTGCATCTGAAGTCGTTGTTAACGATGAAATAAGTGTGGTCTCAGTAACTAGACCTCCGTAATTATCAATATTATAATAATCTGACCAGTTTTGAATTACATCAAAACAATATCCTTTTAATTCTTGTGACTTATAGTAGTGTTTAACAAATGATATGAAGGTTGGATAATTTTCCTGTACAAACGAAGCAAACTGTCCCGTAACACTTAGGGATATTTGCGATTTCGATTCGGGACTAACCTCAGACGGTACTGGAGGTACAGATACCGTTGTGGTTGGCGTAGTCCACGAGCTAACCTTCCATGAAGAATTTGTCATCTGTTACTAGCTATAGCTGGATTCTGGTACTACTCCTGTACCAGAAATATTTGAACCACTACTGATAGTGTCTTCAACAACACTTACAGTCGTATTATCTATGCCCACTGTCAAGTAGGTTTCACGAAGAGATATGATATCGTTGGATTCTGGGATTGCAGCAATCTGTAATTGGTTATTTGCTACACTTGTCATAGAAATTATCAAGTCATTAATGACAATTTCACCCATACTGTAATCAACAGTACCCCATAATCCATCTACGTATTCAAATTCACCAGTTCCTTTAACATAATAGAGTCTCAATGAACCTGCACCGTCGTCATTTAGGTAGAAAATGTTGAAATCATCTCCAACAATCTTAAATCCTGAAGAAGAAACGGTTGGTTTTGTGCTTGTTCCTTGCTTAATGCGGTTACCGTAGCATATTTTATAGTTCACACGTGCGTTCAGATCGACTGTCACGTTCTTTCTCATCTTGAGACGAGTGATATTGGACGTAATTGCAGACTCTGACTTATCAATTATACTCTGAAGCTTAGAATATTTGAATTTTCCGCCAAATTTATTGAATTCTCCGCTATTGTTGAGTACATTTAATGACCCAAGTACCGCATTTTTCACTTCTGAGGGTTCTTTCCGCGTTATGTTCGGATTGAAATACACAAAACTGTCAATATCAATGAATAAAATGGACGGATCAATGATTGTTGGCTGAATTGCTGCTACAGAATACTCTCTCAACTTCTTCAAAACGACATTTTTCTCTGAAAGAGATAATTTGTCTGCATTTTTTGGTTTAATTGCAAGAAAAACTTTTCCAAATTCGGGAGGTTCTGCTTCTTCTCCTCCATAACATGCAATAGATCCTACATTGGGATATATCTGAGGAATAATTGCTTCATAATCACGTGTTGAAACTGCTCTTCCAAATGCTGAATAGAATTTTGGAGCAGCAAATTTGATTGATTCAGTAGTTTCTGCTCTCGAACCCCCATCTGGAAAGGAAGTAGCCGTAACAGTAATACCAGAAGTAATACTTTGACCATTGTTATCTCTAAATGTACCAATATTTTCAAATACTTTTAAACCATTTGCACCAGTTCCATTACTTGTTGAGTATGAAACTGAAACAACATCCCCATTCTCTAAGTCTTTTCCAACTTTTCCGTCACCAAATAGAATTTCTGGGATCTCATATTCTGATTCCTCTAAGAAATATACCTTAGATGTTGAATCAATCTTAGTGATATCAGTTGCTTGAAGGTATCTTTCTGTAATTGTACCAGAAGTTACCTCAACTTTCATTGAAGTTGTGTCTGCATTCTTGTTAGTAAGGATAAATCTCTGTCTTTGGTTGATATCTTTAACAAATGTATCAGTAAGGAACACTCCTTCGTATAAAATGATACCAGTAAATGTAGCAATACCACTAGTACTGTCCACAGAAGTGACTGTATCAGTGCCAAGTGAGAATACAAAGTTGTTATTATCTAATCCTGTGAAGTTTAAAACTAATCCTTTATTAATTGTAACAGTTTTTGGGTATGGAACTACGGTCTGAACTGTAACATTGACTACACATTGTGCCGATCTTGCGGATTTTGGAGTATAACCAATCATCCTAGCAAGTTTTACAACGTTTTCACGCAAAACTGCGGTTTCTAGGAACCCTTCATTGACTGCAAGGTTGGCATTTACTGCTGTATAGTAAGTATTATATGCTAAAACGTCTAAAAGGACAGTCATTGACGATCCCTCGAAGTCATAATCCGAGAATTGATCCTGTGCCCTTAAATATCCTTTAATTTGTGCCTTGATTTCGTTAAACTCAAGAGCATTAACTTGATTAAATGCCATTATGGTTTAAATGCTATACTAATAGAATCAAAAGTTGGTGGTATACCCATAATAACATATGCAACGCTTACATCTAGTTGATTACGATCCTCAGTCCACTTTGTTTTAATCTCATATACCGCTACTCTGGGTTCATGAGTATTAATTGCTTTCTTTAAGCGTCGCTTAATCTTCTGTGCATCGTTAGGTGTATAATTATCAAATAACAATCCAATGACGTTACCACCGAATGCCATGTCAAAAGGTTTCTCGTAGAAGTTGTAAAATACAATATTTTTGACTGCTTCTTTAATGGCTGCTTCATTGTTCAGTGCCAACACATCGTTTGTCACTGCATTCTTTTCAAAAGTTAAAGAGAAGTCACGAAATGACTTCGATATTAACGCCACTAACTAGCCTATTATTAACCTCAGGTATATTTATACTTCTTTTTGTGACTTTCTTCTTGATGCTCTATCGCTACGTGGATCTGTAATAAGATACCTGCAATATTCATTCCCATGATCGTAGAAATGATCACTCATATCTACGGGAATGTTGGCATTTCTTTTACCATCTACGATTCTATTTGCCTTGGCCACGGTATCTCTTTCTTGCCTTATTTCTAGAGGTAGCAGAGTACTTTGTATGTGACCCTTTACCTTGTCTTGTCTTTTTAGGAGTTGCCTCAATAGTAGGTACTCCTGTATTAAATCTCATTGCCATAATAATTAACCTGCAAATACATTACTTGAACCAGCTGCTACTGAAGTGCAACCGCTAATTCCATCTCCTATTCTACCACAACCTTTGCCATTTACAAAGACCGTAGAACTACCACTACTTATAGGAGTAGAATGTGGTGGGCATGTATTACCTGCAGGAAAGGTATGCACTGTATTTTTATCTCCTTGACGACTCACTGAGATGCCATTAGCAAATACATTACCAGAACCACTGGCTCGTACCATACCTGAGCAATGAG
>MDTD01183113.1_pt1 | contig 17223 bp, 6 predicted proteins | sample 811221 | NCBI WGS metagenome assembly MDTD01 (sample SAMN05326646, study PRJNA326480) | marine metagenome | isolation source: seawater | place: Pacific Ocean: South West | collected 2011 | reverse complement strand
CATCGCCAATGGCGTATATATTATCGGCAGTAGTTTTTAGGTTTTCATCAACAGGAATACGTCCACGCTCATCCACTTGTACACCTATGTTTTCTAAGCCCAAACCTTCGGTATATGGGCGACGGCCAACGGCAACAAGGCAGTAATCGCCTTTAAATTCTACTTTTTCGCCTTTTTTGTCATCGGCAGTAACAATTACTTCGTTTTTCTTAACGGTAGCACCTGTTACTTTATGGTTCATATAAAACTCAAAGCCTAGTTTTTTAAGCACGCGTTGCAATTCTTTACCCAGTGCTTTATCCATAGCAGGTATAAGGCTATCGGTATATTCTACTACTGATACTTTTGCACCTAAACGAGCGTATACACTACCCAACTCTAAACCTATTACCCCGCCACCAATTATTATCATGTGTTTGGGCACTTCTTTCAGCTCTAAAGCTTCGGTTGAGGTGATTATGCGTTTTTTATCAATAGCTACATTGGGCAACGATGATGGTTTTGAACCTGTAGCAATAATGGTTTTATCGCTTTTAATGGTTTTTTCACCGTCTTTGCCTGTAATTTTTATAGTGGTTTTATCTACAAAAGAACCTACACCTTCATACACATCTATCTTGTTCTTTTTCATCAAAAAAGCAATACCATCTGTATTGCCTTTTATTACATCGCTTTTGCGCTGTATCATTTGAGGCAGATTTACCTTTAGGTCTTTTAACTCTATGCCGTGTGTGGCAAATGTTTTTTCAGCATTGTGGTAATGCTCTGACGAGTCAAGCAAGGCTTTTGAAGGTATGCAACCCACATTGGTACAAGTACCCCCTAAAACCGAATATTTTTCAATAATTGCTGTTTTAAAACCTAATTGTGCAGCACGGATAGCTGCAATATACCCTCCGGGGCCTGAACCGATAACGGTTACATCATACTGCGACATAGTTATAAAAAATTTGCGGCAAAAATAAGTAATTAATGCTACTTAAGACAGTTTTGAGGCAAGTAAAAATAAACTTGTATATGGTTAAAAAATGATATTTCTGTTTTGCCTTTGACAAAGCAACATATTTAGGTTTTGAAGTATCTATACATAAGCCTACTTTTATACGTTTTTTAAACACATTTTGTTAGCAAAGGCATACAAATTTCTGGCTTTTATAGCTAGTTTGCTTCTGTACCTTACTGTTGCTGGGCAACAGTATAGCTCGGAGGGGAAGGAATTTTATGTCAGCTTTGTTCCTAGTCTTTTAGGCTCGCCCGGTTGCGAAATTACCGTTTCATCGCGCACCAATACTACTGTAACTATTGAGAACTCTGCTAAAGGTTTTACAACTACGCTAAACTTAACGGCCAATACACCTGCCACTGCTACTATACCTGTAACGGCATGTATACCTAGCAAAAATGATTTTGTAGATAAGTTTGCACTGCACATAACATCTAACGACCCCATATCGGTATACGCTATGAATTTTGGGTCGGCCATTGCTGATGGTGCTTTAGCATACCCCATAACTGCATACGGAGCTGATTACTATGTAGCTTCATACGAAGGTATTACTGCCTCAGCCAATTCAAGTTTCACCATTGTTGCCACAGAGGATAGTACTGTTGTTGAAATTACACCTACTGTAAATACAATGGCCAATCACAATGCAGGCACGCCCTATACTGTTAACCTAAACAAAGGGGAAACATATATGGAGTTTGGCGAATCGACCAAAGACCTTACAGGAACATACATTAGGGAAATAAACAAAAAGAAAATAGCTGTTTACAGCGGCACTAAATGTGTTAACATACCTGCGGGTTGTTCAGCTTGTGATGTTTTAATGGAACAGGTGATACCTATTGATAAATTAGGGAAGAATTATCTGTTGGCCAACCTTTCGGCTGATACAATAGTGCCTGCTTATACGTATAGGGTAATTTCTACCAAAGATAACAACGATATTTCTGTAAATGGCACAGTAGTTACCACACTTAGCAAAGGGCAGGTGTATCACCAAGCCAATACCAGTGCGCCTATTTGCCTCACTTCTCTTTTTCCCATAATGGTTATCCAGTATACGCAAGGTATAACTTGTGTTAAAGTTGGCGACCCTGCTATGGTGGTTATTCCGCCGGTAGAACAATTTATCGATAGGGTTAACTATGCTACACCCAACTATACGGGTTTTAAAAACCATTATGTGTATATATTGGTTGAAACCAGTTCTATAGGAACACTGGATATTAACGGAGTAGCTGTTGCTACTAATAAGTTTAAACCCTTTCCTTCGTGCAATAAATATAGTTATGCAAATATTGAACTAACCCCCGGCAATCACTTAGTAAATTGCAACAACGGTTTTTTAATGATTGCCTATGGCTATGGGCACGCTATTAGTTATGCTTATATAGGCGGAACAAATTTTAGAAAACTGAATTTTGATATCGGTTTGCAAGGGGTTACCTGCGGTTCGCTTGATATTAATGCGCTAACCCTTGGCGATACTAGTGAGGTACTACACAATTATTGGGATTTTGGCGACGGCACAACAGATAGTGGTTTGGCAGTATCAAAAACATACCAAAGCCATGGCTCGTATACCATACAAAATGTTATTATAGCCGGAAAAGACAAACCCATTACCGATACCCTATACAAAGTAATCACTACCAAACCCTTACCGGTAGCAGGTTTTGATATAAACCAAGTCAATCAGTGTGTAAAAGAAAACACTTATTCTTTTACTGATAGCTCAAAATACGTAGGTACAAAACTGCAAAATATATGGCAACTAGGGGATAGTGTTAATGTTTACAACAGCGATAAAATATCAAAAGTTTTTGCTACAGATTCCACCTATACCATAAAGCTTATTTCAATCTCAAAAGATTTGTGTTCGGATACTGTAACCCAACAAATAACGGTTAAACCATCAGTAAAAGCCGATTTCACAATAAAAGATTCGCTTTGTCTTAAAGGGAATACGTTTTTCACCACCCAACTATCCAGCATAAAATCGCCACAAACCATTAGCAAATATGAGTGGGATTTTAATGATAATACTTCTGCTTCCTTTGCCCAACCTCAAAAAACATATACAGATACCGGTTTATATACTGTGCGGCTAATTGCTTTTGCCGATAATGGTTGCCACGATACCACTGAGAAACAAATACGTGTTTTACCCTCGCCAAAGGCAACCTACACTACCGCAAATGTTTGTGATAGAGATACAGCCATATTTACCTCAACAGCAACCGGTAATGGCAGCGACACTTTATTGTATACTTGGAGTTTTGGTGATGGTGGTATAAACACCAACTCAATACATCCTAAAAAACGTTACCTCGATAGTGGAAACTTTATTTCTGAGTTACTTATTCGCAACGAGTTTGGCTGTAGCGATAGCACTACCCTGCTTATAACTGTATACCCCAAGCCCAAAGCTGCTTTTAGCTGGGTGGGCAAATGTATAAACAGACCTATTGATTTTACTGATAATTCTACACGTTTTGGCACACCCATAAAAGAAAACATTTGGCGTTTAGATAATGGCGCAGCAATAAGCAATACTTCAAATATTTCTACTACTTATAACAGCATTGGCTCAAAAACTATTACACTAACAACCTTTGATATTAATGGCTGTGTTGACAGTAGTACAAGGTTATTGTACATCAACCCCTCTCCTATTGTTGATTTTGAGTTTGACAAACGTGACCAATGTTTTAAAGACAATGTTTTTTTAGCGAAAAACACCTCTACTGTTCCTCAAGGAAAAATAAGCAAATACAGCTGGTATTTAAACAATACCTATAGGGGAGATAGCACTATACTACACTTTAGCCAACCCTCTTGGGGAAGTTTTCCATTAAAGCTAAAAGCTGAAACAGATAGTATGTGCAACGATTCTATAGAAAAACAACTTACCGTACACCCCCAAAACACGCTAGACATACAGGTAAATGCTGCCATACAATGCGAGCAAAATAACCTGTTTACTTTTACCAACAATAGCTGGCTACCCCTTGGCACAGCAACCTATAAATGGGATATTAGCACAGGCACATCTTTTATAGGTGATAACCTGCCGCCACAAAAATTTGGTTTGGCAGGGGGATATTTTGTGAAGGTTTTTTCTGAAACGGATAAAGGCTGTAAAGATACCACCCGACTGTTGCTAAAAGTATTGTTTAACCCATCGGTAGATTTTACGGTAAAAGATGTTTGCGAAAACGACTCTGCATTTTTTAAAAATACATCCACTTACTCAGGCGGCAATAGTGCCCAATGGTTTTGGGATTTTGGTGATGGAAATACAGCAACAAAAAAAGAACCCAAACATCAGTTTCCTGCGGCAGGTTACTACACTGTAACTCAAATAGGCATATCATCTGAAGGGTGCAGCGATACAATAGTACGCGATTCTGCAATTAGAATATTTCCTGCCCCAGAAGCCTATTTTAAAGTCGAATCAGAAAACAATATCAACAACGTAATAAACGTAGTATTTAGTAACCTCACTAAAAACGCTACCCGCTATTATTGGACTTTTGGTAACGGTGAGTTTAGTCCGGTTAAAGAAGCGGCTACTATGTATTACGATACAGGAAAGTATAAGGTGAGTTTATTTGCTGTAAATGATGATAACTGCACCGATTTTTACGACTCAATGCTTTACCTAGTCCCAACCATTGATATTAATGTTCCCAACGCCTTTACACCAAATAAAGACCCTTTAAACCCTGTTTTTAAAATTGAAGGCAGCTATTACTATAAAGATTTTGAATTACTTATTTTTAACCGTTGGGGCACACAAGTATTTAAAAGCAATGATGCCTCTATAGGCTGGAATGGAACATACTTGGGCGAGCTAGCACCCGAAGGGGTTTATACCTATGCCATACATATTATTGGCATCGACTCTAAAATATATGCTTATAAAGGTGCGTTGCATCTTATCCGCTAATTTTGTGCTACTCGTTAATTGTATATAGTTGTTTCTGCGCCCTTTGCAGCAGAAACAAATACGTATAATAAGCGGCAATAAAGGTTAAACTTTTGTAAACTTGTAGTATAATATTTTAAGGTAAATTTGAATTTGAGAAAAAAACATCTACTTTTTTTCACGTGTATTATTCTTTTTTTAACAATAGCATCGCACGCCTTTGGGCAGGTTAATGCTTTTGAAGGGAAGAGGTTTTGGTGCTCAGTTTTGAGGCCGATAAACTCTTTTGGCCCACAAGACAACATAATTGGGCTATGGTCTCGCACAAATGCAACTGTTACTATTAAAAACTCGGCCAAAGGGTATACTAATACGGTAAACCTTACTGCCAACGTAATAACCAATGTTACTATACCTGCTACGGCAAGTACACATGATAATGATGAGCAGGTTGACTCTTTTGGTGTTGAAATTACTGCTAATGCAAATATTTCGGTACAAATTAATTCAGCGCCAAACACTAGTAGTAGTGACGGGACTTATGTTTACCCTATAGAGCATCTTGGAACAGACTATTATGCTATGAGTTTTGCCTCAGCAGGAGTAGGTTTTAATCAAGGTAAATCATCAATAATAATAGTAGCTACCGAAAATAACACTGCCGTAGAGATAACCCCCTCAGTATTAACACAAGGAGGAAAACCCGCTGGCACCCCATATTTAATCGTATTACAAAAAGGGAATACCTACCGTGTTGAAGCAAATAACTCTGAAGATTTGACCGGTACACGTATACGGGTTACCAACGGATGTAAAAAAATAGCTGTTTTTAGTGGCTCCACCTGCTCGCAAGTACCTGAAACCTGTACCAATTGTAGTCATTTAGTAGAAATGATGCCCCACGTTGATACTTGGGGAAAAACATTTCTTGTAGCCCCATTAACTACTGTAGGTTTTTTTACAGCCAAATACACCTACCGCATATTATCCATCACCAATGGTACGCAAGTAAGCGTTAATGGCACATCAATAACCCTAAATAAAGGTCAAACCAATACAGTTAGTGGCAACTCATCAACCACAACCACGTTTATAGAGTCATCAAACCCCGTATTAGTTGCGCAATACATGGAAGGGTTTGGATGCCAAGGAGGGTCACTACCCCGTATGTCAATAATCACCCCAGCCGAGCAAAGAGTAAAAAATGCTATTATTTCAGGGCAAAACGGAGGTTCGTTTGGGGCAACTAACAGGCTTATTGTAATAACAAAAACCAACGCCCGCAATTTGGTACGTAAAGACAATATTCCTATCGGATCAGCCAATTTTTCAACATTTACAGGCTTTAGCGAATGGAGCTATGCCGATATAACAACCACACAAGGCCCTACTACTTTAACTAGTGATAGTGGTTTTATTGCTTACCTGTACAACGCTGCTTTTAATTTTGCCTACTTATACCCTGCCACCTCCAACTCTCGGATTTTAAAATACGATGTGGCCAGCAAACCTTTGGTTTGTGGCTCAACCTCAGTTACACTATACAATTCAGGCGATAGCAACCGTATATCACAAAGCCAATGGATTTTTGATGATAATACTACCCAAATGGGCAAGCAAATAACCAAAAACTTCGGCCAACACGGTATTTTCGCAGTCAAAAATATTGTAACCTATTTAGACAATTGCCCCTTTATAGACACGCTTAATACCTCTATACGCACCTATGCTTTGCCCAAAGCGGGTTTTAGCGTAAACAATGCCGCACAATGCTTTATTGGCAACGATTTTAGTTTTGCCGACACATCAAAATATTTAAACAATAGTAAAAGGCTTACTACATCGTGGTTGTTTAGTGATACAGGCGTTACTTTTAAAAACCAATTTAATATTAACCGCATATTTGGCACAGCAGGCGTAAAAACTGTGCAGCTTATAGCTACATCAAGCGATTTATGTGTAGATACTTTCACACGTGTAGTAACTGTAAACGCCAATGCAAAACCCGATTATCAAGTTACAAACCCTCAATGTTTTAAAAGCCATGCGTTTAATCCTGTTCAACTTAGTTCAGTAGCAGGCAGCACCATAGTAGGCTACGAATGGGATTTTGGTGACGGGGGTGTTAGCACCGCAGCCAGCCCCATAAAAACTTATGCAAAAGATACTACCTACGAGATTACACTAATAGCCAAAGCCGCCACAGGATGTAACGACACCATTAAACGTACATTTACCATATATCCCTCGCCCACAGCAGCGTTTACCACCAATAATGTATGCGTAACCGATACACTAAAAGCCACCAATTTATCAACCTTTGGCGGTGGTACACTTAGCTATTTATGGAAATTTGGCGATGGAAACTCAAGCACCACCACAAATGTTGTAAAAAACTATGCCGATACAGGAACATTTAATTTAGTATTAACAGCTACCACTACCAATGGTTGCCCCGATAGTATGGTGCAAAAAGTAAGCATACTACCCAGCCCTAAACCCGATTTTGTTTTTGCTAAAAACTGTACCCGCAATCCCTCAATCTTTACAAACAAAACATTTAACTACGGGCAAAACCCAACCCAATACACGTGGAATACAGGCGATAGCATTTATACAAGCAACAATGTAATACATAGCTACAAAAAAGAAGGGCAATATACTGTACGCCTTTATGCCAAATTGCCCAACGGCTGCGCCGATAGCACCCAAAAAACGCTATATATTAATCCTACTCCCTTGGTTGATTTCACTATAAACGACAGCCTGCAATGTTTTAGAGGTAATAATTTTGACTTTTTTAACAACACAGTACTTAGCGAAGGGAAAATTAAAGAGTTTACGTGGAAACTAAACGATACTTTTTGGACAAACACAACCTCCATCAACAAAAGCTTTAGCACTTTTGGCGCATCAACAATAAAACTGGTAGCAGTTACCGATAGCCTTTGTGCAGACTCATTGGTTAAGGTATTTGAGGTAGCCCCGCAAACCCAAATGGACTTGGTTTTGGGGCAAGATACCCAATGCTATAAAAACCACTCGTTTAGTTTGGTTAATAACTCAAGCGTGCCCGCCGGTACAGTAAAATACTTTTGGAAATACAGCAACGGCGATTTAGATACCGTAGCCAACCCCGGTGCAAAAACATTTACATCATCAGGCAAATACCAATTAACCCTTTTGGCCATTACCAATAAAGGTTGCAGAGACAGTGTTGTAAACAACCTTACATTATACCCATCGCCCGAGCTTGATTTTGAAGTGAACGATGTGTGTGGTACTGATTCAGCAAGATTTTTTAATCCTTCAAAAGTTTCGACAGGGAGGATTATTGATTGGTTTTGGGATTTGGGTGATGGCAATACATCAACCAACAAACACCCCATACACCACTACAATAACTTAGGCTTTTATAATGTGCAGCTTATTGGCATAACCGATTTGGGCTGCCCTGATACTTTATCGAAAGATAGTGCCCTTGAGGTAAAAAATGCACCTACATCATTTTTTAACACCCAGCTTATAAAACAGCAGGGCAATGAAACCACTTACGATTTTTACGAACTATCGCAAGGAGCCGATAACTTTTTCTGGAATTTTGACCGAGGTGAAACTAGCCGTCAAAACAGCCCCACTTTTGTTTTTAGAGATACGGGCACGTACAGAATAATTCTTACCGTATCAAACAACGAAGGGTGTTTTGACTCGCACGACACGGTAATAAACGTAGTGCCTGATATTGAAGTGTTTATACCCAATGCTTTTTCGCCCAATAAAGATATCCTAAACCCCACCTTTCGCATTGAAGGTTCTTATTTTTACCGTGAGTTTGAAATGCGAATTTTTGATCGTTGGGGACAACAATTATTTTACTCAAACGACCCTGAGCTTGGGTGGAATGGCTCGTACGACGGCAAACTTATGCCCGAAGGAATTTACATCTACAACATCCGTATGATGGGGACTGATACCAAAGTGCGTAACTATAAAGGTAGTTTGCATCTTTTCAGGTAATCTGTTTCACAGCAGTAGCGCACACCTGCGCAGCTAACAAATTAGCACTATCTTTGTTGCCAATAGTGAAGCAAGAATAATAAGGACGTAGCAATGGCAATAGTTTCGATAGATATAAACTCAGGTAAATTAAAAAAGAAAGATATAATTGTAGGGATAGATTTAGGTACTACTAATAGCCTAGTTGCCATAATTGATGAGCGAACCCAACAACCCATAGCACTTACAGGAAAAGAAGAAAACACCATAGTACCCTCTTTGGTGCATATTGATAGCAACGGAATGCCCATAGCAGGGCAAACAGCACACCCTTTTCTTATCAGCGAGCCAAAAAACACCGTTTATTCGGCCAAGCGGCTAATGGGCAAAGCCTATAAAGATTTAGCCCACCACAGCCAATATTTCAGTTATAAAATAGTTGACGATGATAGCGATAACCTAGTGAGGGTAATGCTTCGCGATAAATATTACACGCCCATAGAGTTATCATCTTACATACTAAAAGAATTAAAAAGTCGTGCAGAGCAATACACCGATAGCACGGTGAGCAAAGCGGTGATAACAGTACCCGCCTACTTTAACGATGCCCAACGCCAAGCCACCCGCGATGCCGGCAAGTTGGCAGGGCTTGACGTATTGCGCATTGTAAACGAACCAACAGCTGCAAGCCTTGCCTATGGCTTAGGTTTGGATAAAAACACGCAAAAAACAGTAGCTGTTTTTGATTTGGGTGGCGGTACGTTTGACATCTCTATATTAAACATAAACAACGGTTTGTACGAAGTATTGGCTACCAATGGAGACACTTACCTTGGTGGTGATGATTTTGACAGGGCAATTGTTGAGTTTTGGGCAAAAAAGTACAACCTTAACTCGCCTGCCGATAGTCAAGCATTGCGCCTAACTGCCGAAGAAGCAAAAAAACACCTTTCGCAGCACACGCACTATACAGGCAAATACAACAACACAACAATAGAGCTAAGCATTGCCGATTTTGAAGCCTGTATCGCTCCAATAGTTCAGCGCACTATTACCTGCTGCCAAAATGCGCTAAAAGATAGTGAGCTTGATTTAGAAGAAATAGAAGAAGTAGTTTTAGTGGGCGGTAGCACACGCACCCCTTTGGTGAAACAAAAAGTAGCCGCTTTTTTTAAACACGCACAAATACACGACAAACTTAACCCCGATGAAGTAGTAGCATTGGGTGCAGCCGTTGAGGCAGATATATTGGCCGGCAACCGTAAAGATATGGTGCTGCTGGATGTTACTCCCTTATCGTTGGGTATAGAAACACTGGGTGGGCTTATGGATGTTATAATTCCGCGCAATAGCAAAATACCCTCAAAAGTAGGTAAGCAATACACCACCTCGATTGACGGACAAGTAAACCTAAAAGTGAACGTATACCAAGGCGAGCGCGAATTGGTGGCAGAAAACCGTAAACTGGCTGAATTTGACCTAAAAGGTATACCCGCCATGCCGGCAGGTTTACCAAAAATACAGGTTAACTTTATGCTAAATGCTGATGGTATTTTGAAAGTTGATGCCGAAGAGTTACGCTCAGGCGTAAAGCAAGAAGTAGAAGTGAAACCTCAATACGGGCTTACTGATGAAGAGGTAGAGCGTATGCTGAAAGAATCGATTGAAAATGCAAAAGAAGATGTTGAAAAACGTATGGTGGTTGAGGCTCGTACAGAAGCTGAACAATTAATATACACCACCGAACGTTTTATAGATAAAAACCACTCTATACTTTCAGACAACGAGTTGCAAAATACATCGCTCTATATAAATGATTTGAAGAATACATTGGACGCTAACAATAAAGATGTAATTTTAAAAGCCATTGACGAACTAAACGATTATACCCGACCCTTTGCCGAAAGGGTAATGGATAAAGCCATTGCCGAAGCACTTAAAGGAAAAAAAATATAATATTACCACCACGATTGGTACCAAAACTAAAACATATAGCCCTATTTGCCCTTAGCATGTTGTTATGCACAACTGTTATGGCTCAAAAATACAATCAGGAGCTTGACGATTATGCACCCGATGCAAAGCGAAAAGACAAATTTGGAATACGTGTTGGTATGGGTATTACCCGCCTCAATTCACCTCAATTAGTAAACACAAAACTATCACGAGGCTACGAAGGCGCTTTTTATTATCGCGTAAATTTATTTAACGGTTTCCATCTAAACCCTGAATTAGGGGCGTCGATAAAAGGTGCAAACTTTACTAATGGAGATGTAAGCTATACCCAAATTTCATTATTCAATTTTGATTTAACCTTATTGGGTATCATTCAATTAGACAGAGATTTTAACCACAATTTAGTTATAGGTGGACAGGCATCACGCATAATGCGTTCATCAATGTTTATAGGCCCTGAGCAATCGCCTTCTTTTTTACAATTGCCCTTTAAAAAATGGGATTATTCCGCCGTTGTAGGCTACCAATTCAATACCCAATACGTAGGTTTTCAGTTAGCTTTAAAATATGGCTTACGCAATATTGCGGGTGATTTTTATAACTACAACAAAGCATCATCAAACAACAACGGGCAACAATTTATTGATATTAAGCCCAGCTTGCGCAACGTAAAAGAAATAAAAAACTTTAGCGTCGAATTATCCATGTACTTTTAGTTTGCCCCTCTTTCATGTCTTTCTTTTTTCGTGATAATAAACAAGGCGTGGTATTTGCGCTATACTTAGTGTACTAAATACAATTATCATATTGTATATTCGCTTTCGTATAATTTATGAACCAAAAATACATTTGTGTACACGGGCATTTCTACCAACCCCCACGCCAAAATGCTTGGTTAGAAGAAATAGAGCTGCAAGAATCGGCATGGCCTTTTCACGATTGGAACGAGCGTATTACCGACGAATGCTATGGCCCCAACGGCTTCTCGCGTATCCTAAACGAGGATATGCGTATAATAGATATTAGCAATAATTATTCAAAAATCAGCTTCAATTTTGGCCCTACCCTATTAAGTTGGTTAGAAAAAAAACGCCCAAAAGTATACCAACGCATTATTGAAGCCGACCGAGAAAGCACTAAACAGTTTGGCGGGCATGGCTCAGCAATGGCACAAGTGTACAACCACATAATAATGCCACTGGCTAACCGCCGAGATAAAGAAACACAAGTAATTTGGGGTATACGCGATTTTGAACATCATTTTAACCGTAAACCCGAAGGAATGTGGCTGGCCGAAACCGCCGTTGATACTGAAACATTGGAGGTATTGGCAGAAAACGGTATTAGCTTTACCATATTAGCTCCTCGCCAAGCAAAAGCCTATCGTAAAATCGGGGCTAAAGATTGGAAACAAGGTATTGATACGCGAGTGCCTTACATCTGCCAATTGCCCAGCGGCAAAAGCATAAACTTGTTTTTTTATGATGGTGAACGATCGCAAGATGTAGCCTTTAAAGGTTTACTGATTGACGGTAAAGAGTTTGCCAACCGCCTGCTTAGCGGTTTTGATAATAATAGCGGCAAACCGCAATTGGTGCATATAGGTACCGACGGTGAAAGCTATGGGCACCACCACCGCCACGGCGATATGGCATTGGCGTATTGTTTACGTTATATAGAAACAAACGATTTAGCTACACTAACTAATTACGGTCAGTTTTTAGCGTTGGCAAAACCCACCTACGAAGTACAAATAAACGAGAACAGCAGTTGGAGTTGCGAACATGGAGTAGAACGCTGGCGTAGCAACTGCGGCTGCAATGCCGGCCATGCAGGTTGGAATCAGCTTTGGCGCAAACCCTTACGCGAAGCACTAGACTGGCTGCGTGATGAATTAGCCGTTTTGTTTGAAGAACAAGTAGGCAAATACCATCCCAACCCTTGGCAACTCCGTAACGAGTATATTGAGTTGATGCTAAACCGTAGCGAAGATGGTATACACAGCTTTTTACAAAAAAATATTGAACAACCGCTTAGCGATACAGAAACCACAAAGCTGATACGCCTTTTGGATATGCAAAAGCACGCTTTGTATATGTATACCAGTTGTGCTTGGTTTTTTGATGAAATATCAGGAATAGAAACCGTACAGGTATTGCAATATGCCAACCGCGCCATACAATATGCCGAAAGTGAAAGTGAATTACTACTGCACAATCACTTTAAAATGCTACTGGCGGCTTGTCCCAGCAATGTGCCACAATTTGCCAATGGTGAAGCAGTGTATGAAAAATATGTTGAACCTGCCCGCCTAACGCTTACTACTGTGGGTATGCACTATGCCATTAATACCCTTTTTAGAGAAGATGCCGACCGTATAACAGTACTAAACTACCATTGCACCCAAGAGGTGTTTGAGAAATATACGGCAGGGGCACAAATACTGGCAGCGGGGCGCACATTAGTTCAATCAAAAGTTACCTTATCGCACAAGCATTTTAGTTTTGTGATATTGTATTTGGGCAACCACCATATCATTGGTCGTGCCTTTGATAATATGCCTATCGAAGAGTATGAAGAGTTGGTGGGGGAACTACGCTCAGCTTTTGAGGCAGGCAATTTAGCCTCAGTAATAGATATGCTGAAAGACTCGTACAAAGAGAAGAATTTTACTTTTTATGACTTATTTAAAGACGAGCAAATACGCATACTAAACGAAATAATGAGCAAAAACCTTGAGCTTGCTGAGGTTTTTGCACAACAGATATACGAGCGCACCTATAACCTGCTAAACGTAATGCAGGCAGCCAACCTACAAGCCCCACAAATGCTTGAAGGTAATTTGCTTTTGGTGCTTGAAAACGACCTTCAAAACCAATTTAAGCGCAATGGCAAACCGTTTAATTTGGTGAAATTGAAAGAAACTATTGCCCACTTAAAAAAATGGGAAGTAAAACTAGACACCCAACGCTATACTTACCTAAGCACCAAAAAACTAGCTGGTTTGGTAGAACAAGTACACCAAAGTAATTACAGTTTTGAGGTCTTGGATAATGTGTATCAAGGGTTAAAGTTACTGAGGGAAATAAATATTTATCCTGAAATGAACGAGCTACAAGATTTGGTTTTCCGCCTAATTACACTGCCCGAATTGTTTTACCCCGACGAGAAACAACAAAAAGAAATACTTGAAATAGCCTACTTTATAGATATTGACGTAAACAGCGTTTTCTCTTCGCTGTATAAAACCGTTTAAGCTGCGCATTAGTGCGAGCGGACGCTAGCTTATTTTTGGCACGAGTGAGACACTCGCGCCAGCAACTACCATTATTTGTGCAATGGCGTGGCTAGTAATTCTCAACTTGATTGAGAATCTGAGCGTAGGCAACTGTTTTAACCATTTCGCCCTTCGCTTACTCACTTATGTTTCGACTTCGCTCAACATGACAACCCACAAGGGGGGCAATACAACGCTAATTTTTTTGCTAAATAAAAAACCATCATACCTGCCGAAGCAAGATGATGGTTTTGATTGTATTGCTTAAAGGAAATCGGGGCTTATTGTGCCAAATTGATTACTGAGTTTTCTTCAAACGTTAGGTTATTAGGCACGTATTCATCGGCCGCCCAATCGTTCTCCCAAACTTCGCCATCAATAAGGTAACGGAACTGGTATTTTTTACCGACTTCTAAATCGATAATGGTTTTAAAAGTTCCGCTTTTTAGTTTGTCCATTGCGGTGGTTTTTTTACTCCAATTGTTAAAATCGCCCACCACATTTACTTTTTTTGCTTCTTTAGCATCTTCTGATGCTAAAGTAAGCGTTACCTTACATACAGGTTTTGATTTAAGGTATTGTTTTTTAATAGCCATTTCTGGTGTGTCTATCCTGCACAAATGTAAATTAAATAAATAAGTGTATAACATACACTAAGTAAATTTTACGTTAAATTACTGTATATCAAAACGATAATTTTATATCAGCTTGATAATTACCTCACTATCTGTATTTTCAAACTCTACAAAAGGTAAATCTTTAATGGTTTTGCTGCTGTCCATCTCCTTAAACCACGGGTCAAAATTGCTTATGGGTTCTACAAACCTATAATCCGTAGCACTTAGAGTTTGTGCTTGCCCATTAATAGAAGGTTTTAGTGCACCTGCCTCAAAGCAGTGCATATACAAGCGCACTGTTTTGTATTTAGAAGTAAGGCTACCTTCTTTTCCTTCTAAAGTAAAACTATGTTGGTGAGGGTTGTATACTAATACTCGCTTGTAGAAGTCCCCATTTTGATATTGATAGGTTTGCCCATCATCTTCGTAATACTCAAAACTGGTATCGTGTTGGCCGCAGTATAAATGTAACTCAAGCATATCAATAGTTTGGGCGGTGTGCTGCACGATGCTTTGCATGGGCAGTATAGCACCAGCTTTTACAAACACAGGCAGTTTGTCTTTGGTAAGCTCTATAATGGTTTCGCCTGTTTGCAAAACCTTTTCATCATTAAAAAAATCGTAAAACTCACCTTCGGGCAAATACACTTTGGTTAGCTGCTTATTAGGCACAACAGGACAAACTAACAAGCTATCGCCAAAGTAAAATTGGTTTTGATACTCGTAAGCAAATACTTTCCATTCATTATGATGATTAAGAGCAAGCGACCTAACAATTGGCATACCCGTTTGCGATGCCTGATAAAACAAGCTATACAAATAAGGCAGCATACGGTAACGAAGTGCAATATAGTTGCGGCTTATTTCTTCAGCTTCTTCACCAAAAGCCCAAGGCTCAGTATCACGACTGTTTATCATGGTATGCCCACGAAAGAAAGGGGTAAATGCCCCCAACTGCATCCAGCGGGTAAAAAGGTCGGGATTGGCCTCACCAATAAATCCACCCACATCAAACCCTGCGTAGGGTACACCGCTAAGCCCTAAGCCGCTTATCATACGTGCACCTAGTAGCAAATGTTCTTCAGTGCTCACATTATCACCTGTCCACAAAGCAGCATAGCGTTGTATACCTGCAAAGCCTGCACGGGTAAGCACAAAAGGACGTCTTCCATTTAGGTATTTTTTTGCGCCATCGTGCGTGGCGCGTGCCATTTGCATACCGTATACGTTGTGTGCTTGTTTATGGCTTGCCTTTAGTCCATCGTATTCAAACTCCACCAAATCGGGAACGTTTTTGCCCCAAACGGCAGGTTCGTTCATATCGTTCCAAAAACCTTCTAAGCCTTCGCCAACAAGGGGTTCAAATTTATCGCCCCACCATTTACGGGCTTTTTCATCGGTAAAATCAGGAAAATGGCACCAACCCGGCCATGCTTCGCCTCGATAAGTATCGCCATCAGGGTATTTAATAAAAATGCCTTCTTTCAGTCCATCTTCATATACACCGTATCCTTCTTCAATCTTTATACCGGGGTCAACAATCACCACCACTTTAAAACCCATATCGTTAAGCTCACTAATAAGCTGCTTTGGGTTTTCAAAACGTTGATTGTTCCATGTAAACACCTTATAATCTTGCATATAATGTATATCCAAATACAAAACATCGCAGGGTATATTCTTTTCTCTAAAGGTTCGGGCAAGATTTAGCACTTCCGCCGCAGGATAATAACTATACCGGCATTGCTGATAGCCCAACGACCACAAAGGCGGCATCTCAATTTTCCCCGTTTGGGAAGTATAGGCATTTATAACCCCCGCCATGTCAGGTGCGTGAAAGAAATAGTAATTTAATGCCCCGCTTTGTGCTCTAAAAAAACTGAAACGGTGGTTACTAGCTCCAAAGTTGAAATCTGTTTTGGTGCTGTTATCTAAAAAAATACCATAGCTGTGTCCGTGTGCTATACCAATATAAAAAGGTATCGAAGCATACAAAGGGTCGCTTTCGGCACCGTAAGCAAAAGCATCAGTATTCCAATTGGTTAGTTGGGTGTTAAACTTATCAAGGTTTCCTGCTTTTTCTCCCAATCCCAAAAAACGCTCTCCTTGTTGAAGGGTTTTGTAGCAGGTTACCTCCTCTCCCATCCATCCTATACCAAACGAGGGTTCATCCTCATTTATCAATATACCATCTTGTGTATAAAACCGCACACGCAAGGGAGCTTTGTAAATTTCTACTTTAAAATATCCTGTAAAAAAACTAAGTTTATTCTCAGTTTCCTCAAGTGTGATAACCTTTTTCTCAAAAGGTAATGTGGCATAGCTAAACTCAGCCCAATCTTCACCTTTTCTTACTGCTTGAACTTGGACGGTAAAAGGCGAGGCAAGGCAAATGCGTAGTGTTCCATTATCAGCTTCAACAAACAGGTATTGCCCATTT
>MDTD01062161.1_pt1 | contig 17226 bp, 18 predicted proteins | sample 811221 | NCBI WGS metagenome assembly MDTD01 (sample SAMN05326646, study PRJNA326480) | marine metagenome | isolation source: seawater | place: Pacific Ocean: South West | collected 2011 | reverse complement strand
TCCTCGCCGATGAGCCGACCGGCAACCTCGACCGCAAGACAGGTGAGGCGATCCTCGACTCGCTCGCGGCGCTCCGGGAGAAGCTCGCGCTCACCGTCGTGATGGTCACCCACGACCAGCATGTCGCGGACCGCGCCGATCGGGTCATCCGCCTCGCGGACGGCGTCGTCGCGCCGGAGGGCGTGCCCGGGGCAGAAAACGCCTCCCCCTGATCACGAAGAACAAGATGCGAACGGGGTGTCTCGGGCCCTCAGCCCCGGTACAGTCTGTCCGTTGGAGTTCCGCCGGGGTGCGCACACCGGCACTCGTTCCAAGAGGGCCGCACCGCGGCACAGGCGTGGGGTCTCGTTGACGCAGAGCATCCGGACAACCCGTGAGACTTCAGCAGGCGGTCCCGCGCAGGACGCCCGCGTTGTCGAGATGCCGTGGGGGCCCTCCGAATCGCGCGTCATCACGATGCGCGGCGCGTCCACCGCGATCGATGCCCGCGTCATCGAATGCGGAGAGGGTCCGGGCGTCGTCTTCCTGCACGGGCTCGTGGGACTCAACGACCACTGGCGCAAGGTCATCGGACGCATCCGGCACGGGGTGCGGAGCACGCTCTTCGAGCTGCCCCTGCTCGACCTGAAGGGCTCGGACTGCTCGGTCCAAGGCGTGACGGAGCTCACGATCGCCTTCCTCGAGGACCATGTCGCGACGCCCACGATCCTCGTGGGCAACTCGTTCGGGGGGCATGTGGCGCTCCGGATTGCGCACAAACGCCCCGACCTGGTGTGCGGGCTCGTCCTCGCGGGCTCGAGCGGGCTGTTCGAGCGGACGCTCGTGCGCGGTGCGCCGATCCGACCGCCCCGCGAGTGGGTCAAAGAGAAGATCGAAGAACTGTTCTACGACAAGTCCGCGCTCGACGAGAGCGACATCGACCGGGCGCACGAGGTGCTCAACACCAGGCAGGGCGCGCGCGCGATGGTCCGCCTGAGCCGGACCGCTCGACGCAATCACCTGGGCGATGTGCTGGGCGACATCCAGACCCCGACGCTCCTGATCTGGGGACGCGAAGATGTGGTGACCCCCCCATCCGCGGCGCAGGGGTTCCACGACCTCATGCCCAACACGGAACTGGTCTGGGTCGAGCGATGCGGGCACACCCCCATGCTCGAAGCGCCCCAGGTGTTTGCCGATGCGTTGCTCGGCTTTGCGGCCCGGGTATCGGGCGGGGCGCCCGGCGCCGAGAACGCGGGCTGAGGGCGATCGCGATGGGCTGGACGAGCGCCGTCGGCTGGGCACTGCGAGCGAAGATGGGGCGCCGCGCCCGCCTGCTCCGGAACGACGACCGCTGGGGCACATACACCGCCCGGATCCAGGCGAGCACGCTCCGCACGCTGCTCCGGCACGCGGCGGGAACCGAGGTGGGCCGCGAATCGGGCTTCGGAGACATCGCGGATCTCGAGCAGCCGGTCGAGGTTCTCGACGCGTATCGCGCCGCGGTCCCGATCGGGGACTGGTACACCGTCAAGGACCGCGTCGCGCGGATGCGCGAGGGCGCCGAGCCGGATGTGCTCTGGCCCGGGCTCGTCAAACGGTTCGCGCAGACCAGCGGCACCACCGCGGGGGACAAGTTCATCCCGGTGACCGACGAGATGATGCGTTCGAACTACCGGGCGAGCCTCGACATCTTCGCGAGTCTGATCAACCGGGGTGTCCCGCTGGGCCGCGTGACCGGGGGACGCTGCCTCTTCCTGGGCGGATCGAGCGATCTGAGAACGGATGCGAACGGGATCATCACCGCGGACCTCTCGGGGCTGGTCACCCCCCTGATCCGCTGGCCGATCAGCGCCGTGTATTCGCCCGGGCCCGAGATCGCGTTGATCAGCGACTGGCCCAAAAAGATCGAGGCGATGGCGACGCTCACCAAGGATCAGGACATCCGCATGATCAGCGGGATGCCCAGTTGGGCGTCGGTCCTCATGGAGCGGGTGCTCGAAATCACCGGGAAGCCCACCATCCGCGAGGTCTGGCCCAACCTTGAGGTCTTCGTGCACGGGGGCGTCCGGTACGGCCCCTTCAAGCCCCGCATCGGTTCGCTGGTCACGGGAGCGCCGGACGGGGATATTCCCGTCCGGCACGAGCTCTATCCCGCGAGCGAGGGATTTATCGCGATGCAGGACCGCTCGGACGACCCGGGTATGCGCCTGCTGGTGGACATCGACAATTTCTATGAATTCGTGCCGCTCGAATCGGTCGGCGAAGACGGACGCATCCCGGGAGATGCGAGGGCGTATACGGCGTCGGAGGCCCAGCCCGGTGTGCGGTATGTGGTGGTGATCACCTCTTGTGCCGGGCTCTGGCGCTACACCATCGGTGATGTCGTCGAGTTCGACGATGTCCCGGGGGACCTGACGGGCAATGGAGGAACGGGCCCGGCTCGTCTCCGGATCGTGGGACGGCACCGTCACTTCATCAACGCGTTCGGCGAGAACCTGATCGTCGAGCACATCGAACGCGCCGTCGAGGCCGCGACGCGTGCCACCGGCTTGGCGATCGGCGAGTTCACCGCGGCGCCGGTCTACCCGGAGACGGGCCGCTCGGCGGGTCTCGAGCTGGTGATCGAAGCGGACAGGACCAGCAGCGATCTGGTGGCACGGTTCGGTGCCGCCTTTGACGAGTCGCTGAAGAGCCAGAATGTGGACTACACGACCAAGCGGGGCGAGGACCTCGGGATGGCGCCCCCCACGATCACCCCCGTTCCGCTGGGGTCGTTTCATGCCTGGATGGCTGCGAACGGCAAGCTGGGCGGGCAGCACAAGTGCCCCCGCTGCGCGAATCACCGCGAGTATGTCGAGGGCATCTCACAGCTTCTGGAAACAACCTCCTGAGGACAACCACGGATTCCGCCCACGCCGGGCACGATCTCAACGGTGTGGCAATCTCGCCCCGGATCTGCTATATCTATTTGTTCCGCAATACTTTTTGTTGATCGAGGAGTGCGTATGTCTGAACAACAACCGGCGGACGGCGCGGCGGTTCGCGACGCGTCGGTCGCGATCCTGCAGCAACTGGGCGAGACTCTCGGGCTCGTCGATGACCAGCAGTACACCACCCCGGGCCCGAGCGGCGCGACGATCGGCGCCCATGTCCGCCACACGCTCGATCACTACCGCAAACTCGCGGATGGGTACCGCGGCTCGACGACCGTCGCGTACGACCGCCGTGACAGGGGCGGGAGTGTCGAGACCCAGCGGAGCGCCGCGATCGAGGAGACTCGGGCACTTGCCGGGATGTTCGCGAGCCTCGACGAGACGCAGATGTCGTTCCCGGTTCGCGTCCGCGCGATGGTCAGCGGGGATGGGCTCGAAGCGGAAATGGACTCGACGCTGGTCCGCGAACTCTGGTTCGCGAGCCACCATGCGATCCACCATGCCGCGATCCTGAAGCCCATCTTCGAAGCCGTGGGCGTCGAGTTGCCTGCCGAGTTCGGGCGAGCGCCCTCGACGGTGAACCACGAACAACCGACGGGCTGACTTCGCTGTGTGCACGCTGAGTTTCATCTCGATCCGGGGCGGCGGCGTCCGCCTCGTGCACAGCCGCGACGAGCAGCGGACGCGGAGCGCGGGGCACCCACCGAGCGTCAAGGCTGCGGGCGGCTACCGGCTCGTGGCGCCGCGTGACCCGGACGCCGGGGGCACCTGGGTCGCCGGTCGTGACGACGGCGTGATCCTCGCGGTGATGAACCGCAATCCGGAGCCTCCACCGGTGCTTGATCGGGGTTCGCTCCTCAGCCGAGGGCTGATCGTCGAGTCGCTGTCGGAGACCGAGCCCGACGCCCTGCCCGATGCGCTGCGCTCCATCCGGGGGTCGCGCTACGCGCCGTTCAGGGCCTTTGCGGTGGTCCCGGGACGGGAGGGCCCTGTCGTCTGGGCGGCGGAATGGGACCGGTCCGACCCGACGCCCGATGCCCGCCCGCGGGTCACGCGTCACGCAACCCCCGTCTGTTGGGCGAGTTCCGGGCTCGGGGACTCCGTGGTCGCCGATCGGCTGCCGCTCTTCGACGAAATGGTCGCTGCCGCTCCCTCTCAGGAGTCGCAGGACGCCTATCACCGGCACGCGTGGTCGGGGCGGGGCGAGGCGAGCGTGTGGATGAGCCGGAAGGACGCGCGGACGGTGAGCATCACGACCGTTGAGGCGTTCCCTCCAGAGTTATCCGGGCGCGACGAAGACGATATCGCGGTCCGGATGGTGCACCTCCCGGTCCACGCGGGTGAGTCGCCCGACGCGCCGATGACGGGCGGCGAGGTGTCGATCGAGACACTGAAGGCACGAAATCTGGCGTCCCGGGGCGGATGACGCCGCTACAGTTGGCACCCATGGACTTCATCACTGATTTCATCGAGCAGAATGTGTCCGCCCAGCTCTTCGTGAGCGTGCATGTGCTGCTGATCATGCTGCATGTGATCCTGCTCTCGGTCGCCTATCTGGTGATGGCGGAGCGGAAATTCTCGGCGTACATCCAGGACCGCCTCGGACCCAACCGGGTCGGGTTCGACTTCGGGCTCCCCTTCCTGAAGTTCCTGAGCACCAAGGGCGCCCTCAAGGGATGCCTCGGGCTCGGGCAGCCCCTCGCCGACGGGATCAAGTTCCTCCTCAAGGAGGACTACACGCCGGGCCGCGTGGACAAGGTGCTCTTTACCCTTGCGCCCGTCTTTATCATCATCCCGGCGCTCATCGGCTTCGCGGTGATCCCGTGGGGCGGCTTCTGGGATCTGGGCGACATCCCCACCCCCCTCGGCACGATCGAGGGCGGACGCGTGCTCGTTGCGGGCGCCGATGTCAACATCGGCATCGTCTACCTGCTCGCGGTCGCGTCGCTGGGCGTCTACGGCGTCACGCTGGGCGGCTGGGCCTCCAACAGCAAGTATTCGTTTCTGGGCGGCCTGCGCGCGACCGCCCAGATGATCTCCTACGAGATCCCGCTGGGCCTCAGCCTGATGGCGGCGCTTCTGATCATCGGGTCCGTGATCCCGACACGCATCATCGATTACCAAGTCGAGCACGGCTGGCTCGTGCTCGCCCAGCCCCTCGCGGCGGTGCTGTTCTTCATCGCGATCCTCGCGGAGGCGAACCGCGCCCCGTTCGATAACGCGGAGGCGGAGCAGGAACTTGTCGGCGGGTACCACACCGAGTATTCGTCCATGCGGTTCGCGCTCTACTTCCTCGCCGAATACGCCCACATGGTGACCAGCGCGTCGTTTCTCGTGCTGCTCTTCTTCGGGGGCTACCACCTCCCGCTCGGGTTCCTGGGCGAGGATCATCTTCTGAGCCCCACCGCGACCGGGTTCCTCGCGGTTCTCGCGAAGACTGGCGTGTTCTTCGGCAAGGTCCTGTTCGTGAACTTCGTGCAGATCGTCATCCGATGGACCGTCCCCCGCATCCGGTACGACCAAGTCATGATGCTGGGTTGGCAGAGCCTGATCCCCATCAGCCTCGCGGTCGTCGTGATGACAAGCATCATGGTTTACTTCGGGATGACCCCTGCCGACACCGCGACCTGGGGCCTCCCGACCGCGTTCACCTGGTTCCCGATGTTCGCCGCGAACATGGTCCTGCTGGTCGGCGTGATGCTCTTCCAGACCACGCTGCCCCGCTCGACGATCAACCGGCAGATCCGGATGTACGGCTCTCGGTTCCACCCGGTCGAGGGTGAAATGGTCAACACCGCCCCCACCGACCCGGTCGCGCTCGAGGATCGCCCGGTCCAAGGGACCGCGCCGGTTGCGGGCTGATCTCCGACTGGAGCGACCGGGACCCGTTCGCAACCCGATCATCGCTGCATGGAGACCACGAACACGACGCGTAAATCGTGCGTCGGTCGTGGAAACGCCCTCCGCTGCCGACCTACCATCCGGGCCCCGCGTGCTTCGTCGGGGCCTTTGACGACCACCGAACCCACGCCGAGACGCTCGGAGCCCGTGCCATGAACCAGCAAGAAGTCCTCGCCGCCATCAACGCCGACGCGATCAAGACCGATCTGCCGCGTTTCGACATCGGCGACACCCTCAATGTCCACCAGCGGATCGTGGAGGGCGACAAGGAACGCATCCAGGTCTATTCGGGCGTGCTCATCAGCCGCAAGGGCGGGGGCATGAACGAGATGATCACCGTCCGGCGCATCGTTGACAACATCGGCGTTGAGCGGACCTGGCCCCTCAACAGCCCCCTGATCGCGAAGATCGAGGTCGTGCGCCGGGGTGATGCTCGCCGCAGCAAGCTCTACTACCTGCGCGACCGGGTGGGCAAGAGCCGCCGCCTCCGCGATCGCCGCCGCGGCATGAAGCATGTCGAGGGTCAGCCGACCGTCCAGCGGTGAGCGGCATCGCCAACCCGATTCGTACCAAAGCCCCGCCTGTGCGGGGTTTTTCTTTGTGCTCGAGTTCCCGCGAGCACGGCGTCCCGGGTTGCCGGGACCGTTGCAATCTCAGCGCGATCTGAACACCGAATCACGCCGGACGCACCTCACCATCGGTACGCTGCCCCGATGGAACCGATTGTCTCCGCAACGCTCGCGACCCAGCACTACCACACCACCTGCGTCGTCGGCACCGACGGCCGGCACGAGTTCGTCTGCGACGAGCCGACCGACTTGGGCGGACAGGATCTGGGCCCGACCCCCGTCGAGGTCTTCTGCGGCTCCATCGCGGCGTGCAAGGCGATGACCGCCCGCATGTACGCGGACCGCAAGGAATGGCCCGTCGAGTCGATCTCGTGCACGGTTCGGCACAGGCTCCGCGTGCAGGAAGGCAGCGACCGACCGACCAAGGTCCCCCACCTTGACATCACGATTCAGTTCACCGGTGATCTCGACGACGAGCAGCGCGCCCGCCTGAAGGAGATCGCCGAGCGTTGCCCCGTGCAGCGGATGATCGAGGGCGAGTGCATCATCTCGACCACGCTGGACTGATCGCGGAAGGAGTCGAACGCGATGAAGAAGCCCCGCTTGTTGTTCGTGCTGGGTATGTGCTGCGGAACGGGCATCGCGTCCGTCCCACCCTCATCAACCTCCATACCCAGCACGATCCCGGTTCTTGAGCGTTTTCTAGACGGCGAATTGGAGAAGGCTCCACTACGGTTCGGGGCGATCGCCTCCGCCTTCCGCCTCGCCGTCCGCCCCGACGGCAAGCCCCTCATCATCGCCCACCGCGGCGCGTCCGGCTACCTCCCCGAGCACACCCTCGCCGCCTACGCCGCCGCGTACTTCATGGGCGCGGATGTGATCGAGCCCGATGTCGTGCTCACGAAGGACGGCGTTCCCATCTGCTCCCATGACATCACACTCGACGAGACGACCGATATCGCCCAGAGATTTCCCGGGCGCGCCCGCGACGACGGCAAGCACTACGCGATCGACTTCACGCTCGCGGAAATCAAGACACTCGAAAAACTCGGGCGTGAGAGCCGCGTCCGGATGCGCGGGCACACGATTCCGACGCTCGGCGAGATGATCGGGTTGGTGCAGAATCTGAACGAGCGCACGGGGCGGACGGTTGGGATCATCCCGGAGCCGAAGAAGCCGGAGTTTCATCGCGGTGAAGATCGGGAGATCGAGCGGGTGCTCGTCGAGACGCTCGCGTCGCACGGATACACGGACCGGGACGACCCGTGCGTCATCCAGTGCTTCGATCTCGACTCGCTCTGGATGATGCGTGATGAACTGGGGTGCGATCTGACGCTCGCGTTCGTCTTTGGCGAACAACCCAGCCGCGAGACGCTCGACCGCGCCGCCGAATTCTGCGACGCGTTCGGGCCGAAATATACGATGCTGATCGAATCGCCGGCGCTGATGGAAGCGTTCTTACCCGGTGGCGACTTCGAGCGATTCGGGCTCTATCCCTGGACTTTCGGAGACGACCCCGAGCCCGCTCACGAAGCCTTCCGGCTCGGCGTTGCGGGAATCTTCATCGACTACACCGATGTCGGCGTCGCCGCGAGAGACCGGGCGATGAGCAGACTTGCCACCCCTGACGCTCCAGCGACCGAGCCCGTCACACCCGGCAGCGGCCGTCCTCGCACGCGCCCTTCCGCCCCGTAAGCCGGAGTCGGTACTTGGCGAAGAAGCGATACGCGGCGTCGAACACGGGTCTCAGGATCGGCCACCCAGTTGGCGCCCACAGCCAGCCCCAGCCCACCGCCGCGTATGCCCGGCGGAACACCTCCATGCCGGTGACGAGGTCGCCGGACTCGGTGACGCCGTGGATCTCGCCCATGACATCCTCGAAGGACTTCCCGTACCGGGCGGGATCGAAGTCCGGCGCGGTGATGTCGACGAGCTCGAGGCGTCCCCTGCCCCTGTCGAGTTTCTCGAGCAGGCGTGCCTCGTGCCGGCAAAGCGGGCATTCACCATCGATCAGGATGGTGAACTCGGGCGTGTCCAGACGCTCGCCTGCTTGACCTGAATGCCGGAGGGTGTGAGCCATCTGTATTTCTTCGACTGTTCGGGTCGGGGCGATGCACGCTTCCCGGGGCAAACGCGGGCCGACGCCCGGTCGTGATAGACTGCGGGAGCGGTGAAAGTCGGCCGGTTCTCGGTCCGACACGCGGCGCGAAGGGCTGGGAAAGGACAAGGCGATGTCGATGCACTTCTCGTTCAACGACGGACGGGCGCCGCGTTCCGGAGACGGCGCCCCCCGGGGCGACCGCCCGGACAGCGAGCGAGCCTTCAGGATCTTGGTGATCGCCGATTTTTCGGGACGAGAGAGCCGGGGCGTGCTCGACCCGCTCACGGACCGGAAGCCCGTGCGTGTGGACCTGGACCGCCTTGATGACCTCCCGGGAGAATTGGGCGCTCGCGTCCGGCTGCCCCAGCGAGGGGGCGTCGAGATCGGCTTGTCCTGCATCGACGACCTTCACCCCGACGAGATCTACGATGCGTGCGAGGTGTTCGCGGCGCTCCGCGACCTGAGGAAGCAGGCCCGGGATCCGGACGCGTTCCGCGCGGTCTCGGAAAAGGTTCGAGCGTGGGCGGCCGGGCCCGCCCGCCCCGCGTCGGAGATCGAGACGAAGCCCAGCACCGTGGCAACCCCCGAATCCGAGTTCGCGAGCCTTCTCGCGGGGAGTGTGGGAAAACAACCGTCCCGAGCCGTTTCGTCGATCGAGACGCTTCTCAAGCAGATTGTCGGGCCCCACATCGTGCCGGATCGAGATCCCGAACAGACCGAACTGATCGAGGTGATCGAGAAGTCGATCGCCGACGAGATGCGTTCGATCCTCCGTGACCCGGACTGGCGACGAACCGAATCGGCGTGGCGCAGCCTGCACATGCTCGTCACCGGGCTTGAACTGGACGAGACGCTTGAGTTGTTCGCCCTCGACGCGTCCAACGCGGAGCTCGCCACGCACGGCTCCGAACTCGAGCAGGTCTTGGTGACGACACCCTCGCAGACCGCCGGAGGCGTACCCTGGGCATTGGTGCTCCATCTCGAGCAGCACGACGCGGACACGCTCGACGCGCTCGCCCCGCTTGCCACGCTGGCGCACCGGGCGGGCGCGGTGCTCGCCTCGGGGGTCACCGGGCACACCGTCGGCACGGGGGAGCTGGTCGGCACGCCCGACCCCGCGGACTGGGGTGAGCCCGCCGACGCGTACGCGTCGATCGCCGCGTCTCCCGCGGGCGATTGCCTCTGCCTGACCTGTCCGGGCGTGCTGCTCCGCATGCCCTACGGTCCTCGCATGGACGAGATCGACCGGTTCGAGTTCTCGGAACTCCGAGGCGATCCGTCTCCGCACGACCTGCTCTGGGCTTCGGGCGCCGTCGCTGTCGGGCTCATGCTCGGGAACGCGTTCACCGCGGTGGGCTGGCAGGCCGAACCCGTGGGCGGCGGCACGCTGGGTGACCTCCCGGTGGTTGCGACGGATGACGGCGATTCGATGTTCCCGTGCGCCCAGGCGTGGCTCAGCGACCGAGCCGGCGCGGCGTTGCAATCCCGCGGCGTGACCCCCCTGCTCTCCGTCCAGCACACGGGCGCGGTGCAGGTCGCGGGGTTGCGGGCGATCAGCGGTGCGCCGCTCGCGTGTCGGTGGGGCTGAACGGTCGGGACCGGTTCACCAGATGCTGCGAGAGGCCAACGGCGCCGCCCAGCGCCCGATGATCACCGCGATCCCCGACTTCAGCAGCATCGCGGGGATGAAGACGACGAATCCTCCGTAGAACGCCCTGCCCAGCGTGATCGCTTCCCCGTCGAATCGCCGAACCAAGTAGAGCCATGGGACGCCGATCGCGAAGATCACCGCGTGCCCGGCGAGGACCGCGAGGATCATCGCGCCCCATCCGCGGACCGAGCCGTCGGATCGACGGACGATCCGCGCGATGACCGGTTGGCACACAACGAACCCAAGCAGGTACCCACCGGTCTGCCCGAAGATGGTCACGACTCCCGCGCTGCCCTCCGAAAAGAGCGGCACACCCAATGCCCCGACAAGCAGATAGCCGACCATCGAAAGCATGCCCCAGCGGGGTCCGATGCTGAGCGCACAGAGCAGCACCCACAGCGTCTGGAGCGTGAGGGGCACGCCGAACGGGGGGAGCGGGATCGCGAGCCAAGGCCAGATCTGGGTCTGGCAGGTGAGTCCCATCAGAAATGGAAACAGCACGATCCCGAGCGCGCGGATGATCCCGACCTCGCCCGCACGATCGCTGTCTCGTGCCGCGCCGTCGGCTTGTGAGCCGTCCAACACCCGTTCACGAACGGACGCGTGTGTCAGTCGCAGGCGAGCGCATTCGAGCATCGGAATAGTGTCCGCTTGCCGACGCCCGGCGTCAATCGATCGGGTTCTGCAGATCAGGCGACCAGAGGAGGGGGCGGTGGGACCTGCGTCCGATTCCCGCAGATATCGATGTGCCCGAGCGGGTTGCTGGGCACCGCGAACGGACCTCCCCGGACAACCGCACCGGGTTCGATGCGCAGGGACGGCGCCCAGACGGCACCGCTGAAGACGGCCCGCGGGCCGATCGTCACGGGACCGCCGCTCGCGAGAACACCCGAGAATCGCCCCATGACATCAGCACCGAGGCTCCCGACCGCGAGCGTGCAGGTGACCTCGGCTTTGCGCCCGATGAGCAGGCGACCACAGGTGAGCAGCACGCCTCCCCAGTGGTGCCCCTTGACGCGCAGGTCCGGGATGTCCAGGTTCTTTCCGCAGTGCTCGCACCGCGCCGTCAACGCCCGCGCCGCGATGTTCGAGCCGCTGCCGCAGTGATAGCAGCGCACCGCGGCCTGCTCGATCCCGAGATCGCTGAAGGCGAGACCCCGACGCTGCCCGCGTTGGGTGAGCATGCCGTGTTCCGCTCGCTCGCTCAGGCAGCGCCCGCGTTCGCGGCGCGGTTCGCCTCGGCGAGGCTCTCACGGACGGCCTGCTCGTCGCTGTCCTTGTTTTTCCAAGGTGGCTTGAAGTCCACGGGCGTCGCGACGCCCGTGGACGCTGCGGGTGTCGAAGCCGCGGGCTTGGAAGAATTCGCGGTCGTTTGAGCCCCGAGATCGGCGTTCCCGCCCACGCGGCAGTGCCCGACGAAGCTCGCGCCCTCTTCCACGAGGAGGGTCTTGGCGGTGATGTCACCCGTGAGCTGGGCATGCTCGCTCAGGCGGCACCGGTTCCGCGCGATGATGTTCCCGTTGGTCTTGCCATCGATCACGATGTTCTCGGCGTCGATCTCGGCGCTGCAGTCCGCGGACTCGGCGATGTGCACCTCACCCTTCGAGCGGATCTTGCCCTCGAAGACGCCGAGAATGCGGGCGCCCTGGTCGAAGTCGACCTCGCCTCGGATCGTGGTTCCGCAGCCGATGACGGTCATCTCGTTGCTCAGTCCGTTGTCGTTCGCCACCTCGAACTCCTTGATCGTCGTGAACTAGCCGGGCACGCCGGGCGGAGCCTCGGCGGCGGGTGCGCGACAGGGGCACTCTCCCCGCGTCTCTCGCGTGGAGAACAACATCGACACCCGGTCGCTCGCCGGTCCAGTTTTCGAGGGGCACCACGGGGCGATGGTCCGGGGCCCCGCGACGCCGATTCCGGATCGACTAGACTCGGCCCAGATGATCCCGACGCTTTTCATCGATTTCCCGGTGCTGCTCGCCGAGGCTGCCGCCCCGATTTCCGGGGGGGAGAGCCTGTTCACGATGGCGAGCCTGATCGCCCTCGTCACCCTGACGAGCCTCGAGATCGTGCTCGGGATCGACAATGTCGTGTTCATCGCGATCCTCGCCGACAGCCTGCCCGAGTCGCAACGCAAGGCCGCGAGACGGATCGGATTGCTGCTGGCGATGGTGTCGCGGATCGCGCTCCTGTTCGCGATCGCATGGCTGATGGGCCTGACACGCCCGCTCATCGAACTCCCGTTGCTGAGCGAACCCCATCCGCCCGCCGACGCCGAAGCCCCGCTCCCGCTCGCCCTCTCGGGGAGGGACCTGATCCTCCTCGCCGGTGGGTTGTTTCTCGTCGCGAAGGCGGTCTGGGAGATCCGCCACCAGATCGAGCACACCGGCGGCGTCGCGAAGAAATCGGGCAAGGGCGCGACCTTCGGAGGCGTGGTCACCCAGATCGTCCTGATCGACATGGTCTTCAGCCTCGACAGCGTCATCACCGCGGTCGGCATGACGAGCAAGATCCCCGTGATGATCGCGGCGGTCATCATCGCGGTGGCGGTCATGATGCTCGCGGCCGAAGCGATCAGCGGCTTTATCAGAAGACACCCAACCCTGAAGGTGCTCGCGCTCGCGTTCCTAGTGCTGATCGGCGTGCTGCTGATCGCCGACGCGTTCCACCAGCACATCGACCGCGGCTATGTTTACTTCGCGATGGCATTCGCGCTCATCGTCGATCTGATCCAGTTGAAAGTGGAGAAACCGAAGCAACGCGCTGGACCCGATTCCATCGAGACCGCCGCGCTGAAGAAGGAGGACTCATGAACGCCCGCACACTCGCGCTCATCGGAACAGCCGCAGGGTTCCTCGCGGTCGCCGCATGCGAACAGAGCAGCAGCCCCGACCGAGTCTCCGCTCCGACCGGAGGCCCGCAAAGCGAATCGGAGCAGGCGCCCGCGGAAGCCCCGACAGTGGGCGATACGAGCGAGGCCGCGGAGTCGGCGTCCGCCCAGGCGGGCGACATGTGGAGCGGGGAACGGGTCTACGCGGGGAATGTGTCGTTCGGGGTGCCCGAGGGCTGGGTCGTCCGTCCGCCCTCGAACCAGATGCGGGCCGCGGAGGTCGCGGCGCCGGGTGACGGGGGCGGCACCGGACCGGTCGCGGCATTCTCACTCGCTGGAGGCGGCGCCGAAGCGAACATCCAGCGCTGGATCGGGCAGTTCACCGAACCCGATGCGCTCCGGTCGCGGGAGACCCGTGACCTCGCGGGCCGGACCGTGCACATCGTGGAAATGGCCGGGAGCTATCGCGGCATGGGCGGGACCGCCGAGCCCGGGACGGCGATGCTCGCGGCGATCGTGGAGCAGCCCGGACAGCCCAGCGTCTTCGTCAAGATGACCGGCCCGGAAGCGGAGGTGGCCGCCGCTCGCGACGGCTGGATCGCGATGATCGAGAGCCTGTCGAGCCCCTAAACGGGGTCACGGCACAGATCGCCCCCCGGATTCACGCGTTGCATTCAGGCCGCCAGCCCGGGTCTCGGGGCCGGATGGCCGTTATTGATACTGAGTCTCAGTTGCACTATCATCGATGAAGCGGAACCGGGATGTGGCCCGGCCTCTCTCCGAGCGTATGACAACAATTTCCTCACAGCCTGATGCCCATTTCCCGCTGACGCAGTTGAAGCGGGGTGAGCGTGCCCAGATCGACGGGTGCAGCCTGGATGGCGCGTGCGCCGCGATGATCGAATCGATGGGCCTCGACCGCGACGCGGTCGTCTCGGTCGCACGCATCGGTGACCCCTGTGTTGTGCTCGTGCATCATCGCTGCGGCGGGTCCTGTCGCATCGGCCTCCGGAAAGACCTTGCCAGCCGAATCGCGGTGCGCCCAGCCGTTGACGGCTGAACCTCGGTGAGCGTGCCGTGACCAGCCCCTCAACGGATGCCAGTCCCGAAAACGACTCCGTGATCGCGGCGGCGTCGGCGCGGAATCGCCGCATCGTGCTGCTGGGCAATCCCAATGTCGGCAAATCGACACTCTTCGGCCGCCTCGCTGGTGCGCGCGTCCACACCTCGAACTTCCCGGGGACGACGCAAACCGCGACCCACTCACGGGTCGGCACGACGGAGTTCATCGACCTCCCCGGGATCTACCGCCTCGAAGCCTCGCTGGACGAACTCTCCAGTGAAAGTGCGGTCTGCCGAGCGGCGCTGGCGGGGCGCCTCCCGGGCTCCGACGAGCGCGCGCAGCCGGACGCCGCGATCGTCGTCCTCGATGCCGCGAATCTCTCTCGCAATCTACGCCTCGCGGGCGAGGTCATCCGGATCGGTCTGCCAACTGTCCTGGTCGTGAACCGGATCGATCAAGCGGAGCGGCGCGGGATCGAGGTCGACGCCGAGGCGCTCCGCGACCGAACCGGGTGCCCGGTGGTGCTCAGCAACGGCCTGACCGGCGAGGGCGTCGAACGCATCATGCTCGAAGCGACCGGCGTTCGAGAGCCGGGCGCGCCGCTGCACGACCGTCCACTCCGCGTGTGGGCGGAGGAGACAGCACAATCGTGCGTCCGCCGCAGCGGCAACCGGGCAGACGCCGAGCGGCTCACCGATCGCCTCGACGATTTTTTCCTCCACCCCATTCTCGGCTCGATCGCGTTCATGATCTCAATGACCGTGCTGTTCTGGGTGGTCTTCAAGATCGCGGCGTACCCGATGGACTGGATCGATTGGGCGTTTGCTGTTCTCGCGGAGTCCGTCCGCGGCGTGCTGCCCCCCGGCGCGATCCGCTCCCTGCTCGTGGATGGCGTGATCGGGGGGATCGGCGCGACGGTCGTGTTCCTCCCCCAGATCTGCCTGATGTTCTTCCTCATCACGCTTCTTGAGCACTCCGGCTATCTGCCCCGAGCGGCCCTGCTGATCGATCGCTTGCTCCGCCCGTTCGGCCTCCCGGGCCAGGCGTTTGTCCCCCTGCTCTCCTCGCACGCGTGCGCGATCCCCGGGATCATCGCGTGCCGAGGCATCCCCGACCGCCGGGAACGGCTCGCGACGATCCTCGTGGCGCCGTTCATGTCCTGCACCGCGCGGATCCCGGTGTATGTGCTGCTGACCTCGCTCCTCTTCGCGGATCGCCCGGCGCTCGCGGCCGTCGCGTTCACGGGGTGTTATCTGCTCGGCGCGGCCACGGCGCTCGGGACGGCGTTTCTGTTCCGGACCACCTTCCTCCGCGGCTCATCCCGAACGATGGCGATGGAACTGCCCGGGTATCGGAGACCGAGCCTGCGGATCGCGCTCGCCGCGACCCGCGACCGAGCCTGGATGTTCATTCGGAAGGCCGGGACGGTGATCCTCGCGATGGTGCTCGCGCTGTGGTGGCTGGGAAGCTACCCGATCGCCCCGCCGAGCGCGGCCGCTGAGGACATGCGCCTCCGAGCGCAGGAGATGAGCAACCCGGCGCAGGCCTCGGCCCTGCTGGAGCGGGCGGATCGGATCGACGCCCGCCACGCGACCTCCGAGACATTCATGGGCATGGCGGGACGCGCCGCGGCGCCTATCTTCCGTCCTCTCGGCTACGACTGGCAACTCACCGTTGGCGTCCTGTCCAGTTTCGCCGCGCGGGAGGTGTTCGTCTCCACGATGGCGGTCGTGACCGCATCGGGCGAGGAAGATGCCGCGGAGACCGAGACGGGCCTGAAACGCCTCGCGACCGCGACCCGCGACGATGGTCAGACGCCCCTCTTCACGCGACCGACCTCCTGGTCGCTGCTGGTGTTCTATGTGCTCGCGATGCAGTGCCTGCCCACCCTCGCCGTCACCGCCCGCGAGACAGGGGGATGGCGGTGGGCGCTCCTCCAACTCAGCTACATGACCGCCCTTGCCTATCTGGGTGGAATGCTCGCGTTCGCGCTGACTGGGGGCTGGGCATGATCGCACAGACGACCGGCATCCCGCTCGGTGACCCGCAGTTCTGGGTGGTGACGGGCGTCGTCGCCGCGGTTCTGGCGTTCGCCGGATGGCGAGCCTACCGGGGCTCGAGGCGGAAGAAATCGACCCGCGTGCGGATCACGGTTGAACGCAACGAGGCCGCGAAGAGAGGCGACTGATTCGAGTCGTTCACTGCTGCTCGGGTGACCGCTTCCGCTTTGTGCGCGGAGATGCTTGATTATCGTGACACGAGCACGCGATCGAGCACCGGGCAGATCGGTTCAGCCGCGGCAACCCGAGCTCGGATGTCTTCGAACAGCTCCGTCACACGCTCGCGGGCGACTTTCACGCCCGCGCCCCTGTCCGCGACGAGGGAGAGCGTCTCGCACGCGAGGGCGACATTCAACGCGTTGAACGCGACGGTGCCCGCGCTCGCGCCGTGCGTCTCGAGCAAGCGGACATACTCCCCCGCGGCGCGGAGATCATCACCCGCGAGCGCGAGCAGTTCGGCACGGCAATCCGATGCGGGGATGAAGCGACGCCCCTCGATCGCGTCCGCCGCTTCGTCGCGGAGAATGTTGACCAGTTGGAGCCCCTCGCCGAACGCGGGGGCGAGATCCACCAACGCATTCCTTGCACGAGCAAGCGAGGCGTTCCGCAGGACGAAGAGCTCGGTGCAGAGCTCGCCCACGATCCCCGCGACCGCGTAGCAATAGTGCTTTGCGCCGCGGACATCCTCGGGCGCGCCGGGGCTCTCGAGCTGGTCCGCCATCCCGAGCGATGTGCGCACGAGGTGAGCCGCGATCGCTTCTCGCGGGGCGTCGTCGAGTGCTGCGTACGCGTCGAGCACGAAGAGTGCATCGCCCATCAGCTTTGCGTATCCCTCGTGCGCGACCTCCACGCCCGAGATCTCGTCGAGCACGGCGGATGCCGCCGGCGTCGTGTTCTCCCCCGCGAGGAAAGCCGCGAAGAGACGCAGAACACGGGCACGCTGGCCGTCGGGCCAATCGACCTCATCCTCGATCGTGTCGGCAATCCGGAAAAGGAGATACGCGACCGTGACCTCATCGCGGAGCGGCTGCTCGAGCAGCGGGATCGAGAGCGCAAAGGTGCGGCTCGAGCGGGCGAGCAGGTCGGCGAGCCGGGCGTCAATCCCGACCGGGCCGGCTGCTGCGTTTCTCTGGAACTCG
>MDTD01032298.1_pt1 | contig 17230 bp, 12 predicted proteins | sample 811221 | NCBI WGS metagenome assembly MDTD01 (sample SAMN05326646, study PRJNA326480) | marine metagenome | isolation source: seawater | place: Pacific Ocean: South West | collected 2011 | reverse complement strand
TATCGTTGCCGTGTGATAAGAGGCCCGTCTCGATGCGGTCGATAAGGTTGGGGCACCCGGTGCGGAGGTTTAGGCCTTCTCCTGCGTCGACCAGGAGGTCCCACAGGCGCTCGCCTTCACCGGTGTTGGCCAGATACAACTCAAAACCCCCCTGGCCACTCCAGCCCGTGCGCGCCACGACCAACGGAATCCCGTCAATGTGGGTCTCGATGAAACGGAAGAAGCGGACATCGCCAAGCGGCTCGGTAATCAGGCGACTTAGCAACATTTCAGATTTGGGACCTTGAACTGATAGGGGAAAGACGTTGGGGTCAGTCACCTCAACGTCGAAGCCAGCGCCAATCGCCAAACCTTTGACCCACAGCAACACGTCGGTGTCTGAAATAGACAGCCAGAAACGGTCGGGTGCCAGACACAAAATGATAGGATCATTTACGATGCCGGCCTTCTCGTCGATCAGAGGCGCATAGACGCATTGCCCGGCTACAATTTCCGACAGATCTCGGGGCGTAAGGTACTCCGCCAGTTTGAGCGCATCGGGGCCTTGAACCTGAACCTGCACCTGACAGGCGACGTCCCAGATTTGCACGTGCTCGCGCAGGTGCCAATAGTCCTCCTCAAGCGATGCATACGCTGTGGGTAGCACAACATGGTTGTAGACTGACGCAGCCTTGGCTCCTACATGAGACCGTGACTCAAACGGTGACTTTCGGAGGCGTCGTGATAGTGAAAGCACAGGTTTCGTCATGCGCGGTGTCTCATCGATAGTGGAAAAATATGTGAACTACACGCCGCGAAAAACTGCTCATGCCGCGCTCATCCGACATTGTGGTAAGTAAGCAATGCCATTGATGTGTTGGCTTTACTCGCATATCGGGCTCAGTGTTTAGGTTATGCTGAGCTCCGGGCCGTGCGAAATATAAGCAAACAGCGGAGCCAATGCACCTCCTTTTTCGGAGCGCATGGCTAGACTGCTCGTGCTGGTAGTCATTCGATGAGTTGACCATCTCTCCCGTCACAGGGTGCTAAGAAAGCGATTAAAAGTATGAAAAAATTATTAGAGCCTTGCGAGTGGTCTTTTCCAGTGCCCATCGCATACGGGCCGGGAAGGTTAAAAGAGATGGGCGAGCGCGTCGCCGAGATGGGAATCGGCAACCCTTTAATCGTGACCGATAACGGTTCCGCAGGTCTCCCATTCATTGGGGGATTGCAGAAAAGTCTCGCTGATGCTGGTGTAGCCAGCGAGGTTTTTTCTGATGTGCCACCTAATCCCCGTGATGAGGATATAGCCCAGTCGCGTCTTCAATATCTTGCAGGTCATCACGACGGCGTGATCGCCATTGGTGGTGGCAGCGGCATGGATGCTGGTAAGGCGACTGCGCTGACCGCGCATAACGACCGCGGACTGTGGCAGTTTGATTTTGACCGAGAGGTTCCAGAGTTACCTCCCGAGCATTATTTCCCACCGCTGGTCTGCGTCCCCACCACCGCCGGCACCGGAGCAGAGACCGAAAGCACCGCTATGGTGACGGACACCGATCGCGGCATGAAGTTATGTGTCTGGCACCCGCAACTTAAGCCCTCGTTGACGCTGCTGGACCCCGAAGTGACGGTGGGCCTGCCATCCTCGCTGACGGCATGGACGGGTGTCGATGCATTGGTGCATGCGATTGAGGCCTTCTGCGTGCCCGTTTACCACCCGATGTGTGATGGCATCGCACTGGAAGCGCTAGGATTGATTGGCCGCTACCTATCCCTTGTGGTGAAAGAGCCTGAAAATTTGGACGCTCGCGGTGGTATGCAGATCGGCGCTTGCTTAGCAGGTGTCTCATTTCTGAAGGGTTTGGGTGCTGTCCATGCCATCAGTCACATGGTGGGGGCAGAACACGACACTCACCACGGTCTGACAAATGCCATCGTGCTACCAACGGTACTAAGATTTAACGCAGACCATATAGCCGATAAAGTGCCCGAAATGTCTCGCGCCCTCGGTATCGATAGCACCGACTTCACGGCTTTTTACGACGCCATTTGTGCATTACTAGATGAGTTGGCGATTCCGGTCTCTCTCTCAGAAATTGGCGTGCCATTGGAGGCAGCGCATTCGCTTGCAGAAAAGGCCTATCAGGATGCAGCGGCAATGAGCAACCCTCGGCCTGCCAGTGTCAGTGAGCTCGAGGGGCTGATTGTTGAAGCGATTACTTCGGGTCGTTAGGCGAGAAATAGTCAATCGTCCTGTTCCCGGAGTGAGTGTGTTGCTGAGGTGGAAGGTTAAAAGATGAACAGTTTTCAGCTCGGCATTATCGCGAGCCTGGTGTGTTACTTGGTTATCGGTTGGTACGCTGGGCGAAAGGTGAAGCACCTCGAGGATTTTTTTGTGGCGGGCCGCAACGCGCCGACGTTGCTGATTTTGGGCACGCTGGTGGCAAGCTTCATGAGCACTAACGCTTTCATGGGGGAGGCGGGTATGTCCTATATGGGGCACGCACCGCTTGTTCTCATCATGACCTGCTTCAATTGCCTTGGTTATGTCATTGGGGCGATATTTTTTGGTCGATATTTACGGCGCGGCAGGTCACTAACGTTACCCGATTTTTTTAGGGCTCGATTCAATAGTCGGCGTATACAGATGTTTGCGGGCGTCTCGATTGTCGTCGGACTATCGGCGTATTTGTTGGCAGTTACCTGGGGTATGGCTCTTATCATCACTGAAGTTTCGGGCTTTAGTGAGACCACCGCGATCATTATGGTGTGGATGAGTTACACCGCGTTTACTCTTTACTCGGGGTCGCGGGGTGTCATTCTGACTGATACCGCGATGTTTTTACTTTTTTCAAGCATCATTTTGGTCACATCCTTTTTTATTGTCGACGCTGCCGGCGGCTGGTTTGATGCCATTCAAGGATTGGCCCAATACACCAATAAGCCAGACTTGATTGCCTGGCACGGCCGCGTGGGAGCAGACGTTCACTGGCAAACCCCGATTGATGCGCTGATTTGGGCCTCGATATTGGGCGTGGCGTGGGGCATTGTGGTCGCCGTCAGCCCCTGGCAGACGAGTCGTTATTTAATGGCGCGAAGTGAGCATGTGGTCATTCGCTCTGCCTGCGGTGCGCTGATAGCGATGTTGTTGCTTTATTTGGTGACGAACTTCGCAGCGACCACTGTCAACCTGATCGAGCCTAACGTTACGCCCGCGGAAAGCACCATGATTTGGGTGGCGATGAATCTGTTGCCAGCCACTCTAGGCGCCGTGCTTATTTGTGGGGTGCTAGCTGCGGGCCTCTCCTCTGGGTCGACCTTTCTGTCTTTGGTTGGGTTCAGCGTGAGTCACGATATTTTACAGAGCACGTCTAAATTCGGCGATGTCGCGCCGGCTCCCAATTTGGCGGCTGCTAGAGCGGCGATGTTGGTGGTGGGTGTGTCAGTAATTGGTTTAGCGCTGCTCCTTCCCCGGAATATCTATTGGCTCACGCATTTTGCAGGCCCGCTATTCGCATCCTCATGGGGCGTAATTGCATTTATGAGTATCTGGAGTGCGCGACTGACGGAATCTGGCGCATTCTGGGGCATGGTGGCAGGTTTTACTGCAAACGTCGGTATGAACGCCCTCTCTCTGGCGCAAGTTGTGCGGTGGCCGGTGATTGCTGATCCGATATTGGTTGGTGTCGCTAGCAGTTATCTGGTTGCAGAAGCCGTATCGCGCGCGGGTCGGGTATCGGACGCTGAGATAGAATACAGGAATCACCTGCATCAAATGCCGTCAATTGAGCGAGACCCTATTGCAGTAGCGCAAACGCTGCTCTGGACCCGAGTTATGGTGGCGTTGGGTGGCGCGATGGCATTCCTACTGGTTTGGTTTTATGCCCTTCCTTATCGTGAGACTGAACAAATGGCAAGTGATGCCGCAGATAGTGGATGGTTGAGAGGTGAGCTGTTGCTCGCTGTTGCATACGGAGCGGTTCTAATGTGTGCCGGACTATGGACTCGTCGCCAAGTGTTAAAGGGTTATCTTTAAATAACAATTTACGCCGAAGAGAGTTCACTAAATGCCTGGTCATTTCGGGGTGAGGCGCTCAATTGCGGCGGCAATGTCCAGCAACGCCCTGTCTCGTCCACTTCGCATGATGAGCTGCATACCGGCCGCGCGTTGGGGGTCGACACTCACCGGCAAGCAGATTGTTGGGAGACCGCCAAGAGATGCGGGGATGCTGACCTCTAACCAGCGGTGATAGGTGTCCAGTGAAATGTTCTCGACATGCATAGGCGGACCAGGCTCAGCAGGGAAGGGGTAAACCTGACACGCCGGAGCCGCCAGGACGTCAAATTGACTAAACAGTTGATCAAGCGCAGCAAGCCATTCTTGTCTGATTCGATACGCGTCCGCTATCTCTTCTTTTGTGAGCGCTGAACCCTGAGTGATTTCCCACTGCCAAGTCGGCCCCATTTGGCTGCGTTTGGCTGGGTCGTCGTAGAGTTTTTTAGTAGTGGATAGCGCGAGTTGTCTTAGCCGCGTCCAGCACGTCCACAAGCGCTCTGTACCGAGCTGTAAGAAGCAGGGGACGGTCAGGCAGCCGGCGCCGTCAAGTTGTTTAAGGACATTTTCGCAATCACTCAATACCCCGGGCTCCGTGTGCCAGGCACCATCTGCATTGCTTAGCCAGCCAATTTTAAGACCAGACAATCGGTCTAACGCATACTTGGGTTGCGATGCCGATGATTGCGTGGACATGATTGAGAATAGTAAGTCGATGTCTTCGACTGACCTCGCCATCGGGCCGATGCTGACCAAACCTAGTTTCAGAGGATCCATGTCATGGGCAATGGGGATCGCACCGGGCGTGGGCCGAAAGCCCACGACTCCCTGAAAGGCTGCAGGGGTTCTGAGTGACCCCATCATATCGCTGCCATCCGCCAGCGGTAACATATTGCTTGCCAATGCCGTCGCCGCGCCACCGCTGCTGCCGCCCGCGCTTAGGCGCGTGTCCCGTGCGTTACGAGTTAGGCCGAAAACCGAGTTGTCGGTATGGCCTCCCAAACCCCACTCCGGTACGTTAGTCTTTCCGACTACGATTGCTCCCGCATCACGAATGCGTGCAACATGGGGGTCGTCACTATGCGCGATATGGTTGCTGAAAAGTTTAGAGCCATAGGTGGTTGGGAAACCTGCGGCGTGCGAGAGGTCCTTGACCGCAATCGGTATGCCGTGCAGCCAACCGCGATACTTACCCCGACTCAGCGCAGCGTCGGCGTCGCGCGCTAGAGCCAGACATTGGTTTTTTGACAGGCCGTTTACAATTGCGTTCAGAGCGGGGTTTAGTCGGTCAATCTGATCGCACACCGCACCCATTAGCTCGACACAGGAGAGCGCTCGCGTTTTGATTAAGCGCGACAGATTAGCAGCCGATAGGTTGGTTATCTCAGACATCGACACACCATATCAGTATCGAGGAAGTGGAAATAAGTAGCTGTGCAATACAGTTAGATGCCGATACCGTACACTTCTAGTACGAACGAATAGTCTGGCTGAGCGACGTTTTGAGTTTTGAAGATTAAGCGCATGTTGACTTTGAAATCGAGGCAATGTGCTACCGCGCTGTGCCGGTCAATTTTCTGACGAGGAGGCCGAATTGCACTGTCATGATTTTGATACAGTAGTCTATGTGACTGGTGGTAAAATTACCCTGTCGCGCAAGGATGGCGATTCGATTTACTGTCAGCGTGGGTCCAAGGTTGCCGCGAAAGAGGGGCTAATCCATTGTAAGCAGTCAACGGTATACAGCCCCATTATCGGCTTCTAAGTTACTCACGAAACGCTGACTCAGCCTATCAATAAACCGCTGCGGGTTACCTTGTAGTCGTTCCGTTGTAGAGCGCGAACCTCGCGACTTGGATAGCCGAGGCCGGCTCTCGAATTAAATCTGCTTGTGAGAGGATGCTGCAAATGTTCGCAAGAGATCGAGACTCAACAGAGCTTCGCCTGCCAGTGCGGGGTTTTCTCAGCTCATTGAAACTGTCGCGGCGGGTGATCGTGACGGCTCTTCTGTTTTCTCAGGCCAGCGTAGCAGATGCTGTATGGCCCGAAAGACAATGGGTGAAAGCGGATCCGGAGTCGCATGGACTCGATCCGCAGGCAATTGAAAGGTTGAGCGCAGAGATAGGTGCCGGCAAGCACGGGAATATCGACTCTATGACGATCATTCGGCATGGTCGGGTACTGTTTGATCAGGAGTATATTTGGGATTACGAAGAGCAGCACATAGGTCTCACGTATCCGAGCGCACCCCCGTGGGACTATTTCAATAGTGACGCTTACCCATTCCATCGCAATACCGATCTCCATAGCTTGCAGTCAGTATCCAAAAGCGTGATGTCAGCGCTGATTGGTATTGCGATAGCGCGCGGTGACTTGCCTGGCACAGACGCGACTCTGGGCGAGTTATTGCCTCACCGACAATTCACGGATCCTGCCGTAAAAGGAGTGCGATTAGAAAACGTGCTTACCATGACCGCTGGCATTGACTGGGAAGAGGAAGTCTCTTATTTCAGTCTAGATAATGACGCGACAGTGTCGGAAGCTCGAGACGATTGGGTGGGTTATTTGTTGTCCAAACCGATGACCGTAGAGCAAGGCACCCTGTTTGATTACAACAGCGCCTCTAGTCAGGCGCTCTCGGAAATATTGTCGACGGCGACCGGTCTGCCGACCAATGTTTATGCCGAGCGACACCTATTTAGACCTATAGGGATCCGTGACTACCACTGGAACATTGCGCCAGAGGGGTATACCAACGCGGGCGGTGGTTTATTTCTTCGTGCATTGGATCTGGCGCGTTTTGCATGGCTGTTTGCGCAAAACGGTGTTTGGCAGGGTGAGCAGATCATCCCGGCTGATTGGGTTGCACGCTCGATAACCTCGAGTATTCCTGTTTATGCTGATGAGCCCGATGGTATGGGTTATGGTTATCAGTGGTGGATATACCGTCAAAGAACTGCCTCGGGCCCGAAAATGTATGGCGGTTGGGGTTGGGGAGGGCAGTTTCCTTTGATTGTTCCTGAGCTCGACTTAATCGCGGTCTTTACAGGATGGAACATTAGAGATGACGTGGACTATGCTTACGCGTTCGATCTGTTTTACGAGAGGATAGTCAAGTCTGTAAGCGCTCCGTAGCTGCGCCCCAGCCCAACGAGCATTAAGCCGCGGCCCAAAGAATAGCGTTCTTCAGAAGCCTACGATAGTGAGGTGAAGAGAAGGTTGTCGGTCCGTCGCCTGGCTGAAGGTAACAGATTCGGCTGTTCCCATGTTTCTTATGCCAGCCGATTAGTGGGCTCCCCTCGCTATGTGGCCAGTTATTGTTGCAAAACATGTTTCCAGAAACCGCTTGGTGGGCTGAATAGAAATGCTCGCGGTCAAAAGTGTAATTGCTACTGAGCAAAGGGGTGACGCTGTCCTCGAATACCTCGTAGAGATAGAGCTCGTCCGTCAGTGGGAACTTGGCATCAAGGCCTGCTGTGATTGGGTGGTCCTTGTCTAGCACTCTCACGTTGTGCGATACGTCATGCCGATAGCCTGAATCGAGGACAGGCTGATTTCTGCATTCAGTGGGCCCGTAGAAAAATCGCCCGCCGATGACCTCTCCATACTCGGGCCATAGCGGCCAACCTGCAATGGCGTGATGGAGAAAGACCATGCCCTTACCAGTTGAAAGAAGGTCCATGAAGCCTCTCTTAAGGTTTTCTGATGGCGCGACAAAGCCGGGGGGCTGGGTACTGAAATCAATGCCTGGCATGTCATAAAAAACTATCGCGTCGTATGGCTCAGCGCTCTCAGGGTTAAGGAAAGATTGAGATGCGGGTTGCTCTACCAAGGTATGACCAATCTCTGGAAAAGATTCAAAGATATTGGCAAAAGCAGTCAGGTCAAAAGGGTGCCCCTTTATAGAAACGAGAACGCTTAAATCGCTTTGGTAATGAATTAGTCCCATAAGTGACGCCTGTAATTTCTAAGTGATCGAGAATTCAGTCAAAACAAGTCTCCCGACTTGGGTTTTCGGCCAGTCGAAGGCATTCGCCTATAGCCGACGACCACCCGTAGCAGATATTTTCTGAGGAACTTCCATCTGTTTTTGCAATACACAGAGTCGAGCAGTCCCTGTTATGGTTGCAGGACTCGCCTGCGTCAGGCGTCGGTTTTGCACAGGACATAACGTCAACCGGCACGCGAGAAATAGGCACCCATCGCCCGCCTGCCCTGCGACACTCGCTGGCTGATGCTGCAGTAAGGTATGGCGTATCCGATGTCGAGGGGTTAGCTGCGTGCAGGCTCCGGTCACACAGTGAGCTGGCGCCCGCGATACAAAGTGCTGAGGTCAGCATTAGACGGCGCGTCGCATGTGAGCTGCTAATCTGCAAGTCGGGGTGGTGCGTTGTCACAAACCGATGGTTTCGAGCGTAAACCCGCGCCGGCGCCCGCTGCATCAGCCGGTCCGTCGTAGTAAATGTTTGACCAGTCGTCGTAGTCAGAAAGGGTCTCGCTCACTCCGTCGTTATTAATGTCAGCAGCTACAAGCCCGGCATCGATGGCACCGCTGCGATTGAAATCCAGCGCAACATTACTGCATACGCCGACTGACTCATCTAGAGATGCCTCATCTAAATCGGCTCGCAAGCCGCGTGAGAAATCGATTCTTGCTCGAGTGCCGACCGGTAAGCCCGCATCAGCGATTGCGTCACCTGTGATGAACTTATCAACTGCGTCTGAGCAGTCTGGGCCGCACCCTCCGCAGTCAGTGTCTATACCTGCAAACTGAAAGTCATAGTTCATTACCGAGTTGTAGTTAGGCTTATTGTTGGTGTCTACATTTCCACCATGGCGAATGTTGAGGTTATGCCCCAGTTCATGAACGATTGTCGATGCAACCGCGTCCGGATAGTAATCGACCCACCAATTACTCGTCACAATAAGATCATCTCCTGGGAGTTCCGCGTAACCCGAACTCTCGGTGAGTCCGTTGTTGTACCTGTGAGCAAAGATCGTGTAGTGAAAATACCCTATGCGGTTTGCCGCGAAGTTGTTGGATCGTTTCGTGATGAAATCGTTACCAAACACATCCTCGGTGAGGTTTCCGTCCGTATCGGCAATCTCATTACCTCCTGTGAAGAGTCCTCCTTGTCCATAATCCTGAATAATTTGAATGCCGGTAGATCCGTCGGGGTTGTTTACCGGCGCGTTGGCGAATGCTTCTTCAACCCAACCTGCAACGGCTGCCGTAGGCCGATGGTTGTGAGGGGCATTGGAATAAGCTGCAGCACTGCTGTCATACCACGTTTGGGTGTCGTCGCTGAGCCAGTCGTACTCCATGAAAATCGTTTTTTTTACCGGGCTTGCGCCCATACCGGGCAAATCTAGTCCTGCAACAGTACCCAAAACTTCGTCACCGTCTAATATGCCGTCGCCGTCTGTGTCTGCGTTGTTTGGATCTGTGCCGGTATCGGACGCTGAGACAAATAACCCAGTATTTGTCTCATGACAGTCGCTCAAACGATCGTTGTCGGAGTCTTTGCTACAAAGGGCGATTTCGGCAGCTATGAAGAGGAGCCAGACAGGTAGCCCCTGCGACAAAGTAGTTTCCTCTGAGAGAAGTGTGCTCTTGTCGTCAGCGGCGACGACTTGAGCTCCAATAAGGCTGAAATTTGATCCGACATCGTTTGAGATGTTGCGGGAGGCTGGAATATAGGCCGATTCGGATGACCAACCTGCGTTTCTGGTAGAGACCAAGTTATCAACGAATAACTCGGAGGGGTAGGCGGCGAGTTCTATTGGTTTACTCAAAAGCAGGATTACGGTTGGCACGTGAACTCGCACCTAAAATTCCTCCGGTTACCAAGAAGCGCACAGTGCTCTCGTAGTCACTGGTTTCTGGGAGATCCTATGCTGACGTTCGCCAAAACTTCGGTCGTAAAACAATTTTTTCAGTCTTTGCAAGGTTGAACCCCAAAAAGTTATTTTGGTCTGGGTTACATGTTCGCAGCGCTCTATTGAGCGCTTAAGGGGTACTAGCTTCATGCAGCAACCAGGTTGGTAAGCCGGCAGATGTTGGCGTAAGTGTGCCGGTGGCGTCCGATGGCACGCTGGTGCCAACAGAGTTGGTGGCTGTCACTATACAGGTATAGTCCTCTCCAGCATCAAGGTCCGTGACGGTGATAGACGTGCTGGCGCTAGACCCGTTTACCGTATTGCCAGCAGAATCCTCGCAGGTCGCATCGTAGCTGGTAATCGTTGCACTGCCCTCAACGGCAGAGGCCGTAAGCACGATCTCGCCTAGATCTACGTCGGCTTCCGTGATTTCTGCGTAGAATGGCTCACCTTCACTGCAGTAGAAAGCAGCGCTCAGCATTGTATAGCTGAACTGCCCAAATACACTGCCCTCATAGGGATTCAAGCTGATTTTTCGAGGATAGGTTAGCGGAGCTCCAGAGACGTCGAAAGCCAGATCCCAGGAAATAGTTGCTCCGTCTGCGTGAGTTTCTCCTGCTGGAGCAGTCTTAAAGTAGAGATCGCCCACATCAAAATTGTAAATCTCGTTGTAATAGGGATTTGCACCTTGGGGGATAGGAACCCATGCTTGAATGGTCTCCGCCATCGAGAGCGAACTGAAATCTACATCCCCCCCACTATCGTTCGATAGGCTGAAGTTCGCTATCACGAAGACAACGTCTGAGGACCACTCTGGTGACATGGTAGACCACCTATTCTCAGAGACGAACGAGTCGGGGCAGGCGGCCGTGGAAGTGGAAATGATTAGAACCTGTGCTAACAGCACTATTTTGGTTTGCTTCTGAGACTTGTGGTTCATCATCTGCTGGCTAATCACCTCTGCTTGCATTGAACAGTTTTTCGATTTCCCAGTGGTAGTGTTGCACAGCCGGTTCATTACGACCAATCAGAAAACTTTCATTGGCCCCAGAACGCAACGCACCCTGAACGGTTGCAACCAGCGCGTAGTCCTCGTCCCTGACGGCTTGCAGCGTCATTTGACTAAATGTTTCAACGGCCGCGCGCTCCTCCGTTGTTGTCGGGACCTCTGAGCTTAAGATAAGTTGACGAGTGACAGTAGTGGCGCTGTTATCGCCGGGAAAGATGAATCCAACTAGGCACTGGCCACCCAAAATTGCGGAGATCGATAAATTGGGAAAAACTGAGTGGACGACTCGAATATATGATTCGGGTTGCTCCCATGCCTCGGGCGAAACATGGTTGAGTTCTTGAATATTCTTTCTTGCGAATGCCATCCGTTGATGGGCGCCCCAGGTATCGTGGACCAACAAATTGCCGACAGTGTGGGGCCCCACTGTTTTACCGTGCACGCTGTCGTGATGGTAAACCTCTAGATAACCATCCATTGTTGCCTTCCACCCAGCTCCATCTAAATAGCGCTCGGTGTAAAGATGCCAGTCTGCCAGTTGCTGATCAGAGAGCTTCTCCGTGAATCCACCCAGCCATGTGTCAATGTCAAAGCTCTTTCCCGGGGTAAGACAAACGAAAATTACTCCCGCCCGTTCTTCGCACGAAAGTTCTGTCAATCCCATGGCGCCGCGGTCGACCTCGCCGAAGCTGTCTTCGCCGTACACGCCTACCAGCTTGCCCTTATTGTTGTAGGTCCAGGCATGGTAAGGACAACTAAAACGGGTCTGATGCCCTTTTTTCTCCTGACAAATTTTCGCTCCTCGATGACGGCAGACGTTGATAAAACAATGCACCGTCGCGTTGCGATCGCGTGTTAGCAAAAGCGGCACGCCCATAATTGTTTGCGTTTGGAAATCGCCAGGTTTTGCGACTTCGAGCGATAAAGCCACGGCTATTGGGTTGTCAAAGAAAACGGCTTCGCGCTCTGCTTGAAATCTTGGTTCGTCTGTATAAGCACTCAGGGGAATGCGCATTTGTGAGGGCGCGCGGTCCGTGCTGCCCTCATTGAAATGTTTAAGTGCGCGCTTCGCGAGTTCCAGCGCGTCAGACATAGTTCGCCTGCCAAAGTAACCTAAATGGATATTTTATCAGAATCGATAGGTTGCACTTGCGGTGAACAGGCGGGGATGCCCGTGTGTGCCAATGATGATTTCGGCAGGTTCTGTGCCAATCAGACCGCCAAAACCAAAGTTGGGGAATGGCTCGATGTCCGTATAGTACCGTTCATCAAAGGCGTTATCTAAATTTAGCATCAGCTCCCAGTTATCTGACGCAAGACCGGCTTGGATGTTTAGCACCGTGAACGTAGGGTTCTGGACAGTACCACCTGAGGGTTTGCCGCCTTCCATCGTCCCGTTGTGGCTCAGCTGCAAGTTTGCAATCAGGTCAAAGTCGCCGAACGCGGGCATCTGGAAGTTTGCGGTAACCGTTGTACTGTCTTCTATGATTTGTGGCGGAGTTACTCCCCCGATATTGGCACTGCCGTCCGGTAAAACTGTGCCGCTATCCCACTCAGCATCTATGTACCCATATGCTGCGGCGATTTGAAGGTAATCACTGACCTGCCAGGTTAGAGCGAGTTCGATACCCATTTGCTCGGAGTCACCGATATTTTCAATTCCATCTATCAGCGTGCCGTCTCCGCTTGGGTTCGGGACGATGAATTCAAATTGACGGTCATCGTAATCGATGAAGAATAGTGCAGCAGTTGCTTGAACACGGCCATCAGCTAACGATCCTTTCCAACCAAGCTCGTACTGAATTGCTTCCTCAGGATCGAATCCAGCAAGAGTTTTTTCACCATTTGGTCCGTAGACAGGGGGTGCACCATCTGCAATGCCAACCCAGCCTCCAGGCTCAAAACCTTTTGACACTGTGAGATAGGCCATCGAATTATTATCGAAGTGGCGTGTCAGCGAAATCTTGGGTAGAACCTCCACGTCATCTTTGGATGCTGCGTGTCCAATATCTACTGCTTCTTCATCGGATTCCCAGCGATCAACTCTGAGCCCTAAGCCCCATTCCCACGGCCCTGTCTCATAAGTGACATTTCCGAAGGCTGCCAGGTTGCCTTTGTCCTCACGACGGGTTTCAAAAGGCACTTGGACGTGGACTGACGGATCATCTGCGTCGAGGATAATCCATCCAAAATCGAGAAAGGAGTTCATGGTTTCTTTGAAATCCATGAGATAGAACCCGCCAACCCACTGGAAGGGCCCATCTGAATTAGATGAGAAACGGAATTCCTGCGTTAGGACCTCCATGGTCTCAGGTCGGAAGGTATTGAAGAACCAAAGCTGTGTTAGGTCTACATCGGTATGTCGATCGCTCTCGGTATCTGTATAGGAAGTGATGCTTTTGAAGTCGAAATTTTCGAATTCCGCATTGATTTCAAAGCGTGCGCCAAATGTTTCCCGTTCGTGAGTCGGATTGAGGTTAGTATCTAGAGTAAATGGATACTGCAGATTTCCCGGTGTGCCCATTTCTCTGGCCCAATTATTCACGGGGCCGTCGTACTCATTGTATCGGGCAGACGCAGTGATGCTGACTCGATCTGTTATATCCCCATGCAGCACCACTCGCCCACCGGATTGTTCGAAGGCTCCCACATCTGCAGGTTGATTGGAGTCCACCTCAAAGACAGGGGATAGTGAACCTGGGTTGGTCATGAAGCCGTCATCTTCCCGAGTGAATGCGAAGGCCCGAAGCGCCCATTTATCAGAGAGCGGAATATTAATGTCACCCTCGATGTCCCAGATGCCTTGTTCGCCTGCCATAACCTTCAGTCTGCCGCCCAATCTCTCGGTAGATGGTGTTTTACTGACGTACTTCACAGCACCACCAATATTGCTGCCACCATATAGAACGCCCTGAGGGCCCTTCAGCACCTCGATTCGCTCAATATCACCAAATCTAGATGACGCGTCGCTGAAGAGTTGCACATCATCCAGATAAAAACCGACCCCTTGGGTCATGCCGTAGGCCCCAACGCCCCTGATGGTCACGTTGGGATAACCATCTGTTCGCATCGAGAGGTTAAGATTGGGAACCGCCAGGCCAATCTTATTTAGGCCTTTGATATTGCGGCGCTCAACCTCCAGTGCCCCGATGGCTGAGACCGACTCGGGTATGTCCATTAGATTCTCGTCGCGCTTCCTGGCCGTGACAATGACCTCCTCTAACGCGGCACCCTGCGCGAGAGCAGTCGGAGCGCCATCGAGACTGATGCCCAAAGAAAACGCCATGACAGCGAAAGATAAGCGATGCATAGGATGGGATAATCGGATTTGCATGGGCTGTCCTCTATTATCGGTTTGTAGACAGAGTCTGTAACGACGCAGTCAGTATATGCATGCAGACCTCGGTCGCATGTGTTCAGAGGGACAAACGATTTTTCTCTGTGTGAAACAGCTTGGGCGCTAGTAGCTCTGTTCGGTCGACTTGACGGCGCTGCCTGAATTGGTAGGGTGGACGCAAAGCGAGACTAATAAGACTGATAAATGAATTGTTTCGTGCGAGAGTCTTGGGTGTCGGGCGGAGCCCGTGGTGCCGACGCCTACGAGGCCTGGGTAGACAAACTAATGTCCGCCCAGGGTTCTGATTGGTGTCCTGGTAAAACTCCAGTGGGCCCATTCAGCGCGTCTCTGCGGCATAAAGTCATTGGTGAAATCAACGTCATCGAAAGCCGATGTGATCCATGCAGCGGTTACCGCACCGACCGGCATGCTGAACAAATCGACGAGCCCTCGGTGATTTTGTTGAGCTACCTTGCTGGTGGTGAGCATATCGAGTTCGGTGGGCAGCGCTACAGCGTCGCGGCAGGCGATACCTTTGTGTGGGATAGTTCGCAAGCTACGAATTTTGAGGTGTATGAGCCACTGCATAAAGTGGCCCTGGCCATGCCCTCGCGATTGCTAAGTCACCAGGCGCTATCGGCGCTGAATCAAATGCCTCGCAAGTTTGATCCGTCCTCAGGGAGTCGGTTTTTGCTGCGCAACTTAATAAAAGCTGTCGCGGACCCCGATTTTGACGACGCCGAGATTGAGGCGGACACGATTCTTGATGCGGTCAATACTTTTGTTTTAGGTGCACTGCCCGGCGTGTCTCCCGTAGACAATAATCTTCGGGAGCAACAGCGCAGGGAAGTGGTTAGATATATTGAGCAGCACCTACCGGATCCTGCCCTTAGCGTCGGACAGATAGCGCGCGTTCACAGAATTTCCAAGCGCTACCTGCACTGGCTGTTCCGTGATCAAGCAGTAACCGTTAACGAATTCATCATCCTCAGGCGATTGGCGGGCTGTAAGGATGATCTGCTTAGGCCTGATGGCGACGCTCTGCAAATTAGTCAAATTGCATATGCTTGGGGTTTCTGCAATGTCTCTCACTTCAGCCGGCGATACCGTGCTTGTTACGGGGAGTCGCCTTCCGAAACAAGACGGCGTGCGTCAGGGCAAACTTAATCCGAGGTGCAGGTTAGAGGTCAGTTACTCAATGACCCGTGCTCATTGATCAAAGTCGTAATCGATTTGGCATTAAGTATTTCGATCCAATAACCGTCGGGATCTTTGATAAAAGCCAGACCCTTCATTGAGCCGTCATTTGGCTTTTTGACAAACTCTACCCCCAACTCTTCGAAGCGTTCGCAGGCAGCGTCCACATCGGGTACGGTGATTCCGATATGCCCAAATCCGCGAGGGTCAGCGTTACCGTCATGGTAACCATCGAAGCTTTCATCGTCTTCTGTTCCCCAATTATGGGTCAGTTCCAGTAATGCGCTCTGCTGGAAGGTAAACTGAGAGCGCTCTGTGGGATCGCTTGGTATTGGTTGACTTGCGTGATTGGATGGATACCCCAGGAAATAAAGTGAGAAAGACATCTCGGCAAAATCAACCCGCTGGTATAGCACCATGCCGAGCACTTGCTGATAAAAGTAGAGTGACGGCACTGGGTCTTTGATCCTGATCATAGTTTGATTAAAGACAAAACCTTCAGTTTCGCTGGGCAGATTATTCATCGTGTGGGCCTTGCGGTTTGCAGAGGGTCCAAACTAAGTGCGGAATTCGCTCCTTACAAGCGCCAGTTTTGCTGACGGTGCAAAGTCGCCGTGCCAGCAGGGCAAATAACAAAGATGGGATGGACCACGTCTTTTGAGATGCCTTTGAATGCGTTAGCGTAGATTAAGAGATTAAGAGGGAGAGTCTTTATGAGCGAAGGGTCTTTGGCATTTAATCCTGAGTTTGATCCTGATGGGGCAGAGGGCGGCGTTGATACCAACTTGCTTCCATGGTTGCCGCTTGCCGGTATTACGGGGTTCTCGCTGAAGCCTTTGAGGGCAAGTATGGAAAGCGGGATGTTCAGTTTGATTGTTCGTCTGGAGCAAGGGGCCAGTTTGGATCGCTTGCTGGCTCTATCGGGCATGGATCTGCTGGTGCTCTCAGGCGCGTTGGACTTCGTCGACAATCAGAGTCAAAGCCATCTAGAGCCCGGTATATGGGGTTATCTGTCGGCCAACACCTGCATGGAGCGACTCACCGCCACCGAGGACGCGGAGCTTTTGGTCAATTGCTATGGCGCCTTTGCACTGTTAACGCCGGATAATCAGGTTCAGCGATTGATCACCAGCGCGGATATCAGGCAAATGGCACTGCAGTCAGGTATCAATATGGTGCCCAACACGCTTGCAGAGTGCATGATCGAGCGTGAGCCATACACAGGTGATGGTGCGCCTCTGGCCATTGCAGGTCAGAACTCAGGGCATTTGGTTGCGAGTGTTATGACGGCGTCCGCTGATACATTTCAACACCCTTACTTTATCGACTGTCGCGCCGTACCGTGGGTCATTAATCCGGACCTACCAGACATTGGCTTAAAAGTGTTGCGTGTAAGTCAGGAGACGGGTTACATCTCGCTGATGGTTCGTCACAACGGTGTGGCGGCGCCTCATAATCATATTGGTGGTTCCGATTTCCTTGTGCTAGAGGGCGCTTTGGGTGTGCGTGCAGGCCCGCCGCAAGGGTATGGGCCGGGCACGTGGTTCTATGAGCCCTCTGGTGCGAGACATGACGCGACTCAGCGCGTTTCTGAGGACGATCTTATTTACACCGCCAACGTTTACGGTCCATTGACTTTCGACACCGGACCAGGCACACCTATTGTTGCGGTAGTGAGTTGGATGGACTACGTAGCCTTGGCTGAGGCGGGGGGTATAAAGCTGGTTCCCAATACCTTTAGCAACGATAGTAGCCTTTTAGCCTGGGCGCC
>MDTD01110150.1_pt1 | contig 17237 bp, 18 predicted proteins | sample 811221 | NCBI WGS metagenome assembly MDTD01 (sample SAMN05326646, study PRJNA326480) | marine metagenome | isolation source: seawater | place: Pacific Ocean: South West | collected 2011 | reverse complement strand
TTCCCCAACTGCGGTACAGTCTACATTTTGATGGGGGTCATGCTCATGATCATTATCGCTAAGTTCAGGATGATCATGCGCTGCAACTTGAGATACCCCTCCTGATAGTGGCGTATACCAGCATACAAAATTAGAATAGTTGCCATTAATATATACTTGCCAGTATTCATCTTTTCTAACTACGAAAGTGATACTTCCCTGACCTCCGCCATCATCATCAGTTCCTTGCCATCCAATAAAAGCTGCGGAATCAATGTTTTGCACTTTGCTCTGGTCTGTGCTTGCATATGCTCGCATAATAGGCCACGAGCTAACATAATGGTATGATGCGGTAATTATTGCATCTTCCGTGGCCTGATATACTGTATTGGCTGCCTTTGACGCTCTTTCTCCGAGGCTCATTTCTTTTTCTTCTCGCTTATTTCTTTTTCTAATTGATTATAAACAACTTCTGCTTTATTATCTTTTAATAACTCAGATGGTATTTCCCCACCAAGACCTTCGTTTTCAGTCTTCAACCATTGCGTTGCGCCGTAGAACGGCATCTTTTTGGCCAGAAGGCTCAATACATCGTATTTTGATATTTTTGACATTTACATATATATTATACACTAAACTTTGTGTATTTATATTTAACAACTAAAATATAATATGGGTAGAAAAAAATCTCATCCAGAGGAGCTAGTCGAAGAATTAAATACCAACGCATTTAGTCCAAAGATAATAGTTAAAGGTAAAAGCCTAAGTGATAAGCAAAAAATATTTTTAAAAATTGCTTGTGATAAAAATACAAACATAATGTTTGTTAATGGGCCAGCTGGATCAACAAAGACATACATGGCCGTTTTTGCCGCATTAAGGCATTTGCAGAAAAATGAAGACCTAGACCTTCTTTACGTTAGAACTGCGATAGAAAGTGCCGATAAGGGCCTAGGAGCACTACCTGGGACACTTGAAGAGAAGTTTAATCCTTATATGGCACCCCTAGAAGATAAGTTGGATGAGTTATTGCCAAAAACTACTGGAGTTAAAAACGAGCTAATTAAAACGGGTCGAGTTCAAGCTATGCCGATAAATTTTTTAAGAGGAGCTAATTGGATAAATAAAATTGTAGTTGCCGACGAGTCTCAAAATTTTACCTTTAAAGAACTCATCACCCTTATAACTAGAATCGGAGATAATAGTAAATTATTTATTTGCGGGGATATAATGCAAAGCGATATTAATGGCAGAAGTGGTTTTAGTGACATGATGCATCTTTTTAATGACCAAGAAAGCAAAGATAAGGGTATTCATTGTTTTAAATTTAACGAAGATGATATTTTTAGAAGTGAGATATTGAAGTATATTATTTCTAAGCTAAAATCAAAATAGTGTAATAATTTACATGGACGGTATATACATAATAATTTCTGCGCTTATCGGTGCGTCTGCAACGATAGCAAGTGTTCTTCTTAGCCAAAGGATAAAAAAGAAAAAAAAAGATCCAATTATAGATGAACACAAGAATAGCGAAAATATTTATACCGCATTAAATTTCGTTATGGAAGAGATGAATGCTGACAGAGCATACATATTTCAATTCCATAATGGCTCATACTACATATCAGGAAGAAGTCAGCAAAAATTTAGCTGCACACACGAAACAGTTGCAAAAGGTATAAGTAGGGAATCTGAATTCTCGCAGAACTATATAATATCAAATTACCACACTTATATTGATGACTTAGTTAATGGCGGAGAGTTTTGCTTTACTAATCCAGATGACGTGGATGACCATGCTTTCGCTACATTAATGAGAAGCAAGGGAATTAAGAGTATTTATAACATTCCTATTAAGACATTAAACGGTCAAATTATCGGAATATTAGGCGTTGATTACGTAAAAGATTGCGTAAAAGATAACACTATAGGTTTTTGCGATAAAGATCAAGCTGAAGCCTTTGGAGAGGAAACTAATTTATTTATGCGTCGCCAAGCTAGGATCATTTCTGGCTATTTAATATAAAATTGATTTTTTATTAATTATTTATTATAATAAATAAATGCAAGCAATATATTGTACCCAGTGCGGATCTAAAAATATTTACTCCGGAGGAAAGCCTAATTTTTGCTCTTCTTGCGGATCCCCTATTAATGGACAAGCTTCTTCTGAAAAAAAGACGCTCAAGAAAACTCTACCAAAAAAAAATGAAAGAGCGGAAGCATCTGAAGATTATTCAGATGTAGACTATGTCCCCGATGTAAAGTCACTGGAATACGAAATAATCAGCGATTCCGCTGTTGGTTACCAGGCTTACAATATGAGGGATTTAGTCGATGGCAGAAAAACCCAAGAAGAAGCCAAAAAAGAAAACCAATAAAAACAAACTTCTGTACGAAGACTTTTCTGATATTATTGATAATGAACTTCAGAAAAGAAAAAGAAATTGGTTTTTAACTTCAGTTAACTGGATAGATTTTGATGATGTTTGCCAAATAATTAGGGCTCACATATCAAAAAAATGGGAACAGTGGGATCAGTCTAGACCCATTAAGCCATGGCTAAATAAAATCATAGCAAACCAAATGAAGAATATTTTGCGTAATCATTATAGCAATTACGCCAGGCCTTGTCTAAATTGTCCATTTAATTCTGATGTTGAATATAACTTATGTAGTTTTACTTCTAGTGGCGAGCAGGATAGCACATGCCCTTTATATAAAAAATGGGAAGGCACTAAAAAACATGCATATAATGTAAAAATTACTCTTTCTTTAGAAAATCATCAGCACGAAATGCATGCTGGATCAGAACATTACATAGGTTCAGACATACAAGAATCTTCATTAAAGTTATTTAAAGAATTAGAGAAAATTTTAACCCCACGACAGTATTCAGCATTCGATATGCTTTTTATTAAAAATATGTCTGACGAAGAAGTAGCAAAAAAAATGGGCTTCAAAAGTACGGAGGCAGGGAGAAAGGCTGGCTACAAACAAATCAAGAATTTAAAAAAGTTATTAAAAGATAAAGCTGCAAAAATATTAAATAAAAAAGGAGTCACATTTTTAGGCGAAGATGAAACTTAACGAAGACCAAAAAAAACTTGTTAGAGATAACTTTAAAAAAACTCCTGACTTACTGGAGTTAACTCGTTTAGTATTTGAAAAAGACGATATTGATGGCAGGTCTAAAGAAGGTAGGGCTGTAAGAAAATTTTTGGCTGACGAAAATTTAGAATACCAAACTAGGTTTAAGCCTAGAATGGAAGATATAGAGTTAACTGACCAGCAAATAGAATTTATTAAAGCTCAAGCCCAAAACGGACTTAGCGCATTTCAGATAGCAGAAATATTATTCCCTGACATTAACATAGTAAGGTTCTGCAAGCACCACATGACTGTTCTTGAGTTTCTTAGGGAGTATGAGCCAGCATATGTTCATGACACTGAAACTGCGGTAAATAAAACCTATTGCCCACCAAAACTGTTTAGTACTGCCCTGAATAAAGTCAAGGAATTTACTTTGCTAGATATTGATGAAGAAAAATTGTCTTATGACGAAAAAGAATGTATAGAATCATTGATGAGAAGCCTTTCCGCACCAAGGTTAATACAAGTTATAAGTAATTATAGCAGCATGAAAGATAGGGAATTATTCGAGGCTGAATTTATAAGAGCTACATGGGATAAGCCAGATTTAACAAGTGATGAAATAAATCTATATATCAATGTATGCGTAGACTATATTAATTTAAAAAATATTGCGGGGCATATTGAAAAATTAAACACTATGTTCAACGAAGTTCAAGATCAGCAAGATATGACAGTAAGGCTGGCAGAAGTCCTCAAATCCAAGACAGACGAATATGATAAGTGCGAAAAGAGAATGGAGTCCTTAATTAAGAAGCTTAACGGTGATCGGGCGGAAAGGTTAAAGAACCGCAATAAGGAAAATGCGACCATAATATCCCTTGTAAAGAACTTCCAGGCGGAGTCCGAAAGAAAGAGAATGATCGAATTAGCCGAAATGCAAAAAAAATTAGTTGAAGAAGAGACAACCAGACTTGATAATATGGATAGTTGGAAAGCCAGAATACTAGGAATATCTAAACACGATGCAACATGAAAAAAATTGAATTATTAATTGGAGACTATGAATATTCTCAAATAGAAGAAATATTTGAGAACGAACCAGACTTTGAACCTATAACTGAGAAAGATCAGATTATAATTGAAGCAATGAAGCAAATTATAAATAAATCTAATCTTAAAGAAGAAAATGTCGGCGGCGAAGAGACATACACAACAACAGTTAAAAAGATCGTTGAGCCGGAAAACAAGTCCCTTGAGGAAGGAAACATAGAATTTAAGTTATGATTACTACAGAACAAGAAGAAGCTATCGTAGAAGGAATCGCTAATGCGAATCTTAATGCGTTTAATATTAACGGAATGCTTGAGGCTGCTAGATTCTATGCAATTCATCTTGCTAAAACCAGCGTAGCCAACATGAGTCCTGAGGAAAAGGAAAAAGTCCTCAAGGAGATTGAGGAAGCTCAAAAGAAAGCTGAAGAGTCTCAGGCTGAAGAAGAGGAAGCCTCGGATTCTGAAAGCGACTCCTGAGGGGCCTGTCACATGTAAGATATGTGAGAAGTCATTTAAGAATGACAAGGGTTTGCATACCCATATATCCCGCATCCATAAAATTCCTCTTGCTGAGTATTACGTAAACTTCTACCAGAAGAAGGATAAGCATACTGGCAAGTTATTGCCCTTCACAAATAAGACTGATTATTTTGATAATGATTTTTCTTGTTTAAAAAATTTTGAAAAATGGGCAGAGGCTGCGGAGCCAGAAGAAGTACGCGAATATATGCTCCGTCAGCTTAAATCAAGAATAGAGTCAAAAAAGCTCGAGTATGCCCCATCTCACCTAGAGCTTAAACTGCATGGCCTTCCCTCTTTAGATATTTATAAAAAACACTTTGGTTCTTATTCTAAGGCTTGCAGCCAATTAAATATTGAACCATTATATAATAAAAATTTATTTAATGGTTTTTTTGATGACAACGAAAACGTAGACTCTGCGAAGATATTGATAGATACAAGGGAGCAGAGGCCGTTGAGTTTTCCTAAGTCCTCATCTCTTAAACTTGATTTTGGAGATTATGCCGTAGGCTCCTCTCACTACGATTATACCTATGTGGATCGGAAAAGTGAAGGGGACTTTAAAAGCACCATGACAACTGGCTTTGATCGATTTATTAAAGAGATGGAGCGGGTGATTGAGTTTGACGCATATCTCTTTATCGTCACGGAAAGCTCTATTAATAAAATTAAAAAAAATAATATTTTTGGACCTCATGAATCTAATCTTCCTTATGTTTGGCATAATATGCGTATTATAGCCCATAAGTTCCCTAGAAGGTGTCAATTTATTTTTAGTGGCAGCAGAAGCGAATCCGAAGCCCTTATTCCCAAGCTACTTGTTTATGGCAGGAAGCTCTGGGGGGTAGATCTTCAATATTTTTTAGATCACTAATGACTTGGGAAGAAGGAAAATTTTCAATTAGCAGCGGGGGCTCAAACGTAAACGAAGAGCTGCTCAAAATAAAAGGGCATCTTGATGAGCAAGATGCCAAATACCATCTCCATAACTTTTTAAGAGAAAATATAACTTTTACTACAAACTTAATTTCTGGAGTTGAACTATTTCCGTTTCAACATCTAGCGATTAAGTCCATGCTAGAAACGGATTACTTCTTAGGTATATGGAGTCGTGGTATGTCAAAATCTTTTAGCACTGCTATATATGCTTTTCTAGATGCTATTTTCAACCAAGGTGTTCAGATTGGTATTCTTGCCGCAACATTCAGGCAGTCTAAAATGATATTTGAAAAAATTGAGGATATAGCCAGAAGTCCTAGCGCACAGTTTTTATCACAATGCATAACCAAAAAATCTAAGAAAAATGACCAATGGACATTAGAAATTGGTGAATCCAAGATTATAGCACTACCTCTTGGTGATGGATCTAAGCTTCGTGGATTCAGGTTTCATAGAATTATTATTGACGAGTTCTTGCTGATGCCTGAACATATTTATAACGAAGTTATTCTGCCGTTCTTGAGTGTTGTTCAAAATCCTACAGAGCGAGAAAAAGTTAGAAAGATAGAGGACCAGATGATAGCTAAAGGCCAGATGAAGGAAGAAGATAGATATAAATGGCCGAACAATAAATTGATAGCACTTTCGTCTGCAAGCTATAAGTTTGAGTACCTATATAAGGTATATGAGACATTTGAAGATTTAATCTTGAATGGTGTGCCTGAGGCCTCAAAAGACACATCCAAGAGGGTCATCATGCATTTTAGCTATGATGTAGCTCCTGAGGCTCTTTATGACCAAAATTTGATAAACCAATCGAAGCAAACAATGAGTCAGTCTCAGTTCGATAGAGAGTTTAATGCTGTATTTACTGATGACAGTTCTGGATTCTTTAAGACATCTACTATGGCGGAATGTACCATAAAAGAAGGAGAGGGTGCTCATACTGAAATCGCTGGAGATAAAGATTCTAAATATTTATTAGCATTTGACCCTAGTTGGGCAGAAAGCGAAAGCTCTGATGACTTTGCAATACAAGTATTTAAATTAAATGATAACAATCAAACTGGCACATTAGTTCATAGTTACGCTGTTCCTGGTTTGAAGATGCAAGATCATATTAATTACTTTCATTACTTGTTAACCCATTTTAATATAGTATGTGTTATTGGTGACTATGGTGGAGGTGTTCAGTTCATGCAAGCTGCTAATGCTAGTGAACAATTTAGCAAGTCTAAAATTAAACTACAAGAAATAAACGCAGACTTTGATAATATAGAAAACTACCAAGACGCTTTGCTGGATGCAAAAAACCAGTACAATATAGAAGATAAAAGAATCTTCGTATTAAGAAAGCCAACATCAGACTGGATAAGAAGAGCCAACGAATTACTTCAGGCAAATTTCGACCATAAAAGAATATCTTTTGCGTCTAGACCGCTAGATGAAGATTATCATATGCAAATCAAAAAGAACATACCTATTAAGGATTTGATCTTTATGCCAAACCAAAAAGAGGTGCTAGGTAGAGACCAAGACAATATAATAGACTTTCTTGACCATCAGTATGACATGCTAAACTATACTAAAAACCAGTGTGCATTAATACAGGTTTCTTCTTCGCCTCAAGGCAATCAAACTTTTGGCTTGCCCCATAACTTAAGAAGGCAAAGCGGTCCTAGCAAAACCAGGAAAGACTCTTACTCTGCATTGGTTCTGGGTAATTGGATGATAAAGACTTATTATGACTTTATGAATGTTAAATCTGACCCTGCTGCTGCTACATTTACACCCATAATGGTATAAGTCTAAAAGTTGACTTTTAACTTTTTAAGTAGACTTTAGGCTTCTTTGGTGTAACATAAGTTATGCCTAGAAAATATACAAAAAGATCAGATTACTGGAAAAAATTTGGAAAAGAAGAAGCTGGTGCTTCAAACCTTGAAGACTTAATGTCTGATTCTGACAGTGTGGTGCCTGCAACCGCTGGAGAGTCTTATTATACGGAGGCCTCTATTACGAGAAACGTAAACCAGGTCGCAGAAGATGACTATACTAGGCTTAGAGGAAATAGTCAGACTGTCAAAAGAAAGACTAACAAGTTCAAAAATATAAGTCAAATGAGCATGCCATACTCTTATGGCAAAAATAGTGACTATATTAGTCCAAGATCCTCTATCAGTCTTTGTCAGAAAGCATATGCTAATGTACCAATTTTTAGAAATGCCGTTGACGTAATGGCTGAGTTCGCTAATTCTGATCTTTATTTAGATGGAGGATCAGAAAAGTCTAGGACTTTTATTGACAAGTGGCTAAATAGAATAGAATCCTGGAAATTAAAAGACCAATATTTTAGAGAGTACTATAGGTCAGGTAATGTATTTATATATAAAATTTCTGGAAAGTTTAGCTCAGAAGATCTTATAAAGTTAAATCAAGTTTATGGTTCTGAATCAAAAATAGCACCGAACAGAAAGATACCCGTCAAATATGTTTTTCTCAATCCTTATGATTTTATAGCAGAAAGAACTCTTACTTTTGGAGAGAAAAATGGCGTATATAAAAAATTATTAAGCGAATATGATCTAGAAAGATTAAAAAACCCAAAAACAGATTATGACAAGGAAGTCTTTGACGCATTGCCAGACGAAGTAAAAGAAAAAATTTCTTCAAAAAGTTATATGACAGATGGAGTTAAGGTATTCCTAGACTCTAAAAAGCTAATTTATTCATTTTATAAAAAACAGGATTATGAACCATTTGCGGTCCCATTTGGATTTCCAGTACTTGACGACATTAACTGGAAGATGGAGCTCAAGAAGGTAGATCAAGCTATTACTAGAACTATAGAAAATGTTATACTACTAGTGACCATGGGTAATACTCCAGACAAAGGAGGGGTTAATCCTAATAATCTTAAGGCGATGCAAGATCTTTTTAGAAATGAAAGTATCGGCAGGGCATTGATTGCAGACTATACAACTAAAGCTGAGTTTATTATCCCTGACTTAAATAAAGTTCTTGGCCCAACAAAATATCAAATTGTTAATGAAGATATTAAAGAAGGTCTGCAAAACATTATTGTAGGAAAAGAAAACTATTCTAGCACTCAGGTAAAAGCTCAAATTTTCTTAGAGAGATTAAAGGAAGCTAGAAACGCATTCCTTAATGATGTCCTTCAACCACAAATTAAGTCAGTATGTAAGGTGATGGGTTTTAGAAATTTTCCAACAGCTAAATTTGTTGAGATTGATATTAAGGATGAAGTTCAGCTTCAAAGAGTCGCATCTCGGTTAATTGAAATGGGTATTATTACTCCAGAACAAGGAATGACCGCTATTAAGCAGGGCATCTACCCTAATCCAGAAGAACTTAGTCCTGCACAAGAAAAATTTGTGGAAGACAGGGAAAAAGGATACTATACTCCTCTTACCGCTACTCAGCCTATTCTTTCTGAAGATGATCAAAAAATGAAGGAAGAAGCCCATGACATGCAAATGGAAACACAGAAGACAGCCCAAAAGGTAGCAAAGAATCCACCACAGCAAAATCAAGACCCAAAGCAAAGCGGCGGTCCAAAAGAAAGAGGTAGGCCAGCTGGAACAAATACTAAGACAGATAAAGTTTTTGCATCTGATACTCACAGCAGGAAGGATATTCAAGATGTCGTATACGCCATAGAAGGCTTACAAAAATTTTCAGAGCAAGCTTTAAGAAAGCATTACGACAAGAAAAGGCTTTCGAAAGAGCAAAAAGAAATGGTACTGAATTTATCCCAAAGTGTTGTTATGTCGAAAGATATATCAGAATGGGAAAATGAAGTTCAAGCATGTATTGAAGATTTTAATAATATAGAAAACCTAGATGTTATGTCTGATATATTAGATTTAAGTCAAAAGCATGAAATCACATCTTATCCTGCAGCAATACTTTATCATAGTAAAAAAATAAACGATAATAAATAATTTTGTGTATTTAAATGTTATGGCACTTCCTTTTAAATATATCACAAACTTTACGGAAAGTATTGCAGTTTCACAAATCAAGCAGGAGGAGCTAAGTTCTTTTGCGTCACTTGATCCCCTTAAGGATATTATGCCGAAGGACATTGACCTCGAGAAGAATATCGATCTTGTAGGAGTTGTATTTAATGCTGCGGTAGCTAATAAATTCAATAAGAACGGGGACGGAATAGATTCTAAAACTGCTGTTGCAATCAAAGATTATTTCATCCATAAGCCCACTAACATTGAGCACAATAAAAAGAAAATTGTAGGTCATGTTGTAGGAGCATCTCTTTCTGACTTTGAGACAAATGAATTAATTGAACCATCAGAAGCGGAGCAAGCTAGTGGTCCATTTAATATTGCATTATCTGCAGTTGTATATAAAAGCGCTAACCCTGAGTTTGCTCAATTAGTTGAAGATTCAGTAGACGAAGAAAATGTAAACTATCAAATGGTATCTGCTAGTTGGGAGATTGGGTTTAATGATTATGCCATAGCAATCGGCGGAAAAGATTTAGATAAATGCAGAATTGTCGCAGGCGAAGAAAAACACGCCTATTCAGAATTTTTAAAGTCTTACGGTGGTAACGGGAGGACTGATGATGGAGAAGAAGTAAGTCGATTAATTATTGGTGATATATATCCGATTGGAATTGGCTTTACAGCTAATCCAGCAGCTGAAGTAAAAGGTTTAGCAGTAATTGAAGAGGAGCTAAGCAGACAAGAAAAAGAAGGCTCTGAAGCTGAGGTTTATGAAAGAATAGAAATATATAATAATATTTTTGAAGAAAAAACTTCCCATTCTGAAAAAGGCGATGTAATTTTATGCAAGAATCAAAAACCAGAACAAATTATGGAAAAAGAAATTCTATCACAATTGACAGAGACCCTCGAGGCTCAAGCATCTGAAAAGAAGCTTTCCCAAGAGGCGATTGCAAATATCACCAAAGTCTTTCATGACGCGATCATCCAAAAAAGTGATCAATGGGAAGCCGATAAGGTTGCCCTTGAATCCGAAAAGGAAGAGTTGCTGAAAGCTTCCGAAGAATCTTCGAAGCTTATTGAAGAACTTAAGACTGAAGTCGCTTCGGTATCCGAAGAGCTTGAAAAGATCAAAACCGAAGTTAGTGCTCGTGAAGACTCTGACCGCTTTAATGAGCGTATGAGCGAGCTTGACGACATGTTTGATCTTGAAGACGAAGACCGAATCATCCTTGCTTCTGAACTCAAGGGACTTGCTCCTGAAGGTTATGACGAATATAAGGAAAAACTTTCTGTTGTCTGGAAGCATAAGACAAAGGCTTTCAAGGAAGAACAAGAAAAGATTTATCAAGAAAAATTGGAAGAAGAAGTTCAAAAGAGACTCGCCGAGCTTTCCGAAAAGGGAACCGAAGTCGAAGCTTCTTCCGAAGAAGTTGCAGAAGAAGCAATCGAAAATGTTGAAGCCGAAGAAGATTCGGTCGCTAACAATGACGCTTCCACTGCAGAAGAAGAACTCTCCTTGAAAGAAAAATTCAAACAAGCTTTCAGTAAGGACAACGTAACAATTCAACTATAATATAGGGGACTAAATAAAATGGCTAATAGACTACTTCCATTCAGACAATATAACGAACATTTCGTAGTGAATATGTTCGCGCTCGACACAGCTAAGCTTAGCTTGGGTGTTGTTGCCGCTAACACACACGCCGCTTCGGGAGACCACGACGCTGGTGTTCTCGTTAAGGTTAAGGGTACTGGTGCCGATCTTGGTGCTGGATACGGTGGAGACGCCGCTCTTAAATCTTATATGGGCGAAACCAACTATCCTCATGTAGGGTTCAACGAAAACCCCGAAGCTTTCGGCAAGTTTGAGCCCGCTAGCGGATCAGATGTTGTTCTCGGCGTTACTCTTAATCAAACGCTCGCTTATGACGAAAACGGAGAAAAGATGCTCTATTATCGCCAAAAAGCCCTTGAGCATCAAGCCGTTCTTCCTGGTGAAGCCGTCCCGGTTCTTACCAAGGGGATCATCACAGTTGCTGCCAACGCTGTAGTTGCAGGCTCTGAGCCTACCGCAGGAGCTGCAGTAGCTCTTGGTGCTGGCGGAAAATTCCGATCCACAAATGGTAATACCGTAGTGGGAACCTGCCTCGCAGTTGGCGACAGAGACGGTCAGTATGATGCAAATGCTACTGACTACTGGGCCACAGACGGAACCACTGGCGGTTACTATGTAATCAAGATTGACCTTTAATTTTTAGATAATAAAGAGAGGACAAACCAAAAATGAAAATCACACTTAAAAGAACTGACGAACAAGTAGAACTTGTGAAGGCGATGGCCTCTCGTAATAGGGACGTTGCTTACGAAGCTCAACAAGCTCTGGCCGAATTTATCGGACCAGTGTTGGCTGAGGTCGTTAATCAAGCTCCTACGCTGAGTAATCTATTCACGAACTTCCAGTTTAACGAAATGGACAGCCCGAGCATTCCTCTGGATCTGTACTATGACGTTACTGCTCCTGACTACGTAAAGGTATACAGCACGACTGTTCCTGGTGGGCTTCCTACCAACACCGTGACCCCTACCGTATCGGAAATGAAGTTCAACACCTATCGTCTTGATAGCGCCGTTGACTTTGACAAGCGTTACGCTGCCAAGTCCCGCATGGATGTTGTTGGAAAGACCTTCACCCGGATCGCTCAGGAAATCCTCATCCGTCAGGAGTCGACTTCCGCTAACCTGATCCTTGGAGCTCTTGACGCTGCTGAGACAAATGGAAATGACCATGTTGACACAAAGACTCCTGGTAGCTCCCTTATTCTCGACGATTTCAACAAGCTCTTGTTGAAGGCTAAGAGGATCAACACCGCATGGACCGGTTCGGCTCCAGAAGGTGGACGCGCTAAGGGTATTACTGATCTTATCATGTCGCCCGAGCAAGTCAAGGGTCTTCGTGAGATGGCTTACAATCCGGTTAACACTTCAGGTGCTAATACCGACATCCCTGCCACGGATTCGATGCGTGACGCTATCTACAACAACGGCGGAGCTCCTGAGTTCTTTGGTATTAATATCATGGAAATCAATGAGCTTGGCGCTAATGACGGAGCAGGTAATAATGAGAAGTTCACCAAGGTATGGAACGGCCTTAGAACTGCGACCGCCACAGATCTCGTTATCGGTCTTGACCGCTCTCGTGAGTCTCTCTTCCGCGCTGTTGCTCTTGACGCTGAAACCGGTTCTGAGTTTAGCCTTCTTGCTGATGATCAATATAGCGTTCGTCAGTCCAAGATCGGTTACTACGGTTCGTTGGAAGAAGGTCGCATGATCCTTGATGATCGTGTACTGACCGGAATTACCTTCGAGTCTTAATCGGTGGGTTAAGTTCCCAACTTTTGCAAAAAGTCCACCGCAAGGTGGATTTTTTGTTTATAGAGGTTATAATATATAAAAAGGAGAAAGGATATCCAATGCCAAGAAAAAAGACAGTAAAGAAAACACAAAAGAAGCAAGCCAAGACAATTGAGTTTGCTGATGGGAAAGATCACCTCAAGGAAGAATCTGCAGAAGCCAGAAACCTAGAAGAGATTCTAGGCAATAATGAGCCAAGTCCATTTGGAACTAGCAATGCATCTGAGTTCGAATCAAATCTTGACGGTATGAGCATAACTGAAATGCAAGAGCTGGCAGTTAATGCTGGTGTTTTTCCATCTGGAACAAAGCTTACGCTTAAGAATAAGCTTACCAAAGCATTCAAGCAGCATAGCTTAGGATCTAATAATGTAGTTCAGGTAACGAAGCCAATCGTTGACCCTGATTCAGAACAAGGTAAAGCCTTGTTGGACCTTATTAAGAACCAGTAACAATGACTGAAGAATCTCCTTGTCCATCAACTGGATATGATTTATCTATAGGTGATTGTGTAGATTGCAATTTTTTAGATGAATTAAATCAAATTGGAGGTCTTGCTAGAGAGCTTCTTGAGTTTGAGTTTAGTTATATCACAGGCTCAGGTGCTATGCGGTCTGAGCTTTATACAATATCTGGGGGGCTTAGTGGTAGCTTAGGAGAATTAAACGTATTACTTAATCAATCATTTTGCTATACAGGGTGCGATGGGAACCCTTATCCTAGATTAGGCCTTGAAGAAGGTGAAATCCTTCAACAGATATACATGAGGGATTACAATGTTAAACAAGCCCAGAAAACTTTAAGGGGCTTATACGACAGCAATATTGAGTCATCTATCGCAGAAAATGAAGCTGAGTGGATTGAACTTACAGAAGGAGACACAACCATCCGTAGAAGCCCCGGGAGCCTATCTAATTCTGCTTCTAATAGAATAGGAATGAGTAAGGACTTCCGAGCCCTTTCGGAGGCCGCTATAGAGAAAATAAAAGATTTAGTTTACGCATACAATATGTATGGCGCTCAGCCTAGGCAGGTTGCAGGGGATGATGCTCCTATTAGTGGAAGATATTAATCAATATCTTCGATATTATTTATATAATCAGAAGGATTCTTTTCTTTCTCTGTTTTTTCTATTTCAGTTATAATTTTGCCGTTTGAATCGGCATGGATATTATTATTCTTCATGAAATCGTCATGTCTTTCTCCAATAACCATCCAAGAAACTTCTGCTGTGCTGTCTGAATTTTGAGACTCTATAGTTAAGATGTTTCCATTAATGGATCCACGCACAAGATCCCAATTTGATTCATTATTTGTGAAGCATTGATTATTTGTATTTAAGGCAACAAAAGTACCTTCTGTCATATTGCATGCAGAATCAATATTTATTTCTGCAGACCCATTTACTAGGGTTACCTTGCCTTTATATAAAGTATTTGCTTCTGGTCCTTCAATAGAGCAGTGATACAGCCAATGCGTATCAGGCTTTATAGGGTGGTTGATTTTAAAACTTTTTGCTCCACCTGTAACGGTTCCCTCGAAATGAGTTGTGACTGCTCCGGTAGTTGCATCTCTGCTCGAATCGAGAATGTTTATATTATCATATGGATCTCCGGCGGGTACAGATCCAATCCATCCTATATTAAAATTCCCGCCTGACATACCCATATTTATGCCCATCCGCTTCTTTTGAGACGAATTTACGGCATTCCAAGCTTTGGAATTATCACGAAGGTAAATAGTAACAAATTTATCATTAGTTCCAGTGTTGTCACTTATTAATCCAAATGTAGAACCTTGCCCACTGCCATCATTTGCCTGAACTGCCATTTTTCCAGATCCATTAGCGTTACTATTCGTATTATTTTTAGATAAAAACCTACCCCAAGCTATTGTATCCCAACTTGGACTAGATCCAAATTTTGCACTATACGCACTGGCTGTGATATAATTGCTCATCTGGCTTGCAGGCTGAGCGTCAGTTATTCCGTATCCTGCTAAAGTAGTAGGAGTGCTTGTAATATCTGACCAAATATGACTATGAGAAGATGCTGCTTTCCCGTCAAGAGATGTCTGTAAACTCGTTATATCAGCTATTGCATGAGTATGAGTCGAAGGGGCAAATGTTGCCGGCTTATTATTAACGTCACTCCAATCAACACTAGACAGACCAGAGTCGTCAGTGGCCCATGCTAAAGCTCCATTTACTATTTTCAGTACTTGTCCGTTATTACTAGATGATACAGCAGGAGCATCTGTTATATTAGACCAAGAATGATTGTGTGAAGAAGGGGCAAATGTTGTTGGCTTATTATTAACCTGATTCCAATCAACACTTGATAGCCCAGCGTTATCCGTTTCCCACGAGAGAGCACCGCCTACAACTTTTAAGACTTTATCGTTATTTGTGGCACTGTAATCTAAAGCTAAAGCCTTACTTCCACCTATGGTAAGGTCTCCGTCTATAGAAACATCTTTTTTGAAAGAAGAGTTTTCCTTGAACGTTGAAGTGCTATTGAATATTGAAGTATCAGTTGCATTTGTACCAAAGGTAGTATTGCTCTCAAAAGTTGAATCACCCTTAAACAGAGAAGTACTGTTAAATGTTGCCGCCTCAGTAACGTCAAGTGTTTTATTTATGGTTACTGATTCTTTAAAAATAGAAGGACTTTCAATATTTAAATTACTATTTGTGTCTCCAAAATCTATAGATCCCCCAGCTCCTTCATTAATAATAGTTTTCCCACCAACCGTAGTTGATCCAGTTGAAACAGGCACACCGCTGACCAATAAATGCTCACTAAAATCAGCGTATACGGCTCCGCCGGAAACAATTTGTTCAGCCGTAGCTCTTACCGTTAATTTTTCATTGGTTCCTTCGTTTTCATTTAAAGCGGTAGCTAAAAAAGATCCGCTAGTTATTTGCTCATAAGAGCCAGGATTTAAGTTTCTAATTTTAATGTTGGCCATATAGACCTATACACTTAAAATTAAACTCCGCTCAAATCCATTAAGTCTTTCATGTCAAGGCTTCCGCCCTTTTTCTTTGCGGCAGCAGCAAGGCTATTTCCTTCACTAGGAGTAATTCCAAGTTCTTCCATATCTTCTTTGGTGGCACCCATGATTGTAGAGGCAGCATTATCACCATCAAATTTCTTTTTCATTTCTTCTCTGGCGCTAGCGGAGTTTGCAAAATCAAGCAAGGCCGAAGGGTCATCCATTATTCTTTCAGGTATATCGTCGTATTGCTCAAATATATTTTTGAAAATTCTAGTATACATTATTAGATTCAATTGAAAATTAGTAAGATATAATATGGGATCACCAAAAAAGTCACTAGCTGTTTCAGAGAAAGCATAATATATCCTATAGAATCCTTGTAATGTTAATTTTTGAATATTATTTTCAGAAAACCTAGAATGAAACTCATTATAAGTTCTTATAAGTTTAGATACCTCAGCGCCTTCCATATATTCATATTCTTCTTGAGTGAAAAGCGGTTCTTTTAGTTCTTTGTCCTTATAAAAGCTATTGACTATATAAAAATCATTAGCTCTATTACTGGCATATATTTCGCAACTATTTTTTACTAAATCAGATTTTTTATTTTGAAGCTTTTTATACGCTTCTTCAGCTTCTTCAATTTGTTTGTTGATTTGCTCAAGAGCACTTTTAAGAAAAACATTTTTCTTATTTTTTACCAAGCTTTCCCAGTACATTTTCTGAGTATCTAGCTCAGCTTCATCTTTTTCTGTCCAGAACCCTTCTTTTTTTAAATCATCAAATATTTCTTCTTCAGTAGGAAGACCGCGTTCCTTCGCGCGATCAAAGTACATTTGATATACATCATCAAAATCAACTAAATCAGCAGTTGACTGATGCTTTATGAATCTCAGCTTTTCCCCTATATAGTAAGAAGAAAAGCCTTGGGTAATTTCCTTAAGAAGTTTTCTGTAGCTTTTTAGCTCCACTCATCACACTAATTCTGAATCAAGCTCTTCTTCAAGATTCTTGAACTCTTCTTCGGATGGGTTTTGGCTAAAATACCAAAAGCTCACAAAAGTCATTAACTTTTCTTTTGCTAAATCAAAGATTTCGTCCCCACCTTCTTCAAGAGAGTAGTACGCATCTTCTTTTTCCTCATTTGTAGAACCTGGAAACAAATCTCTTTCATTTCCTTCCTCGTCCTTTACGGATGACAAATTAAGCAAGTACCAAAGTATAGCTTTATTTTGAGCCTTAG
>MDTD01091402.1_pt1 | contig 17241 bp, 16 predicted proteins | sample 811221 | NCBI WGS metagenome assembly MDTD01 (sample SAMN05326646, study PRJNA326480) | marine metagenome | isolation source: seawater | place: Pacific Ocean: South West | collected 2011 | reverse complement strand
CTTTTTTATTTCTCCTGCTCTACCTCTAGCTCTTGGCCTATATCTTTTCATGACTATACCCTTTCCAACATACGCTTCTTTTATAAAAAGATTATCAATATCTAATTGGTTATTATTTTCAGCATTTGAAACAGCTGACTTAATAGTTTTAGAAATTTCTTTAGAAACTCTTTTTTCTGAAAACTGCAAGTTTCTTAAAGCCACATCCGCTTTCTTGCCTCTAATAGATCTTAAAATCTCATTTACTTTTCTAGGACTAGATCTAAGATTTTTATATATAGCTTTTACGCTTGACAAATCTTTAGTTAAGTTTTTTGAATTTTTCACCATCTATTTTGTATCCTTCTTTACAGGAGTTGATGTTGAAGCTGCACCAGCTTTTTTATCTGCAGGAGTATGACCAGCAAATTGTCTTGTGGGCACAAACTCACCTAATTTATGACCCACCATCTCATCTGAAATAGTAATTGGGATAAATTTTTTACCATTATGTATCTCAAACTTTAATCCAACGAACTCAGGCACAATTGTAGAACCTCTTGACCATGTCTTAATCGGTCTCTTCAGTGCATCGCCGCCCTTTTCTACTTTTTTAAGGAGACTGGGATGTACGAAAGGTCCTTTCCAAACTGATCTAGCCATAATTTATCTTCTCTTTTTCTTTCTAGAAATAATAAATTGATCCGTTCTTTTGTTATTTCTTGTTTTTAAACCTCTTGTACCTTGTCCCCAAGGAGTAACTGGATTTCTACCTCCAGATGTTTTTCCTTCCCCTCCGCCGTGTGGGTGATCTACAGGGTTCATCACTACTCCTCTAACTGTTGGTCTTTTCCCAAGCCATCTATTTCTTCCAGCTTTACCTATTTTTTGATTTTTATTATCTACATTTGACACTTGACCAATTGTAGCTCTACATTTTGATAAAACTTTTCTAGTTTCACCTGATCCTAATTTAATTAAAGTATAATCATTGTCTTGACCCATGACTGACGCTGAAGATCCAGCTGACCTAGCAAGTATTCCACCTTTTCCTGGTGTTAGTTCAACATTATGTATAAGGGTTCCTGCAGGTATGTACTTTAATAACATAGCAAACCCTTTTTGAATTTCATTCTTATCACTTGATAAAACTTTGTCGCCTTTCTTGAGACCCTCGACACCAAGTATGTAACTTAACGTTTTATCTTCATACTCGATTAACATTATATTTGCGCTTCTATATGGATCATACTCAAACCTTTTAACTTCAGCCATAAGATTTAATTTTGATCTCTTGAAATCAATCAATCTATATTTTTTTTTATGACCCATCATTTTATGCCTTGTCGTAATACGTCCTTGATTGTTTCTACCTACTGACCTTTTTTTAAATTTAGTAAGGCTTTTTTCTGGTTTACCTTTCCATAAATCGCTTCTATCAACTAAAATAGTTGATCTTCTGGATTTTGTGTAAGGTTTAAAGTTTTTTAAAGCCATTTTAAACTCCTGATGTCATATCGATCGTTTGACCCTCTTTTAAAGTTACTATTGCTTTTTTGTAACCAGTTTTCTTACCTAACTTTCCCCTTACAACTTTAATTTTAGGTTTTGATAATATTGTATTGATTTTAATGACTTCAACTTTATATAATTTTTCTATACTTTTTTTGATAGCAAATTTAGTTGCATTTTTTGATACTTTAAAAGTTAGCTTATTTAAAACATTGAGGTTAGTTGATTTCTCAGTTACAACTGGTGACAAAATAACATCATATGCAATATTATTATTCTTCATTTTATTAGCCTTTCTTCAATTGCCTTAAAAGATTCTTTTGTAAAAAGTATCTTTTCGTATTTAAGTAAATCAAAAACATTTGTCCCAACGTCTATTATTTTTTTTGAGTTTGGGATATTTTTTATACTCCTAACAAATTCCTTTGCTGCGCTTTTGTGATGAATAAATAAAGCACTTTTTGACTTAATATTTTTTAAAAAGTTTTTAAAATGTTTTGTTTTTAAAGATGTCGTCTTTGGTTCTGTAAAAATTGCAAGTTGTTTTTGACTTGCTTTTGCTGATAAAGCATGAACTAAACCAAGTTTTCTGACTTTCTTATTAAGCTTTTTAACTGCAGTTTTTCCCTTATGTCTAGGTCCATGAGCAATTCCTCCTCCAACAAAAATTGGTGCTGTTATATTACCGTGTCTAGCTCCACCAGAGCCTTTTTGTTGGACTATCTTTCTTCTTGACCCCTTTACCTCACCTCTACTTTTTGTATGGCCTGTTTTTTTAAAATTTTTATTTTGTTGCCAGTCAACAACTTGTTGAATTATATCTTTTCTAGGTTTAACTTTAAAAACCTTATCAGATCCTTCTATTGTCCCAATACTTTTACCATCAATACTTATTTCTTCAATTTTCATTATTTTTTCTCCTCTACTGCAGGTGACTTTTCAACTTTAGGTGCGTCTTCTACTTTTGTTTTTTTCTTTTTTTCTTTTTTAACTGATTTCATTTCAGCTAAAGACGCTTTATATTTTTCAATTCTTTCATTAATTGTAGATTTACTTTTATTCTTTACTGCTTCTTTAATCTCTACATAAGTATTTTTACTTCCTGGAACTGAGCCTTTTAAATAGAGCAGATTATTTTCTAAATCAGTTTCAACTACCTCTAAACCCAAAGTTGTTCTATATTTTGCGCCCATGTGACCGGCCATTTTTTTTCCTTTAAATACTTTACCTGGATCTTGACACTGCCCTGTAGAACCATGTGCTCTATGCGATATTGAGACACCATGCGAAGCTCTCATACCACTAAAATTATGTCTTTTCATTGACCCAGCAAAACCTTTACCAATTGTTTTAGCTCTTACATCAACATACTTCTTGTCTTTAAGAACTTCCAAATTGATTTCAGTGCCAGGTTTATAATCCTCAGTGTTAATTGCTCTAAACTCTTTTAATATCTTTTTTGGTTCTTGAGATTTTTTGGCAAAAAAACCTTTCATTTGCTTTGTAATTTTTGAGTTTTTCACATGTCCATAACCAATTAAAACAGCGGAATAACCTCTTTTATCCTTATTGATTACATCAACAACTTTTGCCTTTTCAATTTTTAATATTGTAACAGGTAGAGACTCTCCATTTTCAAAAAATCTTTGAGTCATACCAAGTTTTTTTCCAATTAAACCAATGGTCATAATTATATCTTTATCTCCACGTCTACACCCGCAGCTAAGTCTAATTTCATTAATGCTTCAATTGTAGCTGGAGTTGGTTCCATAATATCTATTAGTCTTTTGTGAGTTCTTGTTTCAAATTGCTCTCTACTCTTTTTATCTATATGTGGTGAACGTAAAACTGTGTAAATTTCCTTTTTTGTAGGAAGGGGTATTGGGCCTTTGATCTGTGCTCCTGTCCTTTTTGCAGTGTTTACAATTTCCTCTGTCGATTGATCTAGTATCTTATGATCATAAGCTTGTAATCTTATTCTTATATGTTGTTGATCCATTATATTATCCTGCTAACTTTTTTGTAACTTCATCTTGAACATTTTGTGGTACTTTTTCATAATGTGAAAATTGCATTGTATACTGTGCCCTGCCTTGTGACATAGATCTTAAATTATTTACATAACCAAACATATTGGCAAGTGGGACATTGGCATTTATTACTGTTGCATTTCCTCTTTTGTCAGTAGAACCAACCTGACCTCTTCTGCTATTCAAATCACCAATCACATCCCCCATATAATCTTCTGGGGTGACAACTTCAACTTTCATAATTGGTTCTAAAAGTTTTAAACCACCTTTTTGACATGCCTCTTTAAAACAAGCTCTTGCAGCAATCTCAAAAGCTAATACACTAGAATCTACATCGTGATGTAGTCCATCAATAATTTGAACCTTATAATCAATAACAGGGAAACCAGCCAAAATCCCTGAGTCCGCAATTCCTTCAATACCTTTCTCGACACCTGGGATAAATTCTTTTGGTATTGCACCACCTTTAATTAAACTTTCAACTTCTCTTCCTTTGCCCGGTTCTTGAGGCTCGACAGTGATTTTAACTCTTGCAAATTGGCCTGAACCGCCTGACTGTTTTTTATGTGTATAATCAACTTCTGCTGACCTTTCTATTGTTTCTCTGTAAGCAACTTGAGGTGCTCCAATATTTGCATCTACTTTAAACTCTCTTTTCATTCTATCTACAATAATATCTAAGTGCAATTCGCCCATTCCTTTTATTATTGTTTGACCTGACTCAACATCCGATGTAACTCTAAATGAAGGATCCTCTTTAGCTAGTCTTTGTAAAGCTTCTCCCATTTTTTCTTGGTCACCCTTGGTTTTAGGCTCAACCGCAATTTCAATTACCGGATCAGGGAATTCCATTGGCTCCAACACAACTGGATTATTCTTTACACATAAAGTATGACCAGTAATTGTGTATTTTAAACCTGCTAATGCCACGATATCTCCGGTGCTAGCTTCTTTGATATCCTCTCTATCATTAGCATGCATCAAAAGCATTCTTCCGATTCTTTCTTCTTTGTCATTTGTTGAATTTAAAACACCCGTTCCTGAAATAAGTTTACCAGAATAAATTCGAATAAAAGTTATTGTTCCAACGAAAGGATCATTTGCAACTTTAAATGCTAATGCAGAAAAGGGTTCGCTATCATCAAATTTTCTAATTACTTCCTCATCTGTACCCGGCTTAGTACCTTTTATTTCATTTAAATCTAATGGACTAGGAAGAAAATCCACTACTGCATCTAATAAGGGTTGAACGCCTTTGTTTTTAAAAGCCGATCCAGTAAGAACAGGCACAAAACTAAAATTTAAAGTGCCTTTTCTGATACATTTCTTAAGATCATCTTCACTTATCTCTTTCCCATCTAAATAAGCTTCCATTAATTTTTCATCTTGTTCAACTGCAGTTTCAACAAGCTCTTGCCTATATTTATCTGCTTTTTCTTTTAAATCCCCAGGTATCTCTACCTCATTAAATTTTGCACCAAGGTCTTCAGCCTCCCAGACAAGTCCTTTCATTTTTACTAAGTCTACTACTCCTTGAAGATCAGCTTCTGCTCCAATTGGTATTTGAAGCACTAATGGAGTTGCTCCCAATCTTTCTTTTATCATGTCAACACAACGATAAAAGTCTGCTCCAGTTCTGTCTAATTTATTAACAAAACACATTCTAGGAACTTTATATTTATCAGCTTGTCTCCAGACAGTTTCTGATTGTGGTTCAACGCCAGCAACGCCATCAAATACTGCTACTGCTCCATCTAATACCTTGAGGGATCTTTCAACCTCAATTGTGAAATCTACATGACCAGGAGTATCAATAATATTTATCCTGTGATCTTTCCAAAAACAGGTTGTTGCAGCTGAAGTAATTGTTATTCCTCTTTCTTGCTCTTGTTCCATCCAATCCATGGTTGCTGCGCCATCGTGAACTTCTCCGATCTTATGAGACTTACCAGTATAATACAAAACTCTTTCGGTTGTAGTTGTTTTTCCAGCATCAATGTGTGCCATGATGCCAATGTTTCTGTATTTATCTTTTGTATAAATCTTACTCATAATTGCCTACCACCTAAAATGTGCAAATGCCTTGTTGGACTCTGCCATTTTATGGGTATCCTCTCTTTTTTTGATTGCTGAACCTTTGTTTGTTGAAGCGTCGATAAATTCTTTCATTAATCTTTCCTGCATTGTTTTGTCGCCCCTCTTTTTTGCTGCGTCTAACAACCACCTAATTGCTAAAGCTTGTCCTCTATCAGCCTTGACTTCAACTGGAACTTGGTAAGTTGCTCCACCAACCCTTCGAGATTTAACTTCCAAATTAGGTTTTACATTTTTAATTGCTTCATTAAAAACTTTTACGGGATCTTCCTTTGCTTTATCTTTAATTAAACTGAAAGAATTATAAAATATTTTTTCAGCTGTAGTTTTTTTTCCACCAATCATTAATGCGTTTATAAATTTTGATACCGATTTTAATCCATAAATAGGATCATCAGTTATTTGTCTTTTTGCTTGTCTTCGTCTTCTAGACATTACTTAGGCCTCTTTGCTCCATATTTAGATCTTTGTTGTTTTCGATTAGCTACACCTTGCGTGTCAAGCAAACCTCTCACAACATGATACCTCACCCCAGGTAAATCTTTGACTCTACCGCCCCTGATCATAACAACTGAGTGTTCTTGTAGGTTGTGTCCTTCTCCAGGAATGTACGCTGTTACTTCAAAGCCATTTGATAATCTTACTCTAGCAACTTTTCTTAAAGCTGAATTAGGTTTTTTTGGTGTAGTTGTGTATACTCTTGTGCAAACTCCTCTTTTTAAAGCGCAAGCTTGCAACGCAGGAACTTTGTTCCTCACTATTTGCTTTACACGTTTTTTTTTTAACAATTGATTAATTGTTGGCATAATAATTAGCTTTTTAAGGAAACAATTTGGTAAGCTGTTGGTAGTAGTTTAAAGCCAACATTAGCTTTACGTGCTACCTTAAAAAGTGGGGTATTAATACTGATTATTTAAAGAACGTCAACACATCCGTTGGCAAATTCATCAAGTAAATACAAGGCTTTTAAGGCTTATTGCGCTTCTACGGGCTGTTCCTCAGTATCAGAAGCTATAGTTTCTGAAGCTAGCTTATTTTGAAATTCTGTGTCTTTTTCTTTGGCAATTTTATTGTATTTTTGCCTACTTTTACCGCTACCTGCTGGAATTAACCGTCCTACAATAACATTTTCTTTTAGACCCATGAGATCATCTGCTTTTCCTTTTAATGAAGCGTCAGTTAAGACTCTTGTTGTTTCCTGAAAAGAAGCAGCTGAAATAAAAGATTTTGTTTGCAAAGAGGCTTTTGTAATTCCCAGCATCACAGGATCAAATTCAATTTCTTTTTTTCCTTCAGATTTTAGTTTTTCATTAATATTTTTAGCATCAATTTTGTCCATAACTTCTCCATTAAGCATGTCACTATCTCCTGGGTTTTTAACTTCAAGCTTTCTCAACATTTGTCTTAAAATAACTTCAATATGTTTATCATTTATTACAACACCTTGAAGGCGATAAACATCTTGAACTTCGTTAACAAAATAATCAGTCAATGACTCTATACCTAATATTCTTAAAATATCATGTGGTGCGGGACTTCCGTCTAATAGATATTCGCCTTTTGTAATTTTTTCTCCAGGGTTATAATTAATTTGTTTTCCTTTTGGAATTAAATAGTTAGATTCAATCCCATCTTTACCCTTTATAGTAATTTTTTGTTTGCCTCTAATTTCTTTTCCAAAAATTATTTCGCCATCATTCTCAGCTATAATTGCCCCGTCTTTAGGTTTTCTAGCCTCAAATAATTCAGCCACTCTTGGAAGACCGCCAGTTATGTCCTTTGTTTTAGAAGTCGCTTTGGGCAGTCTTGCTAACACATCCCCTGCATTTACTTGATCGCCGTCTGCTACTGATAAAATTGTTTCTGGTGACAGATAATATCTTGCCTCATTTCCATCTGCTTTTAAAACAACTTTATCTTTACTATCTCTTAAAGTAACCCTAGGTTTTAAATCCAAATTTTTTGACTGAGATCTCCAGTCCAATACTATTTTTGATGAAATTCCAGTTGCTTCATCTGTTTTATCAGCAACTGATACTGCGTCTACTAAATCAACATAATTTACAATACCGGAAGTCTCTGCAATTACTGGTACCGTATAGGGATCCCAGTCGCAAATTTTTTGACCCTTTTTTACAAGTTCTTCAGGTTTCACATATAATTTTGACCCATATGGAACTTTAAAAGATGCAATAACTGTTCCATCCTTTTCAAGTGTCAGTTCAATATTTCTACCCATTATAATGAGATTTTTACTTGAGTCTTCTACAAGATTTTTGTTTGAAATTTTTAAAGTACCAGAGTCTGGTGCTGTGATGGATGAGTCATCTTTTATTTGAGCAGTCCCTCCAACGTGGAAAGTTCTCATTGTTAATTGTGTTCCTGGTTCACCGATTGATTGTGCAGCTATCATCCCAACACATTCACCGATTGATACTGGAATACCTCTGGCTAAATCTCTTCCATAACATTTGGAGCAAACACCTTGATTGCTCTCACAGGTCATAACAGAATAAACATTACAAGTTTTGACACCTGCAGCCTCGATATCTTCACATTTAAATTCATCAATCATATCATTTTTTTTTACAATCACCTCTCCGGTTAAAGCGTTTTTAATATCTTCGGCAGCATTTCTTCCAAGAGCTCTTTCTGATAAACTTACGACAACGTTTCCGCCCTCTATAATTTCTGAGATTGTAATCGATTTTTTTGAACCACAATCTTTTTGAGTAATAATCACATCTTGGGAAACATCACACAATCTTCTAGTTAGATAGCCAGAATTTGCTGTTTTTAAAGCAGTATCAGCAAGACCCTTTCTTGCACCGTGTGTTGAGGTAAAATACTCTAATATAGTCAAACCTTCTTTAAAATTTGAAATAATAGGAGTTTCAATAATCTCACCAGATGGCTTCGCCATTAAACCTCTCATTCCTGCTAACTGTTTCATTTGTGCCGGAGAGCCTCTGGCTCCAGAATCTGCCATCATAAATACTGAATTAGATTTTACCCTTCCATCTTTATCTTTTTGAGGACTAGAAATGATTTCCATCATTTCAGAAGCAATTTTGTCTGTACATTTTGACCATTGATCAATTACTTTATTATATTTCTCACCTCTAGTAATTAGCCCCTCTGCATATTGATTTTCATATTCTTCAACCATTTTTTTTGCATCACCAATAATTTTTTCTTTGCTTTCTGGAATAATTAGGTCATCTTTTCCAAAAGATATTCCTGCCTTAAATGCATTTTTAAAACCTAAAGCCATAATTTTATCGCAAAATATTACTGTCTCTTTTTGACCACAAAATCTGAAAACTATATCTATTACTTCAGAAATTTGTTTTTTTGCTAAGACTCTGTTGACTAAATCAAATTTAATATTTTTATTTTTTGGAAGAATGTTTGCTAATAGAAACCTTCCGGCAGTACTTATGTATTTCAAGAAAACCTTATTGCCTTTTTCATCTTTTGTTTCAAACCTAGAAACTATTTTTGTATGAATATTTATATTGTTGTTTTCTAAAGCCAAGGTAATCTGATCATTATTTAAAAAATAACCCTTTGGTTTATCTTCCTTTGTCTCGATAGGTTCTTGAGAAAGATAATAAATACCCAAAACCATATCCTGAGATGGAACAATTATTGGTTTACCATTTGCTGGATGTAAAATGTTATTAGTAGACATCATTAAAACCCTAGCTTCTAGCTGGGCTTCAATACTTAATGGAACATGAACTGCCATTTGATCACCATCAAAGTCAGCATTAAAAGCTGCACAAACTAAGGGATGGAGTTGAATTGCTTTTCCCTCTGTTAAGATAGGTTCAAATGCTTGAACACCTAATCTATGTAGAGTAGGTGCTCTATTTAGTAATACTGGATGCTGCCTGATAACATGATCTAAAATATCCCAAACTTCTTGTTTTTCTTTTTCAACAATTTTTTTTGCTTGTTTTATAGTTGTTGCGTAACCTAATTTATCTAAACGTGCGTAAACAAATGGCTTAAACAATTCTAAAGCCATTTTTTTTGGCAAACCGCATTGATGCAACTTTAATTCTGGACCTGCAACAATAACTGATCTTCCTGAGTAATCTACTCTTTTACCTAGTAAGTTTTGTCTAAATCTTCCTTGTTTACCTTTAAGCATTTCCGCAAGTGATTTAAGTGGTCTTTTTCCAGTGCCGGTTATAACTCTTCCCCTTCTTCCATTATCAAATAAAGCATCTACAGACTCTTGAAGCATTCTCTTTTCATTTCGCACAATAATGTCTGGGGCTCTTAAATCCATTAATCGTCCTAGACGATTATTTCTGTTTATAACTCTTCGATATAAATCATTTAAATCAGATGTTGCAAATCTTCCGCCATCAAGTGGGACTAAAGGTCTGAGTTCAGGAGGAATGACTGGAAGTGTAGTTAAAATCATCCATTCAGGCTTATTGCCGGATGATGCAAATGACTCCAATAATTTTAGCCTTTTGATAGTTTTTTCAAGAACAACTTTTGAATTAATCGATTTGATATCTTCTCGTAACTTGTCTCTTTCAGCCTCAACATCTATATTTGTTAAACATTCTCGTATTGCTGCTGCCCCGATACCTGCTGAGAATTGGTCCTCGCCGTACTCATCCTGTGCTTTAAGAAATTCGTCTTCAGTTATTATTTGATTTTTTTCTAATTTTGTTAAACCAGGTTCAATTACAATGAAATTTTCATAATATAAAACTTTTTCTAAATCTTTTAGTTTTAAATCTAAAGATAATGCAATTCTACTGGGTAGAGATTTTAAAAACCATATATGAGATACTGGCGTTGATAGCTCAATATGACCCATTCTCTCTCTTCTGACATTTGATTTTGTAATTTCAGTTCCACATTTTTCACAGATTATACCTCTAAATTTCATGCCTTTATATTTTCCACACAAACATTCATAATCCTTAACAGGGCCAAAAATTCGTGCGCAAAATAATCCATCTTTCTCTGGTTTAAATGTTCTGTAATTTATAGTTTCAGGTTTTTTTATTTCACCAAAAGACCATGATTTTATTTTTTCTGGACTTGCTAATGAAATTTTTATCTTAGAAAAATCTTGCTTATTTACTTTTTTTGAAAATAGATTTGTTAATTCTTTGCTCATTAATTTAATTCCAAGTTTAAACCTAGTGATCTTATTTCTTTAACTAGAACATTAAATGACTCAGGGATACCGGACTCAAAATCATCATCACCTTTAACAATTGTTTCGTAAACTTTTGTTCGGCCAGCAACATCGTCTGATTTTACAGTCAATATTTCTTGTAATGTATAAGCGGCACCATAAGCTTCTAAAGCCCATACTTCCATCTCTCCAAATCTTTGTCCACCAAATTGAGCTTTTCCTCCAAGCGGTTGCTGAGTAACCAAACTGTAAGGTCCAGTCGATCTAGCATGTATTTTGTCGTCAACCATATGATAAAGTTTCAACATGTAAATTATACCAACGGTAATATCTCTATCAAATTTTTCACCTGTTCTTCCATCGTATAACCTGGTCTGCCCACTTTCAGGAAGGTCAGCAAATTTTAACATATTTGTAACATCTTGAACACTGGCACCGTCAAAAACTGGGGTGGCTATTGGTACACCTTTAGATAAATTCTGAAGCAAGTCTTTTGTTTCATCATCTTTTAATTGTTTGATCTCTTTTTCGATCTCAACTTTGTTATAAATTTTTCCTAGAGAACTTTTTACTTGCTCTAAACTTTTCTGTTGAGATAAATAATCGTTACATAACTTATTAACTTTCTCTCCTAATTCTGAACATGCCCAACCTAAATGAGTTTCTAAAATTTGACCCACGTTCATCCTACTTGGTACACCTAAAGGATTTAAACAAACATCAACTGGTTTGCCATTTTCCATGTAAGGCATATCTTCCACAGGCACTATTCTACTATCACCCCTTTGTTTCCATGCCTACCAGCCATTTTATCTCCTGGTTGCAACTTTCTTTTCATTGCAACAAACACCTTTACCATCTTCATAACACCTGGTAACAATTCATCACCTCTTTCAATTTTATCTACTTTATCTTCAAATCTGGTCTGAATATCTTTTTTAGCTTTATAGTATTGCTCTTTCAATGAGGATAGATCATCTGTCGACTTTTTATCACTTAATTTTAATTTAAAAATATCATTTAATGTTAGATTTTTTATAGCTTCGCTATCAAGTTTACTACCTTTAGTATAAATTTTATAATCTTCAGATAATCCTGTTTTGGATAAAATTTGCTGTGCTCTAATTTTTATATTTAATTCTAAAATACTTTCCTCTGCTTGTTTATCTGACATAACAGACTCAATCTCAGATTTTTCAATAGATAAAGCTCTCTCATCCTTCTCAATACCATGTCTGTTAAATACTCTTACTTCTACAATTGTGCCTCCTGTACCAGATGGCATTTTTAATGAGGTATCTCTTACATCTGTAGCCTTTTCTCCAAAAATAGATCTTAATAACTTTTCTTCTGAAGATACTTTAGTATCTCCTTTTGGAGTCAATTTACCAACTAAAATATCGCCCGGTTTAACCTCTGCTCCAACATATACTATTCCAGATTCATCCAGATTTCGTAAAGTTTCCTCACTTGTATTTGGAATATCTCTGGTAATTTCTTCAGGCCCTAATTTTGTGTCCCTGGCCATTACTTCATACTCTTCGATATGAATAGATGTAAATACATCATCAGATACACACCTCTCTGAAATAAGTATGGAGTCTTCAAAATTATAACCTAGCCAAGGCATGAACGCTACCGTTACATTTTTACCTAAAGCTAGTTCGCCTAATTGTGTAGATGGACCATCTGCGATTACATCACCTTGTTTTATTATATCTCCAACTTTTACTAAAGGTCTTTGATTAATACATGTATTCTGATTTGATCTTTGAAATTTTAATAAGTTATAAATATCTACACCTGATTTAGTTAAATCCTTCTCTGAAGTTACTTTTACAACTATTCTTTTGCCATCTATTTTTTCGACTACACCTTGTCTTTTCGCAACGATTGTTGCTCCTGAGTCTAAAGCTACATCCTTTTCTATACCTGTACCTACCAAAGGTGACTCATTTTTGATTAAAGGTACGGCCTGTCTCATCATATTTGATCCCATTAATGCTCTATTTGCATCGTCATTTTCTAAAAATGGTATCAATGCTGATGCAACAGAAACAACCTGTTTTGGTGATACATCCATGAAATCAATGTTTTCTGGTTTTGATAATTCAAATCCTAAATTTCTTCTACAAGAAACTAATTCATCTTTGAAAGTTCCATCATTATTAAGTACTGAATTTGCTTGTGCAATTGTATATCTTCCCTCTTCCATTGCAGATAAATAGTGTATTTCTTTTGTAACTTTACCATTTTTTACGGATCTGTAGGGACTTTCAATAAAACCATATTTATTAACTCTTGAATATGTAGCCAAACTATTAATTAAACCAATGTTTGGGCCCTCAGGAGTTTCGATCGGACATATACGACCGTAGTGAGTTGGGTGAACATCCCTAACTTCAAAACCTGCCCGTTCTCTTGTTAAACCGCCAGGTCCTAATGCAGATACTCTTCTTTTATGTGTGATCTCAGATAGTGGATTTGTTTGATCCATAAACTGAGATAATTGGGATGTGCCATAAAATTCTTTTAAAGATGCAGCAATTGGTTTTGAATTTATTAAATCTTGAGGCATAACAGTATCAATTTCGACAGAAGACATTTTTTCTTTAATAGCTCTTTCCATCCTGACTAAACCAATTCTAAATTGATTTTCAACAAGCTCTCCTACTGATCTCACTCTTCTATTTCCTAAATGGTCAATGTCATCAACTTCCTCTTTGCCATCTTTAAGTCTCAACATTGTTTCAACAATTTTTAATACATCTTCTTTTCTAAGAACTGTAATATTTGGATCACAATCAATCTCTAACCTTGAGTTTAGCTTAACTCTCCCCACATCAGAAAGATCGTATCTTGTTTTGTTAAAAAAAAGATTATTAAATAAATTTTTAGATGTCTCTAATGTTGGTGGTTCACCAGGTCTAAGCAACCTGTAAATATCCATTATAGCCTCATTTGTAGTATTATTCTTGTCAACTACTAATGTATTTCTTAAGTATGATCCTATATTTAAACCATCAATTTCAGATATATAAAAACTCTTTATATTTAGAGCATTTAATTTTTCTAATGCTTCAACTGTTATTTCATCTCCGGACTCAAAATACACCTCTCCATTTTTTTCATTAAAAATATCATCTGCAAAGTATCTTCCATAAATCTCATTTGATGACATGAAAATATTTTTTAAACCTTCTTTTTGCAGTTTAATAGCAATTGGTATATTTACTTTCGTACCTTCCTTTAAAATCTTTTTATTATTATCAGCATTTACTAAGTCATTTTTTAATTTATAATTTTTATACCTTTGTGGGATAAATTTAGTTTTGAGCTTGTTTTTATCAATAAATTCAAACTTTATTTTATCGTGAAATAAATTTAATATTTCGTCTCTGGAATATCCAAGTGCCATTAATAAAGTTGTTGAAGGAATTTTCTTTTTTCTATCTATTCTAAAATATAAAATATCTTTTATATCATACTCAAAATCAAGCCATGAACCCCTGTATGGAATTACCCTACAATTAAATAAAAGTTTACCACTAGAATGGCCCTTTCCTTTATCATGATCTAAAAAAATACCGGGGCTTCTGTGCATTTGGTTGACAACAACTCTTTCAATCCCGTTAACAACAAAAGTTCCTCGCGGTGTCATTAATGGTAGGTCGCCCATATAAACCTCTTGTTCTTTTGCTGATAAAATTTGTTTAGTCTGTTCCTCTTCGTTTACATCATATGCAACTAGTCGTAGGTTAGCTTTTAACGGAGCAGAATATGTAAGGCCTCTTTGCTTACACTCCTCAACATCATATTTTTCTTTTTCAAATCTATAACTTACGTATTCTATAGTTGCTAAACCAGCAAAATCTTCAATGGGGAAAACTTCTTTAAAAACTTTTTCTAATCCAGATTTGCTGTTTTCATTTAACTGTAAGAAACTATCGTAAGATTTTTTTTGTACTTCAATTAAGTCTGGAATTTTAACTATATTTTCAAGTTTTCCAAAACTTCTTCTAATTTTTTTTTTATCAGTAAATGATAATTCCATATAATATTGACCTGATCAAATTTAATTAATCAGGCTATAAATTCTTAGTTAGTTATTTAAGTTCTACTTTAGCGCCTGCTGCTTCAAATTTCTTTTTAACTTCTTCAGCATCTTTTTTGCTTACACCAGTTTTTAATTCCTTTGGAGCACCTTCAACTAAATCTTTTGCTTCTTTTAAACCTAGGCCTGTAAAAGCTCTTACTTCCTTAATTACACCTATTTTGTTATCTCCTGATGCAGCAAGTACAACTGAAAACTCATCTTTTTCCTCGGCTGCTTCTCCACCACCTGCTACTGGAGCTGCTGCTGCAACTGGTGCTGCCGCTGTTACTCCCCATTTATCCTCTAATAATTTCGAAAGCTCTGCTGCTTCAACAACTGATAGAGTTGATAGTTCATCAACTATTTTATTTAAATCTGCCATATTTATATTTCCCTTTGAGGTTAATCTTTTTTCAAACTTTTTGCGTGCGCCAAATTAGCTATTTTTCGTCCAGGTGCAAGTAAAATACTAATTAATTTTTGGTGTGGTGCTTGTAAAACTCCTATAATTTTGGCTCTAGCCTCGTCTAATGTTGGTAATTTTGCAATTTCTGCGACATCTGTTGGTGCTAGGAGCTTTTTATCCATAATTCCACCCACAATTTTTAACTTATCATTAGTTTTTTGGAATTTAACTAAGATCTTAGCCAATGTTATTGGATCTTTAGATAATGCAATACCCGTTGGTCCTGAGAATAAATTTTCTGCTTCGGAATGAGTTGTTTCTTTTAGTGCTAGTTTTGTGATCCTGTTTTTTGTAACTTTAAGTAGAGCTCCCGCTTTCCTCATTTGATCTCTAAGTTCATCAAGTTGATTAACATTTAAACCCTCGTAATGATAAACCATCATAGCATTATTTGTCTCCAAATCTTTTTTTAAAGAGTTTATATAATTAATTTTTTCTGCTTTATTCATATCAAATTAAATTTCTGTGACGGTTATTTTTGTTGATGGGCCCATTGAGCTAGATATAAATGCAGATTTAACCATATTTTTTATACCTGGCGTATCTTTATCTAAAGTTTCCAAAACACTTTTATAATTTTCAATAATTTTTTTTTCATCAAAATTTACTCTGCCTATAGATAAAGATAAATTTCCATCTTTATCACATCTAACTTCAACCTTACCTTTTTTTATGTCGCTAACTGCTTTTTTTATATCTTTCGCAACTGTACCAAATTTTGGATTTGGCATTAAGCCTTTCGGTCCCAAAACTTTCCCTAACTTTCCTACTTTAGACATCATATCTGGAGTGCAAACTAAAATATCAAAGTCTACTTTTCCATTATTAATTTCTTCAACCAGATCATCAGATCCATATTTTTCTGCATTTGATGATTTTGCATCTTCAATTTTTTCATTCGGACAAATGACAGCAACTCTAATTTTTTTTCCATTACCATGAGGCAAATCTACAGCCGTTCTAATTGATTGATCCGCTTTTTCTTTGCCCATACTTAAATAAATACTTAAATCTATAGACTCTATAAACTTTGCCTTAGATCTCTCTTTAATTAATTTTACAGCCTCATTGATATTATAAACTTTTTTTTGATCGATACCTTTAAGTATTTCTCTATATCTCTTTGACCTGTTCTCTTTAACTTTCATACTTAATCTCTTACCTGTATTCCCATTGATCTTGCTGAACCTGCAATTATTTTAATAGCCTCTTCTATATCGAATGCATTTAAATCTTTCATCTTTATTTCAGCAATTTTTTTTAATTGATCTTTTGAAATCGATCCTGCAACAGTTCGGCCTGGTTCCTTAGATCCAGACTTCAATTTAATAGCTTCTTTGATTAAATGTGATGCAGGAGGAGTTTTAATTACAAAATCAAACTTTTTATCTTTATAAACTGTAATGATGACAGGAACTGGCTGACCCATCTTGTCTTTAGTTTTATCATTAAATGCTTTGCAAAATTCCATAATATTGATACCTCTTTGGCCTAACGCTGGACCCACTGGAGGAGCTGGGTTAGCTTGACCACCTTTAATTTGCAATTTTAAATAACCAACAATTTCTTTAGCCATAATTTTAAACCTTTTCTACCTGAGAATAATCTAGATCAACAGGTGTCGGCCTACCAAATATAGAAACTGACACCTTAAGTCTAGATTTTTCTTCATCAATTTCTTCAATAGAGCCATTAAATGAGGCAAAGGGTCCATCGCAGACTTTAACCTGTTCGCCGACTTGAAATGTTATTGAAGATGATGGATTTGCAACACTTTCCTCCATATTTCCTACAATTTTTTTTACCTCGTCTTCAGAAATGGGTGAAGGTTTTCCTTGTGGACCCAAAAATCCACTAACTTTTTTTAAAGATTTAATTAAATGATATATCT
>MDTD01007275.1_pt1 | contig 17241 bp, 17 predicted proteins | sample 811221 | NCBI WGS metagenome assembly MDTD01 (sample SAMN05326646, study PRJNA326480) | marine metagenome | isolation source: seawater | place: Pacific Ocean: South West | collected 2011 | reverse complement strand
TATTAAAACTATGCAATCAAAATTAAAACCCGAACAAAAAAAAATTTATTTAATACCATCTGCTTTTTTTAGTGAGATTAAAAATTATGACAATTATGACCTTTTATGTAATTTTGCCTCATTTAGTGAAATGGATTTAGAAACAATAAAATATTACCTGCATAATTTACCCAAAAGTATCAAATCAATTGTAACAGGAAACTCAAATTTAGAGATAAAATATGACGATAATAATAAATTTGAAGAGGTGATATTAGATAATTTCCCAATTCCGAGGGAATTCGTTCTTTGCTTCTCTAATGTTCAAATTCCGTTTTACTCAAACTGGCGATACAAAACGCAAGTTTGGTACAAAAAAAAAGAGATTCATAGCAATTAAAAAATATAAAAAAAAGACTTTACATGTTCAATAATTGAACGTAAATTGTTCAAAAATTGAACATTATGAAAAACAATCAAGATTATTTTGACGTTTTAAGAAAAATTGACAAAAAACCTAAACTTACTCAGAGGGAAATTGCTAGCGAAGTTGGATTTAGTTTAGGAAAGCTTAATTACTGCCTTAAAGAACTTCAAAAAAAAGGTTTGGTAAAACTAGAAAATTTTCAAAAGCAATCTAATAAAATAAAATATTTCAGATACGTTATTACACCAAAAGGTCTAGCTGAAAGAACTAAACTCACTATCAATTTTATGAAAAAAAAGATGGTCGAGTATGATGAATTAAAAAAAGAGCTTGAGAACAAATAAATGTGGGCAATAATTAAAATTGATAAAAAAAAGTTAATTTTTTTAAAAGAGGACTTTAAAAAAAAACTTGGCGAAGAAGTCAGTTTGTATTGCCCAAAATTTTTAATAAATCAGTCTAATAAAAATAAAAATTATATTAAGGAACTACCATTGATGGGAGACTATTTGTTTTGCTTTAATACAAAATTCAGCAATCCCCAAATTATTAATTCTTTAAAATACTCAAGAGGTTTGAAATATTTTCTTGAAGGATTTGTTCAATCACAAACTGAAATACAATCTTTTGTCTCTAGATGTAAAGACTCAGAAGATAAAAAGGGTTATTTGACACATTCATTTTTTAAACTTTATTGCAACTCAAGCTACAAATTCTCATCTGGGCCTTTTGTAAATACTATTTTTAAGATAATAAATTTACAAAAAAATAAAATTAAAATTTTAATTGGAGATTTAACGACAACTTTGACAAAAAATAAGTTTTCATTTACTCCTTTATAAATTGAGAAAATATAATGACCTATCATCTTGTAAAACTTTTTTTACAAAGTGCGGAGCATTGGTTAAACTAGAATTATGAATAGTACAGCAGATTTAGAAAAATTAAAAAAAACGTTTGATGAAAATGGGTTTGTGACTATCAATAATTTTTTTAGTAAGACAAAAATTAAAAATTTAAAAAAGGACCTATTTAGTTTTATAGAAAAAGATGAAAAAAACTCAAAAAAAAAACAAATCCATTATGCAAAAGGCTCCAAGAAAATAAATTCTATACATAATTTAAAATGGCCTTATATAAAAAAACTTAGGGATAATAAAAATTTGAGAGAAATTGTAGAAAAACTTTTAAGTGACAAATTAAAAAATTTTGGAGCAGAAGTTTTTGCAAAGCCACCAAAAGTTGGATTAGCCGTTCCTATTCATCAAGATAATTACTATTGGAATGTTGATAATTCTAAAGGTGTTACAATTTGGTTAGCTTTAGACAAATGTACAAAAAAAAATGGAGCATTATTTTATTATTCTAAAAGTCAAAAATTGGGTCTATTGAAACATAAATCCTCTTATGTACCTGGCAGTTCTCAAACTTTAAACAATTTAAAGGTGTTGAAAAAATTTAAAAAAATTACCCCAGCATTAAATATTGGTGACATATTAATTCATCATTGTTTAGTTATTCATGGCAGTGATAAAAATAAAAGCAATCGAAGCAGGGTTGGGCTTACAGTTAGGTATATTGGAAAATCAAGTAAGATTAATCAAACTGCTAAATTAAGGTATGAAAAATCTCTTAAAAAACAATTAGTTTAATATATGCCAGGTTACGAGCTAATAGATAATAAAGAATTTACACAAGTAAGTGAAGTTTTTAAAAAAAGTAAAACTTTATTTAGAATGGGATTTGATAAACAAAGAAAGGGTATCTTTAAAGTTCAAGAATTTGAAGCTAATTTTGCAAGAAAATTTAAATCTAAAAATGCTCTTGCGGTTACTTCTTGCACAGCTGCTCTCAGAGTGGCTTTGGCTACGCTAAATTTAAATAAACAAGATGAAGTAATTACTCAGTCTTTCACATTCGTAGCAACTGTTGAAGCTATTGTAGAGTCTGGAGCCCGTCCGGTATGTACTAATATTAATGAAACATTAAATATGGATCCAAACGATTTAATAAGAAAAATCAATAAAAGAACTAAAGCTGTGATTGTTGTTCATATGCTTGGTGTTCCTGCACAAATAGATAAAATAAAAAAAATTTGTAAAAAATACAAAATAACATTGATTGAAGACACAGCTTGGGGATGTGGAGGAAAGTTTAAAAATAGATTTCTTGGAACCTGGGGCGATATTGGAGCTTATTCGTTTGATTTCGCAAAAACTTTAACAACAGGTGAAGGAGGGATGTTGTTATTTAAATCAAAAAAAAAATTTGAATTAGCAAAAGCATGGCATGATCATGGCCATGAAAATAACCCAAAATATCCAAGATGGGAAGACACAAGAAAGTCAAGCGGTTTCAATTTTAGAATGACCGAGATGCAGGGAGCAGTAGGAATAGCTCAACTTCAAAAATTAAATTTTATAATTAAAAAACAAAGAATGAATCATGATTTAATTTGGAACAAGATTAAAAATATTCCTGGAGTAAGAAGGAGACTATATCCAAAAGGCAGCCAAATTACTGCAGATGCTTTAATAATATTTGTCAATAATAACATTAAAGCTTTAAAATGTAGAAAAGAGCTTCTAAAACTTGGAACTTCAACAAAAATTTTACCAGAGGCATATAGTTGGCATTTTGCAGGTCTTTGGTCACATATTAAAGAACTTAATAACAAAAAAAATATCAAACGATCATTAATAAAAACTGAAAAATTACTTAGAACTGCAGTCTCGATTCCTATTTTCGTAAAAATGAAAAAAAGCCAAATCATTAATATATATAAAGGAATTTCCAAAGCGTTAAGATAATTACCAATGAGTAATAAAACGACAGTTTCCGTAGTTGTGCCAGTTTATAATCAGGAACTATTCATTGGAAGATGTTTGCGTTCTTTATTAGATCAAACACTTGATAAAGAAAGCTATGAAATTATTGTTGTGAATGATTGCAGCAAAGATAACACTTTGCCTATTTTAGAAAAGTTTAAGAATAAAATTAAATTAATAAATAACAAAAAAAATATGGGTTTGCCTGATTCTTTGAATAGAGGAATAAAATCCGCTCAAGGAAGATTTATTGTAAGAGTTGACTCTGATGACTATGTAAATAGAGAATTTTTAAATTTTTTACAAATGTATTTATTATATAACCCCAAAATGGATTCCGTTTGTTGTGATTATTATTTAGTTGATGATAAAGAAAATATAATAAAACAAATGGACTCTTTGAAAGATCCTATTGGTTGCGCAATTATGTTTAGAGTTGAGGCCTTAATTAAAATTGGTTTATACGATAAAAATTTTAAGGTTCATGAAGACAAAGATTTAAGAATTAGATTTTTGAAACATTATAATATTAATAAAATTAGTTTACCACTTTATAGATACAGAAGACATTCTCAAAATATTACAAAAAACAAAAAGAAAATGAATTTACATTATAAAAAACTTTTAAAAAAACACAGTTAATTCTTAAATGAATTTTAATTATAATAAGATTAAAAAAGAAAATTATCCTTATATCATTGCTGAAATTGGAGTTAATCACGGTTGTTCACTCAAAATAGCAAAAAAAATGATATCGCAAGCAAAAAAGGGCGGAGCGCATGCAGTAAAATTTCAGACATATAAAGCTGAAAAAATTGCTAAACGGGTTTCAAGAGCTTATTGGGACACATCTAAAGAAAAGACCATGACTCAGTTTGAGCTTTTTTCAAAATACGATAAGTTTGAAAATGAAGATTATAGGGAGTTAGCTGTTTACTGTAAGAAAAAAAGAATTGATTTTTTATCAACCCCATTTGATATAGGTGCTGTTGATAAACTTAAAAATTTAGTTCCTGTATTTAAAATTTCTTCTTCAGATATAACTAATTACCCTCTTTTACACAAAATATCTAAAACGAAAAAACCGATTATTTTATCGTCTGGAGCATCAAATTTGAAAGAAATCAAAAGTGCTATCGAAATTTTAAAAAAAGGCACAAATAAAATAGTTATAATGCACTGTATTCTCAATTATCCAACCAAGGACAACAACGCGAACCTGAATATGATTTTAAGTCTTAAAAGTGAATTTCCTAATTATATAATAGGTTATTCAGATCACACTCTACCAAGTGCAGGCATGACTGTCCTTACAACAGCCTATTTATTAGGAGCTAAAGTTATGGAAAAACATTTTACTTATAATAAAAAGATAAAAGGTAACGACCATTATCATTCGATGGATAAAAAGGATCTTCTGTCACTCTCAAAAAATCTTAGTAAAATAATGATAATTCTAGGTAAAAAAAGAAAAAAAAACTTTATAAAAAGTGAATTAAAATCCAGAAAATTTGCAAGACGATCAATAGTTACAGCAAAAGATATTAAAAAAAATACAATCATTAAAGAAAAAGATTTAATAACTCTAAGACCAAATATTGGTATATCAGCTAATTTGTGGAGCAAGGTTATTGGAAAAAGAACAAAAAAAAATTTAACAGCGAATAAAACAATTAGTTGGAAAGATCTAAAATAAATAATGAAAAATACTTCTGTTATTATTCAAGCCAGAATGGGTTCAAATAGACTACCAGGAAAAATACTAAAAAAAATATCTGATAAAAGTCTATTAGACTGGGTTATTAATAGGGTAAAAAACTCAAAAAAAATAAAAAAAATAATATTAGCTACTACAAAAAACAGTAAAGACGATATCCTAAAAAATGTAGCTAATAGAAATAAAGTTCTATTTTTTAGAGGCAAAAATAAAGATGTTTTAAGTAGGTTTTATAAAGCTGCAAAAATCCATGGGTCAAAAATAATAGTAAGAGTTTGTGCTGATAATCCCTTCGTTGATTATAAGCTTATTGATCTATTAGTTGAGAGATTTAAATCAAATAAATATGACTATATATGCAATCACCAAAATAGACTGAATAGTCGGTATGCTGATGGTTTCGGGGCAGAGATTTTTTCATTTGAAGTTCTTCAAAATATATTTCTGAATGCGAAAACAAAAGCTCAAAGAGAACACGTTACACAATATATATGGGATAATAAAAAAAAATTTAAAATTTTATCTTTACAGGCTCCAAAAAATCTAGCGTATCCAAATTTAAAATTTGATATAAATACCCTTAAAGATTTAAATTATATTAAAAAATTTGTAAAAACTAACAGTATAAACCTTTCGTCCACCGCCAGAGAAATAATTAAATATAAATTAAAAAAAACAAACCAAAGGAGAACACGCTATGAGTAATAAAATAATGTTTGAAGATCGAAATAATGACTGGGAAATTTGGAAAAAAAATAGTTCGATAGAGAGGTCTATAAAAAGAGTAAAAAAGATTCTTCCTGAAATGGAGGCGTCAAAACAAGTCTCAAAAATTATTAAAAAAAGATACAAAAAAGGATTTGAAATTTTAGATTTTGGATGTGCTGCAGGTCATTTTTACCAAAGTTTGAAGAGAATAGATAAAAATATTAAATATTGCGGTTTCGATGCAACCAGGGACTATATTACTTATGCAAAAAAATTTTTTAAGAATAATAAAAATGTAAGATTTGATGTACAAAGTTTATTTTCGATGTCAAAAATCTATAAGGAAAAATTTGATATCGTTTTTTGTTCAAATGTTCTTCATCATCTACCGTCGATTGATATTCCGTTAAAAAATTTATTAAATGCAACAAAAAAATATTGCATAATCAGAACGCTGGTAAGTAATAATACGCATTTAGCTAGATTTTATTACGACGACTCAACAAATAAAAAAAATGAATTAAATAATTTTCAACTTCAAAATACTTATAGTTATAATCTAATTAGAAAAAAAATTAGAAAAATTGGAAATTTTCAAGTTAAATTTGAGGATGATATTTTTGATGGAAAAAAAATAAATAGTGAATACACTAAGAAAGAAAAAAAAAAGTATCCCGGCTTAACAAGATTTGTAGATGGAATTCAAATAGCAGGCAGTAAAGTATTTGAATTTAAATGGATAATAATTAAAAAATAATTAATAGCATAAATAGTCTTATTAAATTTCATCTAAAAAATGAAAAAAATTTTGGTTATTCAAAATAAAAAAGTATTTAAACAAAAAAATCTTCTTTTTTATGATGAATATTTACATAGTCTTTACTACAACAATAAAATAATTAAAAAAAATTACTTTTATAATCTTAATCATTTAAAAAAGATTAATTATAATTCTAATTTACTACACAAAAAAATATCTCAATATAGATCAGAGCTAGGAAATTTACTTAATATTATCCACAACGAAAATATAAATGAAAAAAATTGGGGTTTATTATTAGATAAATTAATTTTTTTTATTGTAAATCCTATTATCGTTGAAACTTTACTTTTAAAAAAAATTTTAATATCAAATAAAAATCTTTCAATATTCCAAGAGAAATTGAATAGTTTTTACTTAGATGTAGCAGATTTCACAAATAGCTATTATGCTGATAACAGATTTGCTTACGTTAGGTATGTAATAGCAAAAAATATTGGTTTTTCCATTATCAAAAATAAAAAAAAAATTAAAAAAATTAAAAAAAAATCTTTTAATCTTAACGAAAGGTATTCTACAATCATTTTTCGTTTACTTGTAAGTTTTTATGTAAAAATCTTTAAACCAAATTTATTGGTAAATAGTTATCTAGGAGTAAAAAATTCAATAATTATTTTTTTTAAAAGTTTTGGTAGGATCTTATGTATACCATCGAAATATATTTTTAATTATAATATTTCATTAACACGTAAAAATTTTAAAATACGTGAAAAAATAATGGTAAAAGAGACTGATTTTATTGATAAAATTTTTAATATTCTAATTAAAGATTTTATACCTGCTTCTTATCTTGAAAACTTTAAAAAATATTATTCAATTGATAAAGAAACAGGTGTCATTCCTTCACTAGGAAGTGCGGTATCGATTATTTATGATGATAAATTCAAATTTTTGTCAGTAAAACTTCTCGAAAAAAAAAAAAATATTTTCTCTCTTCAGCATGGTTTTATTGGAAAGGAGACAAAAGAAAGATCTGTATACGATACGATATATCAAAAAAAATATTCATCGAAAGTTATCGACTGGTACAGTAAAAGAAGTTCTAGAGAAAATTTTTTTGATAAATATAAAAAGTATAAATTTGAGCCGGAAACTCGTGACAAAATACTTATATATCCAACAACAATTATGGATAGACCAAACTATAAAAATAACCTTTCAAAAAAATTTCATCCTTATCTAAACTTAAACTACGATTTCTTTAAAACTCTTAATAAAGATTTGAAAAATAAAGTAAGTATTAAAGCTTTTCCTGGCAGCGAGGGTAAAATAAAAAATTTTTGGTTTGAAAAATTTAATAAAAGAAATTTATTCATAAAAAATTCAAAAAATATTTTTCATAATTTTAGGATTGTTATTATCGATGATATTTCAACTCCAATCTGCGAACTATTATATGTCGGCGCACCTTTCATTTTAATTGAGAGTGAATTTCAACATTTTAATAAAAAAACGAAAAAAAAATTATTAGCTCTTAAAAAAATAAATATTTTATTTGAAAATCCTGTAAAAGCTGGTGAATTTTTAAATAGAAATTATGAAAATTTAAATTCTTGGTGGCGCACAACAATTAGATCAAAAATCTATTTATCATTAAAAAAAGAATTTTTACCTTTTAAACAAGATAAGGGTTTAAAAGAAATTATTAAGAATTATTCAAATGGAAACTCTTAAAAATATAAATAAGATATTAAGTAGAGAATATAAAAACAGATTACTCTTAATTTTCTTTCTGATGTTGTCAGCCTCTATCTTCGAACTAGTGTCCTTAAATATTATGTATCAAATGCTTAATTATTTTTCTGACAAAAACAATGCAACTAGTAAGATACTAGAATATATATCAAACTTACCAAGTTCTTATTCTATTGAAACCTATCTAATAATTTTATTTTTTTTAGTTTTTTTTATTAAAACAGTTTTATATTTAATTTACTTTAAAAAACAAACTTTTTTTAAAGCTCATTGTGTTAAAGATATAAGTTCAAGACTCTTTGAAGGGTATATGAGTCTGCCAAAATTATTTCATATAAGATCTAACTCCTCTGAAATAATAAAAAATATAACTATTGAAACATCTAACTTCAATGGAGTTTTAGAATCTCTCACAAGCATTGCATTAGAGGTAATTGTTCTTACTTTTATAGTGATTTATCTTTTTTCAATTCATCCGTCAGCAGTAATAGTAATCTTCTTATTCTTATTATTTTTTACTATTTTATTTCATAAAATAAATAATCAGCCCATTACACAAATGGGACGAGAAAGAGTTAACTTTGAAAGAGATAGATTAAAGTATGTGTACGATGGTATCTCAGGTAACAAAACATATGAAATCACTAACACAAAAAGATTACTTAAAGACAAATTTTTAGAACTTAATTTTAAACTAGCTAATATTAATCAATCAATTGATTTAAGAAGATCGATAGCGAAGCCAGTTTATGAAATATTGATAATTTTCTTGATAATGGTTTTGTTGATTTATTATTTAAGTGACGATCAAAGCTTAAAAAATTTGATACCAAAGCTTGGTGTTTTTTTAGTTGCAGGATACCGGATAATACCATCATTTATTAGAATTATTCAAAGTTTACAAAAATTTAGCTTTTTAATTCAGCCAATTACAAAACTGAGACAAGACTTTGATAATTTTAAATATTTAAAAATCAACGTCAAAAATTCTGACGCAAATTTTAGATTTAAAAATAGTATTAATTTAAATAATATAACCTTTTCTTATATAAAAAAAGTAACTCATAATAACAGTGAAAATATCTTAAGTAATTTAAACTTAACAATTAATCGCGGAGACAAGATAGGAATTATCGGGAAAAGTGGAGTAGGAAAAAGTACTCTTTTAGATGTGATAATGGGATTATTACCAATCAATTCTGGCCAAGTTTTAATTGATAAAAAAAATATTGTAGAAGTAAAACAAGGATGGCAAAAGTGTATAGGTTGTGTGCCTCAAGATGTATATATTCTAGATGAAAGCATTAAAAAAAATATTGCATTTGGAATTCAAGAAGATCAAATTGATTCACAAAAATTACAACAAGCAATAAAATTTTCAAATCTGGAAGAATTTTGTAAGGAGTCTAAGTTTGGTTTGGATACCTTAATTGGAAAAAATGGATCGAGGATATCAGGAGGCCAAAAACAACGAATAGGCATAGCTAGAGCTTTATATAATGATCCAGAGGTTTTAATTTTTGATGAGGCTACCTCAGCTCTTGATGAAATTACCGAGAGAAAAATTATAGATGAAATTAAAAATAATTTTGAGAAAAAAACAGTCATCTTAGTATCTCACAAAAAAGATAACTTGAGACATTGTAATAAAATATATGAAATTAAAAAAAATTCGATAAATAAAATTTCTTAAATTATGGATATAATTAATTATATTAAACATATTGAAAATTTTAGTATTAATTACAAGCCAAAAAAAAGTAAGATTTTGATCTATGATGCTTTAAGCGTAAAGTATGCTAAAAATTTATTTAAAAATTTACCAATGACAGTTTTTCATACTAGGTACGAAGGACTAAGTATTTATATTTTATTTAAAACTTTTTTTGAAAAAGGTTTTTCCAATTTTGTAGAAAATTACAAAAAAAATTTTTTTTTATTTGTAAATCCAAAAATTATTTTTTCTGCAATAGATAATAATATAGGTTTTTTTAAGTTAAAACTATTTTATCCTTACTCAACTTATATTGCTGATCAAAACGGTATGAGAAATAATGAGTTTTATTCTCAGTGCAAAAAATACTTGCAAAGTAAAAAATCTAATAAATTATATTCAGATTATTTTTTTTGTTTTGGAGAAAATGAAAAAAAAAGATTAAAAAAAGTAATATCAAGCAAGATATACCCTTTAGGAAAAACTTTAAATAACTCAAATAAAAGTAATGCAATCAAAAAATTTAGATTAAAAAATATAATTTTTATATCAAGTTTGAATTTAGATGTTTTTCCTGTAGATTTAAAAGCATTTAATTATCTTATAAAAATCTGCCTAAAAAAAAAAATTAAGTTATATTACATAGATAGAGTAAAAATGAATAATTTTGATTTGTTAAAAAAAAATACAATAAACGACTCTTATATTTATATTAAAAATAAACATGTCGACCCTAATATGAAAAAATTTTCAAAAGACTCTGTTTTTTTATTTAGCCACTCTACTTTTGGTTATGAGTTGTTAAGTAGAGGTTTTAGGGTTGGTTCTTTTAACAATAATCATGTTGAGCACTTTATAAAAAAAAAATATCCTAATTCAGGTCCTTTTTGGCAAAACAGTGTCACATTAGACTCTTTAAATAAGCTTATTTTAAAGATTGAAAATTACAGTTCAATAGAGTGGAAAAGGATAGTGAAAAAATATTCTAAAGAGCTATTAGTTTATGATAGAGATAATATTTCTAAAAAAAAAATAATTAATAAGGTTTTGTATAAATAAATGATAGTTGGATTAATACCTTCAAGACTAAACTCGAAAAGATTAAAAGAAAAACCTTTGCTAGAAATAGATGGGCTACCAATAATAGTACATTCATATAAAAGAGCAAAGTTAGCGAAAAAATTAGATGATGTTATTGTTTGTACAGATGACAAAAAAATTGTTGATGTGATAGAACAATACGGAGGAAAGGCACTTTTAACCTCTAAAAAACACAAAAATGGAACTGAACGAATTTATGAAATATCTAAAAAATTAAAAAAAATTGAGCTTGTAGTTGATATCCAGGGAGACCAACCGCTTATTAATCCTGAGTCCATTGATAAAACAATAGACTTTCATAAAAAAAATAAAAAATTTGACATAGTCTTACCAAGTATGCCGCTTAAAAAATATGAAGTTGAAAATAAAAATTTAGTAAAAAATATTTTTTCTAATAACGGTAAAATTGTTTATTTTAGTAGAGAAAAAGTACCGTATAATTATAAAAATAGAAAGAATTTAAAATACTATAAAAATTTATCAGTTATCTCTTTTAAACCGGAAGCTTTAAGAAATTTTTGTTATAGCAAGATGGGTTCATTAGAGGCCATAGAAGGAATAGAATTAATGAGAGCATTAGAAAACGGTCAGTCAATCGGAACTTTTGTAATCAAAGGTTCTGATTTTGCTGTAGATGTTAACGCAGATTTATTACAAGCTATTGATTTAATGCCAAAAGATAAATTTAGAAAACTTTACTAGATTTTACAAATTTATGAAATTTATTCTGACAGTAGCTGGCAGCAGAGCAGGTATAGAATTTTTCCATAGTTTACTTGATGGACACTCTCAAATCTTACAATTCCCAGGGGTTTTAAGAGGAAATATTAAATTAAAAGAGTTACTGTATTTAGAAAAGCCAGATGAAGTGAGTCAAAAATTTATTTCCGACTATAAACATTTTTTCGACTCAAGATATTATAATCCAGGTGACTCAGCTAGTTTGGATCGACACGATCAATTGGGAGATGAAAGAAATGAGTATTACAAAGTAAGCAAAAAAAAATTTTTAATTCAGTTTAAAAATTTAAGTAAAAAAAGAAAATCAACAAACATTATGATAAATAATCTTATAAATCTTCATAAAGCCTATGCACTCTCCTGTGGATATAATATAAAAAAAAAAAAAATTATTATAATAAACACTCATCTTATTGAATATTTGAAATTTTATGACAAGTATATTTTTAAAAAAAAAAATTTTGAAATTATTCATACAATAAGACATCCCCTTAGTGCACTGAGTTCACCGTTAAGATGGCTTAAATTCAATCACGGCAAAGACTTTATTCCTAATTCAATTTATTTTCACATAAATTTAGTTGTAAATGGTATTAAAAATTTAAAAGAATTAAAAAAAAAAATAAAGATTATTAGATTAGAGGATTTACATTTAAAAAATAAATATACACTTAAAATGTTTTGCAATGAATATAAGATTAAGTATGAAAAAACTTTACAAAAATCGACATATAATGGTTTAAAATGGTGGGGTGATAAAATTAGTAAAAAAAATCTTAATGGAGTAAATAAAAACTTTAAGATATCCTTTGATAATAAAAATTTTTACAATAAAGATTTAATATTTTTTCAGAAAACATTGCAAAGTTATTTGAGAAAGTATTCTTATGATAATATTTTTAAACTTGAGGAAGGCAACGATTTTTTTAATGGAATTCTTCCATTTAAATGTGAAATAATGACTTGGAAAAACACCATTAAAAATATGAAAATTAAGCATATTTTTTCAATACCTTATTTTTATTCAAAGAGAATTTTTAAAGTAAATTTTCAAAAAAATAGCTTAGTATTTCCCAACTATATAGGAGAGTAAAGTTGTATAAAAAAAAAATTAAAATAAATAAAAATAAAGGAATTCTATTTTGGATTACTGGTTTGGCTGGATCAGGTAAAACCGCAATTTCAAAAAAAATTTTTCCAATGATAAAAAAAAAATTTGGCTTTACGGTACTTATAAGTGGAGATGAAATAAGAAATATTTTTGACTTAAAAAAATACGATAAAGCATCAAGACTAAAATATGCTATTAACTTTAGTAAATTTGCTAAACATTTCACCGACCAAAATATTAATGTAATTATAAATGTTATTGGTATGTTTAATAAAGTTAGAAGTAATAATAGAAAAAATATAAATAACTATATTGAAATTTTTATTGAGTCAGATCTCAAAGAAATTATCAAAAAGGGTAAAAAGAAAATTTATAAAACAAAAAAAAAACATCTCGTCGGTAAAGATATTGAGCCACAATTTCCAAAAACGCCAAATATAAAAATTAAAAATAATTTTAAAAAAAATATTGATCAATTAGCATCTGAGTTATTTATTAAAATAAGTGATATTGTTAAGTAAAACTATTCAATTATGTCTCTTCCAAGCTGTTTAAAGCCAATAAAATGTAGTTTAATAAGGCTAGGATCAAAAAATGATGGAGGTTATTTGCTATCAAAAAAAACGTTAAAAGAGGCAGAAAGTTTAATTTCATTCGGAGTTCTCGACGACTGTTCTTTTGAAGAACATTTTAAAGAAATTAAAAAGACTTCAATATTTTGCTTTGATAAAATAAATTATAAATCTTACTGGAAAAAAAGGTTTTTCAATGATTTTGGTGCAGCAATTTATAATCTAAATTATAAATTTATAAAAAATACTTTCATAAAGTATTTTAAATTTAAAAAGTTTTTTAAAAATAGAAATGTATTCTTATACGAAAAAAATATACATGAGAGAAGTTTAAATGAAATAATTAGTACATATATAAATATCAAAAAACCTATAATATTGAAAATTGATATAGAAGGCTCCGAATACAGACTTTTAAAAGACATTGTAAAAAATAAAAATGTAATTAATGGATTAATTATAGAATTTCATGAGCTAGATTTACATTTAGACAAGGTATCTGACTTTGTTAAAGAATTAGATTTTAAAGTAACACACGTACATGCAAATAATTTTGATAGAGTAATTGATAATATCCCTCTAGTTTTGGAGATGACATTAGAAAAGAATCCAGATCATGAAAATGAATTTGCTCAATTACCTAATAAATTTGACGCACCTTGCAATCCTCAAAAAAAGGAAATAAATCTACAATTTGATTAAGATTTTTATTTAAAAATAAATATTTATATTTTATATATACATATGCTTAATAAAAGAGAAATATCAAAATACAAAAAAGCCTACCAAGAAAAAGGTTATGTCTTGGTAAAAAATTTTATAGATAAAAAAAGTTGTAAGACAGCCTTAAATTGGCTTAACAAAAAAAATAAAAAAAAATTGGCAAAAAGTTGGACAGAGCAAGAACCAGGAGTTGATCTTGCAGTTTTATTTGTTGTCCATAATTTAAAAAATAATCCAGTCTCTAAACTAGCAAATAACAAAAAAGTTATACAATTCGCATCAGAATTAGTTAATGATAAAGTTTACATCTACTCGAGTAAAGTAAATTTAAAAGCAGCCTGGTGCGGCGCAGTAGAATATTATCACCAAGATCTAGTTTACTGGAGAGATAGAGGATACCCTAGAGAAGACATGTTGAGTGCGATGGTATTTTTAGATCCACACGAAAACGCTAATGCTCCTTTAAATATTTTTCCCGGAACTCATAAATTAGGATTTATTAAACATGATTCTTTTATTAATCTAAACGGCTTAGCAAAATTTATGGTAGGTCCAAAAAAATTAGATAAATTAAAAAGAAAATATGGCTTAGACACAATTAATGCTAAACCAGGAGATGTTTTATTTTTTCATATGGGTGTAGTTCATGGTTCAGGTCATAATATATCACCAAATAATAGGGCTGTAGTTTTATCTCAATTGAACGCCGTAAATAATGTTCCTAAAAAGGTAGAAACTAACTCTAGAAAATTTAATCTTCTAAGAGCAAAAAAAGAATATTTGGAGTCAAAGAGAAGACAATCTTGGTTTCAAAAAAAATATAAAAAACAGTTAAAATCTAAGACACTTACATTTCACGCTCCTATAGTAGGGCAAGAAAAAAAATAATAAACAGATTATCACAACATTATGTGCGGAATCTTTTTGGCGATACCAAAAGATAATAGCAAGCTTAATTTACAATCCTGTAAAATCGCTCTGAACTATTTAAAAAAGAGGGGTCCAGATTGGCATTTTCAAAAATTGGAGAAGGGAAAGTTTTTTGGTCAAACTATTCTTTCAATGACTGGGTCGAATATTAAAAACGAAGAACTTCATGTATCAAATGATAAAAGATTTTTAATCTTATTTAATGGTGAAATATATAATTATAAAAGATTAGCAAAAAAATATAATTTAAAATTTAAAAAAAGTTTTAGTGATACTAATGTTTTAGTAAATTCTTTTAGTCCAGATAAAATTATTAAATTTTTCTCTGAATTAGACGGAATGTTTTCGATTATTATTTATGATAGATTTAAAGATAAAATTTATATTTCTAGAGATATACAAGGAGAAAAAACACTACACGTTTTTGAAAATGAAAAACTAATCCTTATTTCCTCTGAGATAAACTCTATCAAGCTTTTCTTAAAAGAGAGTAAAATTAATTATTATTGGCTACAAACTTATTTTAACTCAAGACATTTCATTCAACTTGAAAATACTATTTATAATAAAATAAAAATTGTAGAACCAGGTGAAATATTAGAGATTTATAATAACAAAATTCTAAAAATAGGACAATTAAAAATCCATGACATGATTTCGGAAGATATTTTCAACAAAAATACAAAAAAAAATGTAAGTGAACTTACAGAGGAATTAGACGAAATTTTTAAAAAAAATATTAAAGAAATGATACCAATCAACAGATCTTATTGTTCAATTTTAAGTGGCGGAGTCGACTCATCATTGGTATCTCATTATTTATCAAAAATATGCAATCCAAAAAAATATTTAACAATAAATCACGTAAATAAGGATAAGATTTCAAACAACATACATCTTTTTAAGCCCTTCTTTGGTAAAAAGATTCAACAATTAAAAATCAGCGAGAGCGATTATTATAAATATTTGCAAAAAAGCTTAAAAATATGTTCATCTCCAATTAACTCTCATGACTTTCCTGGAAAATTATTTTTAGCAAAACAAGCAAAGGCATTAAAGACAAAAGCAATTTTTGGTGGTGATGGAGCAGACGAATTATTTGGAGGATATGAAACATATAGACAGAAAGTTAGTAATTATTTCAGCAATAATTCTGATTACACAAAATATATTGATTGGGGAATAAAATTTTCAAATAGTAAAAATATATTTAAAAATAAATTACAGAATAATTGGAAAAGGTGTTTAGAATCGTATCACTTTATAAGAAATAAAGAAGAGAAAAACAGATTATCAATGATGTTAAATGATAGCTCAATCCAACTCTCCTCTGTTGGATTGAGAGGTTGTGATTTAATGTTTATGAACTATTCAGTTGAGTCAAGATCTTTATTTTTAAGAAAAGACATTATTAAATTTGCACTCAATTTACCACTAAAGTTTAAAATTGATTTAAATAGAAGAAATAGCATTGGAACAAAAATTTTATTAAAAAGATTATTTATCAAATATTTCTCAAAAGAACTTCTATTTCCAAAGCAAGGATTTGCAGGCTTTCCAAATGAAACAAAAAAAAAATTGGGTAAGTTTAAAAAATTCAAAATTTTGAAAATTTTAAAGAAAAATAAAAAAAAAATAAATATTGAGGGACTATTTAAAAGAAACAAAGAGCTTGAATGGAAAATATTAAATACTGAACAATTTCTTAGAATTAATGAAAATAAAAAAAAATAAAAATTTAGTTATAGTTTATGAAAACTTTCTCTACGGAGGAACAACAACACATCTAATAAATCTTATAAATAGTTCATCTTTTAGAGATTTTGGGATTACTATATTAACAAATAAAAATAATGAGACTATTAAAGAATTAAAAAAAAAAGTTAAAGGTAAAAAAGTTAGATTGGTAATTTTTAAATCTTTAAATGCAATATATTTTGAAAATTTTTTATTAAAAATTATTTATTTATTTCTTCAACCAATTTTGTTTATTATATCTATAATTCAATTTTATATAATTCTTAAAAAAATAAATTATAATTTTTTTTTAGCCAATTGCGGAGGATATGGTGGTTTCAGATCTGAGATATCTGCAATATTTTCCTCAAGATTAAACGGAATTAAAAATAATTTTTTACTTATTCATCACAATTATCAAAAACCAAGATTTTGGAG
>MDTD01039410.1_pt1 | contig 17243 bp, 17 predicted proteins | sample 811221 | NCBI WGS metagenome assembly MDTD01 (sample SAMN05326646, study PRJNA326480) | marine metagenome | isolation source: seawater | place: Pacific Ocean: South West | collected 2011 | reverse complement strand
TTTCTGAAATAAGAGATACTTTTCGTAAACTTTCTCTGAAAGATAGTTGTGAAAAGCCCGTTTTATTTCACCTTTTTTATGAGGCACATTGTATTTTTGATGAGAACCTTGATCACATATCAGAAAATGATATTTTGTTAATCGAGCTTCATTTTGAAAAAGCAATTTCTATTAAGCTTTCCCAAGAGGATTCATTTAAAAAGAAAATAAACCTAAAAAGAGTAAAATCGGACCTCACTTTTAAAAATTATGATAAGTCTTTTAATAAAGTATACGAACACCTTTTAAGGGGGGATTGTTACCAAATTAATCTGACTTTTCCATCTCTTTTTAGTTTCAATAAAGAAGTAGAACCTCATAATTTTGTTGAAAACCTTTGGAAGAATAGTGAAGCAATAGGTGACTATGGTCATTGTACTTGGCTAGGCCCTTTGAATAGACTTTTATTAAGTAATACTCCGGAGTGTTTATTCCATCTAAAAAAGAAAGGAGATGATTTAAACATATATAGTATGCCTATAAAGGGAAGCCTAAAAATTTCTAAAGAAAAGGATAAGAAAAAGGACTGGGAAAAGTTACAAAGTTCGAAAAAGGACCAAGGCGAGCTTTTTATGATCTCGGATATGTTGAGAAATGACTTATCTAAAATTAATAACCCCTATTCTCGTGTTATCAAAAAAAAGATACCTTTGTGGGTGCCTGGGATCCTTCATCAATACTCCCTAATAGAAGTAAGTTTAGAAAAAAGTACCTCTCTCTTTGATGTTTTGAATGCGGTTTTTCCGGGTGGAAGTATAACGGGTGCTCCAAAAAAGAAAGTTATTGGCCTTCTTAAAAAACTTGAATCTCCTAACCCTAGAGGGTTTTATTGTGGATCTACAATTCTTTTGCATAAATCAATGATCGCAGCTTCTATAAATATTCGTTCTTCTGATATTTGTTTTGAAAAAAAGAGTTTAAAGTACTCGACAGGCAGTGGAATTACTTTATTGAGTAATTCAAAGGAAGAATTTAAAGAGTTGGAACTCAAAGAAAGTAGCGTCTTGGGTCTCTTTTAGATTTCGCTGGGAAACGAGAAAAAATTGACACATCTTAAAATTCCTTACAATGCACCTCGTATTGATTCATAAATTTGACAGTTTTTGATTCTTATCGTTATGATCAACTTGACGCTTGGTGAAAGTAAGAAACCTAGGAATTGGTTTTAAGATTACAAAGGAGTGTATATGGATATCCCAAGTAAGGACATTAAGAATGCCTTGAATGGAAATTGCGCTTTAAAAATAGATGACCGCCAAGAAAAAATTCAAATGAGCTCCCTCTCAAATCTTACTGGCTTTCCAGTTGATTACATAAAAAAAGAATTAGTGTTGGATGAAGAAGAAGTGACTCTTGAGCAATTAAGAGAGCATATGATGGTTTTTTTAAACTCCAACTTCGAAGGATCCATTCCGGATATAAACACGGAAAATCAGTAGATTTTAAAAATAACCTGTCATATTTACTTGCATTTCATATAGGCAAAAGTTGCCTCTCATAATGTTCAATGAAAAAAATTAATTGTTTCTCATTGGTTCCGATTAGAGGGATAGGAACTAATTTAGAGGAACTACTATGGATATATCCACAGTCATTGGTTTAGTTGTTTGTATAGCAGCCGTTTTAGGGACGATCTTAACAGCTTCAGGTCTTGGGGCTTTTATTGATATACCCAGTCTTCTGACAGTTGTTTTTGGAATGGTTGGGGCCACATTTATTAAATGGCCTTTAGAGGTTGTTCTCTCTATTCCAACTTTTTTCTTAAAGGCAATCTTTTTTTCTCCGGCGGATCCAAAATCTACAATTGATGAGATTGGAAATTTAGCTGAGACTGCAAGGAGAGAGTCTATTTTTGCCCTTGAAAAGGTTCCTATTGACGACCCTTTCTTAAAAAAAGCGATGACCCTAGCTGCTGATAACCGTCCTCCTGAAGTCATAAGTGCAATTTTACAACTTGAAATTGATGCCATGGTTGAAAGACATAGGATGGGTTCTGACCTTTTTGGCGGAGTTGCTGAAGATGGCCCGGCTTTTGGAATGATTGGAACACTTATTGGTTTGGTTATCATGCTTGGTAACTTACAAGACCAGTCAGCGATTGGACCTGCTATGGCCATTGCACTTTTGACTACATTTTATGGCTCATTGATTGCAAACATTGCAGGTAACCCTATTAAATCGAAGCTTGCCTTTAGGTCAAAGCAAGAGGCAACTAAAATGTCCATCATAATTGCTGGAACCCTAGGTATTGTGGCGGGTGAAAACCCAAGGCTTATTAAAGAAAAACTAAGTTCGTTTCTTCCTCCAGCTCAAAGAGAAGTTGAGGATGCTGGAGAATAAGTTAAGGATTTAAGGTATGGCAGAAGAAGCAGAAGGAGAAGAAGGAGCAGGCGGCGGAGACGGTGGAGGCTCAGAAGAGCCGGAGTGTCCGGAATGTGAGATATGTGTTCCCGGTCTTCCTGGATGGATGGGTACATTTTCAGATCTTGTAACACTTCTTTTGACATTTTTTGTCCTTCTTCTTTCATTTGCGAAGACTGAGTCAGCTAAGTATGAAGCAGCTTTGGGTTCTTTAAGAAATACTTTTGGTGGAAATGTTTTAAAACATGGTGAAATTATTCATCGAGGTAAATCTGCCGACAATGCACCTACCATGATTGAAGCTGAACAGCCAGTTAAACCTTTTCCTATCGATTTCTTAACAATGGAAGGATTATTAAATAAGCATGAGGTTAATAGAGAATCTGATGAAGTTCTCAATGTGATGAAACAAGACTTAAGAGAATATTCTCTTACCGATAATGCAGAGATTTATGAATTACCAGAGGGAATTAAGGTAAGAATAAAGGATCGTATTTTATTCAAGAAAGGGTCTATAAAGATCCAACAGATTTCAATAGAAGTCTTTGATAGATTAGTACAGCTTTTAAGAGCAAAGGATTGGAATATATTTGTCGAGGGTCACGCTAGCCTTGGTGAGACTTCGCTAGACGGAAAGTTGGATGCCTTTAACCTTTCTTCTTACAGAGCTGCAGGGGTTACAAGGGCCTTAATAAAAAGAGGAGTTAGACCATCAAAGATAAGCACTGTATTTTATGGAGATACGAGGCTTTTCCGTTATAATGATGGTGGACAACCAGATCAAGTCCAAAGTCGGCGGGTAGAATTTTTACTAAGAAAAACCGATTTGAGGACACCAGGTAAAAAGGTTGAATCACAATAAGTAAAGTATTTTATATTTGGAAAAGTATGAGTTTAGAAAAAGAAATAAAATTATCAGTATTACAAACATATGAGACTTTTGAAGACTTATTGTTAAATTTATTTGGAGCTTCGAGAAGAGAAATTAAGAAGTTCATTTTAAATAAGAAAGTTCTAAAAAAAAAATCATTGCTAAATCAGAAGTAAGTCTTCCCATTGATATTGTAAATAGAAAAATGATTTACCCCATCTATGAGGGACCAAAGATCGATGTTCTTTATGAAGACTCTAATTGTATTATTCTGAATAAATCGCCAAGTACCCATTCTCATCCATTGAAGTATAACGAAAAAAATAATTGCCTAAGTTTTTTAAGAGAAAATAATTACTTCGAAGCTTTAAAAGTAAATGAATATAATATGGATAGAGGTTTATTGTATCGTCTTGATTATGGAACATCAGGCGTTTTGATTTTGGTTAAAAAGGAAAAGGATTACTTATGGTTAAGAGAAAAATTTAATAATTTAGTTAAAGAAAAATCTTACTTATCTATTGTGGAAGGAAATTTTAAAGGTGAGGGTGAATATAACTCTTTCCTGCGTCCTTCATTAAAGCATGGAAAAAAAATGGTTGTTTCTGATCACAAAGAAAGAAAATTCATTAAAGAAACTATGGAAGGTAAGATATTGATAAAGAAAATTCATTATAACTCTGAAAAAAACTGTTCACTTCTAATGGTAAAGTTGAAAACAGGTCTTAGGCATCAAATAAGAGCTCAGTTATCTTATTTAGGTTATCCTATCCTAGGAGATGAATTGTATGGAGGAAGTTCTTCATTAAGAATTTTTTTGCATGCCTTTTATTATGAAATTCCTTTAAAAGAAGGGGTGATTATAAAAGGAAAAGCTAGAAATGCTTATTTATTTGATAAGTTCTTTAACCTTGACCGTTTTTTTGAAGTGATTAAGGATTAGCCTTTTATTTTTCATTGTTGTGAATTTAACTAAATCGTCTCCGAAAATAGCTGCTTTAATAATAATCTTTTCTGAATTAACGATAAAACGTGCTAAGGTAACATTTTCTAATGTATCGACAGGAGAACTTTTCGCCGTAAAAATAATATCATTAGCTAGTTCTCTATAAAGGTATGCCTGAAAGTTTTTTTGATTCTTTAAACTTTTAAGAGACTTCTCTATTTCAATTGTTAGAATATTTTTTTCACAAGAGGTTGACCAATTTTTTGGGACTCGACGTTTTAAGTTTACAAGGACAGCTCTGCAAGAGGTTGCTTTCAGAATCTCTGCTTTTTCAGATAAATTAATTATTTTTTTTTCTTCCAATTGATGAATTAGAAGATATGTAAGGAGGAAGGCGATAGGCAAAATAGGTTTTTTAATTAATTTGTTTATAAACATAGATTTATTATGGCAGGTCGTAATAGAAAAATCACTAAAGTAAGAAAAAAAAATAGCCGACAGATTTAGTCAGAGTGTCCATCAGAAAGGTAAGGTCTAAATGTTAGAAAATTTCTCATATGAAAAGTCTTTTTGGAAAGTTTTAACTTACTTGGATAATCTTGAGGAAGAAATTACAGTAGAGGATTTGGCGATTCTTTTAGGCATAGAAAAGGATTTAGTTTTTCGAGGGATTCAATTCTTTGAAAGGTTTAATATTGAATATAAGTGTGTAAGAAGAGGGTCAAAAACTATTATTTACCCATTCCCAAGTCAAATTAATATGTCTATATCCCTCTCTTTGACTGAATGGCTATCATTGGAAAATTACCTACCTAAAAATGGATTTGAAAGTTCAAACTTTACAGTAAATAAGAGTAATGGAAGCCATAAAAATATTCAAAAAAACTTTTTTGAAATACTTAATTTTGAAAAAAAGAAAGAAAAGTTGATTAGTAAAATCAGGTCTGATTGTAAAGAACACTATGAAGTCATTAGCTCCATTGAAAAGGCCCTTAGAGATGGTTCTTGGGTAAATGTTGAGCTTCTTAATTCAAATAAAGAAGAAATTTTTCCAAGAAGCTTGAGCTATGTTGATGGAAATCTTCACTTTATAGGTGAAGAGAAAAAAGATAGATGTCTTGTTTATGTAAACACAAAGGAAATTCAATCAATTAATTTAATTTGTGGAGAAGATTATAAAAAGAACTTCTCCCTGAAAGAGGTTAATGACTTTATAAACTCACTTAGGCACATGGGGGGTAAAGAGTTAAGAGTTGTTTTAAAGTTTTATACTAATGACGTGAACTTAACTCCCCCAATAAACTTTTACGATCAGCCTTACGTTACCTACTCATCTGATGGAAGCTTGATTTGGTCTGCTTCCTTGGAGCTGGGGAATGATTTATTTGAGTGGCTATTAAAAAATGATAATCAAGTAGAAATTATCGATCCGTTTTTTTTAAGAAAAGAACTTGATGATTACAAAAACCATAAACTGAAAGATAGCAAAAAAGCATCTTAAAAATTAAATAATTCCTTCAATGCTTTTCATGATGACCTGTAATTATGAAGGCCAGGGGCTGGCCTTCTCTAAAAGAAATATTTTCAAGATTATTGTACGAGTGGAGCTTCTGATTGTGACTGAGAGGAAAGGAAGTTTGTTTCGCTTATTTCCTCTGATTCACTAGTACCTTCAAGTTCTTTAATATAACCAGTAAAAGTACCTTCTTTTGATCTAATAATTTTGTTTAAGAATGCCGTGTCGCCCTCTGCTCCAGCTTTCTTCTCTTTTTCATGAAGAACTTGCATAAGAGTTTTATATGTAATTTCAGTATTCGTCTTTTTTTCGATGACCTCTACATCAGAGCCTTCTTTAATAATTTGCGCAAGCTCGTGAAGTGTAACATAACAACTACCCTGAGTGTCATAAAGTTTCCTGTTAGAGTACCTCTTAATGATTCTAGTCTGAGTGCTTTGTGTGTCCATATGTCTCACTTCCCCTTAAAAGATTTGTAATTTTCCTAGAGGTATTAATGACATAATTGGATTGAGTAATGCAAGAGGAAAGGTCAATAATACTGCCTTTATATTTGTTTTTTCTTTTTTTTTAATATTTTGCAAGATTAATTTGGTTGTGCGGCTAAAGGTACTTTTCGTCAAAATGAGTGTATTTTTATTCCATTAATTGGGTCTGAGTTTTTACCGACGCAGCATGGATGATTTGGAAAATTTCATCAACATAATCTTCGGGAAGGTTGATTTCATTTCCCCAAAGGACTCTTTGATCAATTAATTGATCCAATCTGCTTTTTTGAAGAGCAGTAATATTTTTTTTAACTTTTTCTTTACCTATATCATGAACAATATTCATTCTAACCTTGAGGATGTCCAAGAGCTCTTTGTCTAAGGCATCAATTTTAGAGCGTAGTGAGCTTAATTTGTCACCAAAGCATTGGTCGTTGGTAAATTCTTTTCTGTAGTGAAGCATTTGGAGAATCTCTTCCAAATGTTTTGGTGTGACTTGCTGTTTGCGATCACTTAAAGCGCTATCTGGGTCAGGATGGGTCTCAATCATTAACCCTTCCATGGCCATATCAAAAGCTTTTTGGCCAATATCAAGTATTTTGCCTCTATCTCCTGTGATATGACTCGGATCGCAAATTAAAGGAAGTCCTGGTACTTTTTGTCTGATTTCAATGGGAATTTTCCAGTAAGGCTCATTTCTGTATTGGGATGGCCTTGCTGTAGAAAAACCCCTATGAATGCCTACTAATTTAGTGATTCCCTTATTTAAAAACCTTTCAATTGCCCCCACCCATAGTGAAAGGTCCGCATTGATTGGATTCTTTATCATGACAGGAGTATCTTTTCCTTCAAGAGAATCAGCTATGTTTTGTATAAGAAAAGGGTTTACAGTTGTGCGTGCGCCGACCCAAAGGATATCCACATCGTGATCGAGGCAAGCTTTTACGTGATCAGGGTTGGCCACCTCAGTGCAAGTAAGAAGCCCGGTTTCTTTTTTCACCTTCTGAAGCCATTTAAGACCCTTTATGCCAATCCCTTCAAAAGTATTTGGTCTGGTTCTAGGCTTCCATATACCGGCCCTAAAAACCTTTACCTTATTAATTTGTTTGACAGAGTGTGCAGTGGATAACACTTGTGCTTCAGTTTCAGCGCTACAAGGTCCAGCGATGACAAGGTAATCGTTAAATGGTAGCCATTGACTGATAGGTGTTATTTTCACGTATTAATTTCCTTCAACTAGTCGCGTTCATTTATAAAGGATTCATAGCGTCTTGAGAAGGGTTAAAAAGAGAATAGGTTGAAAGTTTATATGAAATATTTAAAGTCTCTCTCTGAAAAGTTCACAAAAAGGGTAATGGCTTGTCCTTCGTGTCAAAGGAAGATACGTATTCCAGTAAGGCCAGGAAAAACCTTGAGGGTAACCTGTCCAAGTTGCCTTTGTATGTTTGATGTTTCTTTTAAAAATAAGTTTTTCTCAGGAAGCCAACAAAGTTTATTTATAGGTAAAATCAAACAAAAATTATTGAGTTTAAAAATAAATAAGATGAGCATCATAGGTTTATTTGCCGCTCTCATTTTGGGGCTTTATTTGATAAATTTTCTTTTATCTAAAGGAAGCCGCAACCAACTAGCTCAGCCTTTGCCTGAAGAAAATAACCAAATTTATAAGGAAATATAGACATCCCTATCAAGTATTAATTATTTTTTCCCTACTTTTGAGAAGGTCGTAAAACTTCTCAGTGTACTCTAACAGCTTAGAAGTGATACCTGGTTCAGATACAGAATGACCTGCATCTTTGACGATATGAAAATCTGCTTCCGGCCACTTTTTGTGAAGTTCCCAGGCTGTTTTAGCAGGGCAAACTATATCGTATCGTCCTTGGATAATAACTGCAGGTATATGTCGGATAGAATCAATGTTGTCTAACAGTTGGTTTTCATTTTCGAAAAAGCCCTTATGGTAAAAATAGTGGCATTCAATTCTAGCGAAGGCTTCAGCAAATTGGTCCTCGCCATAAGAGTCTATCGTATTAGAATCTTGAAACAGTTTGCTTGTAGAACCTTCCCATTGAGACCAAGCTTTGGCGCATGCTGACCTTTCTTCTTTTTTTTCAGAAGTTAACCTTTTGTAATACGCAGATATAAAGTCACTTCTTTCCTCTTGAGGAATAACTTGTTCATATTTCTCCCATTCATCTGGAAAGATATAGCTTGCACCTTCTTGGTAAAACCAACGAAGTTCTTTTGGCCTAAGCATAAAAATTCCCCTCAAAAAGAATGAGTCAACTGAGCTTGGATGTTTTTGACCATATGCCAAAGCCAAGGTAGATCCCCAGCTTCCACCAAAAACAGACCAGCTTTTTATATCTAAATGAGTTCTAATTTTTTCTATATCTGCAACTAAATCCCATGTTGTATTTTCTTTCAATTCTGCAAAAGGTTCACTTTTTCCACATCCTCTTTGATCAAATAAAATGACACGCCATTTTGAAGGGTTAAAAAACCGTCTATAGTCAGGGGTTATACCACCACCAGGGCCACCGTGAATAAATACAACAGGCTTTCCTTGAGGGTTACCAACTTCTTCAAAGTAGATATTGTGAATATCTGAAACTTTTAAAAATCCAGTATTGAAAGGGTCTATCTCAGGAAAGAGGGTTTTAGACATTTGCTGCTCCACTAAAAACGAAAAGATAATAAATCAAAGAACGAATATAGAGTATTGGTAGAAAGTTTAAAAGTATAAAAAAATAATTTTGCGTCATCTATTTTTCTAGAAAAAAAAAATTATGTGTTTTGAGTTTTGTGGATGTGTAGTAAGAACAGTGCTTAAAAGTTTAAAGAAGGAATTAAAGTGGAAAATCAAAAAGGTTTTATTCTTACTGCAAATTGGGAAGATCATGACAACCAGCATATACTAAAGTTTTATGGTGTTGGAGAAAAGGGACCTTTTGAAATTCTTATCAACAATTTTCTTCCCCTTTTCTTTGTGGAAAGAGATGCAGCTCTTCCCAATGGAATGCCATCCTTTAAAAGAACACCACTAAAATTAAAAAACTTTAGTGGTCAGGATGCTGATGCTCTTTACTTTAAGACTCAAAAAGACCTTTTTAAAGCCAAAGACACGCTTTCTCAATCGGGTACTAGGACTTATGAAGCAGATGTCAGGTCTACAGAACGCTACTTGATGGAAAGATTTATTTTTGGTCAGGTGGAGATAATAGGTAAAGGTGAAAATATTGATGGCTTGTGGGTCTTTAAAAACCCTGAAGTAAAAAGTGCCAAGTATAAACCTAGATTTAAGGTTTTATCTTTGGATATCGAAACTGGAATGAAGGGCGAGCTATACTCAATTGCTGTCCATCAAAAATCAGCTTCAGAGGATATAAAACAAGTTTTTATGGTAGGTGAAAAAAATGAAAACAGGCCTGAACATAAATTAATACTATTAGAGAATGAAGAGTTAGTTTTAAAGTCTTTTCTTTCTTTTTTTAATAAAATTGATCCAGACATAGTGATTGGTTGGCACGTTATTGGATTTGACCTATCTTTTTTAGAGAATAAATGTAGGAAATATAAAATACCCTTTAATTTAGGGAGGGCCCATTCAAAGCTAATAATTCAAGAGAAGAAAGGAGCTGGATATTTTGCTAAAATGGATGGGAGGATTGTTATAGACGGTCCACCAACGATGAGGGGAGCTGGGTTTCAGTTTGAAAACTTTAAGCTTGATACTGTTGCTCATGAATTACTTGGTCAAGGTAAGGATATTAGTTCTGAAAGCTCTGTTGATAAAGTTGGGGAGATAGAGAGGCGCTTTAGAGAGGATAAAAATGCACTCGCTTTATATAATTTGTTAGATTGTACTCTCGTTTTAGATATATTTGAAGAGACTCGCTTGATTGAACTGTTAGAAAATCAATCAACTTTATCTGGTTTAATGCTTGATAGAATTGGGGTTTCGACCGCCGCATTTGATTTTTTTATGTTACCTAAAATTCATAGAAAAGGTTTTGTCGCTTCTAATATTTTAGATATGAATAGAGAATCTCCTAATCAAGGAGGAACTGTTCTACAGCCACAGGCAGGCTTACATGAACATGTTTTAGTTTTTGATTTCAAAAGTCTTTATCCAACAATAATGAGAACCTTTAAAATCGACCCTCTCTCAAGGTTGTTGGCAAATGAAGATCCGATTAAAACTCCTGCAGGAATTACTTTTTCTTCTTCTAATCATGTTTTGCCCAAGAGGTTAGAAGAATTGATGAGTAAGAGAGAAGAAGCAGAAGAAGAGGGGAATCAACCCTTATCAAAGGCAATAAAAATATTAATGAATAGTTTTTATGGAGTTATGGGGTCTACGAACTCAAGGTTCTATCATGCAGATTTACCTCAGGCGATTTCTGGTATTGGGAGGTGGGTCTTAGAAGAAGCCATAAGCTTTATAAAGAATCAGGGGTATGAAGTTATTTATGGCGATACTGATTCTGTATTTATTTCTTTAAAAGCCGGACTTTGGGGAAATATAAATCAACTCGGAAATCAATTAGTTGAAAAGGTGAACGTCCATTTAAAGAAAAAAATAAAAAAAGATTTTAAAGTTGACTCTCTTTTAGACTTAAAGTTTGAGAAATACTATAGAAAGTTGTATCTACCGAAAGTCCGCAATGGTGGTGGAGAAGGCGCTAAAAAGCGTTATGCTGGACTTTTAATAAAAGATGGAAAGGAAGAAATAAACTTTGTTGGTATGGAATACGTAAGATCTGATTGGACAAAATTGGCAAGGAATTTTCAATTTGAGTTGTTCCAAAAGTTTTTTAAAGATGAAAATGTAGAACAATGGGTAAAATCATTTGTTGATGAAATTAAAAATCATCATCATGACTCGGATCTTGTCTATAAAAAAAGACTTACGAAAAGGCCGGAAGAATATACAAGTAACATTCCCCCTCATGTAAAGGCTGCACTTCAAATAGAAGAATCTAAAAGAAAAAGCCTTAAGTTAGTAGAATATGTAATTACATCGAGAGGCCCAGTTCCTTTGGAGAAAGATCATTCGGATTTAGATTATGAACATTATATTCAAAAGCAAGTTAAGCCTTTGGCGGAGGATATTTTATCCATTAATGGGGCAAGTTTTGATGATTTAATGGGAGGCGATCAACTGGCTCTTTTTTAGCTATTATCAGGATGCTAGAAGCTTATTTACAGCTTTAACAAGATTACTTTTATTAATTGGTTTGGAAATATGATCATCACATCCTGCATCTTTGGTCTTTTGGATATCTTCATTAAATGCATAAGCCGTCATTGCTAAAATCGGGACTCTATTCTTGCTTGGGTTCTCCGCTTCATATTTTCTGATTTCTTTAGTGCAACTTAATCCATCCATTTCGGGCATCTGAACATCCATTAGAACTAGGTCGTAGTTTTTTTTCTTATATTGTTTAAATCCATCTACACCGTTTACGGCAGTGTCTATGGTGATATTTGTTTGTTTGAGAAATATTTTTATTAGAAGTCTGGAGTCTTCGCTATCATCCACAAGTAAAATGCTTCCAGAAATGTCTTTTTTCTCTTCTGCAGGAATATTTTTACTTTTTTGTGGACTGGATTGTGAAACTAAAAGCTGAGTTGTATGCCTTTTTAGTTCAGATCTCTTTAATGGAGTATAGATAAACCTTCCATTGGGTGGCTTTTTAAAATTAAGCGAACTTTTTACCAAAAATACTGTTTTATCTATATTTAACCTATCTTTTCCATATATACTTTCTAAATCAAATGAGTCATCACTTTTAAAGTTCCAATAGAAAAATATTAAATTAATGTTTTTTTCATTTTCTTTTAATTCTTTCTTTGCTTCTTCAAACTTATTTATTGAATATATATTTGCTGACATATCTTCAAAGATTGAAGTTGCTATTTCAGAGATTTCTTTAGAAAAATTAATTAGTAAGACATTTTTACCTTTTAAAATGTCTTTTTTGAAAACTTCTTTTTTAGATATTTGAGTTGGCAATTTAACGATAAATTTACTTCCTTTATTAATTTCGCTTTCTATATCAAGCTTTCCTTTCATTAGATGAACCAGATTTTTTGTAATGGCCAAACCAAGGCCGAATCCTTTTTTCTTATCCATGAGTGGATTGACTTGAAAAAAGCTTTTAAAAAGCGATTGTTTTTTTTCTTCAGGAATTCCACGCCCAGTATCTGATATGGTTATAACTAAAGTACTTGGACCTAAGTCTGGATCCTCAACTAGTTCTCCTGAAACTTTTACATGTCCTTCCTCAGTATATTTTATAGCATTAGTGATTAAATTAATTAAAATTTGCTTTAACCTTGTAGGGTCACCATGAAAAAATTCAGGGACATTACTTTTTATATCACAGTAAACTTCTATACCCTTTTTTCTTGCACTCATTAGCAGAAGATCAATAGCATTATTGAAGATGTCATCGATATAAAATTCTTCTTTGTCTAGCTTTAATTCTCCTGATTCTATTTTGGATAGATCCAAAATATTATTAATTAAACTAAGAAGATCCTTTCCAGCTCTTTGAATAATGTTAATGTATTTCTCTTGATCAGTTGTTAATTCTCCATCTGACATGACTTGTGTCATTCCCAGGATTGAATTTAGAGGAGTTCTAATTTCATGGCTCATATTGGCCAAAAAGTTTGTCTTTGATTTTGAAATTTGTTCCAGATATTTCTTGTTTTTGAATACATCAATGAAAATATCTACCTTACTTTTTATTACAATTGGGTCCAATGGTTTTGTTATGAAATCTATCGCACCGGTTTTATAAGCTTTATAGGTATTTTTTTTTGTTTGAAGAGCGGTCACAAATATTATTGGAATGTCTTTTGTTTTTTCTTCTTTTTTTATCAATTTCGCCAATTCGTAGCCATCCATCAACGGCATATTGACATCAATGATAATGACTGCATACTCTCTTTTTACTGAAGTTTTTAACGCCTCTTTACCACTTTGGGCCTTAAATATTTTTATATCATCATCTCTGATGATTTCTTCTATTAGATCTAAGTTGATTTCCTCGTCATCAACGACAAGTACGTTTATTTTTTCCAAATAATGACCCTGAACTGGACTCATCTGTCAGTTAGTAATCGACTTTTTGAAGCATTTTCTTTAGAAAATATAAAAAATAAGGTGTATTTAAGTCTACTATTAAAAAATGTTAATCATTGAATAAAAATAGATGATTTTATAAACTAGCTTAAAACTTAAGTAAATTAAATATGGGAACTAATTTGGAAAGCAATAAAAACTATTTGAGACGATATTTATTTATATTTTTAGCAATAATAAGTTTGTATTTCTTGCATAGAATTTATGAAGTCGATATTTACAAGTGGCTTTGTAATAATGAAGAAAATAAGGCGGCGTGTATGGTCGCTGGCATGAATTATAAGGAAAAAGGAGATCAAGAATTGGCAGATCATTATTTACAGAAGTCTTGTGAACTTGGTTATACTTTAGGTTGTGTAGAGAGTGGAAAAAGAGCAGAAAAAATAGGAAGAGAGAAGGTTTCGAGACTGTATTTCAATGAGGCTTGCCGTCTGGGAGATGAAAAATCTTGCAGTGGGAAAGAGGTTCCTCGTTTAGAGGAACCTCAATAATTATTTTATTTAATTAATCTTTTCTTGCGTAATTTACCTTTCTTTTTCCTAGCTTTTTAAACGCCTTGTTTAGTTTCTTTAAATTTCTTCTGCTAGCATTAACGTCAGTAAATAGAGGTTCTTGGTCTCCTGTAGTCATTCTAGTAATACTTTCCATTGTTACATTTTCTTGCATCTGTGCAAATACTTCAGGTGTAATAGGTTTTTTATCTATAATATCGTTTATGATATCATTAGATACAACGCTACTTAAATCGAGAAAAAATCCTAAACCACTTTGCATCTCTTCTTGAGAAGAAAAAAGACCGGCCATCCCTTGAACACCTTTAATGTCAAAGCCAAGAAAAATATTAGCACCAGGGATTGCGTCACCAACTACATCAAACTCTTTAATGACCACTGCAAAACCTAAAAGAGTGTGATTTTTACCAAAAGCAAGATAAAGCTTAGAGTTAATTTTATCAATTTTAAGTTCAATAATTTCAGTTGATCCAAAACCGCTTATTGGGAGGTCTTCACCGTTTGGTAGCGTTCCATAACCTCCTTGAACTTCTGAAGAAGCGGTGAGGTTAAATTTGAAACCAATTTCATTATGCCCAGGCTCCAAGGTCGGTTTAAAACTGATTTCTCCATATTTAATCGAAGAGTCTCTAGGATCGACAATAGGAAGCTGAATCGAAGTCATTGATACAGCTCCAATTTTGAATACGGAAGAAAAAGATACGTATACATCTCCATCTTCTAATGAAGAGTTGACGTTAACGTCTTTCACAATTTGATTTTCAGGAGACTTACCACAAGAAGCTAAAAAAAGAGTAGAGATGAGTAGGGTTAGCGTAAAAAGTTTTCTTAGATTTTCTTTTCCTTCAAAAAAAATTTTCATGTTTTGCTCCTAAGAAACGTCGTTTCTTTAGGAATTAGGCTTGTATTTTTCAAAACGTTCTACAGTCGCTTACGGACAGCAACAACCCTAATTTATTTAACCTTATAAATTAATAAGCACTGAGTTTTCTTCTATTTCATCCTCTATTTCGAGTCTTTTAAATTTATTTGTTATAACCTGATCGGCTCTGCTTCGATCAAAAAACTCTTCTCTTTCTTCAGAAAATAAGTCTAATGATTCAAAATAAAATTTTCCAAATCGTGTTTTAGATGCCCTATATATTGATAAACCATTGTCTTGCCTAATGAGTCTTCCTAATTGGTAACCAATATATTTTGGGGTTTTAATGACTAGACTTAGTTTATTTTCAATAGAAAAGTCTAATGAAGTATCAAGCTCTAAAATTTTTTCTAACTTATCGAGATCTAGTTTTATTGCAACACCTGATTTATCATAGAATTGGAACACAAGCTCTTCTACTTTAATTGCTTGTATTATAAAGCCAAACCTATCCAAAAAATCTTTACAAGTTTCGCTCATTTCCTCGTGATAATAATAGGACAGTTGTACTGAATCAAAATATTCAATGTGTACTCCTTTCATTGTAAGGGCAACTGTTTGAACTTTATTAAAGGAAGCACCAGCACCGATACTCGCATTTCCCATGGAAAGCATGTTGAATAATTTCACATTGCCTTTCCCACTTGTTGTTATCATTTTTTCTTTTTGAGCAATTGTTGTTGAATCGACTCTTAAAAGTTTATTTTCCTGAACTTCTTTAGGAAAGCATGCCTCTGGTGGTGCAACAAGCTTTAGTCCTTTTGGGTTACCCCCAAGGAGTGTTCCTGGACCAGCATCTCTTAGAGGTGTTGTGTAGGTTATAAAACCTAATGACTTAATTTCCTTATATAGAAAGTTCAGAGGCTTACAGGAGACTAAGGAAAAAGCCAGAAGAGAAAGAAAGAAGTATCTTTTTGGCTTAATTTGAAATTTCATTTTAGATACCCCAAAGAGACATCATCTCTTTGGTATGGCCCTGATCCTTCAGACGTGCAGCTTCTAGAAACGTACATCAAGAGCCTTGTTGCAATGAGTAATAAGATTATCGTCCACTTTAAAAAAAATTCAACCCTTTTCATCAACTTTATTTTTTTTAACTAAATAATTAGCGCCTAAAACTCGATAAAAAGGGTGGACAGAGGAATGAAGTAGAGCGAAAATTCGGCATTTCAACTTAATGCGCTAATGTAGGCCTTTAAATGATTTATTTTGATAATGCAGCTTCACAAAAAATTAGAAAAGAAGCACTTATAACTCTTAATGAGGGTTTAAAAAACTGTTTTGCTAACCCTTCAGCAAAGCATAAATTTGGACAATCACTCTTAAAAAAAATTGAGGACCATCGAAATTACTTCACCAAGGTTGTTAAAGTTAAAGGTCTGTACAATTTTGTTTTTACTTCATCTGCGACAGAGTCTAACAATATGGCGCTTTTAAGCTTTGACTTTAAAGCTGGTGATGTCGCTTATATTTCAAGTTCTGAGCATCCGAGTCTCATTGCTCCTTTAAAAGTATGTGAGGAGCGAGGGCTTGTAATTAAAGAATTGCCTTTAGATGAAAATGGCATTTTAGATCAAGAGTCTTTTTTTAATAATTTAGACCCCAAAACAATTTTAGTTGCAATAAGCCACGTAAATAATCAATCAGGTGTTATTCAACCTGTTGAAGAGTTTTCTCAAAGGCTAAAACAAATAAAGTCAAAAGCTAAGGTTCATATTGATGCTACCCAAAGTTTTTCTAAACTAAGTATAAGCTTAATGAACCAGTGTATAGATTATATGACTGTTTCGAGTCACAAGTTGGGAGGCCCCAAGGGCATTGCTGGAATTTATGTTAAAAAAGATGTTGCAATAAAACCTCTATTATATGGAGGTGGCCAAGAAAAGAACTTAAGATCTTCGACACAATCTTTTCCTTTAATTTCTAGCTTTACTCGAGCTGTTCAAGAAGGAATAGATTCTTTAGAAGTTGAGTACAAAAAAGTCCAGGATATAAATAATAAAATTAGACAAAGCTTAGAGGAAAGCATTACTGGAGTTCTTTTTCCATTTTCAAACACTGATAAATGCAACGTTAGTCCTTATATATTGACCTTTGTTGTTCCAAATATCTCTAGTGATATTATACTTCGTCATATGGAACAGGAAGAAATTTATCTATCAAGTACTTCCGCCTGCTCTTCAAAAATTAAAGGTGAAAACACCGTATTTAATAGTCTAAGTATTGATAAACAGTTCCATAAAAATGTTTTAAGAATTTCTTTTTCAAATGAAACAACTTTGGAAGAGGGAAAAACTTTTTGCGAAAAGCTTAAAACCTGTATTGATGACATGAGCTTTCTTTTAACTAAAAGAAGGTAAATTATTAAGGAACAATAAATATGACTGAAGATAATAAAAAAGAGCTGAATGAGGGAATTGTAGTTAATATTG
>MDTD01146201.1_pt1 | contig 17251 bp, 21 predicted proteins | sample 811221 | NCBI WGS metagenome assembly MDTD01 (sample SAMN05326646, study PRJNA326480) | marine metagenome | isolation source: seawater | place: Pacific Ocean: South West | collected 2011 | reverse complement strand
TGGGAAAGTGCCACAGAAAACAAACCGCCGATGGCCCGCAAGGGCACAGGCAAGGGTGAAAAGGTGCGGTAAGAGCGCACCGCGCGGCTGGTGACAGGCGTGGCAGGGTAAACCCCACCAGGAGAAAGCCCATGTAGGGAGGGAAGGCACTGCCCGTGCCGTTCTTACCTCCGGGTAGGGCGTTCCAGGGTCGTGGCGACACGGCTCGCAGAGAAATGGCCGTCGCCCCGCTTCGGCGGGTGGCACAGAATCCGGCTTACAGGGTGACTCTCACTCCCCTGTTCACGGGGGCGGGCACCGCCGCGCATGGCCCCGCAGGCGGCGTCCCAGGCGAGAAGCGGTTTTCGCGTCCGCCCCCCATCCGCCGACCACTACCCCTCGTGGCACCATATCTAGCGGCGGCTTTTCCACAAGAACTCAACAACTTGGGGAAAATCGCCTGGTCGGGTTGCCAGATCCCGAATTCCTGGTACAAAAGCCGCATGGAGTTTGTCTGGGTGGTTCCGCGCGCAGCCTTGTTTTCGAAGGCCGCAGTCCACGGCTTCGCCCCGCTCCAGCCCGCCGATTTCGAGAAGCAATTCTCAAAAGTCTCGCGCAGTGAGGGCTTCTTCGTCGAGCGCCGGATGGCCGAAATCACCCCGGCCTGGAAGCAGCCCATCCCCTACGTCGCGGTCACCTGTGAGGACACCGTCTTCACCATGACCCGGCTCACCGGGGGCGAGGCGCGGCTCCACGGCAAGCGCTCGATCGGGGTCGGCGGTCACATCAACCCCTGCGACCAGGAAGCTTCCGGGGTCGATGGGCTGCTCGCCGCGGCCTGCACCCGCGAAATCGACGAGGAGATCATCCTCCCCGCTGGTCCTCAGCAGCTCGAACCGCTCGGCCTGCTGAACGACGACACCACCGAAGTCGGTGCCGTCCACGTCGGCGTGGTCTACCGCCTCGTGCTCACTCCCGCCCAGGCCGATCAGCTTCGCATCCGCGAAACGGAAAGCCTGGCCGGCGAGTTCCTTCCGTACTCAGAGCTCGTCTCGCTCGCCGAGCAAGACGACTCACCTTTTGAAAGCTGGTCGACTCTCCTCCTCCGCTCGGGTGCGCTCGCTTCGGCGTCCGCTCCCTCGATGTCGCTGGCTTGATCTTCTCTCCTTCAACAACCACTGCCTCACCATGGTCCGCCGCGTTCCTGAACACGAACTCCCCTCGGTCGAAGAGCTCATCGCGAAGCTGAAAGTCGCGCACACCAAGAACATGGTCCGTCTGCACTTCAAGGACGGCTCCAGCGAGGCCGGCGCGGTGACCTACGTCGAGCGCCTGGGCACCGGCCGCATCATCGACGTCACCCGCGAGGTCGCCCGCGACTACAACGTCTACGAGCTCGCCGGCATCGACATCGAAGGCGAGATCTAAGCCTTCGCACGCAGGCGGCTAGCCGCCTTCGAACTCACGCGGGCCGGCGTCGATCCAATCGACCCGGCCCGCGTAGCAATTGGCGCGCTCGGGCCGCACCAGCCCGAACAGACCCAAGCCCAGCCGCTGCGCGGCCTCGACCGCCAGGCTGGTGGGCGCGCCGGCGCCCGCCATGACCGCCAGCCCAGCCATCGCCGCCTTCTGGACAATCTCAAAAGAGATCCGGCCGGTCACCTGCAGCACGGCCGGCCGCTCGAGCGGGTAGTCCCCGGCCAGCAGACGCGCGCCCAGCACCTTGTCGACGGCGTTGTGGCGGCCGACGTCTTCGGCAAAGCCGAGCAGCTCGCCATCCAGGCTGAACAGCCCCGCGCCGTGACTGCCCGCAGTGCGACGGTGGGTTTCCTGGGCCTGACGCAGCGCCGCATCCGCCCGGGCGAAGAAGTCCGCAGCCAGCGCGAGCGGGCCATGCTCGACGGCGCGTGGAAGCTCACGTTCCAGCTCGTCCAGGGTGCGCGCGCCACAGAGGCCACAGGTCGATCCGACCGGAAGCAGGCGACGGCGCTCCGGGGCGAACGCGACGCCTTCGGCTAGCGCGACGTTCCAGATGTTCGGCTCGGGCTCGCCCGACTGCGGATCTCGGCAAGCTTCGATCGCGGCCAGGTCTTCGGGGCCGCGCAGCACCCCCTCGGAGGCCAGGAAGCCGGCCAGAAGCTCGCGCTCCCTGCCGGGCGAACGCAGCAACACGGCCAGCGGCGCGCCGGCCACGCGGACTTCCAGCGGCTCTTCGAGAGCGACCCAATCCGGGCTGCTGGGCGGAGGGCCGTCGCCAACGCGAGCGGCCCCGGCCGCAAGCCGCGTGACATGCACGGGGCGGGCGGACGGGGCCGGGGTCTCACCCATGACGGGTGGCCGCGTACCTCCTAGCGGAGGAAGGTGGCGTAATCGGCCTCGTCGAAGCCGAGGATGGCCTTTTCGCCACGCGCCAGCAGCGGACGACGAATCATGTCCGGGTTGGCGCGCAGAAGGTCGACGACTTCCTTCTTGGTCTTGAACTCCGCGTTGGCGATGTCCTGCTCCTTGTAGCCCTTCGAGCGCTTGTTGAAGGCGCCCTTCGGGTCGGTGGCGTCAACCGCCTTCTCGAGCAATTTCTTGGCGGGCGGAGAAGACATGATGTCGACCGGTTCGAACTCGATCTGCTTCTTCTCCAGGTACGCAACGGCCTTCTTCGAGGTCGCGCATCCGCTCTTCACGTACAGTTTGACGGCGCTCATCGATGATGATTCTCAGATTCGATTCGAGGGCACCCGGGGCGCGGGGATGAGGCCAGGGGGCCTGAAAACGCGCTCTCGGACTCGGGTGCTCCCGAGCGGGCCGAGCATTTTAGCAAATCCCTGGCACTGCGGGACCGTCAGGTCCTCGCCTCCTTGAGCGCGCCGCGACTAGGAGTTTGCTTCGTCGCCGCCTGCAGCAGGCTGCTCGTCCTCGTCTTCCGCCGTCAGCTCCTGCAGGAGTCGCACCAGACTGCTGGCGAAGGTCGATCGGGCTACGGTCATCGCGCCCAGTTCTTCGGCGGCACGCAGCAGATCCTCGCGGTCGTAGGAGGCGTAGGCGAGGACCGGGATCCCGCCCTCCCCCTGCTCGAGCAGAGTTTGGACAATATCCAGAGCCTGTATGGCCTCGTTCTCGAGGTCCACGACCGCCGCCGTCGCATCGACCGAAGCCAATTGCTCCAAGACGTCCCCTTGCCAATTCGGAGTAAAGGGTTCCTTGGCAAGGGCACGGAGAGTGCTGTCGACCTTTTCCCAGAAGAAGTCTTCTTCGACCAGGATGTGGACGATCGGCAGCTGTTCGGTCGGTTCTTCGTCCAAAGCGGGCGCAGCGCGGGAGATACCCGTGGATGTGCGGGCCGTGGGTCTTCCTTACAATCGGCATTCCCATGCCCGCAGACACCGCGAACCAGGAAAAATCCTGTCAGATGACCACTCCGGAATATCCCCCCGCCGCCCATTTCATCAACGGAGACTGGGCTGAGGCCGCCTCCGGGGAGACCTCGGCCAGCATTTACCCCGCCACCGAGGAAGCCCATTGCCAGATCGCCGCCGGGACGGCCGAAGACGTCGATCGGGCTGCCCAGGCTGCCCACGCCGCCTTCCAGAACCCGAAATGGCGCCAGATGCCCCCCGCCAAGCGGGCGCGCATCCTGTGGCGGATGGCCGAGCTGATCGATGAGAACCGCGAGAACCTGGCGCGCTGCGAGTCGATGGACACCGGCAAGACCTGGTTCGACTCCTCGAAGATTGAGATTCCGCTGGTCGCGGAGATCTTCCGCTACTTCGCGGGCTGGGTCACCAAGATCGACGGCGGCGTCGTGCCGCTGCCGGGCAACTCGATCGGCATGACCCTGCGCGAGCCGGTCGGCGTCTGCGGCATGATCACGCCGTGGAACTTCCCGATGCTGATGGCGACCTGGAAGGTCGCCCCGGCGCTGGCCTGCGGCAACACCATCGTGCTGAAGCCCAGCGAGCAGACCTCGCTGACCGCGCTCTGGATGGCCAAGCTCGGCGCCGAAGCCGGCCTGCCCCCGGGCGTCTTCAACGTCGTCACCGGCGGCGGCCGCGCCGTGGGCACGCCCATGGTGCAGCACCCGCTGATCAGCAAGATCAGCTTCACGGGCTCGACCGAGGTCGGCCGCATGATCCAGCGCGAGTCGGCCAACACGCTGAAGCGCGTCACCCTTGAGCTGGGCGGTAAGTCGCCCAACATCGTCTTCGCCGACGCCGACTTCAAAGCCGCCCCCCGCGGCGCCACGACCGGCATCTTCTACAACAAGGGCGAGGTCTGCGCCGCGGGCTCGCGGGTGCTGGTCCAGCGCGAGATCTACGACGACTTCCTCGAAGCTCTGCAGAAGATCGCGGCCAAGACCACCGTCGGCGGCCCCTTCGATGAAGGCGTGCGCATGGGCCCGGTCTGCAACGCGGATCAGTACGAGTCGGTGCTGGCCGCCATCGAAAACGGCAAGGCCGAAGGCGCTCGCCTGATCGCCGGCGGCAACTCGCTGCGCGACAGCGTGGGCGGCGGCAAGGGCTACTTCATCGAACCGACGATCTTCGCCGACGTCGACCCCAAGTCGAAGCTGGCCCAGGAAGAGATCTTTGGTCCGGTGCTCGCCGTCACTCCGTTTGAGACTCCCGAAGAGGCTCTGCAGATCGCGCACGACACGCGCTACGGTTTGGCCGCGGGCGTCTGGTCGAAGGACGTCGGCAAGGCCCTGGGCTTCGCCAAGCAGCTGCGCGCCGGCACGGTGTGGGTGAACACCTACAACCTCTACGATCCGGGCCTGCCCTTCGGCGGCTTCAACGAGTCGGGCTTTGGCCGCGACCTCGGGAAGGACGCGCTCGCGGCTTACACCGAGACCAAGTCGGTCTGGGTCAACCTCGACTAGGCAGGTTTTCTGCAACAGGACGGGGGGCGCGTCGTTCCATGACTGTGAACGACGACGCTCCCCGGCCTCTCGACCGGATTCAGATTCCGGAGCCCTGCCCGATGGCGCGCGCCCTCGCGGCCGGCGAACGGCCGGATCGCCGCTACTGCGAGCAGTGCGAGAAGGAGGTCGTCAACCTCAGCGCGCTTTCGCGCTCGCAGGCCGAGGCCGAGCTGGCTCAGGCTCGCGAGAATCAGCAGCGGCTGTGCGTGCGGGTGGTCCGCGATGAGGAGAGCGGCAAGGTCCTGACCCGCGAAGACCTGCCGCACCTGACCGATCGATTGGCCCAGCATCGGCCGCCCAAGATCGCGGCGGCGCTCGCCCTGGCCCTGCTGCAGTGGTCCTGTTCTGCGGAGGAAAGCACCGAGGCTCAGCAAGCGACCGAATCCGCCGCCGAAATTGTCGGCGAATCGAGCGAGCTGAGCGACGAGGACATGAAGCTCCTGCTCGAGCTCGGCGGCTACGTCTGCGAGTAAGCTCCTAGAACCAGGTCTTGGCCAGGCTCGGCAGAAGCAGACCGTAGATCAGACCGAACAGGAGACCCCAGCGCGTGATCCCTTTGCGCTCGCGCATGACCTTGTCCTTGATCTGCCAGATGTAGATCCCCAGGACGTGCAGCGCGGGCACGAACTGCACGAGCAGGACCTGCCGCCCTTTCAGGTGCACCCCCGACAGCGAGAGTCCGATCAGCAGACCGACGGTGATCCCCAGGAAGCTGCGGAACACCACGTCGAAGGCGAAGCTGCCCCACATCCCCTGAACCCGGAAGGAGCCGTAGCGTGAATACAGCCTTTCCGAGCCGAGGCGCATCTTCTGGTGGCCGAGCGCGCGCTGGCTGCGCGGAGGCAGCTTGGCCGCCGCCCGCCGGGAACGGCGAGCGCGCCTGCGCCTCTTCCGTCGATCCACCATCGTCGTACACTACGGAGCAGATGAGCGAGATTGAGCAAATCCTCCAGACGGCGAAGAGCGTCGCCATCGTCGGCTATTCCGCCAAGTCCGATCGGGCCAGCCACTGGATTTCGGACTACCTCGAGGAGCATGGTTTCCGCGTCTATCGCATCAATCCGATCCTCGAGTCGACGACGGAGCGACCCATCTTCAAGTCGCTGGCCGATCTCCCCGAGACGGTCGACGTGGTCGACATATTCCGCGCCCCCGAGCACGTGCCGGACATCGTGACGCGGGCGATCGCGCACGGCGCGCGCGCGGTCTGGATGCAGCCCGGCGCGGAAAACGAAGACGCCGCCGCGCAGGCGCGCGCGGCGGGTCTTCAGGCTGTGGTCGGCGCGTGCATGTACGCCGAGCACAAGAAGCGTCAGGCTTAGCCGACGATGTACAGCTCGGTGTGGTTCGAGTCGTCGACGCTGCCGTCGGCGTTGATCGCTGCCAACTCCAGGTAGAGGGTCAGGCCTGCGGCCGACTGCGGAACGGGCGGGCTGACCCAGCTCATTTCGCCTGCGCTATCGAAGCTGCCGGTGTCGATGATCTTGTAGCTGGGCGAGAGATCAAAGGTGGCGCCGCCGTAGGTGAAGCCGGTGCGGCCGAAGGAGCGAATCAGCGCCCAGGTGGCGCCCGGCTCGGCGTTGTCGGCGCTGACCGAAAGCGTGGAACCCCACCAGACCGCCGGCGCATGCGTCAGGTGCACCCGGTTCTTGCTGGTATCCCGCAGGCGGAATACCGCGACGTCCTTGCCCCAGGTGCCGTGCTCGGGGGTGCCGCGATCATCGCGCATCAGCACCTTGGCGCCGTCGTTGGTGACGTGCGGCTCCCAGCCACCCCCCGAATAGTAGGCCCACCACCAGCGCGGAATTCCGACCAGCTCCGTGGTGCCGGTCAGACGATCGCGCAGATAGGCGCCGGTCTCCTCGACCTCGGTCATCCAGCGCGGCGCATGGAACACCACGTAGCGGCCATCCGCGCTGATGTCCGCGTTCTTGCAGCCGTCCTGATAGAGCCCGCCCGATCCCGAATAGACCGTGCCGTCGTGGTTGTAGCTGATCAGCTCGGTCGTCCCCAGCGTGCGGTCGCGCAGGTAGATATCACGCGAGGTCGTGGTGTCATCCGGTGACAGATCGGTCGCGCTGCTCTCGTAGACGACGAAGCGGCCGTCCGGCGTGATCCGCGAGGCGGTGCTGTTGCCGCCCGTCCCGGCAAGTCCCGAGGCGGTCTGGCTGATCAGCTCGATGACGCCCGTGGTGCTGTGCCAGAGGAAGATGTCATCGTTGCCGTCGGCGTCGTCCGGGTGCAGGTGCAGGCTGTTGCTGGTGAAGGTGATCTTCGACCCATCCGCCGAGATGCTGGGCTCCCAGCCGGTATCACGCTGATCCGCGAGGTGCGCGATACTCACCAGGTGCGTCTCGCTGGCGAATCGGTCGCGCACGTAGACGTCGCGGTCCAGCCAGCTGTAAGCGTCGTAGGGATGGAGGTTGTTCGCCAGGGTCATCCAGGTGACGTAGCGGCCGTCATCCGAAACATCGCAGCAGCGCTCCGCGTAGCTGTCACCGTTCTGCTGCAGGCCGGCCGTCGACAGGCTGACCAGCTCGATGGTCTCAAGCGTGCGGTCGACCAGAAAGACGTCGGTCTTACTGTTGGCGTCGCCGGCGACCAGGTTGCTGGCATGGCTGGCGAAGACGACGAAACGTCCGTCCTCCGAAACCTGCGGGAAGCGACTGTCGCTGTTGCCCAGGCTGCCGTCGGCGGCCACGGAGATCAGCTCGATGGTCTCCAGCTCGGTGTCGCGCAGGAAGATATCCCAGTTGCCGTTGGTGTCGCCCGGCACCAGATCGCTGGCGCGGCTGGCGAATACGACGAAGCGCCCGTCGCCCGTCATGGCCAGGTCGCCGATCCCCTCATCGGGCAGGCCGCCCGAAGAGGTTTTGCTGACCGCAGCATAGTCCTGGGAAAGAGCCGGCGATGCGAGCAGCGCGCAGCCGAGAGTGATCAGTGAGAGGGAGTTTTTCATGGTTCAGGTCCTCATGGATGCAGAGCCAGAACCACCTCCCCCGGGACAGAGAATCAGCTGGAACTCACCGATTTCCGCAGGGCCGCTTCCTGTTCATCCGGGTCGAGACCACGCATCTCCCAGGTAGTGCGCAGGTCACGCATGCTCGCTTCGGTCGAGGGGTGACCGGTCCGCAGCCGATCCACCCGGATGCGCCAGGCTTTCTCGAGCCAGGCGCCGGCCTCCTCGGCTTCGCCCAGCTCGGCCAGGAGCACACCCAGCGAGTGCTGGGTATGCGCCGTGGTCGGATGCCGAGGCCCGTAGGTCTCCGCAGTATCCGCCTGGAGGACGCGCAGCAGCTCCAGGGCTTCGGCCTCACGCCCCTCCTGCTGGCGGATCGCCGAGACGAGCAGGGTCCGCGCCGAGAGCGCCGGGGGTGCGAGCGGGCCGTGCTCCGCCACGCGCGCATCGACGACTTCGCGCATCAGCGGTTCGGCCGCGGCGCCGTCCTCACGCGCGACCAGCAGTGCCCCCAGGTTGTTGCGTGCCGACCAGGTATGAAAGTGCTCCGGCCCCCATCTCTGCTCGGTGCCGCGCAGCGAGTTGCGCAGCAGAGGCTCGGCCTCGTCGAGCCGCTCCTGTCGCCAGTACAGGAACGCCAGATTGCCCTGATTCTCGAGCGCCTCCGGGGAATCGAGGCCGTACAGCTCGTCGTGCCCGCGCTGGGCCGCGAGGAAGTGATCTTCCGCCTCATCAAACTTCGCCCGCCGGACCAGCAGATTGGCGAGCTGATTGTGGGCCTTGAGCGTGCGCTGATCGGCCACGCCGAGGTGCTGCTCGTGCAGCTGCAAGGCCCGACGCAGGAAAGTCTCCGCCTTCTCGTGCTCGCCGAAGCCCACCTCGAGCGACCCCAGCGACATCCAGAGGCCCGCCCGAATCTCGGGCGGCAGAGCCTGCTCGGCGGCGCCTGCTTCTTCCTGCGCCGCGAGATCCGCCTCCGCGGCATCGAGCAGCGCGCGGCCCGGCGTGTCCAGATCGAGCGCGCGACCCGGACTCATCCGCGCGAAGACGTCGAGCAGAAACTGCTCGATGCCGATCGCGGTGTCGCGCTGCTGCGCCGCGAGCTTGGCCTCCGCGTCGGCGCGGCTCCAGCCCTGATGCGCGGAGATCGCCAGGACCGTCACGGCGATGAAGGCGACAACCGAGATCGCCATGGCGGCCGCGACCGCAGGCCGACGCCGCAGCCACATCCAGGCTCGGGCCGGGTTGGACAGCGGGCGCGCGGCGATCGGCCGACCTTCGACGTAGGCGCGCAGGTCCTGCGCGGCCGCCTCAAGATCGGGGTAGCGGTCGGCAGGCTGCTTGCGCAGCATCTTCATGCAGATCGTCGCCAGGTCGTGCGGCACCCGCGAGCGGACACGCTGCGGGTCGAGCGGATCGTCCTGGCGGATGCGCTGCGCGATCTGCTCTCGGGTATCGCCGGGGAAGGGGCGCTGCAACGTCAGCGCCTCGTAGAGCGTCGCGCCCAGCGAGAACTGATCGCTCGCCGGCCCCAGCTCGCGCTCGCCTGCGACCTGCTCGGGGCTCATGTAGGCCGGCGTGCCCAGCAGCTCGCCGCTGCGCGACAGCGAAGGGTCATCCAGCACCCGCGCCAGGCCGAAGTCGGTCAGCTTCAATCTCTCGCCCTGCACCAGCACGTTGCCGGGCTTGATATCGCGGTGCACGACTCCCGCCGCGTGAGCCGTGGCCAGGCCTTCGGCAAGCTCGGCGAAGCGCTGCGCCAGATCACGAAAGGCGCCGGACGGCAGCGCCGCGTCGAGGTCGTCCTCGCGAATCTCGCGCTCGAGCGTGCGGCCATCCGCGATCAGCTCCTGCGCGATGTAGGGCACGCCGTCGGCCTCGCCCGCGGCGAAGACCTGCACGATGTGATCGTGATCGAGCCGCGCGGTGACCTCGGCTTCCTGATGAAAGCGCGACAGCGCCCGCGGCGAAAGGCCCACGAGCGGATGCAGCAGCTTGAGCGCGACGCGTCGCCCGAGGGATACCTGCTCCGCCTCCCAGACGGATCCCATGCCCCCGCGCCCCAGCTCGCGGATCAAGCGGAAATCACCGAGCTCGCGGCCGGGGCTGGGCAGCGAGGACAGGCCAATTCCGGAATCCGACGGACGCCCTTCGGTCAGCGCGAGGTAGTCCTCGACGATCGCGAGGAACTCCGACTGCACGACCTCATTCTCGTCCGCGACCCAGTCCTCGGCGGGCCGCTGCTCCCCCCGCGCCCGCCGGGCGACCCATTCCTCGAACAGCCGCTGCGCGCGATCCCGATCGGAGCTGCTGTCGTTCACGACCGCCCCCCGTCGTCTGCGCCGCCACCGCGGAGGCGCTCCAGTGCGCGCTGCACCGCCTTGCGCGCCGACTCCGGCTGCAGTCCGTAGGCCGCGGCGAGCTCCTGCCAGCTCTCCCCGCGCAGATGACCGCGAACCAGATCGCGATCCCGTTCGGGGAGGCGCGCGAGCGACAGCGCCACCTGCTGCCACTCTTCCGCGCGCACCAGCTCGGTCGCGGGCCCGGGGGTCTCGGCCGACGCGAAGTCCTGGGCGGGCAGTTCGCTGCGCAGATCCTCGCGACGCTTGCCGGCCTTGGCCGCGCGCGCCGAATCGCTCGCCTTCCAGCGCAAGCGCGCGGCGAGCAGCGCGAGGAAGGAGTCGCGCGACTCAAAGCGGATCCCCGACAGCTCGGGCCAGAGGTCTCCGAGGACCGACTGGACCAGATCCCCGGTGTCGACAAAGCGGCGCAGCCCCGGCGCCAGCCGACCGTGCCCCAGACGGTCAAGGTCGCTCAGGAAGTAGGCCAGAAACTCGTCGACCAGCGTGGGGTCGGCCTCCAGCTGACCGTGCAGCTCGGCCAGTACCGCGTCTTCCGGGGCCTGCCCCCGTCGGGTGACCCGCGCCACCACCAGGGCAAGCCGCGCCGGATCGCCGAGGACCGTCTGCGAACGCGGCCCGAGCCGTTGCGCCGCGAAGGCCTGCGCCGCATCGGCGATCTGCTCCGGGGAGAGTCCGGCGGCGCTCATGCCCCCAGCCTAGCGCGGGAGGCCTAGCCCGCCTGCGTCGCCCACCAGGCGAACCAGGCGATCAGGCCCAGCGACATCGAGCCGAGGCCGAGAAAGCGCAGAGGATCCGGCAAGGGCTCTTTCCGCCGCAGGTGCTCCTGGAACTGCATCTTGCGCCAGAAGCCCCAGCCGATGCAAAACACCACGCTGACGCAGAACCCGATCGAGAAGACGACCACCAGAGCCGAAAACGCTGCCAGCCCATCTTTGCGTTCGGCGAGCGCGCTCATCTCACTGAGCATGTAGCCCAGCGCGACCCCCGCCGGAAAGCCCATGCCCATCCGGAAGACCTCGTCGAAGATGCGCGATCCCGTCTGAATGAAGCGCGCCTGACTCGCCCAGCGCGTGTTGTTCGAGACGGCCGTCGGCCGCTCGGTGGTCTCCAACTGCTCGCGTCGGCCTTTGCGTAGATCTTTGCTCATGCTCTCAAGCAACGCCCTCCGCAAGACGAAGGAGTCCCGCGCGGACGAGGAACCAAAGGCCGAACCCGACCGCGAGCGCGGTCCGCCCAACATAGCGGAGGGCGGGCGGCGGCGGCTGGCCAGGCAAGCGGCGCTTCTTCAGGCTGGGCTTGCGGACTTGCAGATAGATCAAGCATACGGGCAGGGAAACCACGATGCCCGTCGCGGCGGCCATCAGCGCGAGGAAGATGACCGTCGTGAGGCCGCCGACGCCCCAGTACCGCCACGAGTCCGAAACGATGGCGCCCAGACAAAAGCCCAGTCCCAAGCCAAGAGCGAGGCGGAACACCTCATCGAAGAGATGCGATCCCGCGCGAATGAACCGCGGCCGAAAAGCCCACTCGTGCGGCCCACGCACCAAGGTGGGCTTGTCCACCTTCTCGAGAGCCTCGCGGCGTCTTTTGCGCAGTTCCCGCATGGATCAAGCTGCCGTCTGCGCGGTTTGAAGGAGGACCATGCGGATGAGGAACCAGAGACCGAATCCGGCAAGGAAGGCAACCCGGCCAACAAAGCGAAGAGCTGGTGGCGGAGGCTGTCCGGGCAGGCGTCGCTGCTTCAGGCTGGGTTTGCGGAGTTGCGCGTAGGCGATGCCGATCGGTGCAGAAAGCATGAAGGCGAATGCCCCGCCCACGATCACGAGCACGATGCCATGCTCAAAGTGAGTTCCGGAGAGGTCGCGCCGCGCATCCACCACCAGCGCACCGGCCGCCGTGCCGAGGCAGATACCCAACGCCAAACGAAAGAGCTCATCAAAAAGATGCGAGCCGGCGCGGATGAAGCGCGGCTGCGATGCCCAGCGCTGCTGGCTTGGAACCAGCATGGGCGTCTCGGCCTTCTCGAGTTTCTCGCGTCGCTCTTTGCGCATTACTCGGCCAGCAGGCTGATCCACCGCATGTCCAGCAGCCAGAGTACGGCCAGCGTCACGAAGCAGGTAAGGACTGCGGTGACTCGGCCGAGGCCGCGGAAGCTCGGCGCTTCCTCGCCGATCTTGGCGGCGTAGATCTCTTTGGCGCGGGCATAGGCCCGCACGAAGGGCGCGAAGAAGATCCCGATCAGGAAGCCCAGCGCCACCGAATCGGTCACCGGATGGTGCGGCCACTTCGCCTGAAGGATGACGGGCTCCAACAATCCTCCTCCAAATACCGAAGCCAGCACGCAGCCCAACGAGACGCCGCCCACGAAGCGAAACATCACATCGAATGCGCGGCTCCCCCGCTTGAGGTGACCCGTACGAAATGCACGGCTGTGAACCGGAGAAAGGCCCGTACGCACGCGCCCGGCGGGCTGGTGCGGCGAGCGGTCACGTGGGGCGTTCTCGCTCATCTCACCTATCCCAACGCGCCAGATGGTCTGGCGGTTGGAAAAAGCAGGAAATGCGGACTAGCGATGTCCCCAGTCGCTCTCGTCATCGAGATTGGACGGCGCGAGCCCGAGCTGCTCGCCCTCGTGGCTTACTCCGAGGCCGTTGACGGTGCGGTTGGCGTACTGGAAGTACGCGACCACCTGATTCGCCTCCAGGATCTCGCCATCGGTCAGGCCGGCGGCGCGCAGAGGCTCGAGGTCGGCTTCGTTCATCTCCGCGGGATGGAGGGTGAGCTTGCGGGCATAGCGCAGCAGCTCGCGCTCGCGCGCTTCAAAATCCGTCTCCCAGCTGTCGCGTTCGAGCGCGCGGCGGATCGCCTGCGTCTGGACCTCGTCGCGGACGTGACGCTGCAGGCCGGCGAAGTGATGCTCGCGGCAGTAGACACAGCCATTCCAATGGCTGACGAACACACCCAGCAACTCCAGGGTGGCGCGGCCCAGCGTGTTGCGGGAGTGATGAAGGACGGCCTTGTACAGCGCCAAGTGGCCCGCCAGCGTGTGCGGGCGCAGCGAATGCGCCTGCAGAATCTGGTCCACATCGCCGTGCGGTCCGGCGACCTGTCGGTACAACTCGGCGAGCCGGCCGTCCGCGTTCGCGGGGGGAACGATGCGGATCCAACTCACCCCTGCAAGATACCGCAAGGTAGGCTGCAGAGGTCATGCGACCGTCATCGGCCCTTCTCCTGCTCCTCGCGCTCGTGCCCAGCTGCGCCGTGACGCCCGCAACGGCGGACTACTCGCCCAGCCCGGATGATCGCGCCGCGATTCTTCGCCTCGTGAACGAGGGGTTCGCCGCGATCGCCGCCGGGAGCCAGGCCGACTGGGAAGCCATCCTCACGGAAGAGGGCAGCTTCGCCTGGGTGGCGGGCGAGCCGGGAAACCGCTCGATCGGCCACCTGAGCTACGCCGAGCACCTGGAGCGGCAGCAGACTCCCAGCCAGCGGTATCACGAGCGCATCTGGGATCCGGTGATCCTGGTCGACGGGGATCTCGCCGTGGTCTGGGCGCCCTACGACTTCCATATCGACGGCAGCTTCAGCCACGCCGGAGTCGATGCGATCAATCTGGTGCGCCGCGACGACGGCTGGCGGATCGCCGCGATCGTCTGGTCGGTCGAGACCGTGCAACGCGCGGATGCCCCGCAGATCGAGTTTGCCGCAGCGCCCTCGGGAGCTCCGACCGAGGTCTTCCTGGTACTCGCCCAGTCCGGGCAGCCCGCAGAGCTGCGCCTGCGCGATGCCGAGGCGCCGCGCTACCCGCTCAGCTCGCGCGAGGAAGTCGCGCAGGTCATCCGCGCGCGCGGCTCCAAGACCGTGCGGCTCCGCCATGGCTCGAGCGTTCCGCAGGCCGAGCTGAACGACCTCGTCGCCTTCCTGCAGGGCCTGGGCGTCGAATCGATCGAGTACGTGCTGGCGCCGCCCCCGCCGACCAACCCCGCGCCGCGGGCCTAGCCGGACAGCTGGTCCAGCTGCTCGCGCAGTTCCTGGACATGCTTCAGCAGATCACGGCGGTGCAGGGCTTCGACCTCATCCAATACAGCGCGAGCGCGCTCCAGGTTGCCCGTCTGGGCGTGAGCCATCGTGAGGTTCAATCCCGCATAGGGGCCATGCCGTTGCGCCTCATAGACCGGGTCGACCAGTTCGATGGCTGCATCGAGATGACCAGCACGGGCGAGATCACCTGAGATCGTGGTCAGGGCCTCGCCATCCACGCTTGCGGACGCAAGCACCTGGCGGAAACGACTCACCGCAATCTCGATCTGCCCCTCTTCGATCTCCATTCGCGCCAGCCAGATGGAGGCTCGCCAGCTGCCGTCCCGCTCCGCGATCTCGCGAAGCAGCTCTCTCGCAGCTTCCTCTCCCTCACGCTCACGCTTGATCGCCACCCACCACTGCAGCGAGTTCTCCTCATTGGGATCGAGCTCCAGACACTCGCGCAGCGTCTCCAGGACTCGGTCGTCCTCGCCGCGCACCGCGTAGACCTTCGCGAGGTTGTTGCGCACCACCGCGTCCTCGCCATGCTCCGCAAGAGACGCCAAAAGGAGCCCCTCGGCCTCATCCGCCTTCCCCGTCTGCGTCAGCACGTGCGCCAGGAGAGTGGTCGCGCGTCGATGCTCGGGGTCGATCTGCAGCAGCCGACGCGCGGCCGCCTCACAATCATCGACGAGGTCGTCCTTGATCGCCGTGACCAGCGCGGCAAACAGCTTCTCGGGGTCGTCCCGGTCCTCGCTGAACTTATTCAGCAGGACCTTCCGCCAGGACGCGCGGTCGATCTGAACCTGCGTTCCGCTGTCGCTGAAAAGCGATACCCGCTCTTCCTCCTGGGGAGGATCCGGCTCCGAAGCCTCCTGAATCTGCTCGGGCTCGGAAGAAGCATGGACCGGAGGCTTCTCCGTCTTGCGGCGGCGCAACCAGTCGAAGATGCCCATCTCAGCGCACGAAATCGAGCGGCGGCATCGCAGGGATGACACCCATATCGGCGGCGCGCTGCAGGAAGAGGCGGACCGACTCGCGGCCGTCGTCGCCGTAGTCGAGGGTGCGGTCGTTGACGTACATGCCGATGAACTCATCGGCCTGCTCGAGGCTGAGGTCGCGACCGAACTGCAGCGCGTACTCGACCGCTTCCTTGCGGTGCTCGAGGCCGTAGCGGATCGAATCCTGCAGCAGCTTCGAGATGAAGGGGATCAGGTCGCCGTGGTCGCGGCGCACCGTGTTGCCGCCGAGCGGCAGCGGCAGTCCGCCCGTCTCCTTGCCCCACCAGACACCCAGGTCGTCGAGCAGCACGAGGCCCAGCTCCTGAAAGGTCAGCTGACCTTCGTGGATCAGCACGCCGGCGTCGAACTTGCCCTCGGCCACCGCGGCCGGGATCTGATCGAACTCGACGATGTCGTAGTCGTACTCGCCGATCCGCATCTGCGTGGCGAGGTGCGCCGAGGTCCATTCTCCCGGGATGGCCAGGCGCTTGCCTTTGCCCTTCTGGAGCGCATCCAGCCCCATCTCTTCGCGGGCGACGATGCGCGGGCCGTAACCCTCGCCCATCGAGGCGCCGTGATTGAGCAGCGCATACTTATCCGCCACGAAGGCATAACCGTGAATCGACACGGCCGTGATGTCGTACTCGCCCTTCAGCGCGCGCCGGTTCAGGGTCTCGATGTCCTCGAGCTTGTGCTCGAAGTGCAGGCCGCCGCAATCCAGCTTGTCGGCAGCGAGCGCGTAGTGCATGAAGGCGTCATCCGGGTCGGGACTGTGGCCCAGGAGCAGCGTCTTCTCAGCGGTTTCCGGCGTCGACATGGTGGAAGATTGTAGGACAGAGTTTTACAAAGGTCGCGCATGAACGCTCGCCCCCGACGTGACCCCCGCGAAAAAATGACTCCGGCCCGGCTGGCCGGAAAGGAGCTCGTCCAGGGCAACGAGGCGCTGGCGGTGTTCACCGTTCAACCCCTGGAGGGCGAGGTCCCGGCCTTCGAGGCCGGCCAGTTCACCCGCCTGGCCTGGGAATGGGAGGGCGAGGTCGAGCAGCGCACCTACTCCATCGCCAGCGCCCCCGAGCAGACCGATGCGATGGAGTTCTACATCGTCGACACCCGGCTCGGGCTCGGCACCAGCCATCTGTTCAGCTTTCCGCTCGAGACCCCGCTCTGGATCGCCAAGCCGGTCGGGAAATTCACTTTTTCCAAGCACTGGGCGCCCCACCTGGCCCTGGTCGGCTCCGGCACTGGGGTCGCCCCCTACGTCGGCATGGTCCGCCACCTAGTCGACGAGGCGAAGGCCGGCCGCCGCACCCCGCAGGCGGTCTCGGTCTGGCACGGGGTCCGCTCCTCGATCGAGCTGGGCTACCGCGAGGAGTTCGAAGCCCTTGAACGCGAGGCGCCCTTCCCCTTCTATTACATGCCCTGCGTCAGCCGTCACCACGACGAGCCGGACTTCGACCGTGAGAAGGTCAACCGCGGCCGCGTGAACGAGATCCTGGCCAAGACCCTGGGCCTGGCCGTCTCCGACGACCCGCGCGGCATCGAGTTCGCCGAGCGCATCGACCCCGAAGCCTTGCGCGCCAGCCTGCCCGACAGCGAGGACAGCCTGATTCTGCTGTGCGGCAACCCGGCCATGATCGACGCATTCGAGGGGGTCGCCGACGGAACTTCGTGGGCAGACCGCACGGTTTACGAACGCTGGTGGTAATGCGCTACGATGCTTGCCCGAATCCGGACAAGCATGCGCTCCCTCCTCTCGATGCTCCTCCTTCTGGCCGCCCCGGCGTGCCAGTCCATGAACGACTCCGGCAGCGACTGGCAGGTGCTGTTCGACGGCGATCCCGCAGGCTGGGCGATGGCTGGCCCCGGCGGCTTCCATGTCGACGGCGACACCATGACCGCGCACGGCGGAATGGGCCTGTACTGGTACACCCAGCAGGAGTTCGGCGACTTCCATCTGAAGTTCCAGTGGAAGGTCGCGGACAAGACCAACAACTCGGGCGTGTTCGTGCGCTTCCCG
>MDTD01077239.1_pt1 | contig 17251 bp, 12 predicted proteins | sample 811221 | NCBI WGS metagenome assembly MDTD01 (sample SAMN05326646, study PRJNA326480) | marine metagenome | isolation source: seawater | place: Pacific Ocean: South West | collected 2011 | reverse complement strand
CTCGTTATTTGGGGCTGATGTTGCCAGCGTAGCTTCAATCGGCAGAGCACCGCACTCGTAATGCGGGGGTTACGGGTTCAACTCCCGTCGCTGGCTTTTGCAAAAAAACAAAAAGGCTTCCTTCCATCCATCAGGAGATACTCGATGGCAATGATTTCGGATTTTGATCTAAAAACACTGGTCTGTGATAACGGCAGTTTTGGACCGGACGAGATTCAACAGATATCCAATGCCATAAATGATGATTTTTCCCAGTTCGGCGTCTTGCGAGATGCCGTCAATGAATTGGAGATTTCAGAGTCTTTAACTCCTGCCAGTGCCACACGCCTGGGCGTCTGTTACTATCTGCTGGGCCGGTTCCAGCGAGCGATTGAGACGTTATCTAATTCCGATCGTGGAGCCGTTTCCTATTTCTACATTGGCCGTAGTCATTTTGCCTTAGGGGATTACGATCAGGCGGTGGAAAACTACGATATCGCAGCGACGACCGGTTACAACAAAGGCCGCTGTACGCTGGCTCGAGTCGAAGCCTTTCGTCACAAGGGCGATTTGCCTTCGGCTCTGGAAGCACTTGATACGCTCGATGGAGCGATCATGCATGAGGCCGAATATGCCTATCAGTGCGGTGAAACGCAATTGGCAGACAAAGGTCCGTCGTCCATCGTTGTCGAATGGTTTGAACGTGCAATGCGAGCGGATGATACACACGCTGGTGCTCTGTTCGGGATGGCGAAGGAAAACGATCGGCGCGGAAACGATGATATAGCGATGGATCTTTACCGTCGCAGTGCCAAGCACTTCCCGTCTCATGTTGGAGCCTTGTTAAACCTGGGGCTACTCTACGAAGACCACGGGCAATATGACCGGGCACAGCAGTGTTACCGTCGAATTTTGGAGGTCTATCCGAATCACAAGAAGGCAGCTTTATACATGAAAGATGCCTGTGCTTCAGATGATGAGCTATTCGATCTGGAAGCAGAAAAAGCTCAGGATCGCATGTCCCAGGTACTTAACATTCCGGTTTCTGATTTTGAACTTTCTGTTCGCTCACGAAATTGTCTCGCTCGAATGGGAGTGGACACACTGGGAGACCTGGCTCGCTCCACGGAACAGGAACTGTTGGGTAGTAAGAACTTTGGTGAGACATCGTTGATCGAAATTCGCGATATGCTGACCTCCAAAGGCCTCGCCTTGGGGCAGTTGGCTCACGAAAATCGCCCTGAACGGGAAGTGGACCGTTCTTCACTAAGTCCGGAAGAAGCAGCCGTTTACGATCGCCCGATTTCAGATTTGAACCTTTCGGTTCGAGCTCGCAAATGTATGGTGCGTCTACGCATGAATACCATTGGCGAGTTGCTGCGTAAGACTCCGGATGAATTGCTTGAAAGCAAGAACTTTGGTGTGACCAGCCTCAACGAAGTTCGTGAAAAACTGACGACACTCGGTCTTAAGCTGCGTGGCGACTGATCTCCTCCACAGCCTCTGAGGTAGTCTGCTCGGGTTTTTACGAGTACGACTCCAAGGGTCGCCCATGACGCAGTCAGCTAACTTTAGCTTCGAATTGCTAGCTCATGATACCGGTACGTCTGCACGGCGTTCCCGTCTGACCACCCCACGTGGTGCCATCGAGTTGCCGACGTTCATGCCTGTTGGAACCTTGGGGACGGTCAAGGGATTGACGATCGATCAGGTCCATGCGACAGGTGCTGAAATACTGCTGGGTAACACCTACCATCTTGCATTGCGGCCTGGTGAACAAATTGTGAGTGAGCTCGGTGGCTTGCACGAAATGATGGGGTGGGACAAACCTATTCTGACAGACAGCGGCGGCTTTCAGGTATTCTCGTTAGCTCAAATGACCAAAGTCACAGAAGAAGGAGCTGTCTTTAAGTCGCACATTGACGGAAGTCGACTCGAATTGACTCCGGAACGATCCATCGCCATTCAGGAGGCTTTAGGGTCTGATATTGCGATGGTGTTTGATCATGTTGTGGCTCTACCGAATGAATATCAAGTGATTCGAGAGGCTTGTGAGCGGTCCATACGTTGGGCCGGGCGTTGTCAGGAGGCTGCCAGTCTGGAGTCTCAGATTCAATTTGCCATTGTTCAGGGTGGCCTGGATGAATCACTCCGGGTTTGGTGTGCGGAAGAGTTGGCGAAACTTGATTTTCCGGGGTATGCGGTGGGTGGATTGAGTGTTGGAGAGCCGCAGGCTGAGATGTATCGAATTCTGGATGTGACTTGTCCGGTTTTACCCGCTGATAGACCTCGTTATCTAATGGGGGTTGGAAAGCCGATTGATTTGCTCGAGGGAATCCGCCGAGGCGTCGATATGTTCGATTGTGTGATGCCAACCCGCAATGGGCGCAACGCTTTGGCGTTTACCGACCAGGGACCGTTACGGCTTCGAAATGCCGTTCATCGCACGGATAAACGGCCGCTACAGGAAAACTGCCCTTGTTTGGCGTGTAAACATAGTCGCGGATATATCCGGCATTTGTTTGCAGCTGGTGAAATGCTGGGGCCCATCCTGCTTAGCCATCACAACCTGACATATTATCAAATGTTGATGCAAGAGAGTCGTCTGGCGATCGAAGAAGGCCGTTTTGAGCAGTATTTTGAGGCGAAAACCGCTGGATGGAATTAGAACCTTCGCTGGGATGTCCAAAATGCCCCCGGAGTCGTTGATTTTACGTTTTTTTCGGGTCGATTAGTCGTTTTCCCGTGTTGTGGCTTGTCGCTTGTTTCGACGCATTTTAAGATAACAGATTAGCACGAATGGCTTTGCCGCGTGTAATACAGGCAAGGACGTGCTCTGCTCTGAATCGGGCTCTCTATGAGAGGCTGTTTGGAATTAGTTTTTAGACTGAAAACTGACTTTATAACCAAGGTGATCATGTTTCACGAAATTCAATTGCTGGCAGGCCAATTACAGTATGTTTTGCTGGCACAGGAAGAAGCTGCTGCGGATGCTCAAGGGCCGGGATCGGGTTTCTTGATTCTATTGCTCGGTTTTATGGTGTTCATGTTCATGTTCAGTGGGCGTGGTGCTAAGAAACGCAGAAACGAAAAAAACAAAATGCTGAACTCGATCGGTAAGTACTCTGAAGTCATCACCATTGGTGGACTGTGTGGAACTGTGATCGAAGTTGAAGAAACATCGGTGGATGGCGAAGAACCCTACCCGACTCACTTCTTAATCGAAGTGGACTCCGGTTCAGGCTCGCGCATCCGAGTCGTGGCAGAGGCCATCGGCCGAGTGCTCGAGGCGGACGATTCCGAGGAATCCTAAGCATTCCCTGGAGTTTGTAATGACCGCCCTGGCGGTTAGGTAATTGAAACAACATTCTGGTTCAGGCCAGACAACAAAAATAAATCTGATTGGAATATTCAGAAATGAATTTATTGGCAAATTCTTTAACAGCGAACTTACCCCTATTTGCTCAGGCCGAAGAAGGTGGCACAGCCGGAGTGATACTCTTTTTGCTTGCCGTGATTGTCGCTGTGGCAATGAACATTGGTAAAGACAAAGCTGTCAGTGCTGTCGTCAAGAAAGCCGTTCGTGTGACGGATCCAAACTGGGGCGTTATGTTCGGTATGTTCATCTTCGCCTTGCTGCTAGGCGTTTTGCCCAATGTATTCAACGCAATCTCAACGGATGCTATTTCCGAAAACGCTGTGGGTGGATTCCGCATGGCCGGTTTGCTGACGGCCATTTTCTGCGGGCTTTATTTGGTGTTTCGAGCTTTTTGCGAATCATCGAAGGTCCGCGAACCAGACCAGGCATGGCGATTGGCTGTGGTTGCTTCGGCCACCATTATCGGAGCCCTCTACATCGGTGCAAAGCATGGCGATGACCAATACGTCACAGAAAAGTTCAAGCTTGGAGTCGATTTGGCAGGTGGAGTCAACCTGGTCTATGCAATCGAGATGGAACAGGATGAGGACGGCGGTGAAGCCGTTCAAATGAACGAACAGGATATGCAGGGTTTGCTCAGCGCGTTGGGACGCCGCTTGAATCCGAGTGGTGCTCTGGACCTGATTCTCCGTCCTTATGGAAACAACACGCACGTGGAAATTGTCGTTCCTAATGCAACCGACGAGGAAATTCGTCAGCTCAAGGAAATTATTACCAATACCGGGGCATTGGAATTCCTGATTCAGATTGGAGCGAAAGACCCGGATCACGAAAGTGTACGTTCACGCATGGACGCAACGTTTGCGGCTACGGTCAATTCAGAGCTTGTAAAGGATGATCAGGGGCAGACGATTGGCCGCTGGGTACGAGTTGGTAAGGATCAGAACGGAGATTTTGAATACAACGCATCGAGTGGTGTGTCGATTAAGCGAGTCTTCTACCACGAAGATGGTGACGAACAGATTGAAGTAAAAACTCCGGTCTTGATTTGGAATGACCTGCATAACCACCTCTCAGCAGACAATCCTGCGCATGTCGCTATCGAGCAGGCCTTCAAAGATATTGCTGGGAACGCCACGGACAAAGAGTTTAGTGATCGCATGAAACTAGCCAATGTCTCGCGAATTGAAGTTCTGATGCAACAACCGAGTGAACAGGAAACCGTCTCGGGGGAAGACCTGAAAACGGTTCGTACGTCGTTTGATGAAAATCTAAACCCCAGTGTTGACTTCACAATGAAAGCGGGGAGTTCTTCGAAGTTTGGAAGATTTACCGCTCAGAATGTAGAGAAACAACTATCGATTGTGCTGGATGGAAACTTGCTGTCCTCAGCAAATATTAATAGTCGAATTTCCGAGCACGGAACGATAACGGGGGATTTCACTCAGGCTGAAGTTGACTCCATAGTGGGTGTCCTGCGAGCCGGAGCTTTGCCTAGCACACTCAATCCACTACCTGAAAGTGAAAATAAAATGGGAGCGTCTTTGGGGACGGCTACAATCGCTAAAGGACAGCTGGCGATCTCCATTTCATTGGCCGTGGTACTCGTCTTTATGATTGGCTGGTACTTCGGAGTTCCTGGAATCGTAGCTGCCTTTGCACTGATCCTGAACCTGATCCTGATTCTTTCAGTGATGGTAATGATCGGAGCCTCGTTTACGTTGTCCGGGATGGCCGGTCTCGTGTTGACCGTGGGGATGGCCGTCGACGCCAACGTTCTGATTTTTGAACGTATCCGTGAGGAACTGGCTGACGGAGCTCGCATTAAAGCTGCAATTCGCAACGGTTTTTCCCGAGCGACGATTACGATTATCGACGCCAACCTAACGACATTGATCACCGCGATTCTGCTCTATGCCATTGGTACCGACCAGATTCGTGGTTTTGCTATCACGCTGATACTCGGAATCATCATGAGTATGTTTACAGCGATCTACGCTTCGCGTGGCCTGTTTGCTATTGCTGCTGGAATGAAAATGATCAGTGAGAATTCCTGGTGCTTAAAGCAGGGGTGGCTCAATCGTATTAATGTTCATTTTATGAGTAAGACGAAGCTTAGAATCGCAGCATTTATCTCATTGATCATTATTACGAGTGGACTCGTTTTGACCGTTAATCGCAAAAGTGAAATGCTCGCCATCGACCTGTCGGGGGGAACATCTGCCATTTTCACGATGGATGATCAAACCGCAGCAGGTATCGAACAGGAAATTAAAGCAAATGGCTTCGAACTCGAAGGCGGTCAGGAACTACAACTCAACATTACAAGTGTTGATTTGGGAGACGACAGCGATGATGCCTGGAGAGTCAATACAAACATTGAAGATCAGAATGAATTGGCAAGCCTTCTCAAAGATGTATTTGGCGACAAGCTGCCGACTCAAAGTCTATCGGTTACCGTCGTAGCCAACTCTGCAGACCCTGCAGTAGAGGACTCCTCAGCTGTGGAACGAATCATGCCGCAATTTGTTGCCTATCAGGAAGAAGAACCTGCGACAGAAGAGACTACACAAACGAAAGAACCTGCGACAGACGAGGAAGCAGCAGCCGAAAAGCCTGAAACGGTTGAAGAGGCTTCCACAGAAACAGAAAAACCAGCCACAGCTGAAACGGAAGAAGCAACCGTGACCGGTCCGAAGACGCCCGAGCAAAACGACTCGACGATAGGAAATTCAAATGATGAATTCAATACGCAGGATAATCAAGAGAATGCGGTCGAGGTGAATTCAGTGACCTTGAAACTCGAGCTGGTAGTCGGTGGTACGGAAGTTAATCTCAAGCCAAGCGAAGTGGAAGGGATGATTGACGCAGCTGTCACAACGGCTGGGGTCGAGCGAAAAACCACTATCGGTGAAGAGGGAGGACGCGTGACTGTCTATGATATCGACGACGAAGAACTCAGGAAATTGACCGATGAGCTGGCTAAATCTGACGGAACGCCTTACTTCGAAGAGACTCAGAAATTTGGAGCTCAGATTGCAGGTGATATGACAAGTCTGGGAACCATGGCCATCGTCTTTAGCTTTGTGGGTATCATCACCTATATCTGGCTGCGGTTCCAGCACGTTAGCTTTGGAATTGCTGCGGTTGTGGCACTCGTCCACGATGTCCTGGTTACGTTGGCAGCCATTGCACTTAGTAAATACTTCTCAGGTTTTCTGCTGTTGGAAGACTTTAAGATTAGCCTGCCAGTGATTGCAGCTTTCCTAACGATCATCGGATATTCGCTCAATGACACGATCGTGGTATTTGACCGAGTACGTGAAGTGCGTGGAAAGAATCGAGAGATCACTGCTGAGATGCTTAATAAGAGCGTGAACTCGACACTCAGTCGAACGTTGCTGACCTCGCTAACAACGCTGTTTGTAGTCACGACGCTTTATATTGGTGGTGGATCCGGGATTCACAGTTTTGCCTTTGCATTAGTGATCGGCGTGGTAGTCGGAACTTATAGCTCGATCTTTGTTGCCTCGCCAACACTGTTGTGGCTCAATAATCGTAGTAAGTAATTCAACGCTGTCGTTGAGCACTGAATTAAACTCTAATCATCGGAAGGAACTGCCGGTGCTGGTGGGACGGGCTGTCGAATAACGAGCTTCCCTACTGCGCTGTTCTTCTGCGGCCCGTTACGTTGGTTGCCGGTTGATATTTCAGAGAACATCTCTGGAGTCGGCGGTGCCGGTATATCAATCTCAACTCCGATCGGTAAGAGTTCCGGTTGCGAGATTCGCTCTCTGTTTTGATGATAGATCCAGTCGGCCAGATTCGCTTGTCCGAGAAATTGCTCGGCGATACTTGTTAACGTGTCACCGTCCTGAATCGTGTAGGTCGATAGAATCTCGGTTTTTGAATCGGAGAGATTCAGCCGTGCTACCTGCACTGAAGTGCTGTTGCTACCCTGCTGAGGATAACTGTCGCTAATTTCAGGCGCTTTGGCCGGCATCAGTGAAATCGTAGGTGGCGCAAGAGGTACGCGCGTCTCGAACCGCTTTCGCTGTTGTTCGGTGAGATAGAGAGCCGTCGCTGGTGAATCGACTTTGCCATCCGGGATCGGCTGGGCAGCTTCGATCGGGTCGAACGGTAAAGTTTGAACAATGGACTGGTCAATAGGCACGGACAGATTCTGATTATCTTGATTACCGTCCGTGGCGTGTCGCTGGAAGGGGATAGCCCCTAAACTACCAGCAACCAGAATGCCCGTACCCACAACCCAATGTTTGTGGATAAGCATTTCTGTACCTTTTTGTCTTAATCTAAAACTGTTGGAATAGATCCTTACCCTCGAGAGGGTATCCAACACTTTCTCTTTCGACAGCCAATCCCTTGAGTACTTAACTCAATTGCGATAATTTTCTTAGCGGCACGTTACGCAGTTCCACCTGCAAGGGTGGTGCTGATTGTAAGGGCTCTGGGCCTATTCATTCGTGCGATCACGCTTGCTCCAGGCAAGTGTTTCGTCTTTTTCCAAACGGTTGACCAGGAAGTTATAGAACAAGGCATTTGGGTGAGGTTGAAGCTTTGCCACGTTGAGAATGCCTGAACCCTGGGCTCCGGTGTTTAATCCGAAGAGGAACAGTTTTGTACCACTCCAGTTAATCGTTCCATCATCATTTTCCTGTTCTTTGTGAAACCTGGTGAGTTGATTGTGGATACGTTTGCTCTGGGAATAGTACTGTGTGTTTTGGCTTCCGGCAATAATCATAATATTGAGGTTTTGTTTAACCGTTTGGTGCGACAGTGCCAATTGTGGAGTTAAACCTTTGTGGGATTGTAGTGGGGTGAAGAGGATCAACGCTTTGACATCCTGGCCGTTGCGAATGAATCCTCCCCCCGGTTTGTTCCAATCTATAGCTGCCCAGTTCATGGCAATGATGGCCGTGATATCCGAACCGACGACGGTAAGTTTCTCGAGGTTTAACTGCCCCTGATCGTTTTTGTCACGCAGAAAGGACTTACAGACCTCGATGTCCTGAACGACGCTGGCGAATTGAGTTTTAGTGAATTTCTCACGGTCAATTTTTACTCGATCGTTCACATCCATGCGGTCACGTTGTTCAAGGGATTTTCCATGGCCTCGAAGGTCGGGAATGATGACAGCATGTCCCATATGCTTCTGAATATCGGAAGCCAGTTTGGTATAGACCGCATTGCTGGCCGAAACGTTTAGCATGCTGTGAAGCATGATTATCGGGATGGAGTCTTTTCCTTTGGTTCCGGGGTAATATTTGACGTGCAGGAATACGCCATCTTTGGTCTCCAATACATGGGATTCCACTGGCGGGATCTCTGTTTCTGGTTTTTCGTCATCTTGCGCAGAAGCAGTGCTTCCCAGGCTAACTAGCAAAGCGATCAAGGTGAAGAGAAACGAGGTGATTGGCCGTCGTGAAGGATACATGACTAACGGACTCCTCAGCGAATTTGGGTAACAAAGATGTAAATACTATACTCTTAATCTACGAAAGGTACCTGAAACTACGGGCCTTTTGCAAGAGGAGGCCGCAGGCCACCGTCCCAAATTCCAATCTAAATCAATACTAGAATTGCACTCTGTTTCGGTCAAATCAATATTGCCTGATTGGGGAAAAACTTATCAGGATGGGAGCCTGTTAAAGTTAAATGAGTACTAAGGCATCTTGTCAGGCGTTCATTAGTTGGTAGCTCTTGAAGGGAATCGCAGGTAAGTATGCCTCATTTCCCTTGATTTTTAGCCTTCTCACGTAAAAAATAGTAGTAGCATACACCCGCTTGCCGGTCGATGTTTCAAGTAGGCTTTGAGTGAATGGTTTTGGCGCAAGCCATAGCACAATCACTGATGTAAAAACGGAGTAAGAAAGTGGCAAAACGATCGAAATTAGTCCAGTGGTGGCAAGCCCGGACAGGGGAAGAAGAGACGCCGTTTGATTCGGATTCTTCGGCCTTCATACTGTCAGTGGTGGTTCATGTTGCGATTCTCGTTGCTCTGGGGTTATTGCCCATGCTGACCGACGACAGCGATGAAGTGTTGATGCTAACGACGACGAAAGTGGACGTCGAAGAGATAACAGAGCCTACACCTCCGGAAGAGATTCACTTTAGTGAGCAAGAGATGGCTGAGGTGGGTGCGAACAGTGACCTCGGTACTCAGATGGCCCTGTCCGAAGCTCCTGTTATCTCGGATATCTCTGAGATTCCAAATCCGGAAGATCCTTCGGACCGTGAAGTCGCTGAGGTTTTGCTGAACAATCAGGTTGTTCAGGCGACGGGGCTGCATTTCAACGAAAACCTGGCAGTACGCGGAGCTGTCGGTACGGGAACGACCGGTGCCAGTGGTGCCGTGGATCGGATTACTCATGAAATTCTGTTGTCACTGGAAGAACGCCGTACGCTGGTCGTCTGGCTATTCGATCAATCCGGAAGTCTGTCTCGTCAGCGTGAGAAAATCCATGACCGCTTTGACAAGATTTATGAAGAGCTGGGGATCCTGGAAGCCGCTGAGAACGAAGCATTTCAGGGCAAAGAGCCGTTGTTGACACAGGTCATGGCGTTTGGAAAGTCGATTTCCAAAATGATGAAGGCGCCGACTTCAAATCTGGAAGAGATCAAAGAGGCTGTCAAAGCGATCCCGCAGGATGATACGGGAGTCGAATTGACATTTGAGGCAGTGGTTCGGGCAGTCAACGGGCATGCAGAATACCGACGTCCGGATGCCGAAGGAGATCCGAAGCGTAATGTGATGGTGATCGTGGTTTCCGACGAAGCCGGGGAAGATCAGGCGAATGTTGATTTGGCTGTGAAAACCTGCCAGCGTCTGGCAGTGCCCGTTTATGTGATTGGCGTCCCTGCTCCGTTCGGGCGTCAGGAAACGTTAGTGAAATGGGTCGATCCGGATCCTATGTACGATCAAACGCCTCAGTGGGGGCGAGTGAATCAGGGTCCTGAGTCGGTCATGGCTGAACGAGTTAAACTGCGATTTATCGGTAGTCGGGATGAAGATACTCCGATTGATTCAGGATTTGGCCCTTGGGCACTGACTCGGCTTTGCTATGAGACAGGTGGAATCTATTTTGCCGTTCATCCAAATCGCAATGTGAATAATTCAGTTTCAGCTAAAGAAGTCACAGCATACTCATCACATCTTCAGGAGTTCTTTGATCCGACGATCATGCGTGATTACCGCCCGGATTATGTAACCTATCGTGAATACCAGCGTCGGCTGCAGGCATCGAAAATGCGTACGGCATTGGTTCAGGCAGCGCAGATGTCCTGGAGTACACCGATGAAGGATCCGCGAACTCGTTTTGTTAAGCGGGATGAAGCCGGTTTCAGCAACGATCTTTCAGAATCTCAAAAACAGGCGGCGCAACTCGAGCCTCAACTGGAACAACTGGTTCAATTGTTATTGCTTGGAGAAGTAGATCGAGAATCTGAGAAATCTCAGCGATGGCAAGCTGGTTACGATTTAGCGTTAGGCCGAGTGTTGGCTACGAAGGTGCGAACGGAAACGTATAACGCAATGCTGGCGGTTGCGAAGCGGGGGTTGAAACTGGACGATCCGAAGTCCAACACGTTTACACTTATTCCGGCAGATAGCGTCACTGTGGGAAGTCAGTACAAAAAGAATGCAGAGAAGGCCAAAGCGTTGCTGGAAGGAGTGATCAAGGATCACGAAGGAACTCCCTGGGCTTATCTGGCTAAGAAAGAACTTTCAACACCGATTGGCTGGGAATGGAAAGAGTCCTATACAGACCTCTCCCCTCCCCGAACCGGTGCTGGTAACGGCGGGAACCCTCCCCCAGCCCGGAACGATGCTGCCAATATGATTAAGAAACCACCCCCGAAGCGACGTCCACCGAAACTCTGATTGCTGAACAGCTTGATACTGTTTTCGATTCGGTAATGAACTTCGATGTCTTAGCTAGCTTGGGCTTAGGAGCGTCGGTTGTATAAGATCCCATGGCTCTTGCGAATGGCCTTAGCTGTTACGGCACTGGTAATGACCTCGTTGCTCGTAACAGCAGCAGTTCTTGACCCGTCACCTGCTGGAATGGGGACGCATGAGCAGTTAGGTTTAAATCCCTGCTACTTCCCCGAAAAATTAGGTATCCCTTGCCCAGCCTGCGGGATGACCACTTCTTGGGCTCATTTGATGAATGGAAATGTCCGCGCCTCAGCCGAAGTCAATTTGGGAGGATTTCTGCTAGCCGCAACCAGCTTATTTTGTGTTCCCTGGTTCATCGTTTCTGCCATAAAAGGCCACTGGATTTTCTTAAGAATGACAGATGGCCGTGTATTGGTATTTTTAGTTAGCTGGCTTTTAGTTACTATGGCTGACTGGGTGATACGCCGGTTACTTTTATGAATGCAGGACGCAGGATTTATGTCACGGACACGACAAATATTCTTTTTATGCTTGATGGCTATTATGTTGGCACCACTTTCAGGATGTGCCGGGTTAATTGCCTATCCGTTGTATGTCATCAAAGGCGATAGTGTACCGGCGAATTACGATAATCTCGGTGGCAAACGAATTGCGGTGATTTGTAAGTCCGCATCAGCTGCTTCGGGGCCGAATTCTCCGGAATCACTGATCAGTCGCCAGTTTAGCCAGATTCTGGAAGAACGCGTCAGCAATGTGGAGATCGTGCCGGTCGAAGAAGTTGCAGACTGGATTGATCGCAATAACTGGAATGAAATTGATTGTGTCGAAGTGGGACGTGGTGTCGATGCGGATGCTGTGATCCTTTTGGCGGTTGAATCATTTAGCCTGAAAGATAGTCCGACGTTATTCAAAGGTCGATCCACGGTGACGACCAAAGTCTATGACATCACTCAGGATGGCAAGGTGGATTATCAGGGGAATACTTTTGACTTTTCGTATCCACAAAACGGTGGACGCCACACAACCGAGTTAAGCGACGCAGCCTTTCAACGACAGTTTACGCAGGTTCTAAGTCACCATCTGGCCAAAGACTTTTTCAAATATGACAAGTCGGAAGACTATGCTCAGGATGCGACCTTGATCCAATAAAAGGTCATCCCGCACAAGACGCAAAAAAGAATTCGAACGCTACAACGCCAACAGGCAATGAGGCGTTCGTTCTTGTTGCCCGAGACTGTTGTCAAATTTAAAAGTCAGTTTCCCGGAAGCAAACACGTTCAATACTGTTTGCTTTGCCGGTGTGAATGTTGACATCGATGATGGCTCCCCCGAGCCTTACATCCTGCGTGGCAACCTGAAACTGAGTCGGGCGAAATGTAGTGGTCGCTTCGGTGACCGCTTCAATTTTTCGGCCGAGAATACTTTCGTAAGGTCCCGTCATGCCGACGTCGCACTGGAAGGCCGTCCCGCCAGGTAGTATGCACTCATCTGCTGTGGGAACGTGTGTGTGCGTGCCAAGTACAGCACTGACACGACCATCTAGATAGCGTCCCATCAATTGTTTGTCACTGGTTGCTTCGGCATGGAAGTCGATCAGAATAACCCGTACGGTCGATGGAATTTGCGAGAGGATCTTGTCAGCTTCCTGAAACGGACAGTCGACCGGTTTCATAAATACTCGCCCTATCAAACTGACAATGGCGATTTGCTCACCAGCAGCTTCTCCAATGATGGCCAATCGTTGCCCCGGAGCATCGTCCGGATAATTCGCCGGTTTGACGATGTTGGACTTGGTAGAGAGCGTTGAATAGATCTCCTTGCGACGATAGATGTGATCCCCAAGTGTGATTCCATCTACGCCTGCTGCGATCAGTTTGTCGTAGATTTTGGGAGTTAGACCCGAGCCGTCGGCTGAGTTCTCAGCGTTCGCAATAACGACATCCACTCGGTTTTGTTGACGAATGGCATCGAGATGATCGCATACCATGGTGTACCCCGGTTTACCGACAATGTCGCCAATAAATAATATCCGCACAATGCTGACCTTTGGAATAAGTGTTGAGTTTCTTGCTGGGGTTGAATGGAAAGTGACGTCCTGGATACAGCCTGTATCCTAACGCGCGAACTCGGTGAATCGACTCTCGCGAATGACGGTGACTTTGATTTCGCCAGGATAAGTCAGCTGTTCTTCGAATTGTTTTGCTATTCCACGAGCAACTTTCGCTGCTGATTCATCATCGGCTTTTTCTGAACTGATGATGACTCGTAATTCCCGTCCTGCCTGAATCGCATAGGCATGTTGGACTCCATTGTATTCACGCGCGATCGCTTCTAATTCTTCCATACGCTTGATATAGCGGTCCAGCGATTCCCGGCGTGCACCGGGACGAGCGGCCGAACATGCATCGCCTGTGGCTGTCAGCACCGTATAGGGGTATTCCGAGACGATTTCATCGTGATGGCCGAAGGCTGCATGGACGACTTCGGCGGATTCTCCATGTCGTTTTAGCAGGTCTGCCCCGATTTGCGGGTGCCCTCCTTCCAGTTCATGATCGGCAGCCTTGCCAATATCATGCAAGAGTCCCGCTCGGCGACCGACATCGGCATCGAGTCCCACCATTTCTGCCAGCATGCCGGCAATAAAGGCAACCTCGATACTGTGACGTAAAACGTTTTGACTGTAACTGGTGCGGAAATGTAGGCGGCCAAGCATGTAGATGACCCGTTCGTGGAGCCCATTCACGTTGACTTCGACAGCTGCCTCTTCACCTTTCTTAATGATGAACTTCTCGATTTTCTTCTCAGTCTCTTTGACGACCTCCTCGATACGTGACGGGTGGATTCTACCGTCTGTGATGAGATCGCTGAGAGCCAGGCGAGCGACTTCACGTCGGACAGGGTCAAAGCTGGATACAATCACGACCCCCGGAGTGTCGTCGATAATGACATCCACTCCGGTTGCCTTTTCAAACGCGCGAATATTCCGCCCTTCCCGGCCGATAATACGCCCTTTCATTTCATCACTGGGGATATCTACGGTACTGGTTGTACTATCGGCAGTGTGCGCCGAAGCATAACGCTGCATCGTCATGATCAGCATTTCCCGGGACTTCTCTTCGCAAACCTCCTGCATGCTTTTTTCATGCTTCAGAATGACCGCTCCCATTTCCTGTTCCAGTTCATCTTCCAGTAATTTGAGTAACCGGGTGGTGGCTTCTTCTTTGGAAAGATTGGTTAATTCCATTAAGGAAGTACGGTGTTGATCGAGCAATTTATCCAGTTCTTTCTGACGTTGCTCGGCAACCTGAAGTTTGTCAGTGAGACGCTGCTGATTGGTTTGCACCATCTTTTCCTGCTTACGCAGGGAATCTTCACGTTCACTGATTTGCGTGGTTTGGGATTTTAGCTGATCCTCTTGTTCCCGTAGTTTATCACGGGAGCTGCTAAGTTCTTTTTCGGCTTCTGATTTATATTGGATTGCCGCCTCTTTGGCTTCAATGCGTGCTTCGGAGATGATCTGTTTCGCTTCCAGTTCGTATTCTTTCAGCTTGGATTGGCGGTTCTTCTTTTGAAAAATATTAACGGCAATTAAGGCGACGATTCCCCCGGCGATCACGCCAGCCAGGATATACATCCCAGCTTCAGAGGAAAGACCGTTAAGCTGACTTATCAGACTCGTTGAAGAATACATTGGACTACCTCGTTTATGAATACGAGCAGCCGGCGCGGGCGTTGATTGGCCTGCAGCACTTCAAAATGAGTGGTAGTCCGAAAATGAAGCGAAGTTTGAGAAGCAAACGGTTAACATTGAGATCTGCAAAGTGATCGTCGATGCTCAGTACAGCAAAAGAAACATCGAAGCACGACGTGCGTTCGATGGCGGAATGAATCTGGGAATGGAATGTTACTTTTGTTTACTGAAGCATGATTGCCTTGGTTCAGTCGTACTAAACCTGCCGGAACGGACTGGGTGACGAGTACTCTATTGTGTAGGGCCGGTATCGTTTCAGGGACAGGTATTAGTTTGATCCCGGACGATGCAGACGACAGAGGCTTTGTCAGACAGCGGAGGCGGCGACTGACAGCAAAAAACATAGCTGTCAGCAAGCTAAAATCGAAAGCGGAGAACGCTTTACGATAAACGATCGAAATTGTATCCGATAACCGAATCATAATAATCTCAAACTTACAGCTTTGCGGGTTCACTTTTTCTTTGAAAATACGGCGCTCTACAAAGTTGTAAAGGGTTTGGTTTATTGGATTTACGTAATTAGGTCGCTTCTTTATGGCTCACTTTCGTCATAAAATGCGACAAACCCAATGTACCAGAATTAAAGGGGCACCTGCAACTTTTCAAACTGACGCCGGATGGGTCAGCATGGTCGCAGAATCCTTGTCATGCCAGAATTAAATAACACTTTAGAGAGACACTCCTTCGAACAAAAGTTCGTGGCGGGGTTTGCTGTGTCTAAATGGCAGGATGTTAGGATTCTAGTAGCGGTATCTGCAGGTGCAGATAGTGTCGCGCTTTTGCGGGCAATAGTGGCCTTAAGAGAAGCGGATGCAACAGGTGATATTCACGTAATTCATGTTAATCATCGCTGGCGGGCAGAGGCATCGGATGCTGACCAGCGATTTGTCGAAGGTCTGAGTGAAGAGCTCGGAGTGCCTTGTCATGTGGTCGCGGCAGAAGCAGGAGATAAGACCGAAGAGGGAGCACGAGAGCAGCGATACCGGGCCTTTCTGGATCAGGCAAGACAGACCGGCGCCAGATTGGTTTTGACCGCACATACAAAGAACGATCAGATAGAGACATTGATTGATCGGATTTTTCGTGGAACAGGGTTAGTTGGATTAAAGGGAATTCCGCGGACTCGCTCCTTAGATCATGGAATCTCATTGGTGCGTCCGTTACTGGAGTTTGAGCGTGATGAAATTTTGCAATATCTTGCTGAGTTGGATCAGGCATATTGTGAGGATGCAACAAATCAAAGTTTGGACTACACACGTAACCGGATCCGAAATGAATTGCTGCCTTTGCTAAAGCAGTCTTATCACGCCGATGCGGATCAGGCTGTGCTGCGATTACGCGAGTTGGCCTTGGAGTTGTCTGCGTACGTTGCCGGGGATGTGCGAGAGGTACGGGAAGCGGCCGTTTCTGTGAGGTCAGACGGCGGTTTCGTATTGCATTGTGATCGGCTTACTAACGTCGCTTCGGTTGTGATTCGGGAATTGTTTGTGAAGCTATGGTCGGAAGCCGATTGGCCCAGAAAAGCGATGACGCGTGTTCACTGGCTGCAATTAGAATCGCTGGTCAGCAGTGACATACCTGCGGTGATGCTCCCGGGTGAAATCCGCGCAGAAAAAAACGGCGAGCAGCTGACGCTGACTCGCCGTTAATTTGTCAGTATGACATCGGGGTTGGAAGGTTATTCTTCACCACCATCGCCTTCTTCGGCATCATCTTCATCCGAAGAAACCTCGGTTTCAGCCGGAGTTTCTGCCACCGGAGAATCATCTTCAGATGCTGCTAAATGAGCATCTTCTTCAGTATCGTCAAGAAGGGATGTAGGTCCGGTGTCTCCTTTAGATTTGTAATACATGACTAGACCAATGTATGACAGTAGCATGATCAGAGGAAATACAGCAGCTGTCATTAAGGCATCCTTTTTGGCAGTTGCTTGCGTATCTTCTACAATTGCCTGATCTTCTTTAGAAGCTGCTTCTACTTTCTCGGAGTCTAAAGCCTGATATTCCCCTAATACACCAACTTGAGGCTCTTGTAGGAGCTGTTCGTAGGCTTCTCCTTTAGCGGTGAGAGCTTTAGAGATTGACTCATCTTGAATTTGACCTAGGAACAAGCTTCCAATGCCAAGCCCGAGCATCCCAACACCTCCGATGGAGTTGAGTGTAAGGGCGCCACCTTTAGGAAACTTCTCAGCCACAACGGCAAGCATCGTTGGCCAGAAAAACGT